>Ga0187887_10002875_pt1 | contig 13566 bp, 7 predicted proteins | sample June2016WEW_7_10_FD_132977 | JGI IMG/M metagenome (GOLD analysis project Ga0187887, IMG submission 132977) | Peatland microbial communities from SPRUCE experiment site at the Marcell Experimental Forest, Minnesota, USA - June2016WEW_7_10 | ecosystem: Environmental > Terrestrial > Soil > Wetlands...
GGCATCACTTATACCCAAAACTCGGATCTGGCCTGGCTGGCTCAACACACGCCCGGCACCCAGTAAAGTTTCCGGTCCCTGAACTTACCCGGTAACCGCGGCATCAGCGGGGGCGGCCAAGGTGTTTCCGTGGTGATTTCTCAGGGTGCGTGGCCCTTCTGGTATTGAACCTGCCTGAGATAATCCGAGGCCAGGCGATTGGTTGGATCCAGAAGGAGCGTCACTTGAAATTGCCGGTACGCATCGTTCAGTTGATTTTGTTTCATCAAGGCCACGCCCAGGTTTAAATGGGCGGGCGCGTAACCGGGTTGCAGTTGAATGACGGTTTCGAATTCACTCCCGGCTTCAGGTATATCCCCTTGCAAAGCCAGCTCACCACCGAGGCAATAATGCGCTTCCCAATATTCCGGCTTCAATTGAATCGCGTGACGAAAGGATCCAATGGATGCCGACGGACGCTGTAACAGTGAAAGCGCCCGTCCCATTTCAAAATAGACGCGGGGGTCACCTGGTTGAAGTTGCCGGGCATGACCATAGTTTTTCAAGGCGGGCTCATATTCCCCCTCGGCAAAGCTCAATTTGCCCAATTCCAGCCAGGCTTCAAAGTAACGCGGATGCAGCGAGACGGCCATTAAAAGGGCAGCTTGCGCCGGTGCCCCCTGACCCATTCGCGCCAGCAGGCGGCCGGCCTGGAAGAAAGCAAATGGATTACCCGGCGACAATCCGCAGGCTTGCTGCCATTCCGCCGCGGACGCTTTGAAGTCACCGGTGGACTCCAGGAACTCCGCGAAATTTTCGTGCAGCAGGTAATCGTTGGGTGCGTGATTCAGGGCGTCCAGGTAGATCCCGCGCGCGGCTGCTTCGGCGCTCGCCGCCCCCATCTGCTGGCGCAGCTGTTGCAGTTGTTCCTCCAGGGCTTCGATGCGCTGGGAATTGTTGAATTGGGTGCTGAGCGGCGGCTGCTGCAAACGTTGAATGACCGATTGAATCACCAGCCCGCGGTTCCAGTCCGTCAGCCCCAAACGGCGTTCGCAGATTTCCTGTGATGCCCAGTCCCCGGTGGAATGCCGGGTGACCGCCTCCGGCAGAAAACGTTCGATTTGCTCCGCCCAGTCGCGGGCCAGACGATAATTCGCGTCGAAGTTGAAATGCACGTGTTCATAGAACGTTTCCCGCCCGAGAATGTGCACCGGGACATTGGTTTCCAAGGCGCTGACAGCATCAAACAAGTCAAGGTCAGGGCCGGAAAGGTTTTTTCCGGCCTGCCGGATCAAGGCATTGATTCGCGAGTCAGCCCGAAAGGGGAGCGCGTCATCATCGACGGCCCGCTGGAAATGTTCGCGGGCGGCAGCGAGGTTGGTTTGTTGCAACAGACAAGCGCCCAGGTGGAATTGCAAATCGGCGCTTGAGCCATCCCGCCCGGCGGCTTGATTCAAAAGTTTTGCCGCGTCTTCAAAATGCCCTTGTTGCCCGGCCGCAATTCCTTCCTGGTAATATTGGTCGCCGGCGGTCCGGTCGGCCACGGACAGGTTGGTATCGGACAGGGAAGCGAAGGGCGGACAGTCCCTCAGGTTGACCGCAACGGTGTTCAAAATAATCTTGGCGTTTGAATCCAACCCGGCCTGCAGGATGTCCTTCAAATTGCGTTGAAAATTCCGATAGACCATCTCCCGGCGTGGATCATCCGGCGCCAGCCGGTTGCCAACAAACATTTCCATGCCGCCCCATGAAGCGCCCGCAGCGCCACCCCTGAGCTTGCGGGCCAGGGACATTAACAGCTGTCCCACCCGCGTCTGTTGCGTCATCAGGTTCAGCCGGATCGCCCACCAAGGCGGCGCTTGCGCGTCAAAAACGGTTGCGGCGCCGAAAGGTCCGACCATTTCGTTGTTGCCCATGTAAACGATCCACAGGTCGCCTTGTTGGCGGGCGCATTCGCGGGCGATGGGGAGAATGACATTTGAATTGATGGCCGTGATGGCCACGTTGACGACTTCGAAATGCTCCCCGGGATATCGTTCACGCAACAACACCTCCAGGTAACGCCAGGCGCCATAAGCGGGTTCCGGATCTCCCTGCGCGGCGGATTCCCCCAGAATGAAGATGCGGTACGTGTTGGCGGGTTTATGCGCCGGCATGAGAATCGGATTGGGCCAGCGCATCAATTGCGGCGGGAAAAATCTCAAACTGAAACTTTCGTTATCCGCCAGAAATTCCTGATGACCGATATGGATGGGGGTGAAGAAACTGGTGCGATAACCAAAGCCACCCAGGCGTAAAATTATTTCCAGTCCGCCCAGCAGAACCAGCGGCACGCACACCAAGGCTATCATCCGGAAAACCCATTTGCGACGTGAGGACAGAACGGGAAGCTGCCCATGGGCGGAGGGGGGAGCGTGCGGGGCATCACGCCCGTTTCGCCGCCGGGACTTCCCGTTGCGGGAGTGTCGTTTCACGCCGGAAATCTAGACTTTGCCGGTTGTTTCGCAATGCCAATGCTTTTAAGGGAAGGGCGTCACGAGCGGTCGGCCATGGCCTCGCATATATGTGCGGTGGTGCTTGAACCGAAAACGCCGTATCCTTTTCGTTCCCGGGTTGAGATTCAACCAGTGATTATTTTTTAAAATGGATAATTGGAATGGCGCGGAACCATCTTTCGCAACCGAAGTCAAAACCCATGTGTTCGTTTCTTAGAGTTTCGCGTTGGCGCATGGCCGCTTGGATTCCTGCCCTGTTTGGCCTTTGGGTGGCCGACCTTCACGCGCAGACCACCAATCGCTTCTGGCAGGCGCAAAGCATCTACCAGATCATCACCGACCGGTTTTACGACGGGGACAACAACAATGATAATGCGGAGGGCACTTACGCGCCCAACGATCCGCTGGGTGTTCACGGAGGGGATTTTGAAGGCATCGAGCAGAAGCTGGACTACATCAAGGCGCTGGGGGCGACGGCCATCTGGATTTCACCGATCGTGTTGAACACCGAGGGGCAGTTTCACGGCTACTCGGGTTGGAACTTCTACGAAGTGGCTCCGCATTGGGGTTCCATCTCCAACCTTCAGCACCTGGTGCAGTCGGCACATGCGCGCGGCCTGCTGGTGATTGATGACATTATCGTCAACCACGCAGGCGACCTCATCACCGGCAGCGGGTCGGGTTATCCCAATTTTAATTATCCCACCGGCTATACCCTCAGTTATCAGAACGGCGCCAAAACCTATCCGGCGCCCTTTAACCTGACGGCGGCCAATCCATCGCTCACCAACCTGTTCCACAATTACGGCAACATTCAGAACTACAATGACAGCACTCAGATCACGTTGGGGTGGCTGGACGGGTTGAATGATTTTCGGACGGAGACGCCGTATGTGCGCACGAACATGGCGGCGATTTATGAGTATTGGATCCAGCAGATCGGTTTTGACGGATTCCGCGTGGACACGGCCCTGGAAGTGGACATGGGCTGCTGGCAATATTTCTGCCCGGCGATCCATGCCTACGCCGCGGCCAATGGCGATACCAACTTCTTCATCTTCGGGGAGGCGGATAACAACTCTGAATCCGTGGTCGCGCCCTATACCGGAACGGAGGACGGCGGGCCATTTGAATTTGATTCGGTCGTGGACTACCCGCTTTATGACAACGCCATCCAAAGCGTGTTCGCCACCGCCACCGGTGCCACCTTCCAGATTCAAAATCATTACAACTATGTCGACACCTTTTACGATCCCGTGTCCCGCATGCAATTGGTGACCTTTCTGGACAATCATGATAATCCGCGTTTTTTGAGCACCAGTGAAGCGAACAACAACACGAACCGGCTGGAAGTGGCGCTGGCTTTTCTTTACACATCGCGCGGCATCCCGTGTCTGTATTACGGCACGGAACAGGGGTTTGATGGGACGACCGACCCAAACGACCGTGAAGACATGTTTGCCGGGGAGTTCAAGGATGGCCCCGCCGGCACGGTGCTACAGCTGGATTCGCCCGGCGTCGACAATTTCAACATGACCCATCCGCTGTTTTTATGGATCGCCCAGTTGAACAATTTCCGCCGGTTGTATCCGGCGCTCACGCTCGGTTCCTACACCAATCGCGCCAACAATTCCATCGGCCCGGGTTTTTTTGCCTATTCGCGGGTGTTGAACACGCAGGAAGTGTTCGTGGTTCTCAACACCGCCAGTTCCAACCAGACGTTAATCGCGCGGACCCTGACTTATCCCGCCGGTACCGTGCTGGTGAATTTATTGAACACGAACGAAACCATTGCTTTGGCCTCCGGCTCGCAAACCCCGGCCATCACCTTGCCAGGCATGTCGGCGAAAATATTCATCGCGCAGTCGCAGTGGCAGCCGCCCGATCCGGTGGTGGTGAGCAATTCGCCGGGTCACTGGGCTGCCGCTGTGCCAACCTTTTCGCCGATCGTGCTTCAATTCAGCGAGTCGATGGACACCAACAGTGTCCAGTCGGCATTCACTACGACGCCGCCGGTCAGTGGTTCATTCAGTTGGTCGGCGGTGGAGGCCGCGAATGACACAATGACGTTTACGCCGAACGGCGCCGGACTTTCCCCCTCAACGGAAATCACGGTGACAGTGACCAACTCGGCGTTTGACGCGGTATCCGGCCGAACCCTGTTTGCGCCTTACGCTTTATCCTTCCAGACCGCCGCCGCGTCGCCCAGTGTCTCCATTTCCAGTCCCGCCAGCAATGGATTGGTGATTCCCATGGGAAGCAATACGACCTATTTGATCCTGGCCTGTTTCACGCCCTCGCTGGATACGAATGATCCCAGCCTTTTCAACATCACCATCAATGGCGTCATGCAGCCGCAATCATTCTACATTTTTCGCCCTCCCGGGACGGTCGTGGCCTGCAACGGGATGCGTGCGTTGCTCTACAATTGGAGCGGTGCTGCATCCGGCACCAATATCATCCAGGTGGTCTATTCCAACAGCAGCGCCGGCCTGGTGTTAAGCGATACGCGGACGGTGATTGTGCCACCGCCGTTGGTCATCTCCGGTCTGGCCGGCAACCATCAGACGGTCGTTTGGAGCAGCACACCCGGAGTCAACTACACGGTTCTCGCAACCACCAACTTGAGCCAGCCGTTCACGCCGATCAGCGGCGTCATTCCGGCCAATGGACTTTCCACCTCTTATCTGGATATTTCCAATGCGCCGCCCGCGCCGCAAAAATTCTACGAGATTGAAGTTGTGCCTTGATAAATCATGCGCCAGCACTTCCAGTTGCAATGCCGCGGCGGCCCGGTGGGGTGCCGTCTGGACAAAGGTTGGTTTGCCGATCCCCGGCATTGGCAGGGAAGTGGTGTCCGGGGACAATCCCGTGGCCGCCACTTTTATTGTAGGCAGGCACATTAACCCTCGAATAAATCTTGGAATGAGCGCTGAAAAAGTCAATTCTGTGGTCCGGAGACGAAAACAAATCCTGACCTTCTCCCCGGAACAGTTAAAGTGTGCCTGGTTCACCTTGGCAGAAGCGCGTCAGGCATTGAATGGCAGGCTGCATGTTTGTGCGGTTGTGGCGGTGGTCAGTACATTGATAATTAACGTATGATTCACAATCGTTGGAAAATCACACGAACTCATCTTGTATTTCGGCTGGTAAATTTCGGTCTTTTGCTCAGCGTCCTGCTCGCTGCCTTCGTGCAGGTGGCGCGGGCGGACGGAAACATCTCCACGAAAACGGCGCAACCCGGCCCGGTGTGGCTGCGGTCAGGCGTCATATATGAAATCTTTCCCCGCGATTTTTCCCCCGCCGGCAACCTCAAGGGAGTCACCGCGAAATTGAATGAGTTGCAGAATTTGGGGGTGACCGTTCTTTGGATCATGCCGATCCAGCCCATCGGCGAAAAATTCCGCAAAGGCGAATTTGGGAGTCCTTACTCCATCAGCGATTATTACGCAGTCAATCCCGATTATGGAACGCTCGAGGATTTCAAGCAACTGGTCGCTGAAGCACATAAACGTGGAATGAAGGTCATCATGGACCTGGTGGCGGACCACACGGCCTGGGACAGCGTGATGATGAAACATCCCGAATTTTACAAACAAGACACCAGCGGCAAAATCCTGCCGCCGATCCCGGAATGGACGGACGTGGCCGGGCTGAATTACGCCAACCCCCAGCTTCGCGCCTACATGATCCAGATGATGGAATCCTGGGTTCAGACGTGCAACATTGACGGCTTCCGCTGTGACGTGGCCTCCATGGTGCCGGAAGATTTTTGGGTTCAGGCGCGTGCCGCGATGGCAAAGCTCAAGCCGGATTTCATATGGCTTGCGGAAGCCAGCGAGCCGGGGCTGCTGGTAAACGCATTTGATGTTGATTATGATTGGCCGCTGATGGCCAGCCTGAATGATGTTCTTATGGAAGGCGCGCCGGCGTCGGAATTGGAAGCGACCTGGATGGCCAGCCGGCGAAAATTTCCTCAAGGGGCGCTGCATATGCGGGTTTCGGACGACCATGACGAATCCCGCGCGGTGGCCCGCTTTGGCATCAACGGGGCACTGGCGGCCTCGGCCATGATGTTCACGCTCAATGGCGTGCCGGCGCTTTACAACGGCATGGAAGTCGGTGACGCGACCGAGTCCGGCGACCCGGCGCTGTTCTGCAAACTGAACATCGAGTGGCATCCCAAGGGACGTCCGCCGCTCCGTGAAATCTATCGGAGCCTGATCAACCTGCGGAAACAATATGCCGGCTGTTTTTGTAATGACCAGGTGGCCTGGCTGCATAATTCCGACGAAGCTGACGTTGTCACGTTGCTGCGGAAGGACGACCGTGACCAGTTTTTGGTGGTTATCAACTTTTCCAATCGGCCGGTGGTTGGGCGGATTGAATTGAAAAATGGGGGGGATTTCAAGCCGGTGCCGGTTGCGGGCTTGCCGGTTCCGCCGGCCGGTCTGCCTCAATTCCATCTGAATGGCTTTGAGTGGCGGATTTATCACCGCAGTTTGGCGTCCCCATAAATCGCAGCCCGTTCATTACCAGGCTGGTTGCTTCCATGGCTTCACCCCCTTCGGCATATGAATGCGGGCCGGTTTTAATGAGCGGCGGCCAGGCCGGGGGAAACCGATTCCCCGGTGGTTTTCCTGAACGTCACCACCAACAGCGTCAAGAGGGCGGCCAATCCCATGCTCGCGCCGCCGAGGACCAGCGCGTTCATGGGTTCGCTGTGCAGGAAATGTTTCAAGATGAAACCAAGCAGGCTGGACGCGGCGATCTGCGGCAGCACGATGAACAGGTTGAACAGGCCCATCATGACCCCGACTTTTTCCTTCGGCAACACCGGCGCCAGCATGGCATAAGGCATGGAGAGAATGCTTGCCCAGGCGATACCGACCGCGGTCATTGCAATCAGCAGATGATATTTGTCTGAATCCAACGGAATGGACGCCAGCCCCAGCGCGCCCACCGCCAGACAGAGAACATGCATCAGTTTGGGGCCGATGTATTTCGTGCCGCCCAGCAGGACAAACGAGAAACCGAAACAAACGGCATTATACGCGGCAAAACAAAAGCCCGACCAGGAAACCGAGGCTTCCATCGCCGCCGAGCCGGGCGCTGCGTGAAAGATATCCTTGGCCACAGCCGGAGAAAAATACACCCACAGCGAGAACATCCCGATCCAGGTGAAGAATTGTACCAGTCCCAGCTCCCACATCCGCCGCGGCAGGTGAAACAGGAGCGCGCCGATGTCGCCCAATCCGAGTGTCCAATCGAACTTCCGCGCGCGCAGGATGGCCAGGTCCGAGTCGGATGGCGGATATTCGCTGGTGCTGAAGACCGTCCAGAGCACGGCGCCCATAAATGCGGCTGCGCCAATGTAAAACGAAAGTCGCACGGAATACGGAATATGTTGTTGCCCGGCGACCTGAGCGGTGACGCCAAACCAGTTGTTCATCATCCAAGGCAGGCCGGAAGCGATGGTTCCGCCCAAGCCGATGAACAGCGATTGGATGGCGAATCCTTGGGCATTCTGTTCCTCGGGCAGTTTGTCCGCCACCAGAGCCCGGAATGGCTGCATGCTGGCATTGATGGTTCCGTCCAGGACCCAGAGCAAGCCGGCGGCCATCCAAACCGACGGGCAGTTGGGCATCAACACCAAGGCCAATGAGGCCAGAATCGCACCACCCAGAATGAAGGGACGCCGCCGGCCGAGCCGCGTCCAGGCGCGATCACTCGCTTGTCCGACCAAGGGTTGGATAATAACGCCGGTCACGGGCGCGGCCAGCCACAGGATGGCCAGAGAATCGGCGTTTGCCCCAAGGTAACTGTAAATGGCGCTCATGTTCGCCATCTGCAATCCCCAGCCGAACTGGATGCCCAGAAAGCCAAAGCTCATGTTCCAGATGTGCCAGAAACTTAATCGCGATTTTTGCATGGTTAGCCGGATAACGGTTTTCGGTCGTGACGGATTTGCGAGTTGCGGTAACACTTCATGCGGGGTGCTTCAAGTTTATTCATGCGGTGTTCCCGCCTCAAATACTTGATTGCCTCGCGCTGGCCAATCACACGTTCATGCGGTGGCAGCGGGCGCAGATCTGCATTAAGATACGATGATGTCCCAACGAAGACTGAACCTGGCGGCGCGCCAAAATATCACGGCTTCAGTCTCACGAATTTCCCTATTGATTCCGATTCTGGCCACATTTGCAATGGTAGCAACGGCACCGGCACAGTCCACCCGGCCGGGCTGGGGTTCCACACCTTATCATGATGCGTCCGGTACCGGCGTAACGTTCCGGGTCTGGGCGCCGAATGCCACCGGCGTTTGGGTCCCGGGAACGTTCAACAGCTGGTCCACAACTGCCGCACCGTTGGCTCAGGAACTGACAAACGACGTTTGGAATGGGGTGTGGTCGGCGGATGTGGCGGGGGCAACCAATGGTTCGCAATACAAATACTATATCATTTACAACGGCAGCGGCATCTGGAAGCACGACCCGCGATCGCGCTGGGTTACCTCCGCCGGTTCTGCGTCCGGCGCGAACGACATTGTTTACGATCCCACGATCTTCAACTGGAACGGCGATAATTTCGCGGCCCCGGCGCTGAATGACTTGTTTATTTACGAACTCCACATGGGCACGTTTCCATCCGGTTCGGTCCCCAACCGGTTCATTGCGGCCACCAACCAGCTGGACTACTTGAAAAGTCTGGGTGTCAATGCCGTCGAAATAATGCCAATTGCGGAGTTCGGCAACAGTGGCAACAGTTGGGGCTACGACCCGGCCCAACCGTTTGCAGCGGACAATACCCAATACGGCGGACCGGACGGATTAAAAACCTTTGTCCAGGCCTGTCACGCCCGTGGCATTGCCGTGCTACTGGATGTTGTGCATAACCATTACGGGCCGGGGGACCTTGATATGTGGAATTTCGATGGCTGGGCGGGCACCAACTCAGTTGGGGGTGGCGGTATTTACTTTTATGAAAGTAATGCCAACCTTCAAATCACTTCTTATGGGGATACCAGACCGAATTTCAGCAGCCAGCAAGTTGACAGTTTTGTTCAGGATAACTTTACCCTGTGGCTCAGCGAATGTCATGTGGACGGGTTCCGCTGGGACACTCCCGGTCTGATGATGAATGCCACCGGCTACGGCTACATCAGCGCAGCGGGCAATCTCATCACCGCCATCAACGCCATGATTCACACCAATTACACCGGGAAAATCAGCATCGCCGAGGATGTGCATAATTCATTCGGTTTCGACAGCGCCTGGGACACCAGCTATCCGTACGCGGTCACCCCGGTGCTGACCAATACGGTGGACGCCAGCCGGGATGTGACCGTGATCGCAAACGCGGTCCAGTATAATGTCCGCTATGGCGGTCCGGCAGGTTCCGGCCGCGTGGTCTTTCTCGAATCGCACGATGTGGTGGGCGATTTGAACGGCGGAGTCCGGTTGGTGACTGCGATTGACCCGGTCACCCCCAACAGTTATCGGGCGAGAAAGCTTTCCACCCTCGGCGCCGCTGTCTCACTCACGGCACCGGGTGTGCCGATGATATTTCAGGGCCAGGAGATGCTCGAAAATCAGTCGTTCGACTCCGGTTTGTCCGTGGCCTGGAGCAAGACAAACACCTACAGCTACATCGTTCAGTTTTACCGTGATCTCATCAGCGCGCGCCGCAACTTGAACGGCTCTACTCCGGGATTGGAAGGCGACCAGTATGGCACGCTTCAAGTGGACAACCTCAGCAAGCTGTTTGCTTTCAATCGCTGGAAGTCCGCCGCCCCGGGTCAGGACGCGGTGGTGATTGCTCACTTTGCCAATACCAACCTCAATAATTACCCTCTGAGCTTTCCATCGGCGGGAAACTGGTATGTTCAGTTCAACAGCGACTCCACCAACTATGGCCCGGACTACGGAAATATCGGCAGTTCCGTCGTGACCGCGGTCGGCAATCCGGCGACAGCCAGCATCACCATCGGGCCTTATAGCGTGCTGATCCTCTCGCAAATTCCTCCCAACCCGACGCTTTCCATCACTCAAACCAATAATGAATTGATGGTGTCCTGGCCGGCTGCGCCGTCGGGCTGGCTGTTGTACACGACCCCATCATTGGACGGTAGTCCGTCCACCTGGAGCCAGGTTCCCGCCGCCCAATACCAGACCAACGCAACGGGCATCTTCATCAATCTGAGTTCGCCGACCGGCAACGTCTTTTACCGGTTGCAAAAGTAGTAAAGAAAGCTCGGGATGAACCGAAATGGATGTTCGATTCCGCGCCGGCGCCCTGATCTTAAAAGCTGTAACCCAATCCGATGGTTATGAATACTGATTTGCTGAGATCCAATTGCATCGCCTGACCGCCAAAGTTGTGTTCGTACGTACCCAGGTATTGGTATTGCAGGCCACCCTCGGCGCTCCAGTGTTCCGATAATTGCCACGATACATTCGCGCTCAAGTAGGCGCCCCACAGCAGGCCAAGGTCGCTACCGCCGCCGGACCCAACCAACGTGTTCCCGCCGGCGATGGAAGCGGTTTCATCCCAGGACGCCGAGCCGTCCACCACACCCACCGCCAGGCCGCCCGAAAACCACAAATCAATCTTCTCGCTGAGCGGGTATTCAGCATACGGTCCCAGCCGGAACCCCCAGACGTCTGCGTCGTAATTTCGCTGATCCACAATGGTCGCACCGCCGGTAATCGGTGTGGTGATCGAACTCATAGGCGTGGCGCCAAGCACGAAGCCCGGCCCGGCGAAACTACCTTGGTAAGGTGCCGGCGGCGGAGTCGTCCCGGGAGTAAATGGGTAAGCATCGGTCAAGCGGCTGACATTGCCGGAAAAGGTGCTCGTGTCTTTCAGTGAAAGACTCATGTAGTTCACCGCCGCTTCGAGGCCGAAATGCAATTTGTCCCGGTTGCCCAATTCACGGTCGTAGACAAATTCAAAACCGGATTGCGGGTCGCCTCCACCAACGCCGGTGGCAGACGGCGCAGCCGCCGAGACGGTCGAGCGGTGCATCAAAATGGTGTTGCCGGAAATTTGGCCCGACTGGTCGTAACCCCAGTTCCAGGTCTGCCCACCGGCATTGCCGCTGATGTCGGTAAGGACATAGCCGTCATCGTAATTGTATTGGCTGCCATCCGGGGTGGTGCGCGGCGGCGGAGTCAGGGATATGCCGCTCATGCCCATGAATTTCGCCGAAATATTGAGACCGAATCGCGCGTTTAAACTGAAGCGATTCAAGGGCTTCACTGGCACGCGGGTAAACGCCTCGTCAGCCCAATGAGGAAACGTCTCGTTTGTGCTCGGGCGGTCAACAACTTCGAGGGGGGCCATGGTTACCGTGACGTTTGTCGAGGGGTTATTCGTTACCTCGCCGGTGTTTTGCTTTGGCGGCAAAGCCATTACCGGAACCGCATTTGAATTTCGAACTGGCGTTGTTGGTGGGGTCCGCCGGCATCCGGAGCGCAAAACAAGGATCACCACGGCTAAACCAACGCCGATGATCAATGGAACCAGCCCTCTTGTCCTCATCCGCGATTTGGAAGAACGGTTGTTCATTTTGTGCCAGGGATTAGGGCGCGGCAATCACCCGGTAAAACCGGCTGGTGATCGAGAACGGCTTGTTGTCAGTCTTGGGCGGACCATCGTCATACCATTGGGTCGTGGTTGCATTGGCGGTAATGGAGGGGGTGGCGACCTGCCAGTTGAACAGGTTGTTGTCGCTATAAATAACGGTATACGTCTTGCCGGGAGTCGTTGGAAATCCGATCACGATGCGCGGGTCACCCGCAATGCGTGTGTCCAAAAAGATCTGGTCGATGAAAACCCCGTTGGTACCGAGTGTACCGGAATTTCCGGGCAGAATTGCAATCGCCGTCAAAGTGTTCGTGAACGGCAACCGGCTCGGATCGTAAAATTCCAACGCAAAATTGACGATGTTGCCTGGATCCAACGGGGAATTGTATTGCACATAAGGTGTACCATTGGTGATGCCCGTCGCGTCATAGAGCGTCACACCATTGGGGAGTCCGCCGACCAGCAAACGCACGCCGAGAACCGTCGTCGAACCCATGTTCGTCACTGTTACCGCCTCTTCAAACAATCCGGTCTGGGGATTGAAGACCGGCGCGCCGGAAACGCCGAGTGCGAACTGCGCCAGCGAAACGGTTGTCCGGACTTGTGACGCGGGCGACGTGCCGTCGTTGTTTGTCGGATTCAAGTCCAGCGTGCTCGCAAACGCCAGGGCGCCGTTCGTAAACACGCCCACGTTGGTCGCCGTGACAGTAACGGTGAAGTTCGCCCAACCACCGTTGGTCAGAGCTGGAATTGTCGGCCAGTTGATGATATTGCTCGAGAACGAACCGCCAGCCGATGCACTGCTGAAGTTCAGGCCTGCCGGTAGATTGTCATTCACCACGATGTTGGACGCCGTTGACGGCCCGCCGTTGGTCACAACCAGGGTGTAAAAAATATTGTCTCCGACCATGGCGTTGGTGGGACCGGACAGGAGAACCATCAAGTCCGCCACCGGCGTTACCAATGTGCTGACTCTTGAGCTGGCTGCGGAACCGTTGTTGTTGTTCGCATTTGGATCCGGCGTGTCAGACGTGCCCGAGGCGATATTGACGAATGAGCCGCTGGCGGGCGCTGTCATGGTCACAGTGAAATTCACCGACGTGCCCGCGGTCAGAGTCATGCCCGGCCATGTCACCACGTTGTTGGTCAAGCTATAGCTGCCGGAAGCACTTTGGAACGCCACGCCTGCAGGAAGATTGTCGCTGACAACCACGTTCGACGCCGTTGACGGTCCCATGTTCGTTGCGGTGATGGTGTAAAGCACGGAGCCGCCGGCATTAACATTCGTACTGCCAGTTTTAAACACGGCGACATCAGCGAGAACCACTGGCGTAACCGTGGTAATGACGGGTGGCGTAATGTTGTTGGTCAGATTGGGATCACCGGTCGGGGTGCTCACACTGGCTACATTCGTCAGACTTCCGGAAGCCGGAGCGGTGACGGTGACTGTGACATTGCTGGTCTGACCATTGGTCAAAGTGCCCAGGGTCCAGCTGACGATACC
>Ga0187887_10002879_pt1 | contig 13560 bp, 11 predicted proteins | sample June2016WEW_7_10_FD_132977 | JGI IMG/M metagenome (GOLD analysis project Ga0187887, IMG submission 132977) | Peatland microbial communities from SPRUCE experiment site at the Marcell Experimental Forest, Minnesota, USA - June2016WEW_7_10 | ecosystem: Environmental > Terrestrial > Soil >...
ATACTCTTTCAGGACGAGGCAGGCTTCGATGGTCTTGCCCAAGCCCACTTCGTCGGCCAGCAGGGCGCGGCCTTTGAAGTGGCGCAGGACTTTGCGGACGGTCTCGTGCTGGTAGACGTAGCTATCCACGCCGGTCAACGAGGGAAGGCAAACCAGATCCTCGAAGCTTTGCGCGAGGCGGAGTTCCTGCAGGCCGCGGCGGAGGAAGTAATCCACCAGCGCGCCGGCGGCTGCGGACTGCGGCAGCGGGGGCGGCGGAAGGAAGGCCACGCGCACGCGCGGCGGCTCGGGCTTGGGTGGAGGTTCGGGAGCGGCGGGAGGCGGTGCGGGCGCGGGCGGCCCGGGTTTCGGAGACGGCTCAGGCCGAGCGCCCGCTTTCGGCGACTGCAGCAAGAGCTCTGCGTATTGTCGCAAAGCTTTCCATCTCGGTTTGGCGTCTTCGGTAACCTCCAGGAACTTACGGAAGTCCGCCAGCGCTTCCGGAAGCCGGCCCAACTGCTCGTGTGCGATGCCGCAGTTGTACCATGCGCCGGGCTGCTCCGGCCGCAACCTGCAAAGCAGCCTGAGATGTGGGAGTGCAACGGCGAACTGTCCGGCCTCGACATAGATGCGGCCCAGGAGGGCCAAGGCGGGGACATGCTCGGGGCACAAGACGATGGCCTTCTTCAGCAGGCGGGCGGCAGCCGGAATATCACCGTTTTGGAAAGCCGCCAGCGCGTCGTCGTGCAGGTAGTCCGCCTGTATCCGGCTCTCATTCTGGCGCGCCTCGGCATCGCGAAGCTTCAGCTCTCTGCGCCGCCGCTCCTGCTTCTTCGCGTCCGTGGTCAGTGCTCCTTTTTGCCTTTGGTCTTCAGCACGATGGGTGTGCCCCGAAAGCCGAACTCCTTACGGATCTGATTGACCAGATAGCGTTCGTCGGAGAAGTGCAGCGGGGCGGAGCGGTTGGTGAACAGAACGAAAGTGGGCGGGCGCACGGAGGCTTGCGTGATGTAGTAAATCTTGCGCTCTTCGAAACGCAGACGCTCCACGAAGCGGTTGAGTTCACCGGTGGTGACGCGCTTGGTTGCGGATTTGTAGACCTCGCGAATCAGTTTGAAGATCTGGTTCACGCCTGCGCCGGTCTTGGCCGAGAGGAAGACCGCCGGGGCATATTCGAGAAACTTCAAGTGATCGCGCACATCCTGCTCGAAGTCGCTCTTCTTTTTGTCCGCGATCAGGTCCCACTTGTTGACGCAGAGGATGACGCCGCAGCCGCCCTCGTGCGCGTAGCCGGCGATGGTGGCGTCCAGGCCCAGCACGCCTTCCGACGCATCCATCAGCACCAGCACCACGTCGGCCATGCGGATATTGCGGCGCGCCATGACTACGCTCAATTTCTCCGCCATGAGCTTGGTCTTGCCCTTGCGGCGGATGCCGGCAGTGTCTACAAAGGTGTAGCTCGAGCCATCGCGCGTTATGGTTTCGTCGATGGAGTCGCGGGTGGTGCCGGCGATGGGCGAGACAATAGCCCGGTCTTCGCCGGTGAGCGCGTTAAGCAGCGTCGATTTGCCGACGTTGGGACGGCCGATGATGGCCACCTTAACGGATTCGAGCGGCTCTTCGGCGGGCGCGGTCTCGGAAGGCACCGCGAAGCCGGCGGTCACATGATCGACGAGGGCATCCACGCCGATGCCGTGTTCGGCGGACACGGGAAAGATGTCGCGGATGCCGAGCGAATAGAAATCGTGCGCCAGGTCTTCGCGCGCCCCGGTATCCGCTTTGTTCACGGCCAGCGAGATGGGCTGGCCGAGGCGCAGCAGCATGCGCGCGAGATCGCGGTCGGGCGCGGTGATTTCGGCGCGGCCGTCCACCAGGAGGATGATGTGGGCGGCGCCTTTGAGAGCGTGGCGCGCCTGCTTCAGGATCTGGCTGGGAATGTACTCGGAATCGTCCATCACGATGCCGCCGGTATCGATCAACTCGAAGCGGCGCCCACGGTAGTCGGTGAGGCCGTGCAGACGGTCGCGGGTGATACCGGGCTCGTCGCCCACGATGGCGCGGCGCTGCCCTGTAATGCGGTTAAAGAGGGTCGATTTTCCGACATTGGGGCGGCCCACGATGACCACCGTGGGGAGAGAGTGGGGCATGCGATTTCATGATAGCAGCTACAGGTCTATGGAGTCCTCGTTGCGCACATTGAAGTATTGGATCAGGTCGTCGCGCAGTCTGATGTTGCGGCCGGTAAGTTGCAAGACCCCTTGAAAGTCGTACTTAATATCCAGCTCCGGGTCGTATCCGTCTCCCACCAGGATCTTCCAGCGGTCCTGGTAGCGGCGGTGCTGCTTGGAGCCGTGCCAATAGTGATTGACGGTTCCCGAGACCACTCCCACTTTTCGCTGGATATATGTCTCAGCCCGGTCCTGCCAGCGGTTCCAGTAGTTGACGTAGGACTTGCTAATGCCAACGGGAAACGACTTGTCAACCTGACCGAGCAAGGCATAGGCCATGTGACGGTCACCGGAGCCGAGAATCCCGATGTCGCCGAGGCCCCCCAGGTCACTGATGGCCGATCGGCGTGCCGCCCACGCGTATCCGGTGTGCATCAATCCCTTGAATGGGTATGACCCGGGATTGGCGCCGTTGGCATTCTGGGCGCTGGGATTGCGGATGATGGGTTGTAAGACGCGCCGGTCTTTGAGGTACGAGGCGAACAGACTGCCGCATTGTGAGATGGGCTGGTGCTCCGGGCCGTAGTCGACACTGTGGGTCCACATTTGCACTACTTTATAGATCTGCAACTGGTGCAAGGTTTCCTGAACCCAGTCGGGACGGGCAAACTGAACGTCGGCGTCGATCCAGGCCACGTACTCTGCATCGGCTGGGAGCCGGGAGATACCCACGTTGATGAGGTTCTCTTTGTGCCAAAGGATTTCCGGCGATCGCAGTTGAATGTGGCGGGGATTGGCGTGATCGGTGACCTCGAAATGGCGGTCGCGGAGGGCCAGTTCCACGGTATAGAGGATGCCGCCAGCCTCCTCCACCATTTTGGAAAAGGTTTGATAGAGTTTGTAGCGCGCGTAGTACCGCATGGGGTTAGTCACGACGGTAATCACGTGTAAGTGCTGGGTAATCGGCGTGACGTGGTGCTGCCGATGGGAGGGGTGAACGTCCCTCTGGGATTCCTGTTGTTGTTGCGGAGTTATGTACATCATCGACTTCTACGATTTCCTTCCGAGATTGGCCGGATGCTGGCCGGGTCTGAGAGGTGTTGCATGCGCGCGCCCCGGCTGGCAGCGCGGGTGCCTGGTTGTGACAAACAAAGCCCATCGTATAGATAATAAATAACGTACGCTCAGGCGACGCGGCTTGGGCGTATCGGGCATTTGGGTGGTTGCTACACGTTCGGCCGACGGCGCCTGCCGCGCGTGCACTGACGGGCTGGCTGTGGCTACCGGGGCCGGGAACCGGAGGCGAATCGATTCGCTCTTCCGATTACAAGGTTAGCATTCGGACGGTTGGCGGCCGGTGGTTGGCGGCCGGGAAATAGGCCGTAGGTTACTGACAAAAGGGGCAATAGGATTTTTGAGCCGGCTTGTGACCGGCAGTCCGACGATGCCCAAAGTCGCTCACCTCTATTGCCAAAGGACGTGAATCTGCCCTATAGCCGACCAGCCATTTGGCTTCGAATCGTCGGTTTTCTGGAGTTTGAAGTTGAAGTTCTTTCCCTTGCCCGGGCCTCCGTCGGCCCAGTACCGGAATCGCCCAGGTTGGGGCAGTTTTTGGGCCTCGGCCCTGACAGCGCCAAGCAGCCTCCTGGGGTCGAAGTCTTTAGACGAAAACCGGGAATAAACCGCTGAGATGTCGAGAGACGGACCGGCGAACTTGCAGACACGCGCCAGTTCATCGACACAGCGATCGACAATTGCCTTCGCCAGTTGGTCCGTGGTCCAAGGAACGAACTGAGCTTTCGGCTTCCTGACCTTGGTAGTTTTGGCGCTCTGCCACACGGCTCCGCCCGCATCGGATTCGTCCGTGCTCTCGACGGGTTGAGTTGGGGCAGGGTTGGTTGCCACCGGCTGGTGGTGCTCCGCAGTCTGAAACTCGATGATTCTCTCTACTTTTGCCAGAAAGTCTTCCACCGAGGCGAAGTCCTCGCCCTCCAGCCAGAGCATCGCGTTCTTGTACTCAATCAACCTGTCTTTTACCGCTGGAGTTCCAGTTGCTCTATTTTCGGGTTTGGCGGCGGGTGCAAGCTTGGCAGCCCATTGATAGGCTGATTTAAACTCTGTGCCCACGCGTATTTGGCTGCTCAGCGGCGTAACCGAGAAAGTGGCCATTTCCCTCCTTCGAACGAATCGCGTAGCTGGATTATTTCGGAATCCCCGATTCGGGTACCCAACTTCCGCTAGTATATACCAAGCCGCAACTTCCAATCTTCCGCGAAGCTAAGGGCTGCGGACAGCATTTTTCCGGCCAACGCATAACCTTGGGGGCCTCGCCGACGTCGTTACAAATTGGAGTCTTTCCGTAATGAAAATCAGTGACTTACGCTGTGCGGCGGTGGTGTGCCTTGCCATAGGGATCGCCACGGCGCAGCAGCCCGCCCGTACGAACCTGGTTGGGGCCGTACAGGCGATCGATGGGGCCAATGGCCAGATCACCCTGCACACCGACGATGGCAAGACGGTAACGGTCGTTCCGCGCGCCGGGGCGAAGTTCTTGCGGCTTCCTCCAGGCGAGAAGAGCATGGCTAATGCCACGCCGATCACGGCCAGCGACATCGGTCCGGGCGACCGGGTGCTGGCGCGCGGCGAGCTTTCCGACGATAAGACATCCTTGGCGGCCACCACGCTGGTGATCATGACCAAGGCGGACATCGCCAAGAAGCAGCAGGCCGACCAAGCCGAATGGCAGAAGCGCGGCGTAGGCGGCCTGGTTACCGCGGTGGATGCCAAGGCGGGCGAAGTGACTATCAACACGCGCACCGCGGAAGGGATGAAGCCGCTTATTATCGTGGCCAGCGAAACGACGGGCGTCCGCCGGTACGCTCCGGATTCGGTGAAGTTCGCCGACGCCAAACCGGCGATGGTGGCGGAGATCAAAGTGGGCGACCAGGTGCGCGCCTTGGGCGCCAAGAGCGACGACGGGACGCACTACGCGGCCGAGGAACTGGTTTCCGGATCGTTCCGCAACGTGGCGGCGACGGTGACCACCATCGACCCGGCGGCCAACACCATGAAGGTGATGGATCTGTCCACCAAGAAGCCGCTGCTGGTGCATGTGAATGCGGACTCGACGATGCGCAAGCTGCCGGAGATGGTGGCGAGGATGATCGCCATGCGGACATCCGGCGGCGGGGGCGGCGCGGCTGGCGCAGGCGGGGCGCAGCGAGCGCAGGGGGCGCAGGGTGCCCCTAGTGCTCCGGCGGGCGGGCCGGCAGGCGGGGCTGGTGGACCGGGCGGCCCTGGCGGCATGCGGGGCGGCCGCGGCGGCGACATGCAGCAAATGCTGGAGCGACTGCCGGCGATCAAGCTGGCAGACCTGAAGCCAGGCGACGCGATCATCGTGTCGAGCACGGAGGGTGTCGATCCCGGCCATGTGACCGCCATCACCTTAATTGCAGGCGTGGAGCCGATTCTTTCGGCGGCGCCGGCGGGCAGCCAGCGCGCCATGATGCTGGGCACCTGGAATATGGATATGAATATGGGCGGTATGCAATGATTGCTTCGATCTTTCTTTTTGCCGCGATGGCGGCCGCGCCTTCGCCTGTCAAGCTGACGGGCCAGGTGACCGATCCTTCCGGGGCGTCGATCCCGGCCGCGGCCGTCACCGTAACCGGCGCGCAAGGCTCCGTGAAGGTGGTCCAAACCGACGCGCAAGGCGGCTATACCGTGGACGGACTGCTGCCGGGCACATACACGGTGCGGGCTACCGCGCAGGGCTTCGCCCTGTTCGAAAAGACCGGCGTGGATCTCACCGGGGGAGGCGCAGCGAGGCTCGACATCGCGATGACCGTGGTCGCGGAAAAGCAGGAGGTCACGGTTTCCGATACGGTGCATGTGGATGTGGATCCTTCATCCAACGTCGGCGCGCTGGTGCTGAAGGGAACCGACCTGGATTCGCTGTCGGACGATCCCGACGATTTGCAGAACGATCTGGAAGCGCTGGCAGGTCCGGCGGCGGGACCCAACGGCGGACAGATTTACATCGACGGTTTCACCGGGGGGCAGCTTCCTCCCAAGGAATCCATCCGCGAGATCCGCATCAACCAGAACCCGTTTTCCGCCGAGTACGACAAGCTGGGGTTCGGGCGTATCGAGGTGTTCACCAAGCCGGGCACGGACAAGTTCAGGGGGCAAGTGTTTTTCAACTTCGGCGACTCGTTGTTCAACTCGCGAAATCCTTTCGCGCCGGACAAGCCGCCCTATCAGACGCGTACGTTTTCCGGAAACCTGAGCGGCCCGCTGGGCAAGAAGGCTTCGTTCTTCATCGACGCGGAGCAGCGCAATCAGCAGGAGACGTCGGTGATCAGCGCGCTGAATCCCGATGGATCGCCGCTCAGCCTGGCGGTGGTGGCGCCACAGGTTCGCACGACGGTGAGTCCGCGCATCGACTATCAGTTGAATAGCAAGAACACGCTGGTGGCGCGCTACCGTTATGAGCACGCGACGCTCGACAACCAGGGTATCGGCGTGTTCACACTTCCCACCCGCGAATACAACGTGCACAACGGCGAGCAGAGCGCCAGCCTGACGGACACGATCATGGTCAGCAATAGCGTGATCAACGAGACGCGGTTCCAGTACATACACGACCCGTCCCAGCAAGTCGGAAACAACCTGTCCACTTGCGGATTGCTGTCCAATATTTCCTGCAACGACGCACCCACCATTTCGGTGCTGGGCGCTTTCACCGGCGGTGGCACGCCATTCGGAACGGGACAGTCATATTCCAACGAGGATCATTACGAACTGCAGAACTTCACTTCCATAGCCCATGGCAAGCACTTCCTGAAGTTTGGAGGACGTTTGCGGGACGTGCGGCTGGTCGACCTCTCGACGGGAAATTACAACGGCACCTATACGTTTCAGTCCCTGGAGGCGTACAATTTGAACCAACCGAGCCAATTCTCCATCACGCAGGGCGTTCCGCTGGCCACGGTGAAGCAATACGACGCCGGCCTCTTCGTAACGGACGATTGGCGGGTGCTGCCCAACTTCACGCTCAGCCTGGGCTTGCGTTTCGAGACACAGGACAATATCGGCGACCGTGCCGACATCGCTCCGCGCGTCGGGTTTGCCTGGGGCATCGGGGGCGGCAAATCGGGCCAGCCCAAGACCGTGATCCGCGGCGGATTCGGCATTTTTTACGATCGCTTCAGCGAAAGCCTGGTGATGCAGGCCGTACAACAAGGGATGGACGGCTTGCAACAGCAGTACCTGGTCACGGATCCGGCGTTCAATCCCAACGGAGTGCCGCCGAATTTCCAACCCACCCTGAACGCCGCGGCCATCCGCGAGATCGATGCGCACCTGCACGCGCCTTACACCATGCAGGGTGCCATTGGGGTGGAGCGCCAACTGCCCAAGAACGTCACGCTGGCAGTTACGTATACCCATTCGCGGGGCGTGGACGTGCTGCGGTCGCGCAATATCAACGCACCGCTGCCGGGCACGTACGAGATGGGAAGCCCGGTGTATCCGTACGGAGAACAGGCGGGCAACATCTACGTGTACGAATCGAGCGGGCTGTTCACGCAGAACCAGTTGATCACCAACATCAACGCGCGCATCAACGCCAAGATGAACCTGTTCGGCTACTATGCTTTGGGTAAAGCCGAAAGCAACACGGATGGGTCCGGGACATTCCCCTCCAATCAGTACAACGAACAGCCTGACTGGGGCCGCGCCGGATTCGATGTGCGGAGCCGCGTTTTCATTGGCGGAAGCGTAGTGGCGCCGCTGGGTTTGCGGTTCAGCCCGTTCATCATCGCCCAGTCCGGGATGCCGTTTAACATCGTTCTCAGCCAGGATCTGAATGGCGACTCGATTTTCAACGACCGGCCCGCGTTTGCCGGCCCCAACGCGGCGGACCCGGTGCAGACCAAGTACGGACTATTCGACCTGGTGCCGCAACCCGGCGAAACCATTATTCCGCGCAACTATGGCAATGGGCCGGGGCAGTTCAGCGTGAACCTGCGGCTGAGCCGCACGTTCGGGTTCGGCGGGGAGCGGGGGAGCAGCGCGGCGGCAGCCGCCGGCGGCGGTATGCCGGGAGGTGGCGGACTGGCGGTGGGCGGCCCGCGCGGCGGCGGTCCGGGTGGTCCGCGCGGCGGCGGTGGAGGCGGCCCGCGCGGCGGGTTCGGCGATCCCGTGACGAATCAGCGCTACAACCTCACCATCGGGCTTTCGGCGCGCAATCTATTAAACGACGTGAACCTGGCGCCGCCGATCGGCATCCTGTCTTCGCCGCTTTCACCGCTGTTCGGCCATTCCAACGCGCTGGCCGGGGGCTTTTTCGGGTCGGCCACGGCCAACCGGCGGATTGAGCTGCAGATGCGGTTTTCGTTCTAGCGTTTCTCGCCAAGGCGCTTTGCGGCTTGGACTACAACTAATGCGGTAGCGGCTGGAAGATGGCGAACACCGCGCCCTGCGGGTCGGCGACTACAGCCCAGCGGCCCACGCCCTCTATGGTGGTTGGCCCGTAGTGGATATTGGCCCCCAAAGATTTGGCCTTGGCGGCCGCGCCATCGCAATCGGATGCCAGAAAATAGAGCAGCCAGTGCGGCGGAACGCCGGGTTGCGGACCTACCGGCGGAACGCCGCCGATAAACGTTTCCCCGTTCTTGATGTGCAGATATCCGGATGGGTCGTTTTGACCCGGCGCGATTTCCCAGCCGAACAGGTCGGCATAGAATTGGCGGGCGCGGGGGGCATCGGTGGTCATCAGGTCCGCCCAGCAGAGCGTGCCATCCACGCCGGCGATGCCGATGCCTTGATTGGCCCCTGGCTGCCACAAGCAGAACGTCGCGCCGGTGGGGTCCTGGACGACGGCCATGCGTCCCGCATTGTAGACGTCGAAGGGCGGGGAGAGCACTTTCCCTCCCACTTGCGCGGCGCGGGCCGCGGCGTCGTCGGCGCTGGCTACGGAAATGTAAGGCATCCAGTGCGGGGGCGCGCCGCCCGAACGCTCGGGATTGAGGGTATAGGCGGCCGCGGTATCGCGCTCCTCCAGCCGGAAGATGGTGTAGTATTCGCCTGGCCCCATGGGCATGTCGTTGGCATTCCACCCAAACAGCGAGGCATAGAAACTCTTGGCGGCGGCTTGATCCGTGGTTCCGAGTTCGATCCAGACGAACGCGCCAGCGGGATATTTGTCGATGTGGGGCATTTGGAGAGTATACAACGGGGCGGACGCACCGCGCTCAAGCGGACTGTAACATTTCGACCAGAGTGATGCGGAAAATGCCGAGGGGGCTCGAAAACGCGATCCGTTCGACAGCCTTGGCCCCGCACACGCGCAGGGTGTAGTCGCTGCCCTCCACCACCGACGGCATGGAAAGGCCGACACCGCGCGGCAGCACGGATTTCAGATTACCGGCCACCATGTTGGCCAGTTCCCCCATGGCGTCGCGGACATCGTCGTCGATGGCGGCGGGCAACGGGATCCCCATGAGCCGAGTGGCGAATTGGCAAGCCTGGCGCGCGTCGCACTCGACCAGCGCCGCTCCCCGCCAATCTCCCGCGAAGTGCACGGCGGCGGTAACCGCATCGTGCGAATGGGTCCAGGGCGTCTCGCAGACGGCCACCTGCAGATCGATCATGGTCTCAAAAACCGACTGGACGACGCGCGCCAGGTCGTCGCGATAAACGTCTAGAGAGAAGGGTACCGGCATCTCGATCCTTTCAGGGAACTTGGTAGAAAACGGTTGGACCGAATACTCTGCGTTCGAAACGGTCGGTGAGGTTCAAGGTGGTTTCGCTGCCGCCCAGCAACAGGTAACCTCCCCGGAAGAGCGTTCCGTGAAGCTGGTCCAAGATCTTGCGCTTGGATTCCACGTCGAAATAGATCAAAACATTGCGGCAGAAGACCACGTCGAAAGGCCCACGGGTGGACATGCTCTGGCGCAGATCGCAGGTGCTGAAATCCACCATGCGGCGCGCTTCGTCCTTCAATTGCCATTCCAGGCCGACGCGCGTGAAGTACTTAACGAGATAGGCGATGGGCAAACCGCGGTTGACTTCGATCTGCAGATATCTGCCGTTGGATGCCCGCTCGGCCATCTGGGTGGACAAATCGGTGCCTTGAATTCTGATGCGCCAATCGCCCAGTCCCATCTCAAGCAGCATCATGGCCAGGCTGTAGGCTTCCTGGCCGGAGGAGGAGGCCGCCGACCAGAAGCTCATCTTGCGGGTATCCTGACGCTGCGCGATCAGGCTCGGAATCACGACCGACCGCAGGGCATCGTACTGCGCCGAGTCGCGGAAAAAGAAGGTCTCATTGGTGGTCATGGCCTCCACCACTTGCCGTTTCAGGACCGCGTGGTCGAAGGGCCTGCCGAGCATGGCGCAGAGATCGTTCAAATCGCCCAAGCGCAGTTGCTGCACGATGGGTGTGAGGCGGGCTTCCAGCAAGTAACGCTTATCCCCGTCGAGCACGATGCCGGACTCGCGATACACCATGTCCTGCAAGAAGCGGTAGCTTTCGGGACATAGTTCGGCTGCCGGCATCAGATCATCCTCTTCCAATCTGCCTGAGGACTTCGGGGACCACCGCGTCCAAAGGAATCACACAGTTCGCCAGGCCAGCCGCGGCCACGGCGCCGGGCATGCCCCAAACCACGCTGGTGGCTTCATCCTGGGCGATGACGTACGCTCCGCCGGCTTTCAGCACCGCCGCGCCGCGCATGCCATCCTGGCCCATGCCGGTGAGGACCGCGGAAATGGCCGCTCCGCCATAAACCTCTCCGACCGAACGGAATAACACGTCGACCGAGGGGCGGCAGGAATTCTCAGGCGGCGACTGGTCCATGCGGACGACGGTTTCCGCGCCCTGGTTTCTGACGCGCATGTGGTAGTCCCCGGGGGCGATTAATACGGTGCCGGGCGCCACCTTCGCGCCGTTGGCGGCCTCCTCGACTCTCAGTTTCGTGGCGCTTTGGAGACGCTCGGCCAGGAACCGTGTGAACAAGGGCGGCATATGCTGCACGATCAGGATGGGCAGCGGAAAGTCTTCTGGAAACTGAGGCATGATGGCTCCCAGCGCCGTGGGGCCGCCGGTGGAAACGCCGATCGCCAATACCCTCGGCTGGCACTCCCTGCGAAAGGGGACGGGCGCCATACCGGGCGGCTTCGGCGGCGTGGCGGGCGACGCGGCCACCGGAGAGGCGCCCGTCAAGAGAAAGAACTGCTTGATCTTGGGGAGCAACTGCGTGCGCAAGCTGGCCATGGAACGGTCCAGCGATCCCACGTTGGCCGCCTTGGTCACATAATCGTCGGCTCCCAGCGCCAAGGATTCCAGGGTCAACGCGGCGCCGCGGTCCGTCAGCGTGCTGAACATGACCACCCGCGGCCGGCCTGCCTGGTTGCGGATGCGGCGCAGGACAGTCAGCCCATCCATCTCGGGCATTTCGATGTCCAACGTGATCACATCGGGGTTCAACTGGGCGATACGCTCCAGGGCGATAGCGCCGTTGGAAGCCGCCCCGACCACTTCCAGGATGGGGTCCTCCGACAGCGCGTGCGCCACCAGGCGGCGGATGACGACCGAATCGTCCACCACCAGCACCCGAATGCGGGCGCCCGGCGGGATCGCTTTCCTGGAAATGGTGGCGTTCATTCCGATTCTCTATGGGATCAACCCCAACATGCGCAGCTTGTCGGCCAGGATCTCCTTGGTGAACGGCTTCATCACGTATTCATTGGCTCCCGCCGCGAGGGCCTTCAGCATCTGGTCCACCTCCGTTTCGGTGGTTACCATCATCACCTTCAGGGATGCGTAGCGCGGGTCGGCGCGCAGCCTCTCGACCAGTTCGAGGCCGTTCATGCGGGGCATGTTCCAGTCCACCAGGATGAGAGAGATCTCTTCGCGGAGAAGCGCCAGCGCTTCGGCGCCATCGGCGGCGGCGCAGACGTCGTAACCCATCTCCGCGAGGTTTCGGGACAGGATCATGCGCATCGCCTTCGAGTCGTCAACGACCATCGCCTGGGACATTGAAATCCTCTGGTTGTATATCGGACGAGTGGGGGCGCGGCTTTAGGCCTGGCTTGGGGGGGAACCGTGTAAGTGTTTCGGTGGGGCAGACGATCGTTTTATGTGGTCTGCCAGCGCTCCCTGAAGGGGGCAGACCACGAAGTGCGATGGTCTGCCCCACCAAAGTGCCCGAGAAGGCCGGTTACTTCCAGGCCGCGGTCGATCGCGATCCGGCGTCCACGCTTCTCGTCGACAAGAAGAAGCTCGGCCGCTCGTTGTTCGCGAAGTGCCGCAACGCTGTTCCGGTCCTGGGCTACCACGAGATCCGCATAGAGATCGTGCAGAAGGTCGATCTTGCCGACTGCGGAAAAGGTTGAGGATCGGGGACGTATCGGAGACGACGATCAAACGCTGCCTTTTCGCCCGCTGTAAATCCTGTTCCATGGCCTCAACGCCGTAGTGAAGCGGAATCCGCCGGCTCGCAAGGAGACGCTGAAAGTCGAGCTGTGGAATGTCCGCGAGAAGCGCCGCCTGGCCAAGAGTCAGGCGTTCCCGCTGGAACAGCGCCATCGCGAGTTCTCAACTCGGCCTCGGCGAACTGACGGGCATGGCGGCCTCGCCCCCACACGGCGAAGGCGAATACCGAAACCGCTCCCTGACGGTCACGGCTCGGCAACTGGCAAACGTTGCCGAGACGCGACCATCCGGGCGGACTACAAATCAGAAGGTGAACTTGGAGACCAGGCCTTGAAGCTGAGCGGCCATCCCGCTGAGCGACTGAGCCGCTTTCTGCATGTCGGCCGCGCCGCGGGTAGTGTTTTGCGCGGCGATGGCGACCCCGCCGATGTTCTTGGCGATTTCGTTGGTGCCTTTGGCAGCCTCCCCGACATTGCGGCCGATCTCGTTGGTGGTGACGGTCTGTTCTTCCACAGCGGAAGCGATGTTGTTGGAAATATCGTTGATCTGGTTGATGATCGCACTGATCTCGCCGATGGCCTGCACGGCGCCTTTGGTGTCGCTTTGGATGGCGTCGATTTTCTGGCCGATCTCTTCGGTGGCTTTGGCCGTCTCTTTGGCGAGTTCCTTGACCTCGTTGGCGACCACGGCGAAGCCCTTGCCGGCCTCGCCGGCGCGCGCGGCTTCGATGGTGGCGTTCAAGGCCAGCAGGTTGGTCTGTTGCGCGATGGAGGTGATGACTTTGATGACCTTGCCGATCTCCACGCTGGATTCTCCCAGCTTGGCGATGGTGCTGTTGGTGGTTTCGGCCACGCCTACCGCGGCCTTGGCCACCTTTGCGGATTCATTCGCGCTCTTGGAAATCTCGCGGATGGAAGTCTGCATTTGCTCGCTGCCGCTGGACACCACCGTCACATTCTTGGAAACCTCTTC
>Ga0187887_10002883_pt1 | contig 13545 bp, 13 predicted proteins | sample June2016WEW_7_10_FD_132977 | JGI IMG/M metagenome (GOLD analysis project Ga0187887, IMG submission 132977) | Peatland microbial communities from SPRUCE experiment site at the Marcell Experimental Forest, Minnesota, USA - June2016WEW_7_10 | ecosystem: Environmental > Terrestrial > Soil >...
CTCGGCCGCAACGCGGAGGGGCGCCATGCGCGGGCGGGCGGCTGGGGCTACGTATTCGGCGACGAGGGCAGTGCATTCGATATGGTCCGCCACGCGGCGCGGGCAGCGTTGCGGATGGAGGAAGGCTGGGGCCCGGCGACGTCGCTGCGGGCGGCGCTGCTCGATGCCACCGGCTCGGTCGACTCGAACCAGATGCTGCACCGTTTCTACGCGCCGGAATGGGAGCGCTCACGAATAGCCGCGCTGGCGCCGCTGGTGGACCGGGCGGCTGGCGAAGCCGATGCGGTAGCGCTGCACATCGTCAACCAGGCCGCACAGGAACTGGCGCAGCTCGCCGCGGCCGTGCGCGGGCAACTGTGGAAGCCCGGCGAGGCAGTGGAGATGGCGTACTCCGGCGGCGTGTTCCAAAGCCGCACGCTGCTCGAGCGCTTCCGCATTCTGGTGGAGATGGAGGCAGGCAACAAGCTGGCCGCGCCGCAGCACCCGCCGCATCTAGGCGCGCTGCTCGAAGCGTATCGGGCAGCGGGGATGAAAGTGGAGCTGCGGGAAAGGGCGCAGTCGATTAGGTCCGCGACCGTGTAGGAAGTTGTGTGGGGCAGGATGATATCCTGCGCGGCGATTGATAATCGCCGCGCGGGCCGATTGGCAATCGGCCCGCAGCTTGCCAAGCTGCCCCACAGCCGCGGCGTTAGGAGATTGTACATGTTGGAACGAGCCGCTGGACTCAGCTTGACCGCTTGTGTGGCCTGCCTAGCATCCCTGGTGGCGGCCTGTCCTGCCCAAGCACAACTGAAGTCAGGGGCCCCATCTACGGCAGTGGAGGATTCGCTGAAGGCGTTTCTTCGGGGCTACCTGCGAACGTACGCCTCGCCTATGTCTGACGACAAAACCGCGCGATACTCAGCGGCTTTCGTTGACCTCAACGGCGATGGGAAACAGGAAGTCATCGTATATGTCAGCGGTCGAGATTGGTGTGGGACCGGCGGCTGCACCACGTTCATATTTTCCCCAAAGGGCGACACCTACAGGGTGGTTGCGGAGATATCGGTCAGGCATACTCCGATCCGCGTTCTAAAGAGTACCTCGCATGGCTGGCATAGCATAAGCGCTTTTGTCCGGGGGGAAACCGTTATCGTCGGGCAGAGCCTTGTTACCGAGCCCAACTACGAGGCCGAGCTCCGCTTCGATGGCACGACCTACGACTGGGTTCCTTCGGAGGCTCTCGCCCGGCCGGCGATTGGAAAAATGACGGGAGAAGTCGTGATCTCTGAATCCGACGAAGGGACACTACTGTTCCCCTGATTAGGGAATCCCGCGAAGGTTTGGGGAGTGGGCCGGGCATGCCCGGCCCCTACGAGCGGTATTGTGGGCGCAGCTTGCGACCGGCTGCGCGATTGCCAATCTGCCCGCAGGATATCATCCTGCCCCACAGCCACAGGGGCTCGGTGCACGGGTTGTATCATAGGCTGTTATGGATTCGCGCCGGATGTGCCCGCATTGCCGGGCGTTTATTACCAACAAAGACAAGATCTGCCCGTACTGCAATGAGCGGGTGGGGCCGCGCGCAATCGACCGGCGCAGCCCGGCGGACTTTCTGGGCGGGCTGATCCCGCACGCGCGGTTCAACACCATCGTCATTCTGCTGGCCAACTTCGGGCTCTATGTGGTGAGCACGCTGTACAGCATGAGGGCCGGCGGCGGGGGCGGTTTTTCGGGGATCGACGGCGCCACGCTGTTTGCGTTCGGCGCCAAATTCGGCGCCGCCATTGCGGGCGGCCAGTGGTGGCGGCTGGTGACGGCGGGCTTTCTGCACGGCGGCCTGCTGCACATCCTGATGAATTCCTGGGTGCTGTTCGACCTGGCGCCGCAGGTGGAGGAAATGTTTGGCGCCAGCCGCATGTGGGTCATCTATTTCCTTTCGTCGGTAGGCGGTTTCTACTTGAGCAACCTATGGAATCCGCGGTCGCTTTCGGTGGGCGCCTCGGCGGCGCTGTGCGGTTTAATCGGAGCTATGATCGCGCTGGGAGTGACGCATCACGACGCCGCGACGGGAGCGATGATTCGCAGCACGTACATGCGCTGGGCGGTCTATATCCTGATTTTCAGCTTCTTGCCGGGCATCGACATGGCGGCGCACATTGGCGGCGGCATCGCGGGCTTCGGCGTGGCGTATGTGGCCGGGACGCCTCGCTTGGAAGGATCGCCGGTCGAGAGGCTGTGGCAGGCGGGCGCGTTGATCTGCCTGGGCCTGACGGGGTTGAGTTTCGCGCTCTGGTGGATTTGGTTCAGCCATACGGCATAGACTGGCGCGTTTGCCGGCTGATCTGGGATAATTCAGGCAAGAGAAGGCGAATGCACGTGCTGGCTCGCTGGGGAATTGCAGTTGGAGCCGCACTGGCAGGGGGGGAGGGAAAATGAAGCACTGGCGAGCAAGTTGCATCCTGCTGTTGGCCGCCATCCTGCCGGCTGGCGCCGGCGCAGCGGACAGAGTCCCGGTGCTGGTGGAATTATTCACTTCCGAGGGCTGCTCGAGCTGTCCGCCGGCGGACCAACTCTTGGCAAAACTGGATCCTGCGGCGGTGGTGCTGAGCGAGCACGTCACGTATTGGGACCATGAGGGATGGCGGGATCGTTTCTCGTTGGATGAGGTGACCATCCGGCAGCAGGGATATGCGGATCGCTTCCACCTGGAGAGCCACTACACGCCCGAGATGGTCATCGACGGAGCGGTGGAGTTCAATGGCGGCGACGCGCGCCGCGCCGTGGATGAAATTGGCAAAGCCGCGAAGCGCAGCAGGGGCGTGCCGCGACTGGCGTGGGCGGACGGCGGCGTGCAGGTCGAAATCGCCGGGGCGTACCCGCGCGACCGGGTTGTTCTGGCGCTGGCGGACGCGAGCGATTCGACGGATGTTTCGGGGGGAGAAAACAAGGGGCGCCAATTGCATCATGTGGCTGTGTGCCGTGAAATCCGCCAAGCCGGAAAAGTTCCGCCGGGCGGAGCGTTTAACAAGCTGATCCAGCTACCGGCGGGGGCGCGGCGGCAACGCGTGATCGTATGGACACAATCCGGCGATGAGGGAGCAGTGGCGGGCGCGGCCCTGCTCGTGCCGGAACATGATGAAGCGGCCGCGGAACCGCCGGCTGGCCGGCATTAAGACGGCGTTTCTTGGAATGAATAGGTTCGAGCGCACGTGCGGCCTGGCGCTGGGGTAGGCCTGCCTGACCGGACGCAGTGCGCGCTCTGGTACTTATGGTTCAGTCATACCGCATTGTAGACTGGCGTGTTGCGGACCGATCTGGCATAATTTAGGCGATTGGGAATGAATGCGTCCGCGCGGCCGCCGCGGAATTGAAATGGAAGGCGCGCTGGCCGGGAGAGGGAAATGAAGCATTGGCGAGCGAATTGTGTGCTGTTGCTGGCCGCCGTTCTGCCAGCCAGCGGCGCCGGAGCGGACAGGGCTCCGGTGTTGGTGGAGTTGTTCACTTCTGAAAGCTCGGTGAGTTGCCCGCCGGCGGACCAACTCCTGGCAAAGCTGGATTCGACGGCGGTCGTGCTGGGCGAGCACGTCACCACCTGGGACAGCGCTTTGTGGCGCGACCGTTTTGCATCCGAAGACGCGACCAAACGTCAGCAGGCATATGCGGATCGTTTCCGCCTGGAGGGCGTCTACGCTCCCCAGATGGTGGTCGACGGCGCCATGCAGTTCAGCGGCAGCGATGCGACCCGCGCCACCGTTGAAATTCGCAAGGCTGCCAAGCGCGTCAAAATCGTGCCGCGCCTCTTATGGGCAGACGGCGGAGTGCAGGTGGAGATCGACGGGGCGCACGTGGGAGACCGGGTTTTCCTGGCGCTGGCGGAGGACAGTGCAACGACGGACGTGACGGGCGGGTCAAACAAAGGGCATCAGTTGCATCACGTGGCGGTGTGCCGTCAGATCGTCAGAGCCGGCCTGGTGCCGCTCGGAGGAGCATTTTACCAGCTCGTCAAGCTCCCGCCGCAGACGCGGAAGCAGCGCGCGATCGTGTGGGTGCAGGTCGGGGACGTGGGCGTGGTGGCGGGCGCCGCAATGATCCCGCCGGCCGATCAATAGCAAGAAAAGTCCTAGCCGCGGATGAACACAGATGAACACGGATAAAAACAAAGGAACTTATCGGTGTTGATCTGTATTACTAAAACTTCAAATTCTTCGCGGCCCGCGACGATTTTCCCAACGGTATCGCGAGCTTTGCACTGTGGGGCAGGTTGATAACCTGCGCACCGATTGTCAATCGGTGCCGCAGGGCAACGCCCGGCCCCGACCGCGTCCATCGCGTGTTTGGTTGCGGCCACAGGCCGCGCTAGGTTCATCCGTGGCTTGAAATAGTTTCACGGCTTCTAACCGCCGCGGCGTGACGGGCGAGATCTCCCCCATTCACCTGCGTTAACGGGTTACAGTTTTCCAATAGACAGCTTGTGGCCCAGGGGCCAGTGCGGGATAATCGAAGACAGGATGAGATTGCGCACCATCGCGCTGGCGCTGGCATTGGCTTGCGGCTTCACCGCCGCCGGCGAAGCCAAGAAGAACGTGATTCGCCCGGCCGCAAGATCGCACAAGGTGAAGCGGGCCAAGGGCAAGCACGCCAAGAAGGGCCAGCATCACATGATGGCCAAGGCCAAGCACCGCTAGGGCCAGCGGCCTCGAGCCGGTTCGGGCGCTGGCGAGCCCGCTCCCTCACGCGCCCGCTGAGCGCGTGTCACAAACAACTTTGCCGTTCCGACGTCTGGCTTCGGAGCGCCGAGCGCGTGTCGTGAAGAGTCTCGACACGGCACGCTCGAGTGCGTGCGCCACGGCTCAGTCAGAGGCTGTGAAGAAACCGCGCCCGCAAGCGGGCGTTGGCAAGCTAAAAGCATGCCCCACCACGCGCTAGAGCAAGGGCAGAACTTTATCCGGGCCGCGGGGCGCCAGGGGCTCTAGCCGCACGTAAAGGGCGATCACCGGATCGTCCTGCGCGCGCAGCAACTCGGCCAGTTTGGTGTTGCCGGGGTCCAGCCCGGCGCGGCCGATCAGGGCGCTGACGGGGAGGAACCACTGGGCGCGGTCGCTCACCGTGGCGCGGCTTTGTTTCAAGTTGTTCAGCCAGGAGCGCAACACACTCTCGCGGCTGGCGCCGGAACTCATCGCGTACAGGTTGTTATACACCCAGGTCTTTTCGCGAAACACTTCGTCGGCCTGCCCGTTGGCGGGCTGCCAAGCCTCGAGAGCCGCCAGCGTATCCTTTAGCCTGGCGCGCCAAGCGTCGGTATTGTGTTGCGATTCGAGCAACGGTGTTTCATCGGGGCCGAAGGCCAGATCCCGCGCGAGCTGGTTCACATTCTGGCAGGGTGCATCCTGGCAGGGGTGAGCGGCGGCGGCAAAACCCTCGAGCGAGTGCGGAGTGGTTTCCTGCTCCGAGAGGGGCTGCAGTGGCGGCAGCAGGATCTTCTCCTTGAAGAAGACGGAGGCGCTCCAGCCGAGCACCTCACTCGGTTGGTTGGTCACCAGGTTAATGGTCATGGGGCCGGTGTTGATCAAATAGTCGTCCGTGCAGCGATCGCCTGAAAGATGGTGAACCAGGTAGAGGCGGTATGCCTCCACCAGGGGAAGCGGGGAGAGATGACGGCGCTTCAGCTCTTCGACCAGATCCAGAATCGCCGGCCCGGTTGGCGTGGCGTAGTAGGTGAAGGAGCGATCGTCGCCGGAGATCTCGCGCAGGCTGGCGGCCAGCGAAAGAGCGAAGGCTTCGAGGCCGGCATCCTTCAATCCGGCGTGCGCCAGCAGGCCCGCCACCGGCGCAATCTGCGCCGGAGAGGCGATGCCGCCCACGCGATTTTTCAGAAGCTTCGCCACGTCGCGGTGCGCGATCTTCGAAATCGCGTCAAGGCCTTCGTAATAGCGGCCGACGTCATAGACCACGATCTCCTCGCAGCGGACCGGCGGGACCGCGGGACGGGCGATCTCCAGAAACAGTTTAGTGGCCTTGGCGCTGTCGAGCGGCAGCATTTGCTGGACCACGCGCAGGCGGAGAGAAAGAGCGTCGAGATCCTGCTGGTAGGCGCGCTCTAGAAATCCACCGGTGCCGCCGCTGCGCGTGATGGAGGCGCGCAGCTTGAGTGGGTGCTGGGCACCGGCGGCGCGGCGGAAAGCCTCGGTCAACCACTTCACTCGCGCGCGCGTGTCCAGTTTCTCGTTCGACGCCAGGCGGATCATGGCGTCCGCGGCAAACTCCGGCGGGGCTTTGCGCGCCAAATTGAGAATTGTGTTGGAATCGGAGCTGCCGGTGGCTCCCAGCAAAAACAGGGGGAAAAGAAACAATACAGGAGTCTTCATGGGATCGGTTACGTACTCTATTTTAGACGCAACCGAACATCCGAAAGACGGTGGACCGGAGGAGGAAAGACAGGCGCTCAGCTCGTCGCAATGGCGGCGGCGGCAGCCAGTTCCGAGGCGTTAGTCGACCAGATGGATTTTACCGACGGCATGAATATGCCAACAACACTAATGCTGGCGAGCACAAAGAGGGCAATGATGAGGGTATATTCAACCAGATCCTGAGCCTCCTCGGCACACAAAAACCGCCGCAGATACACCCAAATCTGCACCATTAGCCTCCACATTCATTACAACCCAGAACTGCATCGCGTGCAAGCGAATAGTACGAACGATAGTACTTGACGACAGACGGATAATGTTGACTTTGTTCATAAGTTACTATGAGTTTGCAGCGGCTACTATCCAAAGTTATTATTCAGCGTTGGCATGTTTTCCAGCGCAAGTCAATGCCGGAAGAATCCTGCTGGTGGATGGGATGGTGGGTGAGTCTAAGGCGCCAACCTGGGTGTCCCGTGAAGCCGGGCGGCCGGCCTCCCTGCGCCGGTAGACCGCCAGAAAGTACCCAGACCGCGGCTGATAAGTTTCCGCGGCGGCGCCCCAACGGTATTCGGTGCGTTCCGCGGAAACGATCTCGGCGATGCCCACCAGGCGGTAGTGTTGCGGCGCGTAGGCCTGCCACCAGTCGAAAATCCGCGGCGGCGATTGCGGGCGCCGCAGCCAGGACATATCGCCCGCAACCCACACCACGTACTGTGGCGCGTTTTGCTCCACTTCTCCGATAATTTCGTTTTGCATGGCCAGCGCGTACGGCTGCGCCTCCATCAATCCGTACATGTAGATGTAGGACGTCGCCGAATGGCGGCGGGCGTAAAAGTAGATCTCCGGCTCCGAGCCCAGCACCGCGATGCGCGCATCCTTTTCCGAGTGCGCGCGGACGTATTCGGCCACTCGAATGGCTTCCGGAAACGGATTGAGCCCATAGACTTCGCGGCATGCCTCCACGGGGTTCAGCCGGAAGAGAAACTCGCGCTCGAATCCGATCGACAACAGCAGCGCCGCGCCGAAGACCCAGCCCATCGCGCGCTGACGGATCGCGGCGCCCGCCAACAGCGCCACCGCCGGCAGCAGCAGGACGAAATAATGCTGGCGGAAATGCAGGCCCGCACAGACGGCCAGGAACGAAAAGAAGAGAAATGCCGTCACGAAGGCCGCTCGACCCCGGTTCTCATTCCTCCGCCAGATCATGAACAGCCCCGCTCCAGCCAGCAGCCACAACGGAGCGCTCTGTTTCAAAATGGGCAGGAAGTTCAGCACGAATGCCCAGAACCCCACGCCCAAGGGAACTTCGGAGGCGTATTGGCGGGCATAAGTGAAAGTCCAGAACCAGAACTTCGGGAAGACCCCCGCCAGCCAGAGCAGCAGGCAGGTTACCGCGAAGGGCGCAACCGCGCCGGCGGAAAACGCCGCCAGTTTCGCCGCCATGCCGCGCCGTTCCCGCCACAGCCGCGCGGCCGCATACAACGCGCCGAAGACTCCGAAGCACAGCCCCGGCTGCTTCATCACAAACGCGACGCCGAACAGCAACCCGCTCCACCACAGCGTGGAGGGCCGCCAGGAATCGGCGGGACGCGTCAACAGCAGCACGCCGCCGAGCGCCGGAAGCACCACGAAGTGCGTGGCGTGCGCTGCCGTTCCCATCACACCGGAGCCGATCGAGAGGAGCGCGTACGCGGCGCAGGCGGCGAGGCCCGAGGCCGTTCCAAACAGCCGTTTGCCCAAGAGATAAACCAGCAGGATGGCGACGCAGTTCACCAGCAGCAATCCGAAATGAATGGCCGCGATGCTTTGCCCGAAGACCCCCATCAGCGCGGCATATGCCGCATAGGTTCCCGGCAGCTTCATGTTGCAAGCCAGCCGATAGGGTGGAATGCCTTGCAACAGCAACTGGCCGGCATACGCGTATTCGCCTTCGTCGCGCTCCAGCGGCAAGTCGAGCAGGCGCAGGCGCAGCAGGCTGGCCGCCAGCATCACCAGCAGCACCACCACCCAGGGTCGCAGCTTCATGGTTATTTCGCCGTGATGGCAACTGTGCCGGCGCAGGTTGTAGCTGTCAGGCTTCCGACCGAGGCCTCGCCGCTGGCTGCCACATCGTCAGTCTGAAGAATAGCAAACCGGATGGAGGCGACAGAAGCGGCGCCTGCGCAGGGTGTGCGACGCAGAAATGGCGAAGCTCTCTCCACTCCTAGTGAATTCGCATGAATCTGAGTTGTAGGGGTACACAAGGCTATGCTTTATCAGGAGGCTTTGTATCAGGGCACGGGCTTTAGCCGTGCCGGTGGATTGGGAGAAAATATGGGCTTCAGCCCCTGCGCCCGCAGGAAGGCCTCAGCGGCTAAAGCCTTGGCCACGGATGCGTTGCGGCACGGCTCAAGCCGTGCCCTGATACAGAGCCAGCCGCCCGGTTTCCACCTCCGTGTCGCGCGCCCCCTGGGCGGTGGGGCAACAGCGAAAAAAGCCGGGCGTCCAGGGGAGGACGCCCGGTGAGGAGTCTCCCGTAGTCTGCTCGGAGGTTCAGACTACGAGGGTGGAGGAAACGTTATGCCAGCAAACCGCCGTGGCCCAGGCAGGCAATTTCCCAGCCCGTGATATGATAACGAGCCAACAGCGGCGGCAAGACCAGGTCGACCACATTCGGTTTGGCGGAGCGGAAGCAGCCAGGCGCGGAAACCACCGGCACTTCATCCTTGTACGCCAACAAAAGCAGGTTCCCGGGCTCGACCGGGGCCAGGAACCGTTCCACTTGTGCGCCGACGCGAATCATGGCCTGGCCAATCACATCCTCCGGCCCAGCCGGAGCCGTGGTGGATGCCACCAGGATGACGCTCGGTTTGGATCTGAATAAGTGTTGTAGGCTGCGGGCGACAGAATTCTCATCTTCCGTACAAGAAAGTACGAAGTTCGGGTTGACGCCGAACCGCTCGAGCCGCTGCCGCATGATGTTCTCGAACAACTGGCGGGCTCGCTCACCGCTGATGGGGTCGGTGTAGAGAACTCCGACAGCCGGAGAACGGACGGGCCGCGCCTGGAGAATCGGGCCGCGCTCCTTGAGAATGTTGATGACGGCTTCGAGTTGCTCCTTGGCCACGGCGAACGGAGCGCTCTTGACGGTAGCTACGCGCTGGCCGGCCAAGGCGTGACTGAAGTTCAGCGCGGTGGCGATGACCACGCTGGCGGCGCAGTTGATCTGCTTGAGCAACTCATCGTCCACCAGGACACAGCAGTTTTCGGTTGCCACCAGGTTGGCGCGGCCGCCGGCGGCTACGCGGATTTCGAAGCTGCCGCATCCCATTTCGCTGGCCACGGCCGCGACGGCGTCATCCTCGCCCACCTCCCCATCCTCCAGCTCGGTGACCCAGATGGTCTCCATGCCTTCAGATTCCAGGACCCGGATGTCCTCATCGCTGATTACATGGCCTTTAGCCAGTAGTTTCTTCCCACCCGGGCGGAAAACGGTGCAGCAAAGGATCCGTCCCGTTGAGGATTTCACGTCAACAGTTTGCGCTCTCATGGCAGCCTCACAAGAAGTTAGGATCTAAGGTAAATTTCAGATTTAAAGCTCTTGAAACCTGATTGTATACCAAAGTACTGTGAACCGTAGATTATTTCTGCGGTTTTTTGCGGGGTGATGTAAAACCCAACTTTGTGGGTACGCCAGTTAGGCGGAGTGGCGCGGGAAGTGCTAGGCCGGGCGTGCCCAGCCCCTACGGGAGGCGGGGAACGGGCACCGGGATCAGTTGGTCGTCGGGAGTGGGCGCCCAGATCTCGGGGAGCGCTTCGGCCCAGTGGTCGGGGCGCAGAACCCGCAGCACGGCGACTTCGTCGCAGGACTGGAACTTGGGGCAACGGAGGCAATCCTTCCACGCCTTGAGCGGCAGAGCGCCACGCTCGATTGCCTGAAAGCCGACCTTTTGGAAGAACTCGACCACGTATGTGAAGGCGAACACAGCGTCCAACTCATACTGCGCGGCTTCGGCCAGCAGCGCCTCCACGAGTTTTCGACCCACGCCGTGTGTTTTGGCCTGTCCGCGTACGGCCAGGGAGCGGATTTCGGCCAGCGTGGGGCTATAGAAATGGAGCGCGCCGCAGCCCAACAGTTCCCTGCCGGAGGTGACCACGGTGAAATCGCGGATGGCTTCCGACATTTCGAACTCGGTGCGCGGCAACATCAGGCCCAGCGCCGCATAGTCGTTGATAAGACGGAGAATGGGACGGATATCGCGCATGACGGCCTTGCGCACGGTAAGCGGCGGCGCGCTGACCGAATCGACAAACGCGTCTTCGTGCACAGCGCTGATCATGCCGGCACCTCGGATGGCGCCAGCCGCGTGCCCAGCGCCTCGCCTTGCAGAATACGCATCAAAACCCCCTCCGCCGCGCCGGGAGCGATGCGCACTTCCGCTATTCCGGCCTCGAGAGCCGCCAGCGCCGCATTGAGCTTGGCCTGCATGCCGCCGGTGGCGACGCCGCTTGCGACCAGCGCGCGAGCCTCGGCGGCGGTGACGAGCGGCCGGACCTGGTGCGAGCCATCCATCACGCCGGCTACGTCGGTGAGGAATATCAATTGCCGCGCGCGGAAAGCCGCCGCGCAAGCCACCGCCATCTGGTCCGCATTCACGTTATAGATGTTGCCCGCGCGATCGCCAGCCACGCAGGCGACTACGGGCAGGTAGCGGTTGGCGGCCAACAGCTCGAGCAGACCGGCATTCGACCGCGTGACGCGGCCCACTGCGCCCAGCGCCGGGTCGAGCTGCTCGGCCTCGGCCAGCAGGGCATCGATGCCGGTAAGGCCGACCGCCAGCGCGCCGGCGCGGTTCAGGCTTGCCACCAGCTCATGGTTCACGCTGCCGGCGAAGACCTTCAACACCGCATCCACGGTTTCCGGCGTGGTCACGCGCAGGCCATTGACGAAGCGGCTCTCGATGCCACGCTCGGCCAGGTAGCGGGTCATCTGCTTGCCGCCGCCATGCACCACCACGAGCTGGACGCCGGACGCGGCAACGGTTGCGATCTCGCCGGCGAGGCGCTGGCGCGAAGCCGCGTCATCGAGCAGCGTGCCTCCCAGTTTGACCAGGACGCGAATCATCGCAGACCTTCGGTTTCCGGGTATCCCAGCATCAGATTCATGTTTTGCACGGCTTGCCCGGCGGCGCCTTTGACCAGATTGTCGATAGCGCTGACCACCACGGCGCGGCCGGTTTTCGCGTCCAGCGTGACGCCTATGTCGCAGAAGTTGGTGCGTGCCACGGCGCGCAGATCGGGCGTGTGCCCGGGCTGATAGAGGCGGACGAACGGCTCGCCCGCGTAATGCTTTTCGTAGATGGCGAGCAGGTCGTCGGCGGAGCCGGCGCTGTAGGCGCGGAAGTAGATGGTCTCCAGGATGCCGCGGTCGAGCGGCAGCAGTTGGGCGGTGAAGCTGAACTCAGCCTCTTCCAGACCGCTGACCATCAGCACCTCCGGAACGTGCCGGTGACTGAGGATGGAATACGCCGAGAAGTTCTCGGTGACCTCACAGAAGCTGGTCTTGAGCGTGGGCTTGCGGCCGGCGCCGCTGACGCCGCTCTTGGCGTCGCAAACGATGCCGGAAGTGCGGTCCACGGCATCGGCTTCGAGCAGCGGGCGAATCGCCAGGTTGGCTGCCGTCGGGTAGCAACCCGGATTGGCCACCAGGCGCGCGCCGGGGATGAGGTCGCGGTAGAACTCGGGCAGGCCGTAAACCGCCTCGGCCAGCAGGGCGGGCTGGGTGTGAGTTTCCTTGTACCAGGTCGCGTAATTGGCGGGTGTGCGCAGGCGGAAAGCGCCGCTGAGATCGATGACACGCGCCCCGGCATCCAGCATGGCGGGCGCCAGATCCATCGAGACCTCCGCGGGCGTGGCCAGGAAGACCACCGCAAGGCCCTCGGCATGAATCACTTGTGGATCGCAGGGGAGGCATTCCGGCGGCTCGGCGCCGCGGATCGGCGCGCCCGGTCCGGATTCTTCGCGATGCTCCAGCAGGTATGTTTCAACGCCAGGGTGCCGCGCCAGAATGCGAACCAACTCGGCGCCGCTGTATCCCCGGTAACCGACAATGCCGACCTTAGCTTTCATGTGGTTTTTTATTCTTTATGATGAATAATTATACCACAGAGTGGGATAGTCGATCGGTTTTTGTCGACTGTCAACGTCTCGTGATTTCGCAAACGTGACAGGCCACGAAAGGCGATGGGCTGTCCTACTGTCAGCTTTCGGCGACGGAGCGTTGGGCCAGTTCGCCGAACAGGGGGAGCGAATACGCCTCGTCGTGGGAGGCCTTGATCATCATGAAAATAGACATGATGAGCAGGACGAGGCCCACCAATTTGTCGATTGGCAAATGAGGGGAAACATCGCATAGGGGGCGGACCACCCACGCATTCATGAGCCAGGCGACGAACAGGTAAAGACCCTGGAAGGCGTGGAAGCGCACCGTGCGATTCTGGCGGAAGCGGTCCGAGGCGAGCCAGATGATGCAGGCGATCCAGCCAATGCCGGGCACGTAGCTGAGCACCGAAGCGCTCCGCGGGGAGACGCCCGTCAGCGGGTCCTGGCCGATGGGCGGCGCGGCGTTGGCGGGCTGGCGCGTGCCGCAACGCCAGCAGAACTGGTCGTAGGCCGTCACCGGATTTCCGCACTGTGTGCAAAACGGCATGCTACTTCTCAATACGTTACGCAACCGCCGCTTGTTCCGCAAGCGGGTGGCTTGGGGGGTGTTAAGATTGCGCCTATGAGAATGCTAGCTGCCGCGGCGCTTGCGCTGGTCTCGGTGGTGGCCCTGCCGGCGGCGGGGAACCTGGAGATTTTCGCGATTGATGTGGAAGGCGGCCAAGCCACGCTGCTGGTTACGCCGTCGGGCGATTCGCTGCTGATCGACACCGGCTGGCCGGGCCACAACCATCGCGACGCGGACCGCATTGTAGCGGTTGCCAAAGCCGCGGGCGTTAAGAAGATCGACTGGCTGCTGATCACGCACTTCCACATGGACCATGTGGGCGGCGTGTACCAACTTGCCGAGCGGATGCCGATCGTGCATTTTGTGGATCACGGCGCGAGCGTCGAAAAGGGCAAGGACGCGGAGATTCTGTTCAACGAATACGCTGCCGTGCGGGCCAAGGGCCAG
>Ga0187887_10002886_pt1 | contig 13539 bp, 9 predicted proteins | sample June2016WEW_7_10_FD_132977 | JGI IMG/M metagenome (GOLD analysis project Ga0187887, IMG submission 132977) | Peatland microbial communities from SPRUCE experiment site at the Marcell Experimental Forest, Minnesota, USA - June2016WEW_7_10 | ecosystem: Environmental > Terrestrial > Soil > Wetlands...
CCCGGCATCGCGCATCAGAGCAGTATCCAGTTGGGAACTCCAGGGCTGCTGTGGATCTTGCAGAAGGCCATCTTTCCGGGAGTGCCCGCCGCGGATATTTATCTGCATCCGGTGGCGCGCGCGGCCTGGATCGGGATTCTGGCGACCGCGCTGAACCTGTTGCCGATCGGCCAGCTCGATGGCGGCCACATCCTCTACGCGCTGGTGGGGGACAGGCACAAGCTGCTGTCGATGATCTTCATTGTGGCGCTCGTCCCGCTCGGCATCCTGAGCGGCTGGTGGCCGTGGTGCCTGTGGGCCGTCGCGCTGTTTTTTCTGGCGCGGCGCCACCCGGTGATCGTGGACCCTTCCGGCATCTCCACTGGCCGGAAGTGGCTGGCCCTGGCAGCCCTGATCGTTTTCCTGCTGTGCTTCACGGTGGCTCCCGTGCTGGAGGGCGGGCCCTGAGGAACGATGCCGCCGGCGGCCTACGAGGCCGCCGCAGGCTGCGAGCCTGCCCCCCTTGAATGCATGAAGATCACCGCCACGATCATCACTTTGAACGAAGAACGTCACATCGCCCGCGCCATCGAGAGCCTGCGCTGCTGCGATGAGATCCTGGTGCTGGACAGCGGCTCCATCGACCGCACCATGGAACTCGCCGAAAAGCTGGGAGCGCGCGTGCTGGAGAGCCAGTGGCGCGGCTATGCCGGCCAAAAGAACTGGGCGGCAGAGCAAGCCACTCACGACTGGATTCTGTCGCTCGACGCGGACGAGGCGCTGAGCGAAGCGCTCGAAGGAGAAATCTGGAACCTGAAGAAGAACGGTCCGAAATTCGACGCTTATACGATGCCCCGCATGGCGCAGTATCTGGGCCGTTGGATTCTGCACAGCGGCTGGTATCCGGACCGCAAGGTGCGGCTGTACAATCGCCAGAAAGCCAAGTGGGTGGGCGACTTCGTGCATGAAAGCGTGCAGGCGCGCGGGCGGGTGGGACATTTCAAATCGAATCTGCTGCATTTCACTTGCGATTCGCTTTCCGAACATTTGCGGACCATGGATCGCTACACTACGCTGGCGGCCGAAGAACTGGTGTTCCGCAGGAGTCCACTGGGGTGGAGCCACCTGATCCTGGACCCCACCTGGACGTTCCTGAAGACCTATTTCGTGCAGGCCGGGTTCTTGGACGGCGTGGAAGGATTGACCATCGCCTACATGGCGGCGCTCTATACTTTTTTAAAATACGCCAAAGCGCGTAACATGACTGGAGGGCGGGCTTGAGCGGAATCCGGAAACGCGTGCGGGGCTAAAGCCCCGCGCGGGATAAATCCCGCCCCCCAAGGCTTTTGGTTTTCGCGGGGTATGAGAATCTTACATCTCGATTCCGGGAGGGAAATGCGCGGCGGGCAGTGGCAGGCACTCCGGCTGGTGGAAGGGCTGCGCCGGCGGAACATCGAGTGCACACTGCTGTCGCCGCGGGGTTCGCCGCTTTGGGACCGGGCGCGCGCGCTCGATCTGGATGTGCGGCCGCTGGGGATATGGGCGGTACACCGGCTCTCGCGGCAGGCGGATCTGGTGCACGCGCACGATGCCCGCACGCACACGTTGGCGGCCGCCATGCACGGCGCGCCGCTGGTGGTCGCGCGGCGCGTCGCATTTCCGATTCGCTCGCGGTGGAAATACCGGCGTGCCAACCGCTATGCGGCCGTGTCACAATTCGTCAAGGGCATTCTGATGGCAGGCGGCGTGCCTGAGGAGAGGATATCCGTGGTCTACGACGGCGTGCCCCTGGGCGAACCCGCGGCCGGTGGCGAGATCGTGGTGGCGCCCGCCAGCGGCGATCCCCGCAAAGGAACGCCGCTGGCTCTGGAAGCCACTCGCCGCGCCGGTGTGGACCTGCTGCTTTCGCGCGACCTGGAAGCGGACCTCGGGGAGGCCGGTCTGTTTCTGTACCTGACGCACTCCGAAGGGCTGGGCTCCGCCATCCTGATGGCCATGGCGGCGGGCGTGCCGGTAATCGCCAGTAACGTTGGCGGAATCCCCGAGATCGTGCGTCACGGCGAAAACGGCTGGCTGGCGGAAAACCAGCCGGAGCCCATCGCCGTGGCCATCCGGGGGCTGCTCTCGGATCGCGCGCTGGCACGCAGGCTGGCGGCGCGCGCACGCCAAACCGTGGCGGAGAAATTTACACTCGATCAAATGATACACTCGACCATCGAACTCTACCGGCAGGTGCTCTCTTGTTAGAATCCCACCTGCTGGAAGCCTCTCTGGCGCTGCTATTCGGGCTACTGATCGGCAGCTTCCTCAACGTCTGCGTTTACCGTTTGCCGGAGGATCTTTCGGTGGTGCGGCCGCGGTCGTACTGCCCGGCCTGCAAACATCCGATTGCCTGGTACGACAATATCCCGCTGCTGAGCTATGCGCTGCTGGGCGGCCGCTGCCGGCATTGCAAGGCGGCGATTTCCCTGCGCTATCCGGTAGTCGAACTGCTGACGGGAGTACTGTTTTTCGTCTTCGTGTGGCGGCTCGGCCCGTCTCTGGCGGCGGTCAAGTACTGCGTGTTGAGCGCGTTGCTGGTGGGGCTGACGTTTGCGGACCTGGAGGCGCGCATCCTGCCCGACGAATTCACGTTGGGCGGCATCGCGGCCGGGCTGATCTTCGCTTGGTTTGTACCGCTCAACGACATGTTTTCGATGCTTTTCCTGCGCTTGAATCCGCACTGGTCGTGGGTGGGGGAGGCCGTGCTGGGAGCGCTGGTGCCCGCATTTTTCCTGTGGCTCGGCGGCTGGCTTTACTTCAAGCTGCGCCACCGGGAAGGCTTGGGCCTGGGCGACGTAAAGCTGGTGGCCATGGTGGGCGCGTTTCTGGGCTTGCACGGCGCGCTGCTGATGCTGATTGCGGGATCGCTGGCCGGGTCGCTGATCGGCTACGCCTATATCAAGATCACGCACCAGGACCCGGCCACATATGAACTGCCCTTCGGCACGTTTCTGGGTCTGGCGGGGATGGCGGTGGCTTTGGCCTTGGCGATGTGACGCGCCTGCCATGCCGCTTCCCGCCGCGAGATGGAGCCGCGTTGCGGCTTCCGAGCGGAGTACCAAGCAGCGGCATGTTCCTATGATTTGCAGGCGCACGGCGTGCGCGGAGGTCAGACCGTGTTTCGACAAGCGTTCCCTTGGTTCGTTCTCCTAAGTGCGGCGTCCGCGGCGGGGATTCTCTGGTCATGCGCTTCAATGCCCAAGGCAGTGGTGATATTCTCGCAAGACCTAGGACAGCGTCACGCCATGCTCCGCCGGTATGAACTCCGCGCTCGCCTTGCTCGATCCGAGCGGCAGTCTCTTGCAGGCGACCTATATCCCCTCTACGAAGGTGGGGTTCGCCGTCGGCTTGCAAGCAATCAGCGATCAGCCGGACCACACAGGTTCAAGCTGAAGGCCGATTGCTGAAAGCTGAGAGCTGAGAGCTGATTGCTGAAAGCTATCTCCCTTCCTGCCGCAGCCATTCCTTGAACGCGTCGCGGTACAGGACGATGCCTTTGCGCGAGTAGCGCAGGTAGCCCTGCCGGCGGAACTGGTTCATGTAGTGTGTGACGATCTCGCGCGAGGTGCCCACATATTGTGAAAGCAATTCGTGCGTGAACGGCGCCAGCCGCACGGAACCATCCTGTTCGGCCGTACCCAGCCGATCGCTGAAGCGGATCAAGGAACGCGCCAGCCGGCGGGCGATATTATCCACCGAGAAGCTTTCGATGCGGTGCCCGAACTCCATGGTCCGCTGCACCAGAATCTGCAACAGGGCCACCGCCAGCCGCGGCCGTTTACCGACGATGTCCTCGATCTCCGTGTTGGTCCAGGTCATCAACCGGGTGTTTTCCATGGCGGTGGCCTGTTCGGAGCGTTGCGGCAGATTCAGAAGGGCCGACTCGCCGAAGAACTCGTCGGTTTGGTAGATGTCCAAGATCACCTGGTGGCCGTCGTCGGCCATACGGGAGACTTTGACCTTGCCCTCGATCACCAGGTAAATGCTGGTAGAGGGTTGATCCTGACTGTAAATGCTCTGGCCCTTCTTGTATTCCAGGATGCTGGAACACGGCAGGTGGGCCAAGGGATCTTCCAACGTGCGTTGCGGTGCAATCACTCTCGCGGTACTTGCCATCATACTCATTCCTCCAAGCGCTTTTTGATTTGGTGTCATTATGGCTGCCCCTCCGATGCCGGAGCGCAGGTTTGCGAAACGGTTTCCACACTCTCGACGGTCATAATGGGGAGAGGTTCCTCCTTCGAAAGCACTCCCCTTACGGTGACTTTTTGCCCCATGTGCCTGGCGAAATTATCTTCAGGCGACCCAGCCGCCGGCTTAAGGCGAGCGGTGGGTTGGAGATTCGTGTCGTTGGTCAGCACGTACTGACCGTCGCGCTCATCGATGCAACCGGATAACGAAGACTTGGCGGCGGGCCGGGCCTTGCCAGCCTGCGGCGCGGCGGCTGCCACGCCAACCGCAAGCACCAGGACCGCCATCAGGTTCCGCATCCGTTCCACTCCGCGCCTTAATGCACTTGGCGTGCCAGATCGCACAATCGTTACCTTGTGACGTAACGTACTATGAAATCTTATTCATCGTCTAGTTTCGCACGAAAACGACCGGGTGGCGGCGTGCAAACCTTGCGTTAGTACGGTAATTTCTGCCGGGGGCTGACGGGGCTTTATGATGTAAGAACGCATCATGCGCTATCTGCTGCTTTTTCTTGCCGTCCCCGTCTGCGCGGCTGAATATTCGGCTCCCGCCGGTATCCGTCCCGCCTTGCGCCGCCCCGGAGCGGCCAGTATTCTGCCTGGCGGCCGCATCATTTCGCCTCTGGGCCATCAGTACGTGACCGGTCCCGGACCGTTCGGGCTGGCCATCAGCGCCAGCGGCAAGACGCTGGTATCCGCCAATAGCGGACCGGACCGCTTCTCGCTGACGGTGCTCGAGCAGCAGAAAGACGGCGCCTGGCAGGTCCGCCAACTGGTGGCGCCCGCCATTAAGAAGCTGACGAAGGCGAAGCCGGGCGAGCGCGAGAGCGACGAGAAAGGGGACGAGCAGTGGCACAGCGTCTTCATGGGTCTGGCCTTCGCCACCGAGCACACCGTATATGCGTCGGAGGGCAATACAGGCCGCGTACGGCTGGTCGACCTGGCCACCGGCGGGGCGCGGAAGATCTATGATTTGAATCGCGACGGCTTCGCGGACAGCTTCACGGGCGACCTGGCGTTCGACGCCGGCCGCGGCCTGGTGTACGTGCTGGATCAGGCCAACTTCCGCCTGGTAGCGATCGATACGCGCAAGCAGCGCGTCCTATCGTCCGTGCGGCTGGGACGGCTGCCTTTCGCGCTGGCGCTTTCGCCGGACAAGCGCAAAGCTTATGTCACGAACGTGGGCATGTTCGAGTATCAGGCGGTGCCGGGCGTGGATGTCCACAACCTGCGCGAAACCGGCCTGCCGTTTCCGGCGTTCGGATTCCCTTCCGGCGAATCGCGCGACGGCGCGCGACGCGAAACGGGTAAAGGTCCGGTGGACGTGCCCGGTCTGGGCGATCCCAACGTGCGGGAAGCCAATTCGCTGGCCGTGGTCGATCTGGCCGATCCCGCCGCGCCCAAGGTCGAGGCATTCATCCATACGGGCATCCGGTTCGGCGAAGGGACCGATGGCGGCAGCAGCCCTTCCGGTGTGGTCTCGACCGTGGACCGCGTGTTCGTTTCCAATGCGCATAACGATTCCATTACAGTGATCGATGCCAAGACCAACAGTGTTACGGGGCAGATCGACATTCGCGTTCCGGGCCTCGAAAACCTGCGCGGCGTGCTGCCGATCGGCATGGCTTTCGACCAGGCGTCCGGCTGGCTGCTGGTGGCGGAGGCGGGCATCAACGCGGTGGGCGTGATCGATACGCGGCAATCGCCGCAAGGGAAAGTCCTCGGACATCTGCCCGCCGCGTGGTTTCCCAGCCGCGTGCTTGTCGATCGGGATACGGTGTACACGACCAGCGTGAATGGGCAGGGCACCGGTCCGAACGTCTGGCAATCCGCGTTCACTTCCAGCGAGGCGTTCATCGCTTCGTTCCGCCGTGGCAGCATTACATCCTTTCCGCTGCCCGATGCCGCGGGAGTAGCTGCCGGAACCCAGACCGTGATGGACAACAACGGCCTGAGCCCGCACGACGCGCCGTCGGGCCCGGAGGCCGTGCCACTGCCCAGCGGCGTGAAATACGTGGTGATGATCGTCAAAGAAAACCGCACCTTCGACGAAGTCTTCGGCGATATCCAACGTCTGGCGAACGGATCGACAGTCATGGGCGCGCCGGCCGTCGCGCGCTTCGGGCAGGTGGGCCATGCGGCGGGCAAGGGCAATCGCCTCAGCGTGCAACGCGTCAACGTGACGCCCAACCATCACGCGCTGGCGCTGGGCTGGTCGTTCAGCGACAATTTCTACGCCGATTCGGAAGTCAGCGTGGACGGGCACCACTGGCTGGTGGGCGCGTATCCCGACGCGTGGACCGAGACGTCTTTCCGCGCCTCCTACGCCGATGGCCGCGATTTCCGTTTTCCGACGACCGCGCCGGGGCGGTTCAGCATCGCGGAAGGCAACTCTTCGGTGCATCCCGAGGAGCAGCCCGAGGGCGGCACCATCTGGCATCACCTGGCGCGCCATGGCGTCTCGTTTCGCAATTACGGCGAGGGCTTCGAACTCGCGGGCGTGGACGAAGGGCAAGGCTACAAGCCCACCGGCGGCCGCTTCGCGATTAACGTGCCCATGCCGGCGCCGCTCTATCGCAACACCTCGCGCGACTATCCGGTGTTCAACATGAACATCCCGGACCAATTCCGCGCCACGCAGTTCATCCACGAGATGGAGGAGAAGTATGTGAAAGGCGGCGAGGCGTTTCCGCAATTCATTTATATCCACCTGCCGAACGATCATATGACCGAGCCGCGCCCGCTGGACGGCTATCCTTACGAGGCCTCCTATGTGGCCGACAACGACTACGCGCTGGGGCGCATCGTGGAGTTTCTGTCGCACACGCCGCAGTGGCGCGAGATGGCGATTTTCGTGACCGAGGACGACGCGCAGGGCGGGCGCGACCACATCGACGCGCATCGCACGGTGCTCATGGGGATTGGGCCGTACTTCAAGCGGGGCTATGTCTCGCATGTGAACACCAGCTTTCCGGGGATGCTGAAAACCATCTTCCGGCTGCTGGGATTGCCGCCGCTGAACCTGTTCGATGCGATCGCCAGCGATTTGAGCGATTGCTTCACGAATACGCCCGATTACGAGGGCTACCACGTGCGGAAGGAGGATCCGCGGATATTCGATCCGGCGGCGGCGCGGGAGCCGCTGGACCCGCGGCCGAGCGTGAAGATGGACGATCCGGCGGAGGTGGTGCGGTAGGACAGGCATCCTTGCCGGTCCGTGATCGCTGCTGAGCGGGCGAGGGGGCGAGGGGGCGATCCGAGAGTGGACACTTGGCGCCGGTGGTTGGGTGGTCGGACCGTGCGGTTCTTGTTGTGCATATTTGTGCGCTTGAGCGGGCTTGGGCAAAATGGGCCAGACGAACCCAAATTGCTGTTAACCTCATATCGGTCAATGGCCCTAGGACGATTTCGGACGGGAGGATTGCGCCGGCACGCATGGAAGTTTTCAAAGAACTGGCAGGCTCTCCGTTGCAGAACACCTTTGGCGAGTGCATGCAGCCTGGATTTAGGGCGTCTGTTGGTCCACCCGACATCACAATAGCACGACCGCTGGCGGCTGGCTGGTTAGTGCGGGACCTCGATACTTTGTTTTCAGTCGATTGGGTGGGATCTGTAGGATGTGGTCGGTCGAGGTCGGGATCGCGTTCGGGGAACCACTCCGCGAAGGCACCCGGCTGGTATCGGGCCCGCACGGGCGCGCTGGAAGAGGGAACGTTATTGGTCAATATCGCTAGCATGACGACCTTACCTTGGTCCGCCGGGGACAGCAAGCGTTGTCTTCCGGAAACCACTGCGACTCTTCTCCCACCCCCCCGGAAGGCGACACCGTTCACTATATGTCGGTCAACGGGAATATGCTCAGCTACCTCCACGCTTCCGCCGGTTTGGCGCTGAGGCTCTCCGAAGGAGAGCGGGAGAAGTTTCTGGCGAAGTCACAAAACGAAGCTGTGCGAGGCGTATGGAGTCGTTCAGAGGGAATATGCGGCCGTGCCCGACGCTCTGCTGGCTAAGACCGCTGAATTCAAACCGTACTTCAAGATCAGCTACGATCACGCCAAGAGCCTAAAGCCCAAGCCGACGAAGAAAAAATGTCAGAAATCGTCGATCATCCAGACGTTCGACGCTGTAGTCCACCGCAGGAACGCAAGATGTTTTCCGTCGCGCGACGGTATTCCCCACGTATCCAGCCCATCCAAGGCTTGTTCAAAAAGCACCTCCGACTCACCCCCCGGATTCACATGCAACAGGTACGCCCCATTGCCTGGCGTGGTGCTTGCGACATACCATCCCTTGCCGCCGGCCGCCCAGAAGAGAACGGTCAATTCCTTGCGGCTCGGCACCTCGACTTCCGCGGCACTGCCGCCATTGAGCGGGATACGCCGGATCCGATTGCCGATCCCCTTGGGATCGACCGCGGCGATCTCCGATCCATCCGGCGAAAGGTCGAAGCTGGGGGACAAGCGCGAGTCGAATTCCATGTGGCCGATTTCGCCGCCTTGTCCTTTGGCATGGTCGAAGCGGTAGAACGTCAGTACCTTGCCCCGAAGCCGGGCGAGCACGCATACATCGGGCCGCTCGGCGGCGCAACCGATATCGATACCCGCGTCCCGGATCACATCGCTCGATGCCCCTCCGTCCATCGGTATGCGGCGCAGAGGCAAGGGCTGGTTCCAGGACAGGGTTTCGCCGGCCGGTACTGAGCGGAAGTAAATCCACGGGCCACCGAACCGGGGAAACATTGCATCCTGGGAATCCATGCTGAGCAATTCCGGGACGCTCCGGTCGAGGCGCTGGCGGAAAACCTGGAACTTTCCGTTGCGGTTGGAGGAAAAAACCACCGCCTGGCCGTCGGGTGTCCAGAACGCCGGGAAGTCGTCGCTCTCGTCCAGAGTCAAACGGCGGGTATTTGCCAGTTCGGTCCCGCCAGCCCGCAGGTCCCCCACGTACACATCCGCCTGCCACCTTCCGTTTAACAAGGCGACCTGTTTGCCGTCCGCGGTGGCCGAAATTCCCGAAATGCTAAAATTCGTCCAGTTGGTCAGCTTGCGGGGCGGGCCTACGGGCTTCCCCAGGACCGGGTCTACCGGCAGTTCCCAAAGGTTTGTGAAGTTCTGGGGACCTTCCGCCGCTGCGTAGATCAGTCTTCCCGGCGGCAACAGCCGGAAAGCCGTGGCGCTAGCCTCCGGCAACACGACGGTCCGGCCGGCGCCCTGTCTATCGCATGTTTCGAGTGTAATGCTCTGCTGCTCCTTTTCCCAGTGCACGCGCACGAACCACACTCTTCCGCCGTCGGGCGACCAGGACATCGGGTACAGCTTGTCCGGCGCCGTGGCGGTCAGGATTCGCCGTGGATTCTCGCCGTTCCCGTCCATCAGCCAAAGGTCGCGGATGCTTCCGTCCGTATACACCACTCGGGCGCCGTCCGGCGAAACTGCCGCGTTCATGGCATTCTCGCGCAGAGGAGTCAGCTTTCCGCTCAGGATGGAAAGCAGGGAAAGGCGGTGCAGATCGTTTACTCTCTCGCCGACTATCAGGCGGGTTGCATCGGGATACCAGATCACCCTGGCCGGATCCACGCCGGATCCTAGTGGAATGGAACGGGTCTCGCCCGGCGGCAAAGCCTGTATGGTGATGGATTGCGCGTCGGTATACGCGAGATATTTGCCATTCGGCGAAATGGCAAAGGTGCGCACCGGGTTTTCGACGGCATTGGCCGTCACCCGATGTGGCAGGGGAGTTGGTTTGCGTCGCAGCCGGATGGCGCCGCCGGGGAGAACGAGCAGCGCCGCAATGGCGGATGCGCCCACTACCGCGCCCATGATGAACCATCGGCTGCGCCAGGGTTTCGGATGCGTCAGCTTGTCTGAAATCTCCGCCGCACCCGGACCCGGTGGCGGGATGGCGATGCGTTCGACTTGCGCCGCAAACCGGTAACCGCGCCCGGGAACCGTGACGATGAGTTTATTCTCGGCCGGCGCCTGCTCCGACAGAGCTTTTCGCAGCAGGAAAACACTCTGGGTCAGGTTGCTTTCCTCGACGATCGTGTCGCCCCAGACCGCCTTCATCAGCTCCTCTTTCGTGAGCAGCCGCTGCGTGTTGCGGGCCATGTAGAGGAGCAGGTCGAAAGCTCTCGAGGGTATTGCGATGGTCTTGCCGCCAAGCGCGAAGACGCGATTCGCAGGGTCCAACTCAAACCCCTCGAACCGGTACAAAGTGTTGGTTTCAAGACCCATATGGCTCCTTGAGAACTAATTGAGAACCAATTGAGCAGGCGCTTGAGGACGCACAGGCGAGGGACGTGGTCTTATGGACCGGTAGCGGGCGCGATTGTGTACGAGGACACGCCAACTGTCAATTGTACCGAAGCCGTGGCGGCGGGCGATTCGGAGCGCACGATTCGAACCCCGAAAAAGGAGCTTACCAAAATGAAATTCAAAACGAACGCTTTCGCACACAGGGCCACGCGCGCGGTCCATTTAGCAACCGGGGCCGGTCTGCTGGCCGCGCTGGCCATGGCGTGTATGCCGCAAACGATGCGGGCACAGGAAGGATCGGATCCTTGGGTGCTCGACGATTTTTCGACCGGAGCCGGCAAGCTCGAAGCCACTTCGGGCGAGCATACCCTCAACCAGACCGGCGCGGACATCATCGGCGGCACGCGATCCATTACCATCCTGTACGGCAAAAAGGACAAGAGCGCATTCGGGCAGGAGTCGGTATTGCAAGTCCGGCCGAGCACAAGCGAGAACGCGCCCTCCGCGTTGATCTGGTCCAACGGCTTCGACGCAACTCCGGAGTTTGTCGTGGAATATCCAAGCAATGACACGCCGCTGAACCTCAACGTGACCAGTTACGACCGGTTCCGTCTCAGTTTCGAGGGGCTCTCAACCGGCGTCGAGCTCCTGTTCGAGGTGTGGTATGGAGGCAGTTTTCAATATTTCGGACCGCTGTCCTGCCCCCTGACGGCGTCCAACAGCTCGTTCACCGTAGACCTTCCTTTCTCGGCATTCACTCCAGGACTGGTTCCGATCACCTGGAACTCTCTCGACCAACTCACCCTGCAGTTTTCAGAGGGCACCAGCCCCTTGAATTCGCCGAATCTGGCGATCACCGGGTTTTCCGCCCTCATGTCCACGGACCCGGCCGGCACGGTCACGTGCCCTACGACTTAGTGTCTCGTGGGGCGGTCCCCCTGGACCGCGGCCGACGCCCTCGTCGGCCTTTCGCGATGGTCCATAGTCTTGCAAGAGCGGGTCCAGGGGGCCCGTCCCCACACTTCAAGTTCAGACTCACAGAACAGAGGAGACCCATATGAAAGGATATAAGGTATTTTCTCTCTTGGTCATTTGCCTGTCGCTGGTCCAAGCGGCCTTGGCACAGACGTCCATTGCCAACGCGTCCGCCCTGCCGCGGCTGGTCCGCTTGGGCGGCACCGTGAAGGGCCCCGACGGCAGTCCATTGCCCGGCGTCGCCGGCATTACGTTTGCGCTCTTTTCCGAGCAAACTGGCGGCGCGCCGCTCTGGCTGGAGACGCAGAACGTCACTGCCGACAGCAACGGCCGCTATACGGCTCTGCTGGGCGCGACCAAGCCCGAGGGGCTGCCGGCCGAGCTGTTCACCAGTGAGCAGGCGCACTGGGTGGGCGTGCAGGTTCAGGGACAGCCCGAGCAGCCGCGGGTGCTGCTGGTCAGCGCGCCGTATGCTTTGAAGGCCGGCGATGCGGAGACCATAGGCGGGCTGCCGCCGTCGGCCTTTGTGCTGGCTGCGCCGTCCGCGGCTCCGGCTGCTCCTGGGTCAACCGCCTCGCCCGCATCGGCCGCGGCATCGGCCGCATCGGCTGCCGACGATCCCGCTGCCGTGACGGGCTCCGGCAAAGCTGATTACGTCCCGCTCTGGTCGACCGCCACCAAGCTGGGCAGTTCCGTGCTGTTCCAGTCTGGGACGGGCGCCACTGCCAAGGTCGGCATCAACACGGCCACACCAGCATCCACGCTGGACGTCAACGGCGCCACCACGCTGGGCGGCGCGACGACCCTGCCGAGTACGGGCACGGCCACGGCCACTGCGGGCGATAACTCCCAACCGCTGGTTCTGGCGGCTTCGGTATTCAATAGCAACACCAGCACGGCGGTGCCGCAGACGTTTCAGTTGCAAGCCGAACCGGTGGGCAATGACACTGCGGCGGCCAGCGGCGCTTTGAGCCTGCTCTACGGATCGGGCACCAGCACGCCCGCAGAGACCGGACTGAAAATCGCCACCAACGGCCAGATCAGCTTCGCCACGGGGCAGGCGTTTCCGGGCGTGCCGCAGTTGAATGCCGCCAACGTCTTCACCGGCAATCAGACCGTGAACGGCAACGTGAGCGCGTCGGGCCAGTTTGTTTCCACGGCGGCGACCGGCACGGCGCCCTTGCAGGTGGCTTCGACCACGCTGGTACCCAATCTGAACGCTAGCTATCTGGGCGGACTGGGTGTCTCCAGCTTCCAGCCCGCCGGCAGTTATGCCACGCTGCTGGGCGCGAACACCTTCAGCGGCAATCAGAGCATCACGGGCACCCTGACCGCCACCGGATCGGTCACCGCCGGGTCGGACTCCACCTTCGCCGGACTGACCCTGCCGGCACTCGAGACGGCCACCACCTCGCAGGGCTGGATCTCGCATTCGTTGGACCTGGCGGCCTCGTCCTACGACAGCGCTACCACTGCGGCGGTGAACCAGACCTTCAAATGGCAGGCGGAGCCGTTGGGCAACGACACCGCCAATCCCGGCGGATCGCTGAACCTGCTCTTCTACTCCGGGACCAACTCGCCGGCGGAGACCGGCCTCAGCCTTGCCAGCAACGGCCAGATTACCTTCGCTACTGGGCAGACTTTCCCGGGCACCGGCGCCGGCACGGTGACCAGCGTCGGCAGCGGAACAGGATTAACGGGTGGTCCGATCACCGGAAGCGGAACGTTGAGCCTGGCGTCCAATGCCTGCGCCTCGGGCAGTGCATTGAGTGCGCTGCCGTTCACCTGCTCGCCGTTCGCCACTCTAGGGGCCAATGCCTTCACCGGCAATCAAACGGTGAGCGGCACGGTTACGGCAACATCTTTCTCCGGCAACGGCGCTGCGCTGACCAACGTTACCGCGTCGAACTCCAATGAACTTGGAGGCCTGGCGCCTAGCGCCTTTGCGCAATTGGCCTCGGCCAATACCTTCACAAAGAGTCAGACAATCAACGGCACGGTTACGGCTACGTCCTTCTCAGGCAGCGGCGCTGCGCTTACCAACGTCACGGCGTCGAACTCCAATGAGCTTGGAGGTCTGGCTCCCAGCGCCTTCG
>Ga0187887_10002894_pt1 | contig 13507 bp, 10 predicted proteins | sample June2016WEW_7_10_FD_132977 | JGI IMG/M metagenome (GOLD analysis project Ga0187887, IMG submission 132977) | Peatland microbial communities from SPRUCE experiment site at the Marcell Experimental Forest, Minnesota, USA - June2016WEW_7_10 | ecosystem: Environmental > Terrestrial > Soil >...
GGCGTCGGTTTTCTTGCCGAGAACAAGCGGGTCTACCCAAACGGACCGGTTGCCGCGCATGTTCTTGGCTTTGCCAGCCTTGATGGCATCGGCATGTCGGGACTCGAAAAATATATCGACGGCCAGGGACTGGCGGAATTGCATGGCGCGGGCTTCAATCTGACGCCGGAGAATCTAACGCCGATCACGACCTCGCTCGATCTCAAGGTCACTTATGCGGTCCGTGACGAGCTTGCTAAAAGCATCGCCAAGTTCAAGGCTAAAGCGGGCGCGGCGGCAATTCTCGATGTGAATACCGGCGAAGTCGTCGCGATGGCGTCCTTGCCCGATTTTGACCCGAACACGCCGCCCGATCCGCGTGACCTCGAGTATATCAACCGGCTTTCCGTCGGCGTTTATGAAATGGGTTCGACCTTCAAGGCCATTTCCGTTGCGATGGCCCTCGATTTGGGCAAGGTCAACTTGCGTTCGCGGATCGACGCCCGCGAGAGCTTACGCTATGGCCATTTCACCATTCACGATTTCCATGCGACGCACCGGATGTTGAGCGTGCCCGAAGTTTTCACGTATTCATCCAACATCGGCGCCGCCCGCATGGCATTGATGGCTGGAGTCGAAGCGCATAAGGCATTCTTGTACAAAATGGGGCAGCTTAGCCGTCTGCGCACCGAGCTGCCGGAGTCCGCTGAGCCGCTTGTGCCCAAAAATTGGGGCGAACTGAATACGATGACGATTGCCTTCGGGCAGGGCCTTAATGTTGCTCCCTTGCAGGCCATGATGGCCGTCGGCGCTCTGGCGAATGGCGGATTTCTCGTTACTCCAACCTTCTTGAAGAGGGACGAGGAGGATGCGAAAAAGGATGCGCCGCGCGTTATCAAGCCGGAAACGTCGGAGTCCCTGCGTTATTTGATGCGGCTCAATGCCGAAATCGGCACCGCCAAAATAGCCAATATCCAAGGCTATTTCGTTGGCGGTAAGACGGGGACCGCGGATAAGATCATCCACGGCCATTATTCGAAGGATAAGGTCTTCACGACATTCATGGCGATTCTTCCCTCTGATAAGCCCAAATATCTTTTTCTGACCCTTTTGGACGAGCCGCAAGGTTTGCCCGAGACCGGCGGCTATCACACTGCCGCCTATAATGCAGGTTCGGTTGCCGGCAAGATCATCGAACGGACGGGACCCTTGCTTGGGCTTCCCCCGCGCCCCGATTTACCAACGCAACCGTTTCCACTCCTTGCGAAACTTGGCTATGCGGAGGCGAATCAGCCGGCAAAAGGCGGAGGCGAGCATTGATGCGCCTTGCCGAATTGTTCCCACAGGCTGATCTCCCGGACACTCTCGCCGCGCGCGAGATCAAAGGCCTCAGCGCCGACAGCCGCGGGGTGACGGCGGACATGGTTTTTTTCGCGGTGCCGGGAACAAAAACGGATGGGTTGGTCTTTGTGCCGCAAGCTGTTCAGCGCGGTGCTGTCGCCATCGTAGCCGAGCGCGCTCCGGACAGCCCTATCGGAGCCGCCACTTTTGTCAAAACAAAGGACGTGCGGCTCGCTTTGGCGCAAGCGGCCGCTCGCTTATACCCGCGCCAGCCCGAAACAATCATTGCGGTCACCGGAACGAGCGGCAAGACATCCGTCACCGATTTCGTGCGGCAGATTTGGACCGCGCTAGGTGACAAAGCCGCCTCACTAGGAACGCTCGGCGTCGTCGCGCCTTCGGGGCCGGTCGCTGGCTCTCTGACCACGCCGGATCCGGTAAGCTTGCACAAAACCTTGGACGGACTAGCACGCGGCGGCGTCACCCATCTCGCTTTGGAGGCGTCCTCGCACGGCATATTACAACGCCGGCTCGACGGCGTTCACCTCACTGCGGCAGCCTTTACCAATCTTTCGCGAGACCACCTCGACTATCATGCAACGCTTGACGACTATCTCGCCGCCAAACTTGAGCTGTTCGACCGGCTGCTCGAGCCTGGCCAGGCCGCTATTGTCGATGCCGATAGCGATGTCGCGGAAAAGGTCATCGCGGCTTGCGAAAGGCGTGGCCTTTGCGTCCTCTCGACCGGCTTCAAGGGCGCGAGCTTGCGCCTCCTCGAAGCAAAGGCGGAGAATTTTTCAACACGAATGAGAATTGCCTATGCGGGCAAGAGTTTCTCGCTCCTTCTTCCTCTCGCCGGTGCATTTCAGGCCTCGAACGCGCTTGTTGCCGCGGCTCTTTGCATTGCGGCGGGAAGCCCGGCCGAGGCGGTCTTTCCGGCGCTCGAAAAGCTCGAAGGCGCGCCTGGCCGTCTCCAACTCGTCGGCCGGAGGAATGGTGCGCCGGTCCTTGTCGATTATGCGCATAAGCCGGACGCGCTCGATAAGGCGCTCAAGGCACTGCGGCCTTTTGTGGCTGGACGGCTCATCGTGGTCTTTGGCTGTGGTGGCGACCGTGATACCGGCAAAAGGCCGATCATGGGGGAAATAGCGGCCCGCCTGGCGGACCACGTCATCGTTACCGACGACAATCCCCGCTCGGAGGATCCGGCCTCGATCCGCCAGGCCATACTGCGCGGCACGGCAGGATCGGAAAATGTCGAAGAGATCGGCGACAGGTCTTTGGCGATCGCGCGGGCGATTGCGATGCTTGCCCCGGACGATGGTCTCCTCATTGCGGGCAAGGGACATGAAACCGGCCAGACCGTCGGCGAAAAGACGCTCCCTTTTTCCGACTCTGGCTGTGCACGCGCAATATTGAATGAAGCATCCGAATGAGCATTGGCGCCGAAAGCGATTTTCTGTGGACGAGCCTCGGTCTCATCGACCCGCTCACGGCTCGTGTCTGCGGCCGCCTTCCGCGCGGCGGCGTCACCGGAATTTCCATAGACACCCGCACCTTGCGGGAAGGCGAGCTGTTTTTCGCCATCAAAGGATTCAATTCGGACGGCCATGATTATGTCGGCGCGGCCTTCGAAAAAGGTGCCGTTGCAGCGGTGGTCGATGAAGCCCATGCCGATGCACTTCGACAGCTCGGTCCGCTCTATGTCGTGACGGACGTTCTTGCCGCGCTTGAACGTCTTGGCGCGGCCGCGCGGGCGAGGTCGGGCGCCCGAATCGCCGCGGTGACCGGGTCGGTCGGCAAGACGTCGACGAAGGAAGCATTGCGTCTCGTGCTCACCCAAGCCGGGACTTCTCACGCATCGGCCGCGTCCTACAATAATCACTGGGGTGTTCCACTCTCCTTGGCGCGCATGCCGAAGCATACAAGGTTCGGAATTTTTGAAATCGGCATGAACCACAAAGGTGAAATCACGCCTCTGACGGCGATGGTGCGTCCGCATGTCGCGATCATCACGACGATTGCACCAGTCCATCTCGAATTTTTCGAAAATATCGACGAGATCGCCGACGCCAAGGCGGAAATTTTTTCCGGTCTCGTGCCCGGCGGCGTTGCCATTCTCAATCGCGACCTACCCCAATATGAGCGCCTCTTGGCGCATGCCAAGCTGTCGCCCGCGGGACATGTCGCAAGCTTTGGCGAACACGAGAAGGCCGATGCGAGGCTGATCAGTGTGATGGTTGGCTCCGATCATTCTGTGGTTGAGGCGGAAATCTGCGGTCAGCCTCTCAGCTATCGTCTCGGCGTGCCAGGCCGCCATTTTGCGATGAACGCGCTCGCAGTACTCCTTGCGGCGAAAACTTTTGGTGTCGATCTTGAGGTCGCCGCGGGCACGCTCGCATTTTCCTCGCCGCAGCCAGGGCGGGGCGAGCGGCTGCTTTTGCCCGCCGAGGGCGGTCCGTATACACTCATCGACGAGAGCTACAATGCCAATCCGGCGTCCATGCGCGCGGCGCTTGCATTAGTGGGAGCCCTTCCTTTGCGGGATAAAGGACGCCGTATAGCAATCCTCGGCGATATGCTTGAACTTGGTCGTGATGGCGCCGCGATGCACGCCGAACTTGCCCGCGATGTCGCGGCCAATCATATCGATCTTGTCTTCGCCGCCGGTCCCTTGACGAAGCATCTCTTCGAGGCTTTGCCTGGCCAATTGCAGGGGGCGTGGCGCGACCGCGCAAGCGATCTTGTGCCGATCGTTGGGGCAGTGGTCCAAAGCGGCGACATGGTGATCGTCAAGGGATCGAACGCCAGCCGGATGAGCGCGATCGTCGATGCTCTCAAGCAACGCGCGGCTACGGACAATTTGGCAGGGGCCGTGAAATGTTGAAGTGGCTGTCTCAATACTCAAATATTTTTGAGCCGCTTAATCTGTTTCGCTATATCACCTTCCGGACTGGGGGCGCCACCGCGACAGCGCTTTTCTTCGTGTTCTTTTTTGGCCCAAGAATCATTGCCGCCCTGCGCCTGAAACAAGGCAAGGGCCAGCCAATTCGCGACGACGGCCCGCAGTCGCATATCCTGATGAAGACCGGAACGCCGACGATGGGGGGACTCATGATTTTGTCCGGTCTCATTGTCTCGACCGTGCTCTGGGCAGATTTGCGCAATCATTATGTTTGGATCGTGCTTTTGGTCATGACCGGTTTTGGCGCGATAGGTTTCTATGATGATTTATTAAAGGTAACGAAACAGACCCACAAAGGCTTTTCAGGTAGGCGGCGGCTCGCCTTGGAAGTAGCCATAGCCGCCATCGCCTGCTACGCGATGATGAGACTCGGGCCGCCGCACACGACTGCCCTGGCCTTGCCGGCGATCAATGGTTTTGTCGTTGACCTCGGCATTTTCTTTCTTGCCTTCGGAGCATTCGTGATCGTTTCAGCCGGCAACGCAGTCAATCTCACGGATGGCCTCGACGGCCTCGCGATCGTGCCCGTGATGATCGCGGCAGCGACTTTCGGGATAATCGCTTATCTCGCTGGTAATGCTATATTTTCGACGTATCTTGGGATTAACTTCGTTCCCGGCTCGGGGGAGCTCGCTGTCGTCTGCGGCGCCTTGATTGGTGCCGGCTTGGGCTTTCTTTGGTTCAACGCGCCGCCCGCGCAGATCTTCATGGGCGATACGGGATCGCTCGCCCTTGGAGGGGCACTTGGCACCATCGCCGTCGCCGTCAAACATGAGATTGTGCTTGCCATCGTCGGCGGTCTCTTCGTCGTCGAGACCCTGTCGGTCATTGTCCAGGTGGCGTCGTTCAAACTCACCGGCAAGCGCGTCTTCAAGATGGCGCCGATCCACCACCATTTCGAACAGCTCGGCTGGTCCGAACCGCAAGTCGTGGTCCGCTTTTGGATCATTGCTTTCGTCCTTGCGCTGATTGGCCTCTCGACCTTGAAATTGAGGTGACGATGACGCCTGTCACTTGCTTCGAAGGCAAGCATGCCGCCGTATTTGGATTGGGCGGCTCGGGGTTTGTGACCGCGCAGGCGCTTGTGGCCGGCGGTGCTCGCGTATCGGTCTGGGACGACAATGAGCACGCGCGCGAGAAGGCCCGCGCGGCGGGTCTCAGGATTGAAAATCTTGCGACTGCCGACTGGCGGAATTTTGATGCTCTCGTTCTTTCTCCTGGTGTTCCTTTGACGCATCCGGCACCGCATTGGACCGTGCTGAAGGCGCGGCAGGCTGGGGTCGAAATTATCGGTGACATAGAATTGTTTTGCCGCGAGCGGCAAAAAATCGCGCCAGCCTCACCCTTCGTGGCGATTACCGGAACGAACGGAAAATCTACGACGACGGCGCTCGCCGCGCATCTTTTCCGAAACTTTGGTTTTGCGGTCGAAGTTGGCGGCAACATCGGCATACCGGTCCTTGCATTGGCGCCACCGGCGCAAGAGCGCGTTCATGTCGTCGAATGCTCCTCTTTTCAAATCGATCTTGCCCCTTCGCTTGATCCATCCGCCGGCGTGCTTTTGAACGTGACGCCGGATCATCTGGACCGCCATGGCACGATGGAGAATTACGCCGCGATCAAGGCGAGGCTGGTGGCAAAGGCTGATCTCGCGGTTATCGGCATCGACGATGACATCTCACGCGCCATCGCTGACGAAGCAATCAAAGCGGGCAAACCGACAATCCGTGTTTCCGTGACCACGACCGTTGTCGAAGACGAGTCGATCGTTCTCGATGGCACGCGTCTCCTGCGCTTGGTCTCGGGCCGTGCGACGCCGGTTGCCGATCTTTCCGGAATTGCTTCGCTGCGGGGCAAACACAATGGTCAGAATGCCGCCGCCGCCGTCGCGGCGCTTGGGCCGCTCGGACTTGATCTCGAACGCGTTGCGAAAGGCCTGCGGAGTTTTCCAGGGCTGCCGCATCGTCTTGAGGAGGTTGGACGGAAAGGGAAGGTTCTTTTCGTCAACGATTCTAAAGCGACCAACGCCGATGCCGCCGAAAAGGCGCTGCTTTCCTTCGACAGGGTGTTTTGGATTATCGGCGGCAGGGCAAAAGAGGGCGGCATCGAACCGCTGCGGCCTTTGTTTGGCAAAGTGGTCAAGGCTTATCTGATTGGCGAGGCGAGCGAGCTTTTCGCGCGGACAATTGGAAACGTCTTTCCTTATGAAAGCTGTGGCTCACTCGAAAGTGCGGTTCCGGCCGCTGCGCTCGACGCAGAAGCGAGCGGGCTCGCGGAACCTGTCGTACTGCTTTCGCCAGCCTGCGCGTCTTTCGATCAATTCCCCGATTTCGAAAAACGTGGCGATCGCTTTCGTGAGCTCGTCAAGGCTTTGCTCGCAGATAAAAACGTGAGCTGAGGAGGCAACAATGGTATCGCGCGCGGAACGCTCGGCCCTGGCGTCTTGGTGGTGGACGATCGACCGCTGGATCCTCGCGGCGGTCGGCGCGCTGATGGTGCTCGGACTTGTACTGACGATGGCTGGAAGCCCGCCGGTCGCGGAGCGGCTTGGCCTTTCGTCCTTTCACTTCGTGCATCGTCAAGTCCTGTATCTGATCCCCTCGGTCGTGGTTTTAATCGCCGCTTCTTTTCTTTCCCCGCGGCAAGTACGCCGGGTCGCGCTTGTTGTGTTTCTGGTGTCTATCGCCCTGATCTTCGTGGCACTCCTCTACGGTCATGAAATCAAGGGATCGCGGCGCTGGATCTTCGGCATACAGCCTTCGGAGTTTCTGAAACCGGCCTTCGTCATTCTCGTGGCGTGGGCCTTTTCGGAGGCCGGTAAGCGGCGCGACGTTCCAGCCAACCTTCTCGCCCTGCTGTTGTTGCTGGTGACCATTGTCCCTTTGATTCTGCAGCCGGATTTCGGCCAGACGATGCTGGTCTCACTGGTTTGGATGGCGCTGTTCTTCATGGCCGGGCTGCACTGGCTCTGGGTTGCGGGCCTAGGCGGCGCGGGTGTGGGAGCCGCGTTGCTTGCCTACAAACTTGTGCCGCATGTGCGCGCCCGCGTCCTCAAATTCATCGATCCTGGCGCGGGTGGCGGCATGGTCGATACGTTTCAGGTGGACACCGCGCTCGATTGCTTCCTGTCCGGCGGCTGGTTCGGCAAGGGGCCGGGAGAAGGGACCGTCAAGCGCATTCTTCCTGATGCCCATACGGATTTCATTTTCGCGGTGACGAGCGAAGAGTTCGGCGTTCTCGCCTGCCTTTTGATCGCGTCAATCTTCGCCTTCATCGTGTTGCGCGGCTTGTCCATGGCGGCACGCAACGAGGACCCTTTTTGCCGTTTCGCGGCGGCCGGATTGGTGATGCTTTTCGGCATCCAAAGCGTCATCAACATGGCCGTTAATCTTCATCTCATACCGGCAAAGGGGATGACCTTGCCCTTTATTTCCTACGGTGGCTCATCGCTTATTTCGCTGGCGCTGGCGATCGGGTTTTTGATCGCGGTCCTACGCAAACGGCCGGGTGAGGCAATCCTTGCGAACGCAAGGGCGGAAGCTTTCGCATGAGCGGACAAGGCCCCGTAGTCGTCGTGGCGGGTGGCACCGGCGGCCATTTATTTCCAGCGGCGGCCTTGAGCCATGCTCTCGCCGCGCGCGGCTTCACGGTGCATCTCGTCACGGATGAGCGGGCGGCGCAATATGGCGGCGATTTTCCCGCCTATGCCGTTCACAAACTGGCCGCCGCGACCCCGAGCGGGGGCTCGCTTGTGCGGCGCGTCCGGGCGATCGTTACGATAATCCGGTCGACCCGGGCCGCGCGGCAGCTCTTTAAACAAATTCGTCCGCGCGCGGTGATTGGCTTTGGCGGCTATCCGACGGTTCCGCCCGTGCTGGCGGCGTCCCGGCTCGGCGTGCCGGTTATTCTGCATGAAGGCAACGCCGTCATCGGCCGCGCCAACCGGTTCCTCGCCGACAGGGCCGAGGCGATCGCCAAGGGTTTCGAGATGCTTGGCGGAATCCCCGATAATATGGCTGTTAAGACGCATCTAACCGGAAATCCGGTTCGCCCGATGGTAATCGAGGCCGCGCAGATTGCTTTCCCTGACTATTCTGACGGAAAGTTGCGGATCCTCGTAACCGGCGGCTCGCAGGGCGCCCGGATTTTTTCGGACATCGTGCCCGCTGCGATCGAACTTATGCCTGCGGCTGCACGGCAAAAGCTCCAAATCACGCAGCAGGCGCGCCCCGAGGATGAGGAAAGGGTGCGAGAAACCTACAAACGCCTTGGCGTCGATGCCGAAATCCAGTCTTTCTTTGCCGATTTGCCGATGCGGATCGCACAGGCCCATCTCGTCATCTCCCGTGCCGGCGCCTCGACCGTGTCCGAGCTCGCGGTCATCGGGCGCCCCGCCATTCTTGTGCCGCTCCCAGGCGCGATTGATCAGGATCAGGCAGCTAATGCGGAACAATTCGCGGCGACCGGCGCCGCGATTGTGGTCGCGCAGGGCGTATTTTCGCCGCAATGGCTGGTGACTTCTCTTCTGGAAGCGCAGGGCGATATCGCCTCCCTCGCGCGCAGCGCCGCTGCGGCGAAGCTGACGGGCATCACCGATGCGGCTGAGCGGCTGGCTAGTCTGGTGCATGGTCTCGTAGCGGATAAGGATAGAATTCATGAGGTTGCCGGATAAACTCGGCCCCATCCATTTCATAGGAATTGGCGGCATAGGCATGTCCGGCATCGCCGAGGTTCTCCTCAATCTCGGCTACAGGGTCCAAGGCTCGGACGCTTCCGAGAGCGCCAATGTCTTGCGGTTGCGGGGCAAGGGCGCTTTGGTTCATATCGGCCATGACGCCAAGCAACTCGGCGCGGCGGAAGTCGTCGTGGTCTCGACCGCGATCAAGCGCGATAACCCGGAACTCATCGCCGCGCGGCAAAAGCGCCTGCCCATCGTTCGCCGCGCGGAAATGCTCGCCGAGCTCATGCGATTGAAGCATTGCGTCGCCATCGCCGGGACGCATGGCAAGACGACTACGACATCCCTTGTCGCGACGCTGCTCGAAGCGGGCAAATTCGATCCGACCGTCATCAACGGCGGGATCATCAACGCGTATGGAACCAATGCGCGGCTCGGCAGCGGCGATTGGATGGTTGTCGAAGCCGACGAAAGCGATGGCACTTTCCTCAAGCTTCCCGCCGAAATCGCGATCGTCACCAATATCGATCCAGAACATCTCGATCATTTCGGGACCTTCGACGCGATCAAGGCAGCCTTCCGCGCTTTTGTCGAAAATATCCCCTTTTATGGCTTCGCAGTCATGTGTCTCGACCACCCCACGGTCCGTGAGCTTGCCGGAAAAATCGAGGACCGGCGGGTGGTCACCTATGGGGAGGATCCACAGGCCGACGTCAGGCTTGCCGGCGTCGATCTTAGCAATGGCGTCTCGCGATTCACCGTGATCATTCGTGACCGCGAAACGGGCGCCGAGACCGCGCTTGAAAAAATTGTCATGCCAATGCCAGGCCACCATAACGCATTGAACGCGACCGCCGCGATCGCCGTCGCGCACCGGCTTGGCATGAGCGCGGAGACAATCCGGAAAGCGCTCGCGGAGTTCGGCGGCGTCAAGCGGCGGTTCACCCGCACCGGCGATTGGAATAGCGCCGCCATTTTCGACGATTACGGCCATCATCCGGTCGAAATCGCGGCCGTCCTGCGCGCCGCCCGCGCGTCAACGCCAGCCCATGTCATCGCTATCGTACAGCCGCATCGTTACACGCGTCTTCATTCGCTCTTCGACGGCTTTACCGGCGCGTTCGACGATGCCGATACGGTGATCGTCGCCGATGTTTATCCGGCCGGCGAAGCACCGATCGCGGGCGCCGATCGCGATTCCCTCGTCGCCGCCTTGAAGAAGCGTGGCCATGCTCATGTGCTTGGCCTCAAACGGCCGGAGGATTTGGCCCCGCTCATCCGCTCGCTTGCCAAGCCCGGCGATTACGTCGTGTTCCTTGGCGCGGGCAATATCACCCAATGGGCGCATGCGCTACCGGGCCAGCTCGCGGCGGAAGACATTCATGCTGGCGCCGCAGAATAAGGGCCGTCCCGAGATCTTCCCCAGCAGCACCTCAGAACTTCGTGCTTGCATGCCAGATCTGCGCGGGCCGCTCACGGCCAACGCGCCGATCGCGCATCTGTCCTGGTTCCGGACGGGAGGCCCCGCGCAAGTCCTCTTCGAGCCTTCGAGCGAGAGCGATCTCGCGTATTTTCTAGGTAATCTCGATCCCGCGATTCCGGTTCTGGTGCTTGGCTCTGGTTCCAACATTCTACTGCGCGATGGCGGTGTTGAAGGCGTCGTGATTCGTCTCGGCAAGGCGTTCCAGGGCATTGAAATCGAGGCTCTAACCTTGCGCGCGGGCGCGGCCGTGCCGGATGTGAAACTTGCTTCCGCCGCCGCCCAGGCAGGCATTGCTGGCCTTTCGTTTTTTCGCGGCATACCGGGTTCAGTTGGCGGCGCGCTCCGGATGAACGCCGGGGCCTATGGTGCCGAAACCAAAGATGTGCTCGTCTCGTGCCGTGGGGTGGACCGTAAAGGCAATATCGTTGAGCTTGCCAATGCGGACATGGGTTTTACCTACCGTCATTGCGCTGTGGCGCCGGAGGTGATTTTTACCCATGCGGTGTTTTCCGGCACCGTCGGCAATCCGCAAACAATCTTGGCGGAGATGGCGGAGATCACGAAAGCGCGTTCGGAAACGCAGCCCGTCAACACGCGAACCGGCGGCTCGACCTTTAAAAACCCGCCAGGCCAGAAGGCGTGGGAATTGATCGACAAGGCCGGCTGCCGTGGGCTTGCCGTCGGCGATGCACAAGTCTCCGAACTCCATTGCAATTTTCTGATCAATCGGGGCAAGGCCACCGCAGCCGACCTCGAAAGTTTGGGCGAACTCGTCCGCGCCCGCGTCAAGGAAACAAGCGGTGTCACCCTCGAGTGGGAAATTTTGCGGGTGGGAATGCCATAGCGGATTTGGCCAGATGCTAAAAGCACCCGCCCGCAACACGCTTTTTTATGGAGACAATCTCGCCATCCTGCACGAGCACGTCGCGGATGAGAGCTTCATTTGTCTGTAAAAAAGCCAAGCGCGAAAAAACCGAAACTCAATCGGTATTCGATCTTTGACAGGCCAAAATCTGCCTGGGTGTACTTTTAAATCCTACAGCAATCTTGCGCTTGCCTCAAATCCCGGCTTCATATCTCGCAGCGCCTTGCGCGTGTCATTTCGCCCTGGCCGTCAATCGTACCAAAACGTTTCACGTGAAACACTTTTGTCCGATTGGCGCCGAAAACCTTACCAAACTGATGGGTTAGTTATCATGACCAAGCATGTCGCCGTTCTCATGGGTGGTCTCTCGGCGGAGCGCGAGGTATCGCTGTGCTCGGGCGAGGCCTGCGCGAAGGCCCTCGAAGCCGAAGGCTTTGTTGTCACAAAGCTCGATGTCGATCGCAGCATCGCCGAGACGCTGACAAAACTCAAACCCGACGTCGCCTTTAACGCGCTGCATGGGCGGTACGGCGAGGACGGCATTATGCAGGGCATTTTGGAGATGCTGCGTATTCCCTATACCCATTCGGGCGTGCTTGCCTCTGCGCTTGCCATGCGGAAGGACCGGGCCAAGGAGCTTTTCCGCGCCGCCGGGATTCCGGTTGCCGAAGGGGTAACGGTCGAGCGTTCCGTAGCGGCCAAAAGCCATGTTTTGCCGCCCCCTTACGTCATCAAGCCCGTCGATGAAGGATCTTCCGTAGGTGTCTTGATCGTCCGCGAGGGGGCAAACGCGCCTCCGCAAGAATTAACCAATAAAGATTGGCCTTGTGGCGGCGAGGTCCTGGTCGAACGCTTCGTCGCCGGACGCGAGCTAACCTGCGCCGTGATCGGTGAAAAGGCTTATGATGTCATAGAGATACGCGCGGCGGACGGGGGCTGGTACGACTATAATGCAAAATACGCCAAAGGAGGCTCCATTCACGTCCTTCCGGCAAATCTTAAAGGAAATATTTACCAAAATGTTCAAGAGTTGGCCTTCGTGGCGCATAAGACGCTCGGCTGTCGTGGCGTGAGCCGGACGGATTTCCGGTATGACGACTCGCCCGGCGGAACGGGGGAGCTCGTGGTTTTGGAAGTCAATACCCAGCCTGGGATGACCGAGACTTCGCTTGTGCCGGAACTTGCGGCCTTCGCGGGCCTTCAATTCGGTGAGCTTGTTCGATGGATGGTCGAGGACGCCTCCTGCGATCGTTGAGGCTAGCTGGGCTTGGCGCAAGCCCTGCGGCCTTAGCTTATGCTGGTGCTTTGCAGGTGCCCGGAGCATTTTCCGAGCGGCCGCGACTGATGCCGCCCGCGCGCCAGAAGCGTCTGGGCTTGCGGCACAAAATCTTGAACCGGCTGGCTGGACCTGGCACGGGCGCTTGCTTGTCCTTGTCGCTGCTGGCGGCCGTGGGCGGCTACGGCGCCGTGAAAGGCGGCCATTATGCTGCCTTCGTGGCCGCACAGGGGCAACCCGCCGACCTCGTTGCCAAGGCGCTCGGCTTTTCCATCAAATCCGTGACGATCTCGGGGGAGCGCGAACTCAAGGAACAAGACCTTCTCACCCTTGCCGGGATAGGGCCGCGCAATTCGCTCCTGTTCCTTGATGTCGCGAAAATCAGGGAAAGGCTGCAACAGCTTCCGCTTGTCAAGGAAGCAGCCGTCACCAAGCTCTATCCGGACCGGCTCTTGATCGAGATCGAGGAGCGGCAGCCCTTTGCCCTGTGGCAGTGCGATGGCAAGGTCCTAATCGTGGCCGCCGATGGCGTGCCCGTCGCCGCGATGCGGGATCAACGATTCATTCATTTGCCGCTCGTCGTGGGCGCCGGGGCCAATGAGAAACTCGGCCAATATATGGCTCTCCTCGGTACGTCGGGAGATTTGCGCGAACGGATTGTGGCGGGAGTGCTCGTCGCGAAGCGCCGCTGGACGTTGAAAACGGCAAACGGGATCGAGATTCTCTTGCCGGAAACGGAGCCCGAGGCGGCGCTCGCGCGGCTCGTCGAACTTCAACAGACGTCGCATATTCTCGACAAGGACCTTATTTCGCTCGATCTCCGCCAGCCAAGCCGCCTTGTCGCGCGCTTGACCGAAGAAGCTGCGGCCGAACGCGCCGAGACGCTTCCCCGGAAGAGCAAGGCGAAAGGCGGCCATCTA
>Ga0187887_10002897_pt1 | contig 13496 bp, 12 predicted proteins | sample June2016WEW_7_10_FD_132977 | JGI IMG/M metagenome (GOLD analysis project Ga0187887, IMG submission 132977) | Peatland microbial communities from SPRUCE experiment site at the Marcell Experimental Forest, Minnesota, USA - June2016WEW_7_10 | ecosystem: Environmental > Terrestrial > Soil >...
CGAAGCTCAAGGTAGCGTTCGTGGGTCCACCCGTCACCGTGGAGCCGGATAAGGCGTTCCAGGACACTAAGGCGGTCGATTTCATCGTTCGCCGCGAATTCGATCATCAGATCGTCAACTATGCCAAAGGCACTCCGCTTGATGAGTTGCCGGGCGTCAGCTTCCGCAAGAACGGGAGCGTGGTGCACAATCCCGAAGGCGCGGTGATTGAGAATCTGGACGAGCTGCCGTGGGTGACAAAGACCTACAAGCGCGATCTCGACTTCCGCCGCTATAACGTGCCGTTCCTGTTGAATCCGTACATTTCCTTTTACACTTCGCGCGGCTGCCCAGCCATGTGCACGTTCTGCCTGTGGCCGCAGACGCACTCGGGTCACCGCTGGAGGTTGCGGTCTTCGGACGATATCTCCGCCGAGGTGGGATACGCGCTGCAGAACTTCCCCGGACTGAAGGAAATCTTCTTCGACGACGACACCTTCAACTACAAGAAGGCGCGCACCATCGAGCTGTGTGAAAAGCTGGGGCCGCATAATTTCACCTGGTCCTGCACGTCGCGCGTGACAACGGACTACGACACGCTGAAGGCGATGAAGGAAGCGGGCTGCCGGCTGCTCATCGTTGGCTACGAGAGCGGCGACGAGCAGATTCTGCGCAACATCAAGAAAGGCGCAACGGTGGACGCCGCTCGGCGGTTCACCGAAAACGCGCACAAACTGGGGCTGGTGATCCACGGTGATTTCATCGTCGGGCTCCCCGGCGAAACCCGTGAGAGCCTGCGCAAGAGCATCGATTTCGCGAAATCTCTGGATGTCGAAACCATTCAGGTGTCCATCGGCCACGCCTATCCGGGCACGGAGTTCCACGATTACGCGAAGAAGAACGATCTGTTCACCATCGAATCGATGACCGACGAGAGCGGCCATCAGCTCCCCAACATCATCTATCCGGGCCTTAACCGCGGCGAACTGGTGGAGTGGGTGGAACGCTTCTACGACGAATACTATTTCCGCCCGAAAACGGCCTGGCGGGTGGTGAGCAAGGCCATCGCGAACCGCGACCTTCCCCGCTTGTACAAGGAAGCGCGCGAGTTCCTGTCGCTGCGGTCCAAGCGCAAGAAGTTCATCAGCGCGCAGCGCACCGCGGACGGCGCGTCGGAACTCAGTGAAGTCGGAGAACGGGTGTCTTGATCCCTGGGCAAAACGCGAACGAACGGCTGAGTTTCAAGACGCGTCTCGTTGCCCTGATCGTGATTCTCAGCCAGGCTCTGGGAAACTGGTCGCTCGCCTGGGGCATGAAGCACGACGCACCGCACATGGCGCTGGCCCCGCTTGCGGTATTGCGCGCCATCTTCAGCCCGTGGGTGGGGCTGGGCATCGTTTTGCTGATCCTCTGGCTGCTCTCGCGCATGGCCCTGCTGAGCTGGGCCGACCTGAGCTTCGTGCTGCCGGTGACCTCGGTCGGTTACGTTCTTTCCGCGATTCTGGGCAAGTATTCACTTTCTGAAGAAATCTCACCCGCGCGATGGGCAGGCATCGCCTTGATTGTGGCGGGCACCGCGCTGGTGGGCCGTACCGAACGGAACACGACGGCGCCGCGCCTGGCAATGGAGAGCCGCACATGACGCCACTGGTGTGGGTGCTGTTGTTCACCATGGTGGGCAGCACGGTGGCGGGCGACCTGCTGCAATCGATGGAGATGAAGCGATACGGCGAAGTCGGCTTCCGCAATGGCCGCCTTGCCGCCGCGGTGAGCGCGCTTTGCCGGAATGTCTGGCTCGCTCTGGCCATCGTGTTCATGGCCATTTCGTTCTTTGTGTTTCTCAAGCTTCTGACCGTGGCTGACCTGAGTTTCGCCGTTCCCGCGTCGGCCGCCAGCTTTGTCCTCGAGACGCTCTTCGCCAGAATCCTCCTGAAGGAACAGATCAACCTGCGGCGCTGGGCAGGCGCGGCTCTGGTGGCCTGCGGCGTAGCGCTGCTGGCCTTGTGATCCACCATCCAGCGTTCTGGGCTCTGGCGGCCGTTTCGGCCGCGGCCGCGGCGTACCAGGTAATCGCGCTGGTGGCGACCATCCGCCATTTTCGGCGGCTCGCGGATGTTGCGTCTGAATTCACTCCGCCGATTTCTATCCTCAAGCCGATGTATGGGTCCAGCCCGGGATTGTATGCCGCCTTGCGCTCACACGCCGTTCAGGACTATCCCGAGTTCGAAATCGTGTTCGGCGTTCGTAGTCTCGATGACCCCTGCCTCACCGATATCGAGCGGCTTCGCTGCGAGTTTCCCGATCTGCGTATTCGCCTGGTGCACTGCCGGCGAAAAACTCCGAACGGAAAGGTGGGCGTACTGGCCGACATGGTGCGCGAGGCGCGGTATCCGCTGCTCCTTGCGAACGACGACGACATCACCGTGCCAGCCGGCTATCTTCGCGATGTTGTGGCGCCGATGGCGGACTCGGCTATCGGCATCGTCACGTGCCTCTATCGCGCCACCGCCGATCATTTCCCGGGCAGGTGGGAAGGCCTCGGCATCGTGACCGATTTTGCTCCGAGTACGCTGGTTGCTCCGTTCGTGGGAGTCTCCGAGTTCGGGCTTGGGTCGACGATTGTTTTCCGGCGCGAAGATCTGGCGGCCATCGGCGGGTTCGAAGCCATTGCCGATTACATCGCCGACGATTATCAACTGGGCGCGCGCATTCACCGGCTGGGACGGCGCAACGTGATCTCGCGCGTGGTGGTGGAAACGCACCTCAACGCTTCATCCTGGAGCGAGGTCTGGCGGCATCAGGTGCGCTGGGCGCGGACCATCCGTTTATCGCGTGGCGCGTATGCCGGGCTGTTCATCACATATGCCACATTCTGGGCGCTGGTGGACGCCGCGTTCGGCTTCTGGTGGGTGGCTGTGCCGCTACTCGCCCTGCGCATGATCATGGCGACGACGGCGGGCTGGTGGGGTATGCGCAGCCGCGATGTGCTGCGCCTCTGGCTGCTCATTCCTTTGCGCGACCTCTGGGCGACCGGTGTGTGGCTGACGGGCCTGTTCGGCAACCGCGTCCGCTGGCGCGATCGGGAGCTGACGCTGGACGGGCAGGGACGAATTGTTCGTTCGGAGGCCGAGTGAGCCGGTGACCTGCTGATTCCGCGTGCGCGGGACCGCCTCGTGCTTCCATGCAGCATCTGCGCGGTTGCTTCGCCCACATCACTGGGTTGGCTTGAAACTGCTCACCAACTCGAGAAGAACGCGCTCGTAGTCACCGCCTTTAGGATCGGCCTTGTAGGACGAGAGTTCCGCGCCGAACGGTTGCCCTCCGTACTCCCAATACACGGTCACAAAATGCAAAGAGGCCAGCGGCGCCTTGCCAACTCGCCCCAAGCCAGGCTGATCGAACGATACCAGGAGCGCAGACGACGCCCTAACAGGGCCCTGGATGTACTTCAGTGAGAACGACGTGCCGTCATTGATTGCCGCCTCTTGTTCGGCGCACATCGTGATCGAGGGCACTTCAGTATGGCCAGGGCGGCTCTTACATGAGAGGAGGAAGATGTTTGCTCCACCCGGTGGCAACCGTGCCTGCGGCGGGGCGTCTTCCGCCGAGTAATTGAAGAACAGTGGAAGATCAGCTCCCTCATATACGAACCACCGCAGAGGACGAACGACCGAGAAGTGATACTTCCGACTGATGACGAGCCGCTCGGGCGCTGCCGGTCCGCGTCCGACAGCCTCAACGGTTGTTGCTGCCCGACACGCGAACAGACTCGCGATGGACCAGAAAGCCGTCAGTTGCACGACGAGTAGGAGGGAAACACAGGGTGGTGATCCAGTGCGTGACTCGGACAAGGGCGGAGTGCCGCGAGGTAACCGTCCTGGCTGGGATGGCCGAGTCAGACGTCGGGACGCAAGCGGAATCGCCCACAAGGGAATGGTATCAGGTGGCGCGGAGGCGGCGCACGGAGCATGGAAATCTTGGCCAACTCCTAGCCCAGCTTATCCAGGTCGATGCCGGCGTCCCAGGTTTCGTGGGAGGCGAGCAACTCGTCCCAGGTGACTTCGCGGCCTGTGTACATTGCCGTGCGGCCCAGCATCGCCGTCAGCGACGATTCCACTCCCAGGGCAGCCTGATTGTGGAACCGGCCGGACGTGATGCTCTCAATGAAAGAGCGGTGCTTCTGGGCATCCGCCTGCGCGAGATTGTCGGCGAAAGCGCCGGATGCTGAAAACTCGCCCGCTTCCTTCGTCTCGCTGCCCGCCCATGTCCACTTCTCTTCGCCGTCGATTCCCAGCGGGCCGGAATAGGGCGATTGCGAGGATCCGCGCGTGCCAAAGAAGCGCTCGCACACATCGAACGGCCCCTTGCCAAACTGTTTCGAGCTGAAATTCACCTGCACGTCGCCGGGGTACCAGAAGCACACCGAACAGTGCCCCAGACAATCGTCGGGCGCGCGGCCTTTCCGTCCACCTGCGCCGAGGGCCTTCACCGGGTGGCCCTGCAATACCCAGTTGCAGATGTCGAGGGCGTGGATGTTCTGCTCCAGGATGATGTCGCCGGACAGCACGCGATCATGCAGCCAGTTGCGAATGCGCATTTGGGCCGGCGGCGCATCCGGGTGGCTGGCATCCAGATATTGGCAGTAATAATAGGCGTCGGCGAACCCGATCTCGCCGATGGCGCCCGCGTGAATGCGCCGCACCAGTTCGACAAACGGCGGCGCGTTGCGAATCTGAAAGCCCACCTCGAGACTGAGCCGTCCCTCGGCTTTGCGGCCAATCTCGAAGACGCGCCGCGTGCCCGGAACGTCTACCGCGACGGGCTTTTCGCAGTACGCATGCTTGCCGGCGTCGACCACCGCGTTCAGATGCTGCGGATGAAAGTACGGCGGCGTGGCGATCACGATGGCGTCTACGGCAGTCGACGCAGCTATCTGCTCGAAAGCACGCGGGCCGTGGAACATCTGCGTGGGATCGACAACCGCGAAGCCGTCGAAGTGCTTCTTCGCGCGGTCGAGCTGGTCCTGGAACAGATCGCCGAGCGCCACCACGCGCGCGCCCGCGTTGTTCACCATGCTGTTGGCCACAGTGGTCCCGCGGCCACCACAACCGAGCAGCCCGACCCGTATGGCGGAGTTCGCCTCGGTGCCGCGCACCAGCCGCGATCCCATAATCGTAAGCCCGGCGGCTTCCAGGAATCCTCGCCGAGTGCTTCCCATGCCCCCTCCTCAACCGATCAGTTTTTCCAGATACGTTTTCGACGCGCGAATGTCGTCGGCCTGCGCGGGGCCGGAGATTTCCCGCTCGATAGTGATGGGCCCGCGGTAGCCGGCGTCCTTAAGCCGCTGGATGAAGCGCGGGAAGTCCACCCTGCCCTTCCCGATGGGAACCTCTTCGCCGAGCCGGTTGGGATCGGTGGGATAGAGGCCGTCCTTGGCGTGGACGCCGAGCACGTAAGGGCCGAGAAGATCCAGCGCGTCCACTGGATTGGCCTTGCCATAGAGGATGAGATTCGCGCAATCGAAGTTGACGCCCAGGTTGTCGAGCCCCACCGCCTTGATCGCGCGCAGCAGCGTCACCGGAGTCTCCTGGCCGGTCTCGCAGCGGAACGTCTGGCCGTGGTCGCGGCAATACGCCACCACCGTTCGCAAGGCCGCGACTGTCTCAGCGAAGAGCGGATCGGCGGGGTTTTCGGGAAAGAACCCGCAATGCCCCTGAATGCCGGGGATGCCCACCAGCTTCGCGAAATCGGAGCCCTGCTTCATGCGCGCGATTCGCTCCGGACGGTATTTCGCGGGAACCAGTCCGATGGTGGCGGGACCTTGCAGGAAATCGTAGACCTCGGGTCCGGGTCCAGTGATGATGAGCGAGGTGGCTTCGATCTGATATTTGTCGAGGGCGACGCTCAGGCGCGCGGCGGCCGCGGTATCGGGTGAACCCAGGTACACCTGGCAATTGGAGAAACCGAGATCGCGGACCCGGCGAATGGCGGTGTCGGAGTCGGCGCCACCTGTTACCACCCCGAGACGCATCGGTCTTGGTGGCTCCGCGGCGCGGGCGCTCAGGCCGCCAACGGCACCGGCAGCCATCTGCACAAAGGCGCGGCGATCAAGCATCTCCATGGAGTCACCACCTCATCCCTGCAAAAACGGATTCCGTTCTTTCTCGCGGCCGATGGTAGTTTGCTCGCCGTGGCCGGGAATGACGATGGTCTCCTCGGGCAGCGTCAGCAGCTTCGTGTGGATGGATCGCAGAATACTCTTGAAGTCGCCACCGGGCAGGTCGGTGCGGCCGATGCTGTCGCGAAACAGGGTATCGCCAGCCACCAGCTTGTTTTCCGCCGGAATCCACACGCTCACGCTGCCCTGCGTGTGACCGGGGGTGTGCAGGAAACGGAATTCCGTGCCACCGTGTGAGAGCGAGTCGCCATCGTGGATACCCACGTCAACACTGGTCCGGGAGGGTGTGGCCATGCCCAGCCATCCGGCCTGCATCTCAAGCTGATCGTAGAGATCCTGATCGTCGGCGTTCATGTACACCGGCGCGCCGGTGACTGCTTTCAGACGCGCTGCGCCGCCGATGTGATCGATATGCGCGTGCGTGATGATAATCGAAGTGACACGCAGCCCGTGTTTGGCGAGGCGGGCGAGAATCGTGTCGATCTCGTCGCCGGGATCCACCACCACGGCTTCCTTCGTCTGCTCGTCGCCGAAAATGGAGCAGTTGCATTGCAGCACGCCAACGGGGATGATCTCGTGGATCATGACCCGATTGTACCCGTCTGTTCTCACTGTTCTTCGTGGAAACGATTTAGACGAACCCTACGCGTGCAACACTATATTGAGGAAATACAGCATGGCCTGGAATCGTGATCGCGACGAAAGACAACAGCCCGCGCCCGAACCGGTGCGCCCGGTGCAGCAGGCGGCGCCTCTGCCTGCGCGTCCGGCACCTGCGCCAGGCGGCTCGGCTGTCCTTGGCAGGAACGTAAGCGTGAAGGGCGAGATTTACAGCGGGGAAGACCTGACCATCGACGGCGACGTGGAGGGCAGCGTGGAGGTGGCGGGCCATCGCCTCACCCTCGGCCCCAACAGCAACCTGAAGGTGAGCCAGGTAAAGGCTCATGACCTGATCGTCTTCGGAAGCCTGACCGGCAAGGTACACGTTGTCGACAAGGTGCACATCCGCAAGGACGCAAGCCTGATTGGCGACATTCAGACCGCGGGGATTGTGATCGAGGACGGGGCGTATTTCCGCGGCGGAATCGACATCACCAAGAAGATGGAATAGGCTTCACGCGGCCCGGCGATCGCACTCCAGCACCACTCGCCCGCCGGCGATGCGCGCTTCCACTACCGACCCTGGCGCGGCTTGTCCCGACGCGATCAGCGACGCCAGGGGCTGCACGATGCTGCGCTGCAGGGTTCGTTTAAGCTCCCGCGCGCCATATTCGGCGCTTGTTCCGGCGCTCAGCAGAAACGCGCGCGCCCGCACGCCAACGTTGAGCCGGAACGACCGTATGCCGAGCCGTTTGTCGAGATGCTCCTGCAATTCCGCAAGCAGCAGAACAAGAATTGACTCGAGAGACGCACGGCTCAGCGGTGCGTACGCAATGATGCTGTCGATGCGGTTTACGAATTCCGGCGAGAAGCGCTTGCGCACCGCGCGAAGGCCGATCTTCTGTATGCGCAGTTCGCGGACGGTTTCGTCGCAGGGCATCGCACCAGCGAAACCGAATCCGCCGTTCAACTCTCCGCTCATTCGCTCCGCGCCAAGATTGGTCGTGAAAAAAATCAGCGTCTTTTCGAAGTTGACCGTGGTGTTGTCGCCGAGACGCAGCAGACCCCGGTCGAGAATGCCTAACAGCAGGCGAGTCAGCGAAGGCGCGGCTTTCTCGATTTCATCGAACAACAGGAGGGACAGTTCGCATTGCGGGCTGGTCTGAGCCCGCAGGACGTCGCGCGAGAGATACGCGGGGGTTTCGCGGTGCCCCAGATATCCCGGGGGTGCGCCAATCAGCCTGGCCACCTCGTGCTCCAGCGCGAACTCGCCGCAATCCACCCGGACCAGCTTGCGCGGACTCCCGTGCAGGATGTCGGCGATGGCTTCCACGGTTCGCGTCTTACCCGTGCCGGTGGGGCCCAGCAGAAGAAACACGCCCGCGGGCCGGCCTTCCGGCGAGAGTCCTGCCTGGTGAACGTCGAGCCATGGCGTAATCGCTCTCACCGCCGCGGGCTGTCCCACCACGCGCCGCGCCAGCTCGTCGGCAAATCGAAACTCGCTCTTCGACCTGCTCCTTCGAGCTTCGCCCGCGCATGCAGTCACTGCGACCTCCCTCGGAAGCCTCAGTGTATGCCGGAGAAATGCTCCACGGGCGCGATATTGATCTTATCAGCGGCCTTCTTCGGCGCTTTGGCAGCGCTTTTTTTCCCGAGAAATGAACGAATTGCAGTCTCAATTCGCTCGCTGGCGTGGCCATCCCCGTAAGGGTTGTGAACGCGCGCCATGCGAGCGTACTCGGCCGGGTGATCGAGCAGCTCCCGGGCGCTGTCCAGGATGCGCTTCGGGTCGGATCCCACCAGCTTCACCGTGCCCGCGGCCACCGCTTCCGGCCGCTCGGTCTTCTCGCGCAGGACCAGAATCGGCTTGCCCAGTGACGGCCCTTCTTCCTGAACGCCTCCTGAATCGGTGATCAACAGGTACGCGCGGCGCATCAGGTCGACGAACGGCACATAGTCGAGCGGTTCAATCAGGCGGATATTGGGGTGAGCGCCAAGCATCCCTTCAAGCGGACCACGTACACACGGATTCGGATGCACCGGGCAGGCAATCTGCACGTCCGGGCGCGCGGCGAGGGCCAGCAGCGCCTGGCAGATTCGTACCAGCCCGCTGCCGAAACTCTCCCGACGGTGGGCGGTGACGAGGATCAAGCGTTTCGCCGGGTTGAGCCAGGGCCATTCGGGGACCGGCAGAGCGCCGTTTTCAAGACCATCGCGGACATGCAGCAGCGCGTCCACAACGGTATTGCCGGTGACCGCGATATCGCCGATAGCGATTCGCTCGCGACACAGGTTCGCGGCGGCCATTTCAGTCGCGGCCAGGTGCAGGGAAGCCAGGCGCGTGGTCAGCACGCGATTCATCTCTTCGGGGAAAGGCTGCGACAAATCGCCGGTTCGCAGACCGGCTTCCACATGGGCAACGGGAATGCGCCGGTAGAAGGCGGCCAGCGCTCCGGTTAAGGTGGTTGTCGTGTCGCCCTGTACGATCACCATATCCAACCGCTCTTTCTCCAGCACTGGATCGAGCGCGGCAATAGCGCGCGAGGTGGACTCGGCAAGCGTCTGGCCGGGCAACATCAGATTGAGGTCGTAATCGGGAGTGATGCAGAAGGCCGCCAGCACCTGATCGAGCATCCGCCGGTGCTGCGCGGTTACGCAGACGCGAACGCGATAATCCGTGGGGAAACGTCCAAGATACAGCACCACCGGGCATAGTTTTATCGCCTCCGGCCGGGTGCCGAAGACCACGAGAATGTCATGACGCACGCCTCTCTAGTGCGCGCGCGAGGAGAGGGTTCTCAGCGCGAAGCGGCCGTGGAAACGGGGCTACTTGTGCCGGTAGGTGATGCGCCCCTTGGTGAGATCGTAAGGGGAAAGTTCCAGAGTCACGCGGTCACCCGCTAACACGCGGATGCGGTTACGGCGGAGCCTGCCGGCAAGGTGAGCCAGCACGGTGCGATCCTGATCGAGTTGCACACTGAAGGTGCCGGCAGGGAACTTCTCAACAACGGTTCCTGTCACTTCAATGCAATCTTCTTTACTCATCGTCCTCCTGACAGAAAAGTGTCCACGGTAAGTAGGTTAGCAGATGCGGCAGCTTTTCGGCGGGGGTGGCGCGCAAGATTTGTGTAGCTGCTAATCCGAATGGTCTACGACGTCCGGCAATCGTCGTTTAAAGCTCCTTGTTTCAGCAACAGAAGCCGATGAGAAGAATCGTGCGCGCAGACACTTATGAATGGTGCTCTCGTCGTTGAAACTCATTAGGGCGACCTTCAAGTCCTCAGCGAGAGCGCGGCGTTTAGCTCGCTGACGCGGCAGTGCTTCGGCGCCTTTCACCGTGATAAGGTGAGAAGTCTTAGGAGCTCCGGAGTTCCCATTGTTGACGCTTTACGCCTGGCCGAGATCGTTCGCCGATCCGCATATCGCCACTATCCAGTGGAACGCCATACAGAGTTGGTTGCGACTCGAACCCCGGCCCGCGGTGATTCTCTTCGGAAATGAAGAAGGAGTGGCTGAGACCTGCAGCAAACTCGGGCTGATCCATCTGCCTCTGCCTCGCTCCGCTGCCCCGGAATCCACACCTTTGAGTCACCTCGCCACTCAGGCGGAACGGGTCAACCGAACTCTTTTTTATGGGTTCACGAACAGCGATATTCTACTGACCAACAGCCTGATGAACGCCCTGCCGGTGATCCGCGCGAAAACGCCCCGCTTCCTGCTGGGCGTCAGACCGTGGGATGTCAACGTAACGAAACGCCTGGACTTCGGCCCGGGGTGGGAAGCGGAACTCGATCGCCTGGTCGAGGCCGGCAATCACCTTCGCGAACGGCATTCGGCGGATTTATTTGTCTACCCGCGGGGGTTCCTGCAATCCGCGCCGGAGGTTGTTGCCGGAAGATACTACGTTGACAACGCGCTGATGTGGTGGACGCGGCGGCAAAAGGCGTGGCTCATTGACGGCACGCCTGGCATCCTGACCTGCCACCAGAATCATCCCTACTCGCACCTGGGAGAGCTCCGGTTCAGCCAGCATGAGACGCCTGGCGCACACTGGAATCTCCAGTGCGTGGGCGGAAAGATGCATCTCTTTACTTTGGCGAATGCGACCCATCATTACACGGGCGAGAGCCTGCGCCGCTACGTGGTGGGAACGTTGTGCCGCTGGAGCCCGCATCCGCAGGCATCCCGATCGCTGTACCTTTTGACGCGCGCGCTGGAGATTTCCACGCATCCCTTCCGGCGGGCGCTGGGAATGGCAACTCCGCTGACGACGCTCAATTCGCGATCACGGTAAAGCCGTGACGTGCTCCGTGAGCATCAGGCGCACTGCGGCGAAAATGCGCTCGACGGCCGGGCGGCGGTAGGCCCACCGCTCGTCGGGCTCCGGCGGATTGACCACCATGGTCGCGTTGGCTTCGAAGAGGAGTACGTCTCCGCTGGCGCTCAGGCCAAAATCGACGCCGCCATAGTCGAGCCCGAGAGTGGCCTGAATCTGCTCCAGCGCCTCCATCGCGCGAGCGCCGAGAACAGCGGGCATGTTTTCCAGGAACTCGGCGTCTTCAGCCCGGTTGTTGGACTGATCGGCCATGTCGGCGGTGAAATAGTGGATTTTCCAGTGACTGGAAATCGCGACGTGCAACGGATAAAGCTGACCGCCGATCATCATCACGCGGTATTTCCGAACCTTGCCGTCGGCGCCGCGCGCGTCGAGGAATTCGATCAAAGTGAGATCTTTGCCCGGGAGCCCAGCTACCGCGCTGGCAAGCGTTTCCGCGCTTTCCACGCGAACGAAGTGGCGTCCGGTGTGAAAGCCCGGTGTTCGCACCAGCAGCGGAAACCGGAATCCGTGGCGCGCCAGCGTGGCGGCGGCATCGAAAGATTCCAGAAGCTCCCGGGGTAGGGTAACGGTGAGCGGCATCACCACGCCGGGCAAGTTGGCGAGCCGGGCGTGATCGGCGCGGCCCGTAGCCAGCACCTTCGAAGGCGAATTGATTACTGGCGCCGTCGTCAGCGCGATGACGGATCGCGCGGCGGCAAGTGCGGGACCAGCGAGATCGGCATCCCCGATGGCATTGAACACGACCTGGTGCGGCGGCAGCGGCGTTTGCGGATCATAGAATTCGGGGACCAGCACGGTGGTCTGGAAAACGCGATCATCGAGCAGATGGCGCGTGGGGATGTTGCCGCCCACCGAAGAAACAAGCAACAGCAGGGACAGCGGCACTCCTTCGCCACGATACGGCAACACGCGAACGGGCCGGTCCTGAAAGCCCAGGCGGCGATGCCGCTGAGCGTCCTCGTCGTCACCGATTTCGGCGAGCGCGTAGGCCAGTCCCTGATGTGCCTCCGCGTGTGCCGGGTCGGCCTGGAGGGCAGCTTCATAGCGTTCTCGCGCGGCTTCGAACTCGCCCGCTTCGAAGAGGACATTACCCAGGTTGACGAGGCTCATGGGATCGGCGGGATGCCGGGCGACCGCCTCCGTATATGCGGTTCGCGCGGCGGTCCGATAGCCGGTGGCATGCAGGAGCGTGCCCAGGTTGTTCAAAGCGAGGCGATGAGAGGGTTCGCGCGCCAGCAACTCGAGATAAGCGTCGCGAGCTTCCCGAGCGCGGCCCACTTCCGTGAGCAGACAGGCGAGGTCGAAGCGAAGATTCACATCATTCGGACTGGACGTCATGCGAGTTTGGAGATCCAGCAATGCCGATTCCTTCGCCCGTTGCCGCCCATCCGTCTGCGGTTGCGGCGCGCGGCTCTGAGCGGCACTGGCTTCCATCGCGCGTCCAAGCTCCACGGTTTTTTCGAGGAGGGTGTCGATCTCCCGAGCGGTGGTTCGATGATTTACGATGGCCACGCGAATGGCCAGACGCCCGTCGAGAATGGTGGTGGATGGTGCGACTAACCCGGATTCCTGAAGCTCGATGACGATTCGGGGATTGATGCGGTGCGCATCTTCAGCGCGGTAACGGAAGCACACGATGTTCAGTTCCACCGGCGCAAGCAGTTCCAGTTCCGGCGTCTCCGTGATCCGCCGCTCCAGGTAGCGAGCCAGAGCGCACGTGTGCGAGATCACCGAGCCGAGCGCCTGAGTGCCGTAAACCTTGAAGGTGAACCAGGTTTTCAATGCCCGAAAACCGCGCGACAGGTCGGGGCCGTAATCGCAGGGCCACGGTGCGCCGGCGGCCAACCCGCGCTGTTCCTTTCGCAGGTACGGGGGCGCCACCGCGAAGGTCTTGCGATGCAGCACGCCGTCGCGCACCAGAACGAATCCGGCATCGTAAGGCGCCTGACCCCACTTATGAAAATCGAAGGCGAGCGAATCGGCTCTCTCGATGCCCCTGAGCTTTGGCGCAAGATCTTGAGCCAGCATCGCCAGCGCTCCGAAGGCGCCGTCAATATGAAACCAAAGCCCCTCGCGACGGCAGATGTTTGCAAGAGCATCCAGGTTGTCGACGGCCCCGGTGTCCACCGTTCCCGCGGTGCCCACCACCAGAAATGGCGTGAAGCCGGCGTGCCGGTCGGTCTCGATGGCTGCCTCGAGTGCGGACAGATCGATGCGATAATCCTTGTCCACGGGGATCAGGCGCAGCGAGTCGCTGCCGATGCCTGAAATGTCCATGGCGCGTGCGATGCAGCTATGGGCAGCGGCCGACGTGTACGCCGTGAGCCGTTTAGAATTCTGCGCGACGCCCGCGCACCGTACTTCAAACCCCAGCTCCGCATCGCGCGCGATGAGCACGCC
>Ga0187887_10002899_pt1 | contig 13492 bp, 11 predicted proteins | sample June2016WEW_7_10_FD_132977 | JGI IMG/M metagenome (GOLD analysis project Ga0187887, IMG submission 132977) | Peatland microbial communities from SPRUCE experiment site at the Marcell Experimental Forest, Minnesota, USA - June2016WEW_7_10 | ecosystem: Environmental > Terrestrial > Soil >...
CGCAAGCCAAGCTGCCCATCCTGGCCCTGGTCACCAACTACCGCGATGGCTGGCAGCCCGGCGACGTGCGCAAAATCCTGCACGACGCCGAGGCCCGTGCCGACCTCGTCGATAACATCTACAGCAACCTCACCGAGCATCGCTTTGCCGGCGTGAACGTCGATTTCGAGGAACTCACGCCGCGCGACCGCCAGCCAATGGTGGCCTTCATGCGCCAGCTTCGCGCCAAGCTGCAGCCCGCCGGTCTGCTGCTCACCGAAAGTGTCCCCATCGAGGACCCGGCTTACGACCTTAAGCAACTGGCCCAGGTCAACGACTACATCGTGCCCATGGTCTACGACGAGCACTATCAGTCCGGCGAACCCGGACCCATTGCGTCGGGAGCCTGGTTCCAGAAGCAAATCGACCGCCTGGGCCAGATCGCGCCGCCCCAGAAGATGGTGATCGGCGTGGGCAATTATGGCTACGACTGGACCATCGGGGGCACAGGGTCCGTCGAGACTAAGTTCGGCGAGGTCATGTCCCAGGCGGCGGCCAACCACTCGGCCGTCGAGTGGAATGCCAGTATGGCCAATCCGGTGTACCGTTACCAGTCCGGCGGGCAGCGGCACGAAGTCTGGTTCCTGGATGCGGTCACCGCCTTGAACCAGGCGCGCGGCGTGGCGGACGGCGGCTTCCGCGGCGTGGCCCTGTGGCGCTTGGGCGCCGAAGATCCGGACCTGTGGAGCGTGCTCGCAACCAATACCTGGCCCGGCGCCGATTACGATCCCAAGCAGCTATCCGTGCTGACCGCGCAAAAATCGGTGATTCCCTACGGCGATGGCGATGTCCTGCGCATCGTCGAGACGCCGCACGACGGCAGCCGCCGGGTCTGGCGCGATGCCGATGGCCGCTACGCCGAGCAGTACGGACAGTTGCCGTCATATTACGTAATCGAATCGAGCGGCGGCACGCATGCCAAAGGACCGGCCGGCAAAGTCCTGTGCCTCACTTTCGACGATGGCCCGGACCCACGCTACACGCCCCAGATCCTCGACATCCTGCGCAGCCACGGCGTGCGCGCGACATTCTTCATCATCGGCGCTAATGCCGACCAGAACATCGGCTTGGTGAAGCGCGAATACGCCGAAGGCCACGACATCGGCAACCACACTTACACGCATCCCAACATCGCGCTGGTTTCCGAGGAGCGCGCCGCGCTGGAACTGAGCACCACCCAACGCATCATCGAAAACGCGCTGGGCGTTTCGACCGTGCTGTTCCGGCCGCCGTACAACGCCGACAGCCAGCCGCAGACTCCCGAGGAAATCCTGCCGGTGCTGCGCGCGCAGAAGGCCGGCTACGTGACGGTGGGGGAGCGCATCGACCCGCGCGATTGGGAGAAAGGCGTTTCCGCGGATGAGATCGTGTCGGAGATCTCGAGCGAACTGCACTCCCCCGAAGACCCCGGCCACGTGATCCTGCTGCACGATGCCGGCGGCGATCGCTCGGCCACCGTGGCGGCGCTGCCGCGCATCCTCGACAGCTTGCAATCGCAAGGCTACCGGTTCGTGCCGCTCAGTGAACTGCTGGGGCAGACCCGCGCGCAGATCATGCCTGCGCCTTCCGGCGTGGAGATGCGCTGGGCGCGCATCGAGGGTAGCGCCTTCGACTCACAGGGAATGTTTAAAAAGATCGTGGGCATGTTGTTCCTGTGGGCCATTTACCTGACGCTGGGCCGTTCGCTGTTTTTCGGCGTTCTGGCGCTGGCGCAAAAGTGGGGCGCACGGCATGCCCGCTTCGACGCCGCTTTCCGCCCGCCGGTCTCCGTGATTATCGCCGCATATAACGAGGAGAAGGTGATCGCGCGCACGGTCGAATCGATTCTGCGCAATGGCTATGACGATCTCGAACTGGTGATCGTCGACGATGGGTCGACCGACGCCACGCTGGAAGTCCTGCGGCGGAACTTCGGCGATCGTGCCAATGTGCAAATCCTCTCGCAACCCAACGGCGGCAAATCGGTGGCGCTGAACAACGCCATCGCGCATGCCCGCCACGACATCCTGATCGCGCTGGATGCGGACACCATCTTCCGCGCGGGCACCATCGGCAAGCTGGTGCGGCACTTCGCCGATCCGGCGGTGGGCGCAGTCTCCGGCAACGCGCGCGTGGGCAACCGCAACAGTTGGATCACGCGCTTCCAGTCGATCGAGTACATCTACGGCTTCAACCTGGATCGCCGTGCGCTGGACCTGCTGAACGCCATCACGGTGGTGCCCGGTGCGGTGGGCGCCTGGCGCAAACCCCTGATCCTGGAGCTGGGCGGATTCGGCGGCGACACGCTGGCCGAAGATACCGACCTGACCTTGAAGATTCGCCGCGAGGGCTACCAGATCCGCTATGAAGAGCAAGCCGTGGCCTTCACCGAGGCGCCCGAAGACACGCGCGGGCTCGCCAAGCAGCGCTTCCGTTGGGCCTTTGGGACTTTGCAGGCCGCCTGGAAGCACCGCGACGCGCTGTTCGTTCCCAAATATGGGACGCTCGGTTTCGTCGCACTCCCCAGCATCTGGGTTTTTCAGGTGCTGCTGGCGGCGCTCTCGCCTTTCGCCGAGTTGGCCATGATCGTGGCGCTGTTCGCGGGCAACTGGCGCATCGTGCTGGTGTTCTATCTCGGCTTCTTCGTGCTGGAGCTTCTTACCGGCCTGCTGGCTTATGGGCTGGAAGGCGAAAAGCCCTGGGACCTGGCACTGCTGTTTTTTCAGCGCATCTATTACCGCGAGTTGATGTACTACGTGGTGGCCAAGTCGCTGATCTACGCGGTGCGCGGGCGCGTGGTGGGCTGGGGCAAGCTGGAGCGGCGCGCGACAGTGCGGGGAGTTTAGCGGCCTTGCTGAGCGTGCTTTTTCGTCAGCGAGTCAAGAAGTTCTCCCGGGATCCTAAAATTTGTCCGGCGGAGACGGTTGGCCGCCTGAGCAAAGTTGACGAGGCCGCGTTGGGCGGCAAGATCTAGAACGCCCACCGTTCCAGTCACACGAAGTCCCTTGCCGCGAGCCACGATTACACCCTTCCGATCGTCCATGCGCACCAGGTCCGCGCCGAGCGAAATGGCCAATGCGATTGCGGCCGCCTCCCCTTCATCGAGCCCTTCCACGGAAGCTTGGCCGAATGGACGGGCTGGCGTTTCCTGGACATCAAGCCATGCCGGCGGATCGGCAATCCAGTTCCGCACCGACGGCGGAGCGTCCGGGTCGGCCAACTCCGCTTCCACGGCGGATGGCAGGATCACTTTCTCGAACAGAACTGGAAGGACATCGATGCTTCCGATCAGCACCAGGTAGTTGATCGGCCCGGTATCGGCGATGACCAGCCGCACCGGTTAGAATCCCAATTGTTTCAGAGCGTCGCGGTCCCGCTCAAAATCTTCCATGGTGTAGTCTTCATACACGTCGTGGGATTTTAGAAACCCATCGAGCCGGTACCTGGTTCCAAAACCGAGCCGCCGCCGCAGCTCAGGCTTGGTGATGCGGCCGCTCTTGAATTCTTCGAGCGCCAGAGCTTCGAGGGCGCGGCGCGAGAGGTCGCCGCCGGATGCACTCATGCGATGGACCAGCTCATCGGGAATCTGAACGGTGAGTTCCATCCTCTTTCACCCTACTCCATCCGCATAATCCGGTCAAGGAGATAGCCGAACATGAAACGGCGATTGTGAGCTTTAGAGGTGCGCTGGGCCCGCATCGCTGGCGGCGTCTTCGACTTTCATGGAGCGTTCAAGAAGATCGTCGTGCTTGGCGCTGTTGTTTTTTCAGCGCATCTATTACCGCGAGCTGATGTACTACGTAGTGGCCAAGTCGCTGATCTACGCGGTACGCGGGCGCGTGGTGGAATGGGGCAAGCTGGAGCGGCGCGCGACAGTGCGGGGAGTTTAGCGTACAATCTCAGTTATGAGCACCACCACGGCGCCGATGACGGTCGAGGAGTTCCTGAAGCTGCCTGAGGTCGAGGGCGAGAAGATGGAGTTGATCCACGGAGAGGTGGTTTCGATGGCGTACGCCGGATTTGTGCATGAGACCGTCAAATCCAACTTGATTGACATCGTAGCGGCTTGGCTCCGCCAACACCGGATCGGCCGACTGTACGCCGAAACTACGTATCGCCTGGTGGGAGATGCCCTGGCGCCAGACTTGAGTGTACTGCGCAACGAACGCCTGACGCCGGTGACCAAGGATCTGCCGCTTGGAGCGCCCGACCTTGCGATCGAGGTTGTCTCTTCCGAGACAGCCGCCCGTCTGAGAACTAAGATCGGGCTCTATCTGGAGCACGGCTGCAAGGCCGTTTGGGTGGTCTACCCGGAAGCGCGCCTGGTGGAAACTCACGACGCGAACGGCCAAGTCAGGATATTCAAGCAAGACCAGATTCTCGAAGACCCCGGCGTGCTGCCCGGTTTCAGCACTCCCGTCAGCGCAGTGTTTGAGGGGCTGTAGCCGCGGCATCGGTCGGCGGGACTGGCGGTACCGGCGCCTCCGGCGGCTTGCAAACGCCGATCGACACCGAAAATGCGGCAATGCCGCGCCAACCGCCGCCCACGCGCCGCTCGATGTGGTACGACTTGCTGGCGGCATCCGCGCGCAGCCGCCAGTCCGCATCCGCGGTCCCGCCCGCGTGCTTCATCTGAATGGGCTGCGGGTTGGTCTGGCGCAGCATCCAGGTCTCGCCCGCATTGGGAGTTTCATACAACTCGTAGCGGCCGGATTCGCTGGTCCGTCCGCGATCGATCACCAGGCCGCCGTTGCTGCGCGAGCCAAACCAGAATTGCAGGATGGAGCCGAACTGCGGCTCCGCGAAGATGGGGTGCGCCCGCCACGTCTTGCCGCCGTCCGTCGTGGCCAGCAGGAACGGATCGCGTGGCAGCGGATGCTGCACTTCGCCGCCTGCCCAGCCGTTTTCGAAATCGATGAATTGGATGCGATCGAGGCCCGCCAGGCGGACGCGCTCGTACGGCTCGCGCCAGGTCTTGCCGCCATCGTCGCTGGCCAGCAGCACCGACGCGAGCGTAGTCGTGGACGAGTGAATGTTACCCGCGGCGAATATCCGATTTCCCACCGTCTCCACCGATGCAAGCTCCAGGAATACGGGGCAGGGATCGTCGATCGTGCAGCTCAAACCGGCCAATCGGATGTCTTCCTCCGCACAACGGTAATCCACCATCATGGGCTTGCCGGCATTCTGCAGAGGCGTGTTTTCCGCGGGTCGCTCAACCTGCGCCGCCGCGACACAAGCGACCGAGAACACGAGCAAAAGCCTCATCCTTCCCGATTGTATCGCTTCGTAAGTGTGCGAAACATTACAAATCGGATATTTTCCCCCTGTAACCCTCCTTGAGAGACCGTCGTCTTCTCGCCAAATCCCCGTTACGATAAGCGGGCGCACTCACCCCTTTCACCCAAACGCGCCCGCTTTTTATTTGTGGGGCAGGCCCGTGGTCTGCGGCGGCCTCTCAGGCCGGCTTGCTGCACTATCGATATGCGGCTTCGATCAGCTTGCGAATGGGCGGTTCCACGCTGAGCAGCAGTTCCGCTTTCGGCTTCTTGGCGCGATCCAGTAACGCCCGCGTCTCCGCAAGCCAAGCCGCATCGTGCGTCTTGTCGAGCGCCTCCAAGCCGGCCGCCGCAATGGCCGACAAATCCTTGGAAATCTCGGCGTCTTCGGCGAGCAGCGCGGAATTCGCCATGACCGGCGCCAGGCGCGCGTGGTTGTCGCGCCAAAGCGTCAGGTACTCGCGAATCCGCGGCAGATCCTCGGCCCCCATCCGGTCCACCAGCGCGACAAACCGGCGTACGGCTTCGCTGTCGGGGCGCGCGGCATCGATCAGCCGGTTCAACGGCGTGAAGCGGTCGTAAGGATGCGCGTCCTCCCGCGCATAGTCTTTCACCGGCTCGACCACCTCGGCCAGCGTGCGCACCGGCGCCACCGGACCGCCGCCCGCCAGCCTCGCCAGCATCTTCTCGTATTCCGAAACGTGCGTCAGGCCCAGCCAGTCGAGCGAGCGGCTCACCGCGCCCAGCCTGCGGTACATGTCGGCCACGTCCGTCACATTTTGCGGCGACCAGAAGCGCTCGGCGATGGCCGCCATGCGCGGCCAGACGCGCGTGTCCAGCAACTCCGGCGTCACGAATTCCGACCACATGCACGCTTCGCCGCCCAGCACGCGCTTCTTCTCCTCCGCGCTCAGATCCGCCGCGCCTTCGCCCAGCGGATCGACGGCGTAGTGATACGCTGCCGGGTAACCCAGATCCAGATAATATCCGTTCGACAGGATGCCGCTGACGCCCTGCCGCGCCGCATCGGCCAGCGCCTTCGGCCCGCGCCACGATTGCACCACGACATTGCGCGGCATGTCCTTGCTCAGGATCTCGTCCCAGCCGATCATCTTCTTGCCGTGCTTCTCGACGATAACCTGCACGCGCCGAGTGAAATACGCCTGCAGCTCTTCGTTGCTCTTGATCCCGTGCGCGCGCATGAATTCCTGGATGCGCGGATTGGCCGCCCACTGTTTGCCATTCACTTCGTCGCCGCCGATGTGGAAGTACTCATCCGGAAACAGCGCCGCCATCTCGCCGATGAACGCATCCAGAAACTGGTAGGTTTCCTCGCGAGTAGGGTCCATGGCCGGATCGAAAATGCCCCACTGGCGCTCGATCTGGTAAGGCCCCGGCGCGGGGGGCGCCCCACTTGCCAACTCGGGATAACCCGGGAACCAGGCGGTGGCGTGGCCTGGCATGTCGAATTCGGGAATCACGCGAATGCCCCGGTCGCGCGCGTAGGCGATGGCCTCGCGCACCTGATCCTGCGTATAGTATTGGCCATCGGAACCCATTTCCTGCAGCTTCGGAAAGCGTTTGCTTTCGATGCGGAAGCCCTGGTTCTCCGAGAGGTGCCAATGGAAGACGTTCAATTTCACGGCGGCCATGCCGTCCAGCGTACGCTTTACGTCCGCAAGCGGGAGCCAGTGGCGCGCCACATCCAGCATCAGGCCGCGCCACGGGAAACGCGGATGGTCGTCGATGGTCACCGCCGGCACGCCGAAGCCGCTCGCATCCAGATCGACCAGTTGCAGGAAGGTTTCCATGCCGCGCAGCACGCCCAGCGGATTGGGCGCGTCCAGGCGGGCGCCCACGGGCGTGACGTTGAGCCGGTAGGATTCGTCCTCCTGCGCGGCTTGGACGGGCGCGCTGGCATGATCGCAATAGACCACCAGCGGTGCAGCGGGCGCATGCACACCGATGCCTGGCGCCATGGGAATGCCGGTCTTGCGCGCCACATGCTCCACCAGACGCGCGGCGGCGGCTTCCAGGCGCGGCTCGCGATATCCGGTCAACTGCACGAATGCGAAATTCCGGTCGATGCGCATGCGTCCCGCGCCCGGCTGGAGCTTCGCCGGCACGGGCATCAGGTCATGGGCAAATAGCGCAAGCGGGGCCATCAGGAGAATTGGAGCTTTAGGCATCATTACCAGACTAGTGTAGTGCGTCGCGTAGGTCGACGATTATGTGCACACCGTGGGGCGGGCTATTCAGCCCGCGGACCCTCTAGCGGGGTCCAGCCGCCTGAAAAGGCGGCTGCGGCCAGGATTGGCCGCCCCACACGGGCGTCTGACTACTCTCCAGGATTTCGGACGCACTACACTAGCTGTTTTGTACTTATACTGTGGGCATCATGAGAATTCTACGGCGAACCGCGATCTTTGGCCTGTTGCTGGCGTTGTGCCCGTTGCACGTGATGGCAGCGCCGCCCGCCAACTTCTATTTGCACGATGGCGAACGCGTGGTCTTCTACGGCGACAGCATCACGGACCAGCGTTTGTACACCACGTTCGTTGAGACGTATGTGATCACCCGCTTCCCCCAATTGAAGGTCGGTTTCGTGCACTCCGGTGTGGGCGGCGATCGCGTGACCGGCGGCGGGGCCGGACCTATCGACGTGCGCCTGCCCCGCGATGTGGTCGCCTACAAGCCGGCCGTCATGACCATCATGCTGGGCATGAACGACGGCAGCTACCGCGCGTTCGATCAGAAGATCTTCGATACGTATGCCGCCGGGTACCGGCACATCGTTGAAAGCGTGAAAAATGCGCTGCCGGGAATTCGCATTACCGCCATCCAACCCTCGCCGTTCGATGACGTGACCCGCCCGCCTACTTTCGAGGGCGGTTATAACAAGGTGTTGGTGCGCTACGGCGAGTTCGTGAAGCAGTTGGCCCGCGAAGAGAACCTCGCGGTGGCCGACTTGAACGGGCCGGTGGTGGCGGCGCTGGAGAAAGCCAATAAGCTGGACGCCGAGACGGCCAAGAAGCTGGTGCCCGACCGCGTGCATCCCGCGCCGGCCGGCCACTTGTTGATGGCCGAAGCCCTGCTGAAGGCGTGGCAGGCGCCGGCCATTGTGACATCGGTGGAGATCGATGCGGCTGAGCCAGCCATAGCGAGCCTCACTAACACGCAGGTCACAGATCTGGCGGTAAGTGACCGCGTCACCTGGACACAGTTGGACGAAAACCTGCCCATGCCGGTCGATACAAAAGACGATGTGGTAGCGCTGGCTCTGCGTGCTTCCGATTTCATGGAAGCCATGGATCAGGAGCCGCTGAAAGTCACTGGCCTCACTGCCGCCCGCTACACTTTGAAGATCGATGACGAAGTGGTGGGCACTTTCACCAAAGAAGAATGGGCCAAGGGCGTGAACCTGGCGACGCTCGCGACGCCCATGGCGAAGCAGGCTGCCGCGGTGCACGATCTCACGCTGAAGCACAATGTGGTGCACTTCGCGCGCTGGCGCCAGGCTGGAGTGAATCTCGACAGTCTGGCTCTTCCGCCCGTGCATTTACAGGCTGCGGCCGATGCGCTGGACGCATTGGAAGCGGATGTCGTGCAGCAGCAGCGCGCTGCGGCGCAGCCCAAGAGCCATCGGTACGAGTTAGTGCCGGAGTAACATCGCGGGGCGCCGGAGTTGCACGGTCGAAACGGCAGCCGCTTGTTAGCTTGAGAAGGCGGGTGGCCGACAGTAATCCCGGGATCAGCGCCCGAAAAGCCACGGTGAAGGGCCGTGCACCGCCCGCAGGATTAGTTAACCGATATTGATACCTGAAAATAATTATTGACAAAAAAAAAAGGGAAGACGCATAATTAGTCGAGCTTGCGCCAAAGAAGCGTCCCAAGGGGAAGGGGCAAGCACCGAAGCGCACGCCCAGATGCTTATTGCTGCGACCCCGCCGCCATGACGGGGTCTAGATCTGGACCCGGCCTCGATAGGCGGCGAACTCAGTTCGGCAAGGAATGGGCAGGATGCAAGCACACACACGTTTATACCTTGGGATTCCGCTAATGTTGCTGGCGGGTTCTCTCTGTCTGCTGCGACAGGGAATTGCGCAAGACGCGCTGCACGGTTGGAAGACTGAGGCAAGGACCACGGCCATCGAGCTAGCGGCGGTCGAACAGCCCGGTCGCACCACAGCGTCCACAACGTTCGTCCTGAAGAATGTTTCCCCCAATCCAATAATGACCATAGCCGTATCGCTCGACGGCGGGGAAACCTTCGAGCTGGCGGACTATTTCCATACACCAACGACACTGCAACCCGGCGCTACGTACTCGTTATACGTTCCCAAACGGGCGTGGCGTGATAAGGCCCTTGTATTGTTGGCCGTCGTGTTCGCGAGCGGCGCAGCCGAAGGCCGGGAAGACGCGATAGGCTACATACGGGCCAACCACCTCGGCCAAGCCCTCGAGGTCGAGAGAATAAAGGACGTGCTGTACAGGCAGGCGGTGCAGGACGGGCAAGACCCGGACGACTTGGTGCTGGACACCATCGACGGCAAGGTTGGTACCCGCCCGAACTCCCCCGCGGAGGCTTTTGCCGCCGTCCAGGGCGTCCGGATGCCGGGCGCCGATACCAACGCGGTCAAGTCCGCTGGGGACTTGGCCATAAACGGCTTCTACTCGGGCGTTAGCGCAGCCAGGATGCTCGCGCGGGGTACGCTGGAACAACTCCGCCGGGTTCCCGTGGGCCGTTTGGATCCGCCCACCAGGGCTGACCTATTTTCGGAGTGGAAGAAGTCTTGCGCGACGGCCAGTGCGCGCAACCATGCCTTGCTGGAGGCTGCGGGAGGAGTGCGATGACGTCGGCAAGGAGCATTCCCACGCTGGCCGCCATGCTGGCATCCTGCGCGCACTGCCTGCCGGCCCAGTGCGTGCCGACGGCGGGTGGGTACTACTACGACCCGCTTGGATGCATCGGGCCCCCGCCAGGCGGTTCGCAATGCGCGCCGAACGCCAGCCCGATATGCGCCCAGGGCGAATGGACAGGAGTGACCTTTCCAGACGGCTGGTCGCCTTCATATGTCCCCTATGTGGCGGGCAACGGGCAGGGAGTCACCTGTTACAACGGTGTCAGCAGGCTTCCGAGACATGCTACAACCCCCAGACTTACTCGTGCCCGCCGACATTCGGCTCGGCGGTCAGCCCGGGGGCGTTCACGGGCTACGCATATGACCAGACAGCAACAATCACCCGCCTGCAATGCGGCGTCGTCCAGTTCAACGCGTACGCGCTCTGCTCGAACAATACCGCCGCCAGCCGCTACACGGTCGTCCCACACACGTGCGCCTGCACCGGCAGCCCCGCGTTCATGTGTTCGGTCCCGGCCGATATCGGGTATGTTAGCCCCACGTGCCAGAATGGCCAATTCACCTGCGCAGGTGGCGCCTATCAATGTCCAATGCCACCTCCAGGGTATTGCGGAGGCGGCTATGTCCTCAGCTGCACGGAAAACGGGTGGATGTGCATGTGTGAGGGCGGTTGTGGGAGCTGCCCAATCATTATCGATACCCAGAATCAGGGATTCCACTTGACTGACTGGGAGCACGGCGTCACTTTCGGTTTCTTTCCCGACCAGGCCCCGATACAGTTGGCCTGGACGGACGCCTCCTACTCAAACGGCTGGCTCGCCCTGGACCGCGACGGGAATGGACTGATCGACAACGGCACCGAACTCTTCGGCAACATCACGCCCCAGCCGCCGAGCGCCACTCCGAACGGGTTCCTTGCGCTAGCGGTCTTAGACGACCCCGCTAATGGTGGCAACGGCAACGGCTTCATCGACCCGGGAGACGCCGTCTATTCCCATTTGCTGGTCTGGATCGACGCGAACCACGACGGCATCAGCCAGCCCGACGAACTGAAGACCCTGCCGGAACTGGGAATCTTCCGGATCGATCTCCAATACCACAACTCGCCCTTTGTTGACAGGTACGGCAACCAGTTCCGGTACCGGGGGACAGACTGGGACGACGCGGGCAACAGCCGCCAGGCGTGCTACGACGTGTTTCTGACACACGCACCAGGTAACTAACTCGGGAGGATCGCGATGAGTCTCCGTGTTTGCTGTCTCTCGGGCGTCCGCGCCGCGACCCTGCTCTTTGCCGCGGGGTCCTGTCTTCAGGCGCAAGGCATCGGTTGTACGCAGCCGCTCTCACCTGAGCGGCAGCGGACTTTTCTCGACTACGTTCGGAAGAGATACATGCTGCCCGATTCGATCACGCTGGAGCTCAACAAGCAGAGCTCTGTTAAGGATACCTGCTATCGTGAGCTAACCTTTCGGGGTACGAGTCAGGTCCGCACCTGGGACCTGACTCTCTACCTCTCCCCGGATTCCCGTTTCCTGAGTACCGACATCCTGGACACGTCGGTCGATCTGGCGGCGGAACAGCGCGCCAAGGACGCCGCCCTGCTCAACGGCCTGGCGCCTGGCGCGCCGGCGGTCCGCGGTCCGGACAAATCGCCGGTGACCCTCGCTGTGTTCTCCGACTTCCAGTGCCCGTACTGCCGCCGCTTCGCGCAGTATCTGGATGAGCTTCTCGCCGATGGCACGGAGGACGTGCGCGTGGTCTTTCACCATTTGCCCCTCGGCGGGCACCCCTGGGCGCGACCGGCTGCCGTGGGCGCCGCGTGCGCACAACAACAGAGCAGTGCGGCGTTCTGGGCGTTGCACGACCAGATCTTCCGCAATCAGGAGAGCATCGCTCCGTCCAACCTGAAAGACAAGCTGGGCGAGTTCGCCAAGAGCGTCAAGGGGCTGGACACAAAGGCGTTCCAGCAGTGCGTGGACGGCGGCATGTCGCTAGGCCTGGTGCTGCAGGACATCAACCTTGCCGCGGCCGCCCACGTCGAGGGAACGCCGACGGTGTTCGTCAACGGTAACCGGGCGCCGGGCGTCGGGAGTGCGGCGGAGCTGCGGGAACTGATCTCTCGTGCGCGTAAGGAGGCGGCGGGACGCGGTTCATCCAGGGAGCCTTAACCCGAGGCGCTTCCCAGGCCAGACATTTATTCGAGCTGGCCGCCACTCTTACGACGGGTCCCACAGCGCCAAATTGTTAACGTCTTTGATCAGAATGCCATGGCCCAGGACCACCGGATGCGCCCACGTGGCGCTATCTGCCACCGTATATTTCCGCAGCGGTTCGAATCCCTTGCCGCTTTGGCGTGCCACGGTCAGCTCGCCGTCGGTTGTGAGAATCAGCCAGACGGAACCGGCCGCCACCACCGCGGCGTTGTCCGCCTGGCGGCCCTCGGTCGACCACAGCGTCGTGCCGTCGCTGGGCTTCAAGCAGAAGAACTGTCCGCGCTTGCGTTCCGTAAAACCGAACAGCAGATCGCCGCTCACCACCGGCGAGCTCATGTACATGGAGAAATCCTTGTTCTCCCAGACGGTCTCGGTGGTCCACTCCGCGCCGCGCTTGAGCACCTTCACCCCCATCACCGGATTGCCGATGCCCGAGAAGATCAGCGTGTCGCGATACACGGCCGGCGTCACGATGTTCTGCGTGTATACCGTCTTGTAAGGAATCCGCCAGAGCAGGTCGCCGGTGGCTGCCGCAACTCCCACGATGTTGTTGCGGCTTTGCGTCACTACCTGGCGGGTTCCGGCAAGCTCCACGACGATGGGCGATGCGTACGCCGGTCCGTCGCCTTTCCAACTCCATCTCTCAGCGCCCGTGGCGGCGTCGAAAGCGGTGAGCGCGCCCTGGGTGTTGCCGCCCACGTGCACGATCGCCAGGCCGCGGTCGACCACCGGCGACGTGGCCACGCCGAAATCGGGCGAGCCGAATTCCTTGCGCCATTGCGGCTTGCCGGTTTTGACGTCGAAGCAGGAGAGCGTGCCGTTGATGCCGAAGGTGAAGATACGCCCGTCGTCGACCACGGGCGTCGATTTCACGCCTTTGCCGTGGCCGGCGGCCGCGGGATTTATTTTGTACGGCGCGTCGTAGCTTTCCTGCCAGATGGTTTGCCCGTTTTCGGGGTGCATCGCGGTGACCACTTCGCGATCCCCCCGCCGCGTATGCACGTAGATTCTGCCATCGGCCACCACGGGCGACGAGTGGCCTTCACCGACGGCGACTTTCCACTTCAGCGTGAGCTTTTCCGGCCAAGCCTTCGGCTCGGCGAAGCCGACGGCGACGCCG
>Ga0187887_10002900_pt1 | contig 13490 bp, 13 predicted proteins | sample June2016WEW_7_10_FD_132977 | JGI IMG/M metagenome (GOLD analysis project Ga0187887, IMG submission 132977) | Peatland microbial communities from SPRUCE experiment site at the Marcell Experimental Forest, Minnesota, USA - June2016WEW_7_10 | ecosystem: Environmental > Terrestrial > Soil >...
GAAGGCATTGAGGGCAGGGTTCCTTTCCGCGGCTCTCTTTCGGCAAGCATCACCCAGTTAATCGGCGGCCTGAAAGCGGGCATGGGTTATGTCGGCGCAAAAAACGTTCAGGAGCTCATGCAAAAATCGCGCTTTGTCCGTATAACGCAGGCCGGTTTAAGAGAGAGCCATGTTCATGATGTAATCATTACCAAAGAAGCGCCAAACTACTGGATCGATTAAAACCCGATTATTTATATCATCTTTAGAATTTGATTTGCAGCTATGAAACACTCTGAATTCGTCCATCTACATGTTCATACCCAATACAGCCTTCTCGACGGAATGATTCGTCTGGAAGACCTTTTCAAAAAAGCCCGTGACTATAAAATGCCGGCAGTGGCCATTACCGATCATGGGAACATGTTCGGAGCCATTGATTTTTATCAGCAGGCTTACAAACACGGGATCAAACCGATTATCGGGTGCGAGTTATATGTGGCTCCCAATAAGCTTACTGACAGGGTTGCAGGTGAATCGTACAGGCATTTAATCGTTTTAGTTAAAAACGCTCAGGGTTATAAAAATCTGATGAAGCTTACAACCGCAGGCTATTTGAAAGGATTTTATTACAAACCCCGCGTGGATAAAGAACTTTTAAAAGAATGTCATGAGGGACTCATTGCATCCAGCGCCTGCTTGCATGGCGAAATCGCCGGTTTGATCATGCAGGGCAATATGGAAGAAGCCAAAAAAGCCGCTATGAATTATCAGGAAATGTTTGGCGAAGGCAATTTTTATCTGGAGATCATGGAAAACGGCATACCGGAACAAAAAATCGCCAACGCCGGATTAATCGAAATCAGCAAAGAGTTATCCATACCCCTAGTGGCGACCAATGACTGTCATTATTTGGAACGCGATCACGCCGAAGCGCATGATGTGCTGCTGTGCATCCAGACTGGCAAAACAATCAAAGACACGGACAGAATGCGTTTGAGCACAGACCAGTTTTATTTCCGATCGCCTGAAGAAATGCACCAGCTTTTTTCCTTAACGCCGGAAGCCTTATCCAACACGGTAAGTATCGCTGAAAAATGTAATTTTTCTCTGGAGACGGGGAAATTTTTCCTGCCAAATTTCGAAGTCAAAAATCCTGAAGAATCTCTTAACGAGTATCTGGAAAGAAAAGCCAGGGAAGGGCTGGAAAAAATCTTTCCGATTATATTAAAAGATCAAAAGGGAAATGAATCCGAACTGCGGGAAAAGTACGAAAAACGCCTGACTGAAGAATTGGAAATCATTAAAAAGATGGGGTTTGCGGGTTACTTTCTGATTGTTTCCGATTTTGTGAAGCACGCAAAACATAATAATATCCCTGTAGGGCCGGGACGCGGTTCCGCGCCGGGTAGCCTTGTGGCCTACGCGATAAGAATCACCAACATTGATCCCATCCGTTATAATTTATTCTTTGAACGGTTTTTGAATCCCAGCCGTATCACCATGCCTGATATAGATATTGATTTTTGTCCGGAGGGAAGAGAAGATGTTATTAAATACGTCACAGAAAAATACGGTCAGGACAAAGTCTCTCAAATTATCACGTTCGGGAAAATGCAGGCAAAGGGCGTCATTCGCGACGTCGGGCGTGCTTTGGATATCCCCTACGGCGATGTAGATAAGATTGCCAAACTGATTCCGAACACGCTCAACATTACGCTTAACGATGCCATCAAAGCCGAGCCCCGGCTGGCTCAGGAAGAGAAACAAAACCAGCTTGTCGCCAGGCTTCTGTCTTTATCCCGTATCCTGGAGGGAATTAACCGTCACGCATCGACCCATGCCGCGGGCGTTGTAATATCCGATGTGCCTCTGGTGGAGCGGGTTCCTCTTTGTTCGCCAAAAGACGATGTCGTTTCCCAGTATTCAATGAATGACATCCAGACAGTCGGTTTAACTAAATTTGATTTCCTTGGCCTTAAAACATTGACGGTCATCAAAAACGCCCTGAATTTCATCAAAGAATCAAAAGGGATCGAAATAGACATCGATAATTTACCCCTTGATGATAAAAAAACATATGATCTTCTGGGACGGGGCGAAACAGAAGGAGTTTTTCAACTGGAAAGTTCCGGCATGAAAGATCTTTCGATCAATCTCAAACCGGATCATCTCGAAGACATCATTGCCTTGATTGCCCTTTACCGCCCGGGCCCGATGAAAATGCTTCCGGAATTTACCGCGCGTAAACAGGGAAAAACAAAAATATCCTATGAACTGCCTCAACTGGAAACGATCCTGAAAGAAACCTACGGCATTATTCTCTACCAGGAACAGGTTATGCAGATTGCCAGCGTTATCGGCGGATACAGCATGTCCGAAGCCGATACCCTGCGAAAGGTCATGAGCAAAAAGAAAGCCGCGGAAATGGAGAAGGAAAAACCGAAATTTCTTGAAGGCTCGCAGAAACACAGGATCAACGAAAATAAGGCGAAAGTAATCTGGGAGCAGATGGAAACATTTGCCGAATATGGTTTTAATAAATCCCACAGCACCGCCTATGCTGTAATTGCATACCAGACGGCCTATCTGAAAGCGCATTATCCCGCGGAATTTATGGCCGCCCTTCTGACGAGTGAAAAAGACAACCGCGATAAAATCATCAAGTATATGAGCGCCTGTAAAGAAATGGGCATAGATATTCTGCCGCCGGATTTCAATGAATCACAAAGAGATTTCACCGTATCGGCAGATAATATCCGTTTCGGGCTGGCTGCGATTAAAAATGTCGGTCTGGCCGCCGTTGATTCGATAATAACGGTTCGGAAGGACGGGAATTTTACTTCTTTTGCTGATTTTCTCAGCCGCGTCGATTTACGAAAGGTAAACAAAAGAGTAATAGAAAGCCTGATTAAATGCGGCTCTTTCGATTCTTTGGGCTATAAAAGGGCTCAGCTCATGGAGCATTATGAACAAGCAGCCGACGATGCCCAGCGCAATCAAAAAGAAAAAATGAGCAATCAATCCAGTTTCTTTGATCAATTTAATTCCGGCAATTCATCCTCAGGAATTGCGGCAAAGTCGTATCAGATACCGGATGACGTGCCTGAATGGGATCATAAAAAACTTCTTTCCATTGAGAAGGAAACTTTAGGCTTTTATATTACCGGCCATCCGCTGCTGCGTTTTGCCGATCGTTTGCAATTGGTTACCAATGCCAAATCCGGCAATTTAAACGAAAAAAAGGACAAAGATACTGTGACAGTTGCGGGTGTTGTAAGCGGCATCAGCGAAAAAACAACAAAAAGAAAAGATATCATGTGTTATCTTACCCTCGAAGATTTACAGGGTTCGATAAACGTAATCATTTTTGGAGATGTATATAAAAAATATTACTCGCTTCTGCATGAAGAAGAACCGATCGTTATTAAAGGCACTCTTGATGCAGGCTCCGGAGAGGAAACGCCGAAGATAATAGCTCAGGAAGCAACTTCTTTGATGATATCTCTGGAAAATCCCTACAAGCAGGTTCGTTTCATGGTTGACGCCGGCAAGGTGTCGCCGGAAAATATTTCAATGCTGATTTCTTCATTAAAAAAATACCGGGGTAAATACGAAGGTTATATGCATATTCTTAATGGAAAAAGCGAATCCATAATTTACCTTGGCGATGAATTTCGCCTCGACATTAATGACAAATTAAAAAAAGAGGCGGACGGCATACTGGGAGAGGGCGCCACAGTCTATTCGTAAAACCTTCATAGAAACAAACTTATCATCTTTAAACACCATCATCATTTTTCACATCGAAAGCGGTAAAAGAACAGCACATTGAATTTCAAAAAAAAGATTCCGGGGGGAGCCGTACCGATTATTATCTAAAATAAATCCGTACGGCGCCCCCGGATATGAAGGAACAGACGATCGCGGCCGGGAATATTAAATTTCAACCTCCCCAACCGCGACGGAGGGGAAAGAACAATTTTGCGCAACTAAAACATTGTTTATTTTTCCATTTTTTTCATTATTCATCGAAATATTCATTCTTCATGGCAACCGTCAGGCCGTCACTGTTTTGCAGACGCTTTGCCAGACCTTCAATCTTGGGAAGTTCATAATTGAAGAAATAAGCGCAGGTGTGAATCTTCCCTTGATAAAAGTTGACATCTGCCGAAGACGGATTACCCGCCAGCGCCTTGCGTGCTACGGTTGCCTGAAGCAGCCACTGCCAGGCAATGGCAATAATGCTGAAGAACTCCAGAAAGAGGGCCGCGTCCGCCAGGAAAAGTTCCATTTTGCCTTCCATCGCAATGCCCATAAGATGCGCGGTTACTTTTTCCAGTCTGCTCATGGCCGTATCCAGCATGATACAGTAAGGTTTTAAGGCCTCATCTGTTTCGGCATTCACAATGGCTTTCCGGACCTGTTCAAAATATAATCTGCCGGCCTTACCCTGTTTCATGGTCAATTTTCGCCCCAGGAGGTCCATGCCCTGAATGCCGGTTGTTCCTTCATGGAGTGTGTGAATCCGGACATCGCGATAAAATTGTTCCAGCGGAAATTCATCGCAGAAGCCGTAGCCTCCCAGAATTTGAATGCCTGTGCTGCAGGATAAAATGCCCATTTCCGCGGGATAGGTTTTCGCCACGGGCGTCAGCAGCTCCAGCAGCAAATGATTATTCTCACGCTCTTCACCTTGGGTCACATTGAACAGGTCTTCATACATACCGCATTGCATAAGCAGCGACATCGATCCTTCGACAATGGCCTTCTGGAAAAGAAGCATCCGCTTCACATCGGCGTGTTCGATAATCGGAATCTGGGGAGAAAGGGGATCTTTGGAAGTAATTTTCCTTCCCTGCGGACGTTCTCTGGCATATTCAAGAGAGGCATAATAAGCCGCGGAAGCAATACCGGCCGCGCCTAATCCCACATCAATCCGGGCGCCATTCATCATCTGGAACATATAGCCGAGGCCTTTGTTGGCCTCGCCAACCAGCCAGCCGCGGCAGTCTTCATTTTCGCCAAAGGCCAGTTGGGTGATGGGAGCGCCCCGGTAACCCAGCTTGTGATAAATCCCCGCGCAGTTGACGTCATTAGGCGTCAGATCGCCTTTGGGCTCGATTCTTTTCTTGGGAATAATGAACAGGGAGATGCCTTTGATACCGGCCGGCGCGTCCTTGATCCGGCCGATGGCAAGGTGAATAACGTTATCAACACCGTCATGATCGCCCGCGGAGATGAATATCTTCTGGCCTTTCATTTTATAATAGCCCTGATCCGTCGGGGTTCCGGTCAGAGTAATATCCGTCAGAGAACTCCCTGCCTGCGGCTCTGTGAGGGCCATGGTTCCCTGCCACTGGCCTGACATCATTTTGGGCAAATACATGTTGCGGGTTTCTTCATCGCAGAATGACCCGATCAATCCGGCAGCGCCGGTTGTGAGGCCCGAATAGACAGAACCGGAATAGTTAGCCGCGGCCCAAATGGCCGTCGGCACCATCACGCCGATAATCATTGGAAGCTGCTGGCCTCCCCACTCACAGGGAAACGATGCTCCGATCCATCCACCTTCACCGCACTCCTTCAATATCGCGCGGACCTGCGGATGAACTTTGACCGTGCCTCCTGCATACTCCGGCTGATTCCGGTCCATTTCAGTAAGGACAGGCTTGAAAAGATCTTTCCCCATTTTCATGGCGGTTTCTATCACCATGTCAAATACATCCCTGTTATGATCGGCGAACTGGGGATATTTGATCAAACGTTCAACATCGAACATCTCGTAAAGCAAAAATTTTAAATTTCGATCACTGATGAATTTTTCTGCCATGCACACACCTGATTCCCTGTTTAAAATTAATTATTCCGTTAAACCAACAAACTAGCGCTGCAAATTTTCAATGACCGTTGCCACGCCCAAACCGCCGCCGCAGCAGGAACTGAAGCAGCCGTACTTGCCGCCTCTGCGGATAAGCTCTTTCATGGTAAACAGACAAATACGCGCGCCAGAAGCTCCGTTGGGATGCCCGAAGGCAATCGCGCCGCCGTTAGGATTCCATTTATTCATATCGACTTTCTCGCCCGTCTGTTTCTCAAGTTCCGCGATAACCGCAAGGTTTTGCACGGCAAAGGCCTCATTACATTCCAGAACGTCCATGTCAGAAAGTTTAAGGTCGGCGCGCTTCATAGCCTGTGGAACAGCATAAGCCGGCCCGATACCCATAATTTTGGGATCAACGCCGAAATCGCCGCCACTGATCCATTTAGCCATAGGTTTGTAGCCCAATTGCTGGGCTTTTTCACGGGTCATCATCAGAACAAATGCCGCTCCGTCGTTGCGGCCGGAAGCATTGCCCGCTGTGACAGTTCCATCTTTGATAAACGCCGGTGGAAGTTTGGAAAGGGCATCTATTGAAGTCATACGCGGATGTTCATCCAACTTGAACTCCAGTGGCGGGTTCTTCTTACCCTGGGGAACCATGACCGTCACTATTTCATCGACAAAATAACCGGCATCGATAGCTTTCTTTGCCAATGTCTGACTCCGCAGGCCGAACTCGTCCTGGGCATTGCGGGAAATGTTGTATATCTTCTGCAGGGCTTCGGCTGTGAGTCCCATGTTCATGGTTGCCGGGTCCAGCGTTGGAGACAACGAATACGCAATTGGCATCGGGGGAATCATTTTAAAGGGCTCTGTTGACATGGGAAATTTGGCACATGCCTGACTGTAAGACTCCATACCGCCGGCAATCATGATGTCGGCCTGACCGGCAATGATTCTCCATGCCGCGTGGTTGATGGAATCAATCGCCGAGCCGCACTGCATTTCCACATAGGATGCCGCGGTGCTCATGGGAAGCCCGCCTGCCAGGGAGGCCCAGCGCGCAGGATTGAGGGCAGAGGTTCCGCCAATGGCCGATCCCGCAAAAACGGAATCGACATGAGCGCCTTTCTCCAGAATTTTGGTTTTCTCAATCAGCCCTTTTATGGCCAAACCGCCCAGTTGTTCCATAGTAAAGCCGCGCAATGTGCGTCCCAATGTTCCAAAAGCTGTCCTTGCGCCATCAATAAAAACCACATCTCTTTTACTCATAAGTGCTCCTTAATTTATTAAAATAACCGCGCGCGTCACGGCCGGAATATATTTGAGAATCGTTTTTCAATACGCTTCGTAACGTTGCAGCATGATATTTGAACACATTCAATTATTATTTAAACCAATACCGGTATTTTGTCAAGCGTTATTAGAACATGTTCAACTAACGCTTAAAATACCTTTTCAAATAAATAATTTAGTGATATGAAAACAAATTACGGAAAAATCTCACGGCAACCAAAGGTGCGGTACAATGACGCGAACAGAAAAAAGTAATCATATTAAAAATAAAATCATCGAGATCGCGCGCCGGCTCTTTGTCAATCAGGGATATCAAAAAACAACAATCAGGCAGATTATTGAAGAAGTAGGGATTAATACCGGCACGCTTTACCATTTTTTCCGCGACAAAGAAGATATTTTTCTTCGGGGTTCAGAACAAACAGATATTGAATTAGTGGCGCTCGTCGAGAGCCTCACCAGGAATGAAAAAGATTATGTCCTTAAATACGCCGTATACATGGCGCTGGAATTCAAGATGGTTGAAAAATCCGACAAAATTGCGGAGCTTTACCTCGAATCCTATAGTTCATGGCGAATGACGCAGATGGTGATTCCAAGAGATATGGTGCGCAACAAGCTCTATTTTCACGAATACAATAAAGATTTTACCAAACAGGACTACTACCTGATATCCATGGCCCTTCGCGGGATGCGGTTGATGTATATCGCCGAGCGCGTCCACACGGGGCTCAATAAATTCAAAGAACATACTTCCTTTATTATCGACTCGGCGCTAAAGGCATTTAACGTCCCTAAGAAAAGGCGGGATGAGACAATTGACAAAGCGATGGCTATTGCCAAGAAACGATACAGATTATTTGATAATAAGAATCGTGGATAAAGAGAAAAAACCGATCGGATCACACCTGTTTGGTATATTATGAAACATGAGGAAAGAACATACCGATCCTTAATTAATAAGGGCAATCTCTGTTCATATCATGTCAGAATCGCCGAGAGCGATTTGTTTATCAGCTCTGATACGAACCTGAAATTCGACGCCTTAAAATCATTAATCAATCATCGCAATTCTATAGAAACATACATCAGGGATCATCCTGATTTCCGCACGTCACTTTTACCCCTTCCTGAAGATGATTTCGCGCCGCCGATTGTCCGGCATATGCTAAGATATGCAAAAAGCTGCGGGGTAGGGCCGATGGCTTCGGTTGCCGGAGCTGTATCCGAATTTGTGGGATACGATCTGCTCCTTCAAACGGATAACATTATCATTGAAAACGGCGGCGATATCTTTTTAAAATCGAATGATAAATTAACAGTTTCTGTTTATGCCGGAGAATCAGCTTTAAGCTATAAAGTAAATTTTATTGTAAAACCGGAGGAAACTCCGCTGGGTATTTGCACCTCATCTGCTACAGTCGGCCCGTCTTTGAGCTTCGGCAAAGCCGACGCTGTGTGTGTAATTTCCCAATCCGCCACACTTGCCGATGCTGCCGCTTCAGCAATCGGCAATCGGGTGAAAAGTAAAAAAGATATTAAATTAGCCATGAATTATGGAATAAAGATTCCCGGCGTGCGCGGAATCATTATCATCCTGGGCAATGATATGGGAGCGATAGGGGAGGTGCAGTTCGTTTAAATTTTTTTAAAAATATTGACATTTGTCCATTAACTATGTTTCTATAGTAACAGGGGTAGTCGAGTAGATAAAACGAGAATCAGGAGGTTTGTTTTATGATTCGATTGCGTACTATAATGATAGTTTTACTCGTTCCCTGTTTCTTTTTTGTTCAAGGCGTCTTGTCCATAGTGTATAGTGAAGGCGGAGGAGGAGTACCTTCTAATTTTCAAAATTATATCAATACCTTAACAGGAATATTAAAAAATCCGTCTCTGGCACAGGATTTAAATTCACCATCATCCACCTCTACAACGTCCGCGTTGACAAATTCAACATCCATATACCAGAACGCAAATCAAACACCTTTTTCATCTTACGATACGCCTGAACATACAATAGAGCTTATTGTACCTATGAATTTCAATTCCTTAACCGGAAATGAATCATTATTGCCAATGGCAGAGTCCTATACAGTAACCGTATGTATATCTTATAATAATATTGCAATGTCAGAGTGCCACGATGTAAAAACTCCGTTACAGGCAAGCCAAATGCTCGCCGAAATGATGCTCAACAAATATTTAAAAGGAATAGAAATAAGACCCTTCAGGGTTGTTCTGCCATCCGCGGCGCCGCTTACCGAACAAAATCAATTATTGCGTAAAATCGAAACAGAGGCAATCGTTATAATTGAGGCCAAAATGTTGGAAGAGTTAAAGAAATCAAAGATATTTTTATCGGAATCGGAAGAGGGCAGACAAAAAAGGCTAAATATTATTACACAGGACGCAAAGCAGGCCCTGCAGGAAGCGGACAGCGGCGCTAACTGGTCTCATAATATTAAAAATGATAGAACAAGCCATGACTTTCAATCCGCAAAGGCCTTTAAACAATTTATTAATAATATGTCAGTTGCCGAATTGAAAAGTCAATAATTGCCATAAACAGAAAATTGATTTTTTTAAAAAAAAGGAGACTAATGTGTTGAAAATACTGGGAGTGATAATTAATTTAGGGGCAATAGGCTATCTGGGATTTCAGGCAAAATCGTGTCTGAGTCCGGAACAATTAACAGATGCTAACATTGTGCAAAATCCTTTAATTCTCTCATTCATTGCTGTTATAGCTTTGTTTATTGCTTTAAAAAATTAATAATAAGGGAGGACCTATGAAAAGATTTTGGTTTGTTGCTGCCCTTGGCGCAGTCGGCGTGCTTATGAGTTGCGCCACCATGATACCGGTGGGCGGCTTATATACGGGCGCAAAATTTCCGATGATGGTAACCAGCAACGGCAACGCTTCCTCCAAAACGGGAGAAGCACAGTGCATAAGCGTACTTACTCTTATTGCCGTTGGCGATTGCAGTATAGAAACCGCCAAGAAAAACGGCGGCATCACGAAGGTAAATAACGTTGATTGGGATGTCAAAAACATCCTTGGCATTTATGGAACATACAAAGTCATTGTTTCAGGCGAATAAATGTGATATAATAAGTATGGAAAAAAGTTCCCTTATGAAGAAGGGAAATAACAAGGCGTTTAAAAAAATTGGAGATAAGTTTTATGATTCGATTGCAGACGGCGCTGATCGCATTACTGGCTGCCTGTCTCTTGCTTGTTCAAGGTGAAGTAGCAGCAGTTTACAGTGAAGGTGTGTCGATAAGTGTATCATCAATTTCTATTGGAAATACTTATAATCAAGCTTTGGGGAATCCGGCTCCCGCATCGATTCCGGGCAATACCGGGACGTCAACGACCACAACTACTCCCGGAACGCAGAATATTAGTTCATTTTCTGCAACTTCTTCCGTAACTTCTCCATCATCAAATTCATCAATATCCACCTCTTCGCAGGTCCAGCAACAGCCTAATACTACGGACAACCTCTTCCAGATACTTGAACAGACCGAGACATCCAAACTTGTTCGCATGCCCAACTTCAACCCTCTATCTGAAGAAGAGCCGTTATTACCTTCAGCAAAGTCCTATAAGGTAACGGTATGTGTATCTTATAATAATATTGTACCGTCAGGTTGCCGGTATAAAAGAACTCCGTCACAGGCGAGTGAAATACTCGCGGCAATGATTCTCAACAAATTTTTTGAGGGAACAGAAGTAAGACCTTTCAGGGTTATCCTGCCGTCGGCGGTGCCACTTACCGAACAAACTCAATTATTGCGTAAAATCGAAACAGAGGCAATCGATATTATTAAGGCCAAAATGTTGGAAGATTTGAAAAAATCAAAGACATTTTTATCGGAATCGGAAGAGGGAAGACAACAAAGGCTAAATATTATTACACAGGACGAAAAGCGGGCCATTCAGGAAGCGGACAGCGATGCTAACTGGTCTCATAATATTCAAAATGATAGATCAAGCCATGTCTTTCAATCCGCAAAGGCCTTTAAGCAATTTATTAATAATATTTCAGTTGCCGAATTGAAAAGTCATTAGTATACAACATCTTAGCAAACAATACATCAACTTAAACATCACATTGAAATGGAAGGATAGAATCCATGCTTTTAAGAAAAAAGTCTGTTTTTATTTTTTTATTTTGTATGATCGGTTGTACGTCGCCCATGATCAATTATACTTTAGATGACACAAAATCAGGCTTAAATGAACGTTATAAAGATAGAATAAACAACGTTAATTTATATAATTTAAAGTTATCGATGCAACCTTTTACGGATGAAAGGAGAAGCAAGTCGTACTTAAAGGAAGAAATATTTAAACAAGACAATAATAATGAAGTAGAATGTTATAATCGGGAATATAAATATAGAAATCTGATCGTAAGCGATACAATGACAGAACTTCTGGCAAATCATATTAACAGTATGAAAATATTCAAAGAAGTTTATTTTAATGACAAAGAAAAAGCCGATTTATACATGACAGGTAAAATTACGAGCTTCGCGGCTCACTATACTATTGATAAAGAATCATGGAAGACAGATGTAATGATAATAGGCATAGATTTAGGTGTTTTATTAATTGGAGGAAGGAACGGAGCCGCGGCAGCCGGAGTTATGGCAGCCGAAGCTCCTTATAATTCATATTATGATTATGAAATAAAATATGAAGATATTGTAATTTATAATCAAAAGGGAACTGTCCTTTGCAGATTGCCGGAATTTACTTCCAAGGGAAGAGAGCATCTGGACCAGGGACCTTATTCTTCATGTGATAATTCCATGTTTTATTATACATTAAATGACCAGTTAAAATGCCATAATGATTTATTCATTAAAAAAATCTGTAACGAATTAGCGAAGAGACTTCAATCTTAAATCCATCACAAACTCCAAGTTTACATAACATATCTTATAGGACCTTATTAAATTCTTAAGATTTTGCAAATTAATGTTTTTCTTGTACTTTTTTATATAAGACAATTTACGTTTAAAAATCAAAAGGACATTATTTATGCTAAACAATGTCCTTGACCCTCTTCGGGAGAAAAGCTATAATTTTTTTCCAAAGGAGAAATAACATGAGTGCTATCAAAGACGTCGTTGATCTTGCAATCACCCTTAGTAATAAGATCAAGGATCGGCAATTGGCCGCCGAAATACTTCAAATTCAAATGTTGATACTTACAGTTCAAAAGGATGATGCGGAACTTGTGTCTGAAAACCTTGATTTGAAAAAGAAGATATTTGAACTTGAGAATAAAATATTTAGTCTTAAACAAGGCCATGCGAATGAAATATCTAGTCTTCAAAATAAAATAATTGATAAATATGAATTTATAAAAGAATTAGGCACCTATAAATCTAAAGAATCTGGGCATTATTTTTGTTCCTCCTGTTTAATGAAAAACATTGAATCTCCCTTAACTGAAACTCCAGGCGGATGGCGGTGTGAATTAAAAGATTGTGGAAAATATTACCGCAATCCTTCATTTCATCCTACAACAAGAAAACTTCATCAATTTTATTAACATTGTTTGAGTTGATTATTGTTTAATATTTAGTTATTAAACTTAAAATCACATTTTTTTATTGAGGTGTGTTAGGCCGACAGCGGTGTCGGCATTTGCAGTATTAGCACCGATTCATATAAACAATGTTCGCTCTAACATTATAAAAGGTTTACATGTATAGCATAGATACAGTATCATTTACAGAACTCTTTTCGAGAATCAACCGAGATTCAATCGCAGGAGTAAGGGAACTGCTGGACATTCAATGTAAAATTGCATCAAAATTTGTTGCTTGGTGGCTTTCGCCTTGCATGCCCTTAAGAAAAGGACATGATGATTTAATGCCGCTAATGTTTTCCTTATTTCATAGAAATTATTTTAATGTTTATTCCGCGATGAAATTAACCCTATCAGGTTTCTATGAATCAGCACGCCCTCTTCTACGCTGCATATTTGAGTCTTTGATGATCTCAAAATTCTGTCATATCTGTGAAGACGACCAAGTAATGAAAAAATGGGCTTCCGGTCAAACAGTTTATTTCGCGAACTCAATCCTAAAGAAGATTGAATCGCCGAACACAAAACCATTTTATGATTTTTGGACCCTTATATGCGAACATTCTCATTCAACAAAAAATTCTGTGCAGGCTTCAATCCAACTCGAAGATAAAGACGAACAAAATAATGTTGCAACAAACATGGCTATACTGAATTGGACTGCACCCCCGAAGTTGGACAAAATATGTTAGAGTAGTTGGCAGGAACCAAAGTCCCTTAAAATGGGAGAAAGGAACTTGCCATGAAGCACCGAAGGAGTTTTGCTGCTGAACTCAAGC
>Ga0187887_10002906_pt1 | contig 13476 bp, 16 predicted proteins | sample June2016WEW_7_10_FD_132977 | JGI IMG/M metagenome (GOLD analysis project Ga0187887, IMG submission 132977) | Peatland microbial communities from SPRUCE experiment site at the Marcell Experimental Forest, Minnesota, USA - June2016WEW_7_10 | ecosystem: Environmental > Terrestrial > Soil >...
CGGGCCGCGGTGCGCAGAATCGATCCCAATGTAACCGTCTTCGACCCCACCCCAATGAAGGAATTCATCGGGGCGTCGCTCTATCCGCAAAGAATGGCGGCGACGCTGCTGGCGGCTCTGGGCGCGCTGTCAGTGCTGCTGGCCGGCGTTGGTTTGTACAGTGTGATGGCCTGGTCGGTGGCGCAGCGGACCCAGGAGATCGGCATTCGCATGGCGCTGGGCGCGGCCCGCGCCAATGTGCTGGGGATGGTTGTCCGCCAGGGATTGTGGCTCGCCGGAGTTGGCCTCGCCGCTGGCATTGTGCTGGCGTTTGTGGCGGCTCGGGGCATCGCGGCGGTATCGTTCACGAACTCGGCGATGGGTAAGGGAGTGCAGCTCGCTGGCGGGAGCGCGGCCAATCCTCTGATCTATCTCGGAGCCGTCGTCTTTTTGTCGGCGATCGCTGCGCTGGCAGCTTATGTGCCCGCACGCCGCGCGGCCTCAGTCGATCCGATGCAGGCGCTGCGGGCGGAATAAGCGCGCAGCTCGCCGCACCTCATGCGCTCTCGGCCCGCGTGTAGCGCGTCACGTCTACCTTCGACGTTACGATCAGCCCCTCGCCGACCATCGCGTCCAGGGAAGGAATCAGCTTGCCTATCTGGGCCTCAGTATCGATGATGCTCACCATCATCGGAGCGTCCCGCGAAAGCCTCCAGGGGCTGGCGCGATGAATCCTCGTGCTGCTTCCGTAGCCTTCAATGCCCCGATACGCGACGGCGTTCGCCATCCCCAGTTCGAGGCACTTCGCCAGGATCGCTTCGTGCAGCGGTTTGCCCTGCCACTTATCGCTCTCGCCGAAATATATGCGCAGCAGCTGAGCCTCGAACTGTTCCTTCATTGTCCGATCTCCGTCACAGTTCGTTGGCTCCGCCCGCCGGCTGCGGAGCATCCGGCTCCGTCGCGCGCCATGAATACTTCACGATGTCCACGTCCGACAATACCACCAGGCCTTCCTGCACCATCTGGTCCACGACTGGCAGGAATGCCTTCAGCTTGTCCTCCGTATCGATCGCCGACAGCATAATCGATGCGTCCTTCGACAGCTGCAGCGGCTTGTCTTTGTGCACGCGCCGATGCGCCCCGTAACCAAGCATCCCCCGATATACGGTTACGCCGGCGATATCGTTGGCGCGCATCGCGTGCACCAGCGCCTCGTGCAGCGGCTTATCCTGCCAGCGGTCCGACTCGCCCACATAGATCCGCATCAGCCGCGCCTTGCCCTCCATCTTCATGTGCTCCGGAGCCGGCTTCTTCTGCTTCGAAAGCTGCGGAGCCTTGGCCACGGAGGTTTCCTGCACCTCAATCAGCCCCGTGCCGGCCATCTCCTCCAGCTTGCCAAGCAGCTCATTGACCTTCTCTCGCGTCTCGACAAACTCGATGCGGATGGGCAGCTTGTCCGACACCTCCACGACACTCGACGAGTGCAGATGATGATCCGCGCCGAATCCGGCAATCCCTTTCAGAACCGTCGCGCCGCTCACGCCGCGATAGAAAAGGAAGTCGAGGATGCTCGCATAGGCCGACGCTCCGTGATACCTCGATCCTTCGCTCACCGTGATCGAAACCTTCAGCGCTTTTCCGGTGGTCAGCAAGAGTTCTCCTTTTCACGCGACGTCACGACAGAAACTCCGCGGCCAGCATGCCGCACCACACCGCGGCCAGCCCCAGAATCAGGCTGCCGAATGCATAAATCGCCGCCACCGGAAACCCACCCGTCTGCAACAGCGACATCGTCTCCCACTCATAGGTGGAAAACGTACTGTAGGCCCCCACGAATCCCACCGGAACCAGGTAACGCCAGGCGGAACTCATCCCCGCGCGCTTTCCCAGAAACGTCAGCGCAAATCCGATGATCACACACGCGGTGAGATTGATCGCCAGCGTCCCATAGGGGAACCTCGCCCCCAGCCGATTCGTCACCGTCGCGCCGACCCAGTATCGGGCAACCGATCCGAGTGCGCCGCCCAGCGCGATGAGCAGGTATTTCTGCAATCCTCCTCCTTTTATGCTTTCTTCATTATCGAGCTCGGTTCTTCCGTTCCCCGGTTTCTGAGGGCGGGGTTCATCTTGCGCCCGCGAATCAGTGGACGACCATCACCGGGCAATAAGCCGACCGGACCACGCGCTCCGAGTTCGAGCCGAGCATCCAGCGATGAAATACAGTATGGCTGCGGCGGCCCATGACGATCAGGCTCGCCTGCGCCGTCTCCGCCCTGTGGATGATCTGCTCAGCCGGATGCCCGACGGCGATCTCCGTCTTCAATTCAACCCCGACTTCATTTGCGTGCTCCCGCATTGTGACAAAGCTCCGCTCGTATCGTTCTCGGGCGTCTTCCAGCACAGCGTTCAGTTCTGCGCTCTCCGCGGGTTCGGGCGGACGAACCACGGCAAACACCAGAACGCTGGCTTTGGTTGAAGAAGCAAGCGAGAGCGCCACCTCCAACGCGTGTTCAGCTTGTGGCGAGCCGTCCCACGCCACCAAAACTGTCTGAAATCCCTGGAATACTCTGGCTCCCATAACGCTTCCTTTCACTCCTCGACAACTGCGGGTTGAACGGCGGGATGCGCGGATGGAGTGCCGGCGCTCTTGCGCGGAAGAAGATGCCGCGGCAGGAAAAACGTGTTTGCCACGATGGTGGGAATCACTGCGCTCGCGATCACCGCGCCGACTAAAAACGAATACTGGGACTGGGTGATGATCTGGTGGCTCAGACCGAACAGCGCTGAAATGGTTCCGAAGGTAAGTCCGGTCGACATCATCAGCGTGTAATAGATTCCGGACGACCCATCATAGCGATGAGCCCGCACCGCCGGGAAAACCACCATCGCCTTCGTCGTCATCTTAGCGAGAAACAGGATCAGGAGCGTCATGGGAGCGGCGATGAGTACGGGTACAGAAACGAACGAACCCGCTCGGATGAAGTAGAACGGAGTCAGCAATCCAAACGTCAGGGTACGCAGGCGGCGAATGAGCGCGTGGTCCTTGCCCACCGTCCCCGCCAAAACCATACCAATAATGTAGGCCGGCAGGACCGCTTCACTCCCTGACCAGACCGCCAGTCCACCCATCGCGAACAGCAGAAACAGGATGTACTTCGCCTCCAGCTCTGAGACCCGGCCGCCGTACTTGCGGAAGAACCACGGCGTGAGGAAGGGAAGAATCGCGAATGCCGCCGCGGAGACCACAACGAAGATCAGCGTCTTCACCGTGAACGGAGAGAAGATCAGACCGAGAGCAATCACAGTTCCCAAGTCGTTCACAAAACATGCCGCCAGAATCGCCTTTCCGTACTCCGTCACGTTGAAGCCCAGTTCCAGCATCACCGCGTAGACAACGGCGACCGACGTGGTGGAAAGCGCCACGCCGCCCAGCCAGCTGGCGCGCACGCCCCAATGCAGAACAAAGTGTGCGATCGCGGTGCAACCGAGAAACGGGCCGAAGAACCCCGCGAGCCCAATCACGAGCGACTCTCGCCATTTCGTGCGGAAGATCACGGGGTCGAGCTCAGCTCCCGCCAGGAAAGTGAGCACGATGGCGCCCGTCCCCGCCAGGAATGTAATCCACTGGGTGTTGCCCGCCAGTCCCTCCCGTGCGAGAAACACACCAATGACGAGTTGCGCGACCGTTCCAACCACGATTTCTGAAAGCGCGGTCGATACCTTGAACCATATCGCCAGCAACGTGGCCAACAGCGCCAGCCCCACCCACAAAGCCGCGAGAATCCACGCGTTTGTCATGGACCTGCTCCACTTTTAGTTTTCGGGGATCGCGCCGGGGACATGACTCCGCAACAGGATTCCCTGTCAGGAGTCATCATCTGTCCGGTTATTGAGGACAGCGGTTAAAGGCGAACTCCTTCGCCGCTTGATTAATTCCACTACATATCAGCTTCGAGCCGGTGTCAAGCACACCCGCAGGTCGCTACGTAACTTCCGGGGGACCGGCTGGCGGTGGTTTGGGAGCAGCTTCAGAACCCCATGATGTTGTAGCCGCTGTCCACGTAGATGACTTCGCCGGTTACACCGCTGGCGAGGTCCGAAGCCAGATACACTGCGGTCTTGCCCACTTCTTCTTGTTCCGTGTTGCGGTGCAGGGGAGCGCGGTCGGCATGATATTTCAGCATCTCGCCCAGGGAGCTAATGCCGCGCGCGGCCAGCGTCCTGATGGGCCCGGCGGAAATCGCGTTCACGCGCACGTTTTGCTTGCCCAAATCCCACGCCAGATACCGCACGGTCGCTTCGAGCGACGCCTTCGCCACGCCCATCACTTTGTAGTGAGGCACCACTTTTTCCGCGCCGAAATAGGTGAGGGTGATAATCGACCCGCCTTCGGTCATGAGCGGCGCGGCTCCGCGGCTCAGCGCGATCAGGGAATACACGCTTACATCGTGCGCGATCCGAAACCCATCCCGCGTGGTCTGCAGGAAGTCGTTCTTCAGATCCTCCGGGGGAGCGTAGGCGATGCAGTGCACCAGCACATCCAGCTTCCCGTATCTCTCCTTCATCAGTGCGAAGACCTGCTCGATCTCCGCATCGTTCGAAACGTCGCACTGGAACGGCTCCGCGCCGGGCAAATCCTGAATCAGACCCAGCGCTTCGGCCTTCATGCGCTCATTTTGATAGCTGATGGCCAGCTTCGCGCCCGCCTCGTGCAGCTTTTGCGCAATGCCCCAGGCGATGCTGCGCTTGTTTGCCAGTCCAAAGACAGCCGCCACGCGGCCTTCCAAATTGAGCATCGGTCGATCGACTCCTCGGAAGTCAGGTTCCGGCGGACCAGGTCACAACCGGCTTTGCAATTGTAAATGTGCAGGGATGGCTGGGGTGCGCGGCGCTCACGCGCACTCGCATCGCGATTCGGCGGCTCTCCGATCTTGCGCCTTGTCGCTGCTGGCCGGCCGGTAGTAGCGCTGCTCGGGATGAGCGCAGGCGAGGCACAAAATCTCCCCATCGCGTTCCACGAAGCGGTCGTAGTTGATCCCTTCGCCGCATCCGTCGCACGCGATCCGCTCGCCCTTGTAGCCCGGCATCTCCTTCGGACCCAGCTCGACCTCGACCCACTGCTCGCCGAGCAGCTCCGCGTCGTCCATCTCGCGATACGCCTTCATCTGCTGCTGGTTCTTGTCGGCGATGTTTGGAAACAGCTCCCGCGCCCGCTGCTTCGAGGACTCCAGCGCCACAATGCGAATCGCCCGCCCGGTTCCCAGGTCAACGAACGTCGCCGCCATTTTGCCCCAGTCTCGAAACTTCAGCGCCCGCTTGCCCAGCCGACAGCCCGTCACCACGCCAATCGCATCCGTGGCGCAGCGGTCAATCTCGATATACGTCACCAGCCGCTTGCGGTCGCTGCCGCGCGGTTCCGCGATGCCGAGGCGCCGGCATCCCAGCATGGCCATGCGCACGCCCAGCACTTGCCCCGCGCACAGATGTCCATGCGCAATCTCCGCCTGGCGCAACAGCTCATCGAGAGCTTCCATGCAGCCATGCTATTCCTCTTGTCGAACACGCGGCGAAAATCAGATTGCGGCTTGCCGCTCAATTGTCGCTGTCGTCGTCTTCCACCAGGACCGCCGATGTGCCGATCAGGTCGAAACTGACCTCGGCCCCACCCGTTGGCTGGAAGCTCACTCGAAGCGGCTCTCGCTGCCACACCGCCGGCGCGCAGCCCGGATTCGGATGATCCGCCGCATCCCAAGTGGCCAGCTTCTTCGCCAGCAGCGGACGCCGCGCCTCCACCTGCGCCACCACCGCGAACAGCTGCTTGCCGCTGGTGTTCACCCCGCAATACGCGGCATAATCCCGGAACCACACCGCTTCGGAAACCGCCGGATCGAAGTCCGGCAGGTGCAGCGCCGTCACCTTGCCGCTCAGCCGGTCGACCAGCAGCCACGGACCCCGCTGCCACACCCAGCGATCCCCGCGGTCGGCCGGCAGAGCATCGTTCAGCCGGACCGCCCGCCGCACCGCGAAGCTGCGATCGGTGACATCATGCGCCTCGCCGGTGGTCCATTCCTTCACCTTGCCGTCCACCGTCAGGGGGCGAACCTTCAGCTCCGTCTCGTCCTTCCTTGCACCCGCAGGGTCGCTCTCGGCCGAATAGGGCTCACGCCGCGCCGCGCCCAGGGCCACCACATGCGGCGCTGGCGCGCACCACGCCATCGCCGGCAAAACCAGTGCCACCGCCATCAGCCATCCGGATTTTCCAGGGATCATACTTGCAGGCTAGGAGGGAACCCGTGCCTGCGACAGGTCACAGAAGTACCGTTTTACTGGGCTGTGCGAGCGCTGGGAGCAGCTGCAGCGGCGGAGCTCACGGCATGCTGCTGCGCCGCATCGGCCATCACGCGCGGGCTCGTGTACCGCCAAACCGCCCATCCAAGCCCAGCCAGCAGCACGACCAGCGTCGCAACGCCCGCCCGGCGCCGCTTCTTGTTCTGGTGGGCGCGCGACCGATCCCGTGTTTTTCCAACGTTTTGAACGAACGCCGTCCACTCGCCATCGTTTTCGCCATGTTCCCGGCTGGCCGTCACGAAGCGCTCCACCCAAACGGCCTCATCCAGACCGACGGTGCGTGCGTAGCCGCGGACGATCCCCTTGCTCAGAATGCCACCAGGCAGCGCTTCGAACTTCTCATTTTCCAGAGCGGTGAGGTAACGGGTGATTACCTTCGTCTTCTCGCTGATGGTCTCCAGCGCGACACCCCTGGACTCGCGTTCCCGCCGCAATTCGTCGCCAAACTGACCCACGTGAGGCTTCCTTTCCGGGGGGATTTGCCACTACAAGATAAGGCCGAGAACGTTCAAACGTCAAAGAAAATTGGCGAGCAGGTTACTTTTTTGTGTTTCGAAAATGATAGTACCAAGGTAACTCTTCTCGGGAATCCCCCCCTTGGGTTATAGGGGGGATCACATTGGGTCATATCGCAGCGGGCATTATCCGCTCAATCAACTCGCTGGCAGCTTCATTTCCACGCCATCTCCGTTTGTTACCCTGTTACTTCCATTGCGAAAGGCCCGTCTCATCCACCCATTCAGATGAACAAGCTCGTCGTCGGCAACATCCTGTATCGCCCTGTACGTTCCGCCATCAGCGTGCTCGCGGTGGCCATCGAGGTCATCATGATCCTGTCCATCGTGGCCATCATGATCGGCCAGGTGCAGGGCGCCGCCAACCAGACGGGAGGGGTTGGCGCGGACATCATCGTGCGCCCGCCCAACGCCAGCTTCCTGAGCGCCGTCGGGGGCGCTCCGGTGCCGGCAAAAGTGGCCCAGGTCCTCGTCAAATTGCCCCATGTCGCCGTCGCCTCGCCCGTCATCGCCAATTTCAATATGGGAAACGCCCTGCAGACGGTTTGGGGCATCGACTACGCCAGCTACAACGCGCTTCGCCCTTTCGCTTTCGTCGGCGGACGCCCGTTTCAGGGTCCCAATGACGTTCTGCTCGACGACCTCTACGCCCGCAGCAATCACAGCGAGGTCGGGGGAACCCTACGGCTCCTGAACCACGATTTCCACGTCTGCGGCGTAGTGGAGCACGGCAAGGGGGGCCGCATCTTCGTTCCCATCGGGACCCTGGGTACGCTCCTGGGAACCCCGGACAACGCCTCGCTCTTCTACATCCGCAGCGATTCCCCCGCCAATCAGGAGCTGATCGATCAGGAGATTCGCTCCGCCCCCGGCCTGCAGCAGTATCAGGTGCAGACCATGCAGGAGTACATGTCGATGATGACTCCGGAACACTTTCCGGGCTTCAATATCGCGCTGCGGGTCGTGATCGGGATCGCCGTCATCGTCGGATTCCTGGTCATCTTCCAGTCCATGTACACCGCGGTCATGGAGCGCACCCGCGAAATCGGCATCCTGAAATCGCTGGGCGCGTCGAAGCTTTACATCGTGAACCTGTTCCTGCGCGAAGCCACCCTGGTGGCGATTGCAGGGATCATTGTGGGCATCCTCTTCACCGAGGGACTCCGGTTCGGAATGGCTGCGAAGTTCCCAACCCTCCCGTTCCTGGTCACCACCCACTGGCGCGTCTACGGGGCAGTAATCGCGCTGGTTGGATCGATGCTCGGAGCGCTCTATCCAGCCTGGAAGGCCGCCCGCAAAGACCCCATCGATGCGCTCGCTTACGAGTAGGGTGTCGATTCGACCCGCCGCCGCGGCCGAAACTCCCCGGACCTCGTGGAGATGAACCAGGCCGCGATAAAGGCCAGAAGCACTTCAATGCCAAAGCCAAGGTATGTGTCTTTCAGCTGAAAGCGATAGTCGCCCCAGAGAAGCAACGCGGCCAGCACCACGAAGTAGCTGCACCATCCCGCAGCAAACACCGTCACCCGCAACAGGATCGCGGACAGAATGGAGGCCACCCATCGGGCAACGACCCACGTCAAAGCGCCCCCGAGCAGCCCGGTTAGAGCGCCCGCGGTGAAAAAAGGGACCAGAAAGTTGCGGGTCATGGGCCGGGGTCCGGGGTGGTTAATCCAAAATGCGACGGCGCCGAAACCCACTAACGCAAAAGCTCCGGCGCCAAGGATGCCGGTCGGAATCGGGATCGCCCATCCTCGCGCCCTCGGCACCATCGATAGCACCGAGAACACAATGGCGGCCAAAAGAAGAAAGAGCGCCTCATAGAGAATCTGCATGGCGCCCCATTATCGCTGTTTTTTTTCGCCGCCTCTACTTCTCCGTCAGCGCCTCCACGCCCGGCAGTTTCTTGCCTTCGAGGAATTCGAGCGACGCCCCGCCGCCCGTCGAGATGTGCTTGATCTGATCCGCGACACCGGCCTGCTTGACCGCGGCCACCGAGTCGCCGCCTCCGATGATCGAAATCGCGCTCTTGTTGGCCGCAACCGCTTCGGCGATGGCCGTTGTGCCCTTGGCGAAGGCCGGCATTTCGAAGACCCCCATCGGCCCGTTCCAGACGATGGTGGCCGCGCCGTCGACTTCCTTTTCGAAGAGCGCAACGGTCTTTGGGCCGATGTCCAGCGCCATCCAGTCCGCCGGGAAAGGCCCGTCGCCTTCGAAGATCTTCGTCTGCGCGTCGGCGGCAAATTTGTCGGCGAGAATATGATCGACCGGCAGCAGGAAGCGAACGCCTTTCGCTTTCGCCTTGGCCAGCGCTTCTTTCGCCACGTCAATCTTGTCGGCCTCGAGCAGCGACTTGCCGACCTCCTGCCCCTTCGCCTTCAGGAAGGTGTAAGCCATGCCGCCGCCGACCAGCAGCGCGTCGACCTTGCCGAGCAGGTTGTCGATCACCTCAATCTTGTCCGAAACCTTGGCCCCGCCCAGGATCGCCACAAACGGCTTGGCCGGATCCTCGAGCGCCTTGCCCAGGTAGGTCAGCTCCTTCTCCATCAGCAGGCCGGCCGCTGACTGGTTCACGAAGTGGGTAATCCCCTCCGTCGACGCATGCGCCCGGTGCGCCGAGCCGAAGGCGTCGTTGACGTACAGCTCGCACAGCGAAGCCAGCTGCTTCGCGAACTCCGGATCGTTCGCTTCCTCCTCGGGGTGGAAGCGCAGATTCTCGAGCAGCAGCACCTGCCCTGACTCGAGTTGGCGCGCCAGCTCCTTGGCGATGTCGCCCACGCAGTCCGGCGCAAAGGCCACGTTGGTCTGCTCGCCGAGGTGGTGATCGAGCAGGGTGCGCAGGCGGTCGACCACCGGGCGCAGGCTGTACTTCAGATTCACCTTGCCCTTGGGGCGGCCGAGGTGCGAGGCGAGGATCAGCTTGGCCTTGTGGCGCAGCGCCCACTCAATGGTGGGCAGCGTCTCTTTGATGCGTGTGTCGTCGGTGATCTCCGAGCCGTCTTCGCTGAGCGGCACGTTAAAATCCACACGCATGAAGACGTGTTTGTGCGCCAGATCCAGGTCGCGAATCGACAGCTTGGTCATAGTGCCTCCTTCAATTTGCACTGCGCTCGTCATTTCTTATCCCTCCTCAGTCGTGCGGCGCCGAATGAACCACGGCGTCCGCCTCAATCTCCACGCGCCAGGTGGGTTGCAGCAGCCCCGCGACCACCACCATGGTGGCCGCGGGCCGGATGGCGCCGAAAAACTCACCGTGCGCCCGGCCCACATCTTCCCAGTCATCGACGTGAGTGAGATACATGCGGGTGCGCACCACATCTTCGAGGCGCGCTCCGGCCTTCTCCAGCGTCCCGCGAATAATTTCGAGAATGTGCCGTGTCTGGGTCGCCGCGTCGGCCAGATCGGCCCCCACCGGCCCCGTGCCGGCAACATAAACTGTCTGGCCTGCGCGCACCGCGCGCGAAAAGCCGATCACCGGTTCGTACGGTGACGTGCCTGGAATATTCATTCGCATGGGATTCTCCGCGCAAGGGGGCCGCGCCGGGCCCCCGTTCGGTTGCAGAGATGAGCTACAGGCCCTTCTTCTCGAGGAAGAGGATCAGGTCGCGCACCCGGCACGAGTAGCCCCACTCATTGTCGTACCAACTGATGACCTTCGCCATATTGCCCACGACTTTGGTCAGAGGAGCGTCCACGATGGAGGAGAGGGGATTGCCCTTGAAGTCGCTCGAAACCAGCTCATTCGAGTCAACCCCGAGGATGCCCTTCAGCTCACCGTCCGCCGCAGCCTTGAACGCGCCGTTGATCGCGTCCTTCGTGATCGGCTTCTCCGCCAGGAAGGTCAGGTCTACCACCGAGACGTTCGGCGTGGGGACGCGGATCGCGAAGCCGTCCAGTTTGCCCTCGACTTCAGGGATGACCAGCTTCAGCGCCTTGGCCGCGCCCGTCGAAGTGGGAATCATCGACAACGCCGCCGCGCGGGCACGCCGCAGGTCCTTGTGCGGGAAGTCGAGGATGACCTGGTCGTTGGTGTAGCTGTGGATCGTGGTCATGATGCCCGACACGATGCCGAACTTTTCCACCAGCACTTTCACCACCGGCGCCAGGCAATTCGTGGTGCAGGAGGCGTTCGAGATGATGTTGTGCTTTGCCGGATCGTACTTGCCCTCGTTCACGCCGAGGACGACGGTCAGGTCCTCGTTGGTCGCCGGAGCCGAGATGATGACCTTCTTCACCGGCCCGCGCAGGTGTGCTTTGGCCTTCGTGCCATCGGTAAAGTGCCCGGTGGACTCGATCACGATCTGTGCGCCCACCGAATCCCACGGCAGCAGGGCCGGATCCTTCTGCGCGAAGACCTTGATCTTCTTCCCGTCGACAGAAATGAAATCTTCGCCGGCGACGATCTCGTTCTTCAGGTTGCCAAGGATGGAATCGTATTTCAGAAGGTGAGCGAGGGTTGCGGGACTGGTGAGGTCGTTGACAGCAACAAAATCGATGTTCGGATTCCCGAGCGAGGCCCGCAGTACGTTGCGGCCGATGCGCCCAAACCCGTTAATTCCAACCTTGACGGCCATAGATTTATTCGTCTCCTTGCCTCAATTTTTGCAGGTCCGTGCCGATTCTGGTGTGATCCGGATCACTCTGATTCTTAACGGTCCAAAACGCCGGGAACCACCCAATTACCGATGCTAGCACCGTAGTCAAGGGAAAACTGGATTTGCCGTCGCACCGCCCACTTTTTTGCGTACGAACGTCACATTGTTTTCACACCAAGGCGTGCTTGAACAGGTACATAACACCGCTGTGCGTTTGCCCCGCGACTGCGAGTGTGTTACATCCTGGATATGCGCCTGTGGTTGCGCGATCGCATGAGACGACGCTCGAAGCGTGGGCCCAACACCTCGGAGTCCACTGGAAAGATCGGGCAGGAATTGCCCCAGAACCAGCTAGCTCCTCTGCAGCCCTCCTATCACGGCGGCAAAGCCCCGGTGCCTGCGGATCAGGAGGCGGCGCCGGAATCCGAGAGCGTTTCCCGGGCGAGGCGACCTGCCGCCGTAGTTGCGGTCGAGCCGGTCGGCAAGCTGGCCGCCGCTGCCGCCGCTGAGCCCGCCGGCAAAGTTGTCCTCGAAACCCAGCCCGAATCCCTCTCTACGCCGCCGCCCGAGCCGGGCCCCGGCGCGGCTAAAGGCGCCCGCGGTTTCGTGGTCCTCACTATCGGCCTTCCCGGTTCCGGCAAGACGACTTGGTTCAAACGCCGCGGCGTCACCCCGCTCTCCAGCGACCTGCTCCGCAGCCTGCTCTTCGATGACATCACCGAGCAGCGCTGGCAGGGCTTGGTCTTCTCGACCCTGAGGTCGCTGCTGCGCGCGCGGCTGATCGCCAAAATGCCCTGGAATTACGTCGACGCGACGAACCTTTCACCCCACGAGCGCCGCCAGTGGATCAAGATGGCCAAAAGCTTCGGCTACGACGTCCAGGCCGTCTTCTTTGACGTGCCGCTCGAGGTCTGTATGGAGCGCAACCGCCGCCGCGAGCGCTTAGTCGGCGACGATGTGATGAAGAAGATGGCCGAACGCCTGCGCGCCCCGGATTTCAAGGAAGGCTTTTCGAAGATCACCGTAGTGCGTGTCAAAGGCGCGCCAGAAGCGGGCGCAGCAGCCGGCGAAGAGGAATAGCGTTAAGTGGGATGGGATAAACCCCTTAAGAAAAGCACAGTCATCGTCATCCTTGAGATTTCGATGTTGCTGGGGTTCGTGCTCGCTCTATTCATGGTCCCTGGAAGCACTCCGTTGCGGACCTTCCTGATCATTTGTGGCGTGGCATTCTTGTTTTTCAACGCACTTTTTTTTGGGGGTATTAAGAGGAAGTCGTCACGACCAGGCACTGGCGAGGGCCGCAGAAAAACAACGTACGTAATCTGGATATTGCTCGCTCTTTGCGTGCTGGCGCAATTGCTTTTTCGGATGCTCAGGTCGCATTAGCTAGAGCGAGTCGTGCACCAGAGCCGCGATAATCCCCCGCTCCGGATTCGCTTTACATCGTGACCAGGCCGAGCCCCGGAATGCGCTGGAAGTCGCGCACATTGAGCGTCGCGACGTCGAAACCAAGATGCAGGGCTGTCGCCCCAATGATCAGGTCTTCCACGGCGATGGAGACGCCTTTGGCCGCTTGTTCGCCCTCGATTCGGCCTGCAACCTGTGCGATCGCGAGTGAAACCGGGTGGACAATCATGTCGCGAGCCAACTCGTCAGCGAACGCTTGGCGCCGTGAACGGTCTGGGTCCGTTTTGGCTCGGTAGATGCCGTGCGTCAGTTCGATCATGCTGATAGCAGACAAGGCGCATTCCGCATCTCCGCCCGCACCAACGATGCGCTGCATCATTTGCCTGACAGTTTCGCCGCGCCGCTCGCCCGCAATCAGGATGCTGGAGTCGAGGATCAGTCCCATGCCGAGGTATCGCGCGGCTTTCGGTTGCGGATAATCTCTTCAAGATCGGCGGCGAACTCCGGGTCCATGCGTGGCTCGTAGCCCAACTCCTCCGCGTGTTTCCGGGCCAGCGCAATCGACTCCGACAGCAACCGCCCGCGCGGCTCGAGGGCGCGCAGCACGACGGGCGGCTCTGCCTCATTCTCGA
>Ga0187887_10002907_pt1 | contig 13475 bp, 6 predicted proteins | sample June2016WEW_7_10_FD_132977 | JGI IMG/M metagenome (GOLD analysis project Ga0187887, IMG submission 132977) | Peatland microbial communities from SPRUCE experiment site at the Marcell Experimental Forest, Minnesota, USA - June2016WEW_7_10 | ecosystem: Environmental > Terrestrial > Soil > Wetlands...
CTGAAATATATTGGGTTTCCACGTGCCGACGTGGCGGAATTGGCAGACGCGCTAGACTCAAAATCTAGTATCCGTGAGGATGTGTGGGTTCGACCCCCTCCGTCGGCACCATTAAACAATGGAGTTCAATTTCTTGGGGGACAGTTATATTCAGATGTGGTAGCGGTTTGCTCTTTCATGCCGCCCTATAGTGTGCGGGCCTTGCGAGCCAGATCTACAAAAATAATTTGCGCCACATCCTGCGCCAAATGCAGTTTACCGCCGACGAGTGGAACCACTGTTGAATAGAACAGATCGACGTAACGCGTGGCTAATTTTGACGCGTTCCGAAAAAACGTCTACCCTAATCGCTGGTCCAACGGTTTTGGATCGGGAATTAGAAGCATTTGCGCCATAATTTCTTTCGAAGCCAAGGTAATCAATCGAGTTCACGGTTCTTGGTTGAAATCCTGAGACGGATGAATGCCAAATTGAACGAGTTTGGCTTTCATGGTGATGCGTGAGATGCCAAGCCACCGTGCGGCTTTGGCCTGATTGCCTTGGGCCTGCTCAATGGCGCGAGCACACAATTCGCGTTCGACGGTCTCAAGCACGCGCGCATAGGCATCAGTGATTTCCTCGCGGCGCGCGGCGGCGAGCAATTCGTCCACGTATTCCCCAATAGGACGCGTCGCGGAATACGCCTTCCCGCTGTTCTTGTTCAGCGCGGTGCGGACGTGATCAAAATTGATGGTGTAACCTTGCGCGGCGATCAGGGCTTTACGCATCACATTTTCCAATTCGCGTACGTTGCCGGGCCAGGATTGCGACTGAAGAAATTCCACCGCTTCGGAATGAATTGACGGACTCGCATTGCCCAGAGCCGAACCGTGCTTGCTGAGAAAATAACGGACAAGATCGGGTATATCTTCACGGCGATTACGCAACGGCGGCAGCGTAATTGCAATTACGTTGAGACGATAATACAAATCTTCACGAAATTGCTTCTCTTTAATGGCGGCTTCAAGGTCGCGGTGAGTGGCGGCGACAACGCGGACATCCACTGAAATAGTTTCTTTGCCTCCGAGCCGTTGCAAAGTTTTTTCTTGAAGCACGCGCAAAAGTTTTGACTGCGTGCCGAGGGTCATATCGCCAATTTCATCCAGAAAAATTGTACCGTGATCCGCTTGCTCGAAACGGCCAATACGTCTTACATCCGCGCCAGTAAAGGCGCCACGTTCATGACCGAATAATTCGCTTTCCAGCAACGTTTCGGGAATCGCCGCGCAATTGATGGCGATGAACGACGCGTTGGCGCGGTCGCTATGCTGATAAATTGCGCGTGCAATTAATTCTTTGCCCGTGCCGGTTTCGCCGCGGATTAAAATACTGACAGGCTTGGCGGCGACGCGGCCAATTTCCTTGTAGATTTTTTGCATGGACTGGCTCTGGCCGACGAGCGCGTCGCGACTTTGGCTGACTTCGCCCAGGCCGATCGGTTCAGACATACGGCGATTGCTGTCGGCGGCTTTGTGAACCAGTTTGATCAATTGCGGAATGTTAAACGGCTTGAGCAGATAATCATACGCACCAAACTTCATCGCTTCGATGGCGGTTTCGGTGGTGCCAAATGCAGTGACAAGAATAATTGGCAGGAGCGGTTTGGCCATGTGCAGTTGCCGAACGAGTTCCAAACCGTTCAAACCCGGAAGTTTCAAATCGGTGATGACTACGTTGAATGAGTCTTTTACGGCGCGCGCCAAGCCGTCATTGCCGCGTTTTTCAATTTCAACAACATGGCCTTCCGCGACCAGAACTCGTTGCAGAGTATCGGTGATGCCAGAATCGTCTTCGATCAGCAAAATTCTTGTGGCCGCGTTCATTCAGCTTGCGGCAATACGATACCAAAAGTCGTGCCGTGATGCACCTGCGTTTGATACTGGAGCGCGCCGCCATGTTTCTGAACGATGCTTGACGCAATGGACAATCCCAATCCCGTGCCGGTGTCTTTCGTCGTGAAAAACGGATCGAACAATCGCTTTTCAATTTCGGCGGGAATGCCTTTGCCAGTGTCGGCCACTTCGAGGATGACCACGTTGATTTCCGCATCGCCGATGCGCTTGCGATCCTGGCGCGCGCGCAATTTGACCGTGCCGTTTTGACCAATGCTGTCGGCGGCGTTTTGAACGAGGTTGGTCAGCACCTGTTCGATTTGCGCGGCATCCACGCGGATTTGCAATGGCGGGGACGTTTCCAAAATAAGTTCAATGTTGGAACGGGCGAGTTGCGGCTCGAGGAATTTTTGGGTTTCCGCCAAAATCATTTCCGCCGGAATAGTTGCCAGTTCCGGCTCGGTCGGCCGGGCGAACTGGAGAAAATCATTTACGATCCGCTCCAGACGGAGAATTTCCCGCTCCACAAGTTTGGCGTCGTCATGTTCTTGCGAACCGGGTTGAAATTTCTTTTGTTGAATGTAAAGCGCGGCTTTGATCGCCGTCAGCGGATTGCGAATCTCGTGCGCCACGCCCGCCGCGAGCATTCCCAAAGAAGCCAGCTTCTCATGACGCTCGACGAGCGACTGGCTTTCGACGAGCTTGACGCGCAATGGAGCGATCATTTCACGATAAACCACGCCGGCCAGCGCCACGCCAAATACAAATAATAAAATGAGCGAGCCAAGCACCGACCAGCGGAGTTGCGTGAGCGTTTGGTTCGCGTGCGCGAGCATCTGCGTGCGCGAATCATAGTGCGCCTTGCCCAACGTCAATCCCAGATCGGAGAGATGCTGTGACACTGTGCGCAACGGACTAAAGTCGGCCAACGTCGCGCTCTGCTGGCCGAGTGATTGTATCTTCATCTGCAAATTGAAGGCGACCCGCAGGTAGTCATCGTAAGCGACATCAATTTGTTGTAGTGCATCTTTTTCGCGTTGCGTGGTCAATTTGGGTTTCTGCTCGTTAATCCAGCCGTCGACCTTGTGGCTGGCAGCGACGAATTCGTTCCAGACCGCCGGATCGTGATCGGTTCCATAGCGCTGCAACGTGTTGTTCAGTTCGCGCAACGAGTCACGGAATTCATCCGCGATCCGGAAACTTTCAAAATCAACCTGGCTCAAACGGTCGCGCAATTCCGCCGCCTGCCGTTGCGAATTCAAGGTTGCCAGAACAATCAACGCACCCATCAGCGCCACGAACAACGCGAGCGCGACCAACCTAAATTTGATTCCGAATTTCATCAGGAACTAAAAAACTTAACGGATGCGAAAGTGGCTGGCCATAAGAACCAGCCGCCGATTCATGCAGCGCTGAAAGCACAAACCATGCACATGCGGAGTTTTCCTAAAAACTTCTGCTTCACATTGAAAACGCGGATTTAATTTCATTTCCAATTGAGCTCATCAAGGCAATATGCAAAGAGCATTTGCAGTTCAGCATATTTACTTTGCAGTCGGATTCACGCGTAATCTCTTGAAAACGGAAAATTCGTTGAATTGCAGGCGTGGCCGATTCAATCCGACGTTGGCATGGTCTTCGCTAAAGCCATTGAACGAAATTTTTTTATGAAAACAAAAGACTTTTTGGCTGAAGCTAAAACAGACCAGAGCGAAAACATGAAATCTGCGGAGAATCGAATCTTGGTCGTGGACGATGATTCTTCCGTGCGCGAAATGTTGACGCGCGTTCTGATCGGCGAGGGCTATTTGGTCAGCGCGGCGGCTGATGGCACATCCGCGCTCGAAATCGCCGCCTCGACAAAAATTGATCTCGTGCTGCTTGATTTGAATATGCCGGGCAAAAGCGGCTGGGACACTTTCGAAAGACTTACGGCGGGAAATCCTTTGCTGCCAGTGATCATTGTCACAGCCAGGGTAAACCAACTCTTCACCGCGATGGGTGCGGGAGTCGGAGCGTTGCTGGAAAAACCGCTTCATTTTCCAAAGTTGCTGCAGACCATCCAGCAACTGCTTGCCGAACCCGCTGAATCACGGCTTGCCCGCATGGCGGGTGATCGTTTCGCGGACTTCCATTATGTGCATGGGCAGCGCAGAGAACAGAAAAGACAAAAGCAATGAATTTGAATGCCAACCAAGGTTGAAAATGTCTGAATCAACGTCAACCTCTAGTCCAGCGCGCCCAAACGATCCTGACAAATTGCCACCCAAGCCGGTGTCCGGCAGAAAACGTCGCCGTTGGATTTGGGTTGTGGTTGCGTTGGCAATAGTTCTTGCAGTTGGAGGAATTTTCCTTTTGCGACATCGGGGACAATCACAATCAGAAATACAATCAACACGCGGACGAGGAGGTTCGAATTCGGCAACCATCGTAGTCAGTTCGGCGACGGCACAACAAGGCGACATCGGAATCTATGTAAACGCGCTCGGCGTCATCACACCCCTTAATACGGTGTCCGTGAATAGCCGCGTGACGGGGCAGATCGTGAAAGTGAATTATCAGGAAGGGCAATTGGTTCACGTCGGCGATCCGCTGGTGGAAATTGATCCGGGACCGAATCAGGCGGCGTTGACTCAAGTTGAAGGACAACTTGAGCGTGATACTGCACTGCTCGAAGATGCCAAGCTCGATTTGGAGCGTTACCAAGAGGCGTTCGCGAGCAATGCGATTCCCAAGCAACAATTTGACACGCAACTCGCAACCGTTCATCAATACGAAGGCACGGTGAAATTGGATCAAGGCCAGCTTGATAACGCCAAAGTGCAACTCGCTTACTGCTACATCACCGCGCCGATTTCTGGCCGCGTCGGTTTGCGTTTGGTTGACGGGGGCAACATCGTTCAAGCGAGTGCCACGAATCCACTCCTCGTCATTGCCGAACTTCAACCGATCGCCGTGATTTTCAACGTCGCGGAAGATGATCTGCCGCAAATCCAAAAACAATTGCGCCAAAATAAAAAATTATCCGTGGAAGCCTTCGACCGCGCGCAAACAAAAAAAATTGCGACGGGACTTTTGGAAACGTTGGACAACCAAATTGACGCGACGACCGGCACGGTCAAGTTCAAGGCCATTTTTACCAACGACGACGAAGCGCTTTTCCCCAACCAATTCGTCAATGTGCGGCTGCTTGTGAACACATTGCATGACGTGACGCTCGTTCCGAACACAGTTATCCAGCGCAATGCCGACAGCGCGTTCGTTTATTTGCTAAAGCCGGATCAAACCGGCACGAATCAAACCGTCGCGATGCAAACCATCACCGTCGGCACCACCGACGGAAACGTTTCTTCCGTCGAAGGAATTGATCCGGGCGCGGTGGTTGCCGCCGATAATTTCAACAAGCTTACCGACGAGGCGAAGGTGACGGTTCGCGCGCCGACAAATTCAACCAACGAAACGAACTCGGCCACGTCGCCTAAAAGAACGCACAAAAAAAATCCGCAGTGAGTCCTTCACGTCCATTCATCTTGCGGCCGGTGGCCACGTCGTTGCTGATGGTCGCCATTTTGCTGACGGGCATCATCGCTTATAAAATGCTCGCGGTTTCGGCGTTGCCGGAAGTGGATTATCCCACAATTCAAGTCGTCACATTTTATCCGGGCGCGAGTCCCGATGTCGCTGCATCGGCCATCACAGCGCCGCTGGAAAGGCAGTTCGGCGAATTGCCCGGACTGAACCAGATGACTTCGATCAGTTCCGGCGGCAGCTCCATCATCACTTTGCAGTTCGTGCTGAACCTGAATATTGACGTGGCCGAACAGGAAGTGCAGGCCGCAATAAATGCCGCGCAAAGTTATTTGCCCGCCGGCCTGCCGTCGCCGCCGATTTACAGCAAATCCAATCCCGCCGACGCGCCAATCATGACGCTGGCGATCACGTCAAAAAGTTTTCCGCTTTCGCAAGTCGAGGATTACACCGACACGCGGCTTGCGCAAAAAATTTCGCAGGTCACGGGCGTCGGGTTGGTCACGATCAGCGGCGGCGAAAAACCGGCCGTTCGCGTTCAAGTCAATCCGACTGAACTTTCGTCTTACGGCATCAACATCGACGACATCCGCACCGCGCTGCAATCGGCCAGCGTGAATCTGGCGAAAGGAAATTTCGACGGTGCGCATCAGTCTTACGAGATCAACGCCAACGACCAGCTTTTGAGCAGCAAAGATTATCAATCGCTCGTCGTCGCATATCGCAACGGCGCGCCGGTGGTTTTGTCCGACGTGGCAAAAATCATTGATGATGTCGAAAATGCAAAACTCGCCGCGTGGGCAAATCGCACGCCTTCAGTCATCCTGAACATTCAACGACAGCCCGGCGCGAACATCATTCAAGTCGTTGACCGCGTAAAAAAACTTCTGCCGCAACTCAAGGCAAATTTGCCGGCGGCAATGGACGTTACCATTCTCACCGACCGCACGACGACAATTCGCGCATCCGTGCACGACGTGCAATTTTCGCTGCTGCTCACCGTCGCGCTTGTCGTGATGGTGATCTTTTTGTTCCTGCGAAATTTAAACGCAACAATTATTCCCAGCGTCGCCGTGCCGCTCTCGCTGGTCGGAACTTTGGGCGTGATGTATCTGCTCGGTTACAGCCTGAACAATCTCACGCTGATGGCGCTGACGATTTCCACCGGCTTCGTCGTGGACGACGCCATCGTGATGATCGAAAATGTTTTTCGCTACATCGAGCAGGGCGAAAAGCCGCTGCAAGCCGCGTTAAAAGGCGCGGAGCAAATCGGGTTCACGATCATTTCGCTGACGATTTCGCTGATCGCCGGGCTGATACCGCTGTTGTTCATGGGCGACATCGTCGGGCGCCTGTTCCGCGAATTTGCCGTGACTTTGAGCGTGACGATCCTCGTTTCCGCCTGCGTTTCATTGACGCTCACGCCGATGATGTGCTCGCGTCTGCTCAAAGCCAAAGCCGACGAGAAAAAGCATGGCCGCTTTTTTGAAGCATCCGAACGTGTTTATGACCGCATCATTAAATTTTACGGACGCACCTTGCAATGGGTTCTTAATCGTCAAACGGCAACCTTGTTTGTCGCCGTCGCAACGCTCGTAGTCACAATTTTACTTTACGTCATCGTGCCGAAAGGATTTTTTCCCGTGCAAGACACCGGCGTGATTCAAGGCATTTCCGACGCCGCGCAAAATATTTCTTTCACCGCAATGGCCGACCGGCAGCAGGCGCTCGCGCAGGTGATTTTGAAAGACCCGGCGGTTGAAAGTTTATCGTCGTTCATTGGCGTGGACGGCATCAACTCGACACTCAACAGCGGACGCGTTCTCATCAATCTTAAGCCGCTCGCAGAAAGAAAAATCAGCGCGAGCGACGTCATTCGCCGCTTGCAGCCGGAACTCGCGAAGGTCGAGGGTGTCACGCTTTACATGCAGCCGGTGCAGGATTTGACCGTCGAAGATCGCGTGAGCCGCACGCAATATCAATACACCCTCGAAGACGCGAATGCGGACGAATTGAACCAGTGGACGACGAAGCTCGTGGAAAAATTGCAAATGCTGCCTCAGCTCCGCGACGTGGCGACCGATCAGCAAACGCACGGCTCACAGGCGACGCTCGTGATTGATCGCGTCACGGCGTCGCGCCTCGGCATCACGCCGCAGGCGATCGATAACGCGCTCTATGACGCGTTCGGCCAGCGGCAAATTTCCACGCTCTTCACGCAGTTGAATCAATATCATGTCATCTTGGAAACGCTGCCGGATTTTCAGCGCAATCCGTCGAAACTGAATGACATTTACGTCCTTTCAGCTTCTGGCAGCGCCGTGCCGTTGAACACATTCTCGCATTTTGAATCTGGCGTCGCGCCGCTCGCGATCAATCATCAGGGACAATTTCCGGCGGTGACCATTTCCTTCAATCTCGCACCCGGCGCGGCGCTCGGCGAAGCGACGAAAGCCATCGAAGCCGCGCAGAAGGAATTAAACATGCCGTTGAGCGTGCAGGCGTCATTCCAAGGCACAGCACAGGCGTTCATCGCCTCGCTGGCGAATGAGCCGCTGCTCATTCTCGCGGCGATTATTACGGTCTATATCATCCTCGGCGTTCTTTACGAAAGTTACATTCATCCCATTACGATTCTTTCGACGCTGCCGTCGGCGGGAGCCGGAGCGATTTTGGCGTTGATGGTTTGCGGAACTGAACTCGGCGTGGTCGCGCTCATCGGAATAATTTTGCTCATCGGCATCGTGCAAAAAAATGCGATCATGATGATTGATTTCGCGCTCGACTTGGAACGAAAGGAAAAGAAACCGCCGCACGAAGCGATTTATCAGGCTTGCCTCTTGCGCTTCCGGCCAATCCTGATGACAACGTTTGCCGCGATGTTCGGCGGCTTGCCGCTGGCTGTGGGCAATGGCGTCGGCTCGGAACTGCGCAAACCGCTCGGCATCGCCATCGTCGGCGGATTGATCGTGAGTCAGGTGCTCACGCTTTACACCACGCCGGTGATTTATTTGTGGTTTGGCCGGCTCGCGGCAAAAGTTTCACGGTCAGGCGAATCTACAACGGTTAAAAACGAGGAAATTATTCCCGTTAAAATTTGATGAACATTTCCGCGCCATTTATTCATCGTTCGGTCGGCACGGCATTATTGACCGCAGCGATTGCGCTGGCGGGCGCGGTGGCGTATTTACAACTGCCCGTCGCGCCGCTGCCGCAAGTGGATTTCCCAACCATTAGCATTGGCGCGTCACTGCCGGGCGCGAGTCCGGAAATTATGGCGTCGTCGGTCGCCGCGCCGCTGGAGCGGCAGCTCGGCCATATCGCGGGCGTGAACGAAATGACTTCGTCGAGCGTGCTCGGCTCAAGTTCCATCACGTTGCAATTTGATTTGAACCGCGACATCAACGGCGCGGCGCGCGACGTTGAGGCCGCCATCAATGCGGCGCGAGCGAATCTGCCGGCGAATCTTCCGAGCAATCCGACTTATCGCAAAGTCAATCCTGCCGACGCCCCGATCATGATCATCGCGCTGACCTCTGACATTTATAATCGCGGACAACTTTACGACGACGCCTCCACCATCATTCAGCAGCGGCTTTTGCAAATTCAAGGCGTCGGCCAGGTCAACATCGGCGGCGGCGCGCTGCCCGCCGTACGCGTGGAAGTAAATCCAACTTTGTTGAACAGCTTCGGTTTGAGCCTACAAGACGTGAGTACGATGTTGGGCCAGCAAAACGCGAATCTCGCGAAAGGCCAGCTTGCCGACGGCCACACGACGGCGGACATTCTCGCGAACGACCAATTGCTCAAGGCCGCCGATTACAAAAACCTCGTCGTCGCCTATCGCAACGGCGCGGCCATCCGGCTTTCAGACATCGCCAATGTTCAGGACGGCGTGGAAAATATTCGCACGGCCGGTTTTCTAAACGGCAAGCCAAGCATCCCGCTCATCATTTTGCGCGAGCCGGGCGCGAACATCATTGAAACCGTTGACCGCATCAAAGCCGCGCTGCCGTCGCTCAAGGCGTCAATGCCGGCGGCGATCAACATGGACGTGGTGCTCGACCGCACGACGACGATCCGTGCGTCGGTCCGCGAAATCGAACGCACATTGCTCATTTCCATCGCGCTCGTGATTCTGGTCGTGTTTGTTTTTCTGCGCAGTCCGCGAGCGACCATGATTCCCGCCGTCGTTGTTCCCGTTTCTTTGATCGCCACGTTTGGCGTGATGTATCTGTTCGGCTACAGCGTGGACAATCTTTCGTTGATGGCGCTGACGATTTCCACCGGCTTCGTGGTGGATGACGCGATCGTCGTCATCGAAAATGTGTCGCGCCATTTGGAAAAAGGCATGAGCGCAATGGAAGCGGCGCTGATCGGCGTGCGCGAAGTCGGCTTTACCGTGCTGTCCATCAGCGTTTCGCTCGTGGTGGTTTTTATTCCGATTTTGCTCATGGGCGGAATCGTCGGCCGATTGTTCCGCGAATTTGCCGTCGTGCTTTCCACCGCCATTCTCGTCTCGCTCGTCGTTTCGCTGACGACGACGCCGATGATGTGTTCGCGTTTGCTCCGGCATCGCAAACCGGAAGACCACGGAAAAATTTATCGTGTGAGCGAAAAAGTTTTTGCGAAATTGCTCGGCGCGTATGAACGCAGCTTGACGGTCGTGCTACAGCATCCGGCGATCACGCTGGTAATTCTTCTGCTCACGATTGTCCTGAACATTTTTCTTTTCGTCATCGTGCCGAAAGGATTTTTTCCGCAGCAGGACAATGGCACGATCCAGGGCGGCATTCAAGGCGCGCAGGATATTTCGTTTTCCGCGATGCAATCGGCGACATTGCGGTTCGACAATTTGATCAAAACCGATCCGGCGGTGCAAAACGTCATCGCGTTTACCGGTGGCGGCGGCGCGGCCAATGGCGGATTCATTTTTCTGGCGCTCAAGCCGCTGGAAGAACGGAAAATTCGCGCGGACCAAATCATCGCGCGCTTGCGACCGAAACTTGCGTCCGTGCCGGGCGTATCGTTGTTCTTGCAGTCCGGACAGGATCTGCGCATTGGCGGCAGGCAGAGTAACGCGCAATATCAATACACGATCCAAAGCGAAAACCTTGACGACCTTATCAAATGGGGACCGATTTTACTTCAGCAAATGAAAACGCTACACGGTTTCACTGAAGTCAATACCGACCAGCAAAATCAAGGCCTGCAAGCCTCGCTCGTTTATGATCGCGCGACGGCGGCGCGATTGGGCATTTCGCCGCAGACGATTGACCAGACGCTTTATGATGCGTTCGGCCAGGCGCAGGTTTCGACGATGTATTCGTCACTGAACCAATATCACGTCGTCATGGAAGCGGCTCCGCAATTTTGGCAAGGCCCGCTCGGACTTAACTCTATTTATCTGCGCGCGACCAACAGCAGCGCGATGGTTCCTCTGAATGCCATCGCTCATTACGAGCCGACAACCGCACCCATCGCCGTGAATCATCAGGGGCAATTTCCGGCTGTCACGCTCTCGTTCAATCTCACGCCCGGAATCGCCTTGAGCGACGCAGTGAAATCCATTCAACAAATGGAACAGAAAATCAGAATGCCGGAAACGATTCATGGAAATTTTTCGGGAACGCTTCAGGCATTTCAACAATCACTGGCGACTGAACCTTTTCTCATTCTCGCGGCTCTGGTTGCAGTTTATATCGTGCTGGGGATTCTTTACGAAAGTTACATTCATCCGATTACGATTCTTTCCACGCTGCCGTCGGCCGGCGTCGGCGCGGTCCTGGCGCTGCTGATTTTCAGGACGGATTTGAGCATCATCGCCATCATCGGCATCTTGCTGCTCATCGGCATCGTGAAAAAAAATGCGATCATGATGGTGGACTTCGCGCTTGCGGCGGAACGCGAGGAGGGGAAAAATTCGCGCGACGCCATTTTTCAGGCCTGCCTGCTTCGCTTCCGTCCGATTTTGATGACGACGATGTCGGCGATCTTCGGCGCGCTGCCGCTGATTTTGAGCAACGGAACCGGCTCAGAACTTCGTCGTCCGCTCGGCATCACCATTGTCGGCGGATTGATCATGAGCCAGGCGCTGACGCTTTTCACAACGCCGGTGGTTTATCTTTATCTGGATCGCATGAGATTGTGGTGGGAACAAACACACAAAAGGAAAATCGAACCCAAAATAGTGCTGCAACCGCTGGCGATTGTCGCGATGTTGGGTTTCACTTTATTCGCCAGCGGTTGCAGCTTTGCGCCGCATTATTCGAAGCCTTCAATTCAAACGCCTGCTGCCTTCAAGGAATTGACATCGTCGCAAGCCAAGGAAACTGACGGCTGGAAAACTGCCGAACCGAAGGACGGCGCGATTCGCGGCCAGTGGTGGGAAATGTTTGGCGACACGAATTTGAACGTGCTTGAAGATCAGGTGAACATTTCCAATCAAACTGTCGCGGTGGCTTTTGCAAATTTTTTGTCCGCGCGCGCGGTTGTGAAACAGGCGCGCTCGGAATTTTTCCCGACGGTGAGCGCAAATCCTTCGGTCACACGCTCGCGGCAATCGTCATTGACGCGTGGCCAGACAACTTTCTCCACAAATAATGCTGCGGTGACGTTGACGGAATACTCGCTGCCGCTGGACGCTTCATGGGAACCGGATTTTTGGGGCAGCATTCGCAACACCTATCTGGCAAATAAATTTGAAGCTCAGGCGACGCTCGCCGATTTGGAAAATACGCGGCTGATGATTCAATCCGAAGTAGCCGCAGATTATTTCGAGCTTTGTTCGCTGGATGCGCAGAAGCAAATTTTAGATTCGGCCGTGAGTGCTTATGACAAATCACTCAAATTGACGCAAGTCCTGCACAAAACCGGCATCGCGTCCGACCAGGATGTCGCCCAGGCTGAAACCCAGCTCAACACGACCGAAGCGCAAGCCACCGACCTTGGCATCCAGCGGGCGCAACTCGAACACGCCATTGCGCTGCTCATCGGCAAACCGGCTTCGTTATTTTCCATCGCACCGAATCCACCTGTTGCAAAACCGATAGCGATTCCCTTCGGCGTTCCATCGGAATTGCTCGAACGCCGTCCTGACATTGCCGCCGCCGAACGCCGCGCGGCGGAAGCGAATGCGCAAATCGGCGTGGCGCGTGCGGCGTATTTTCCCACAATCACTTTAAGCGGCTCGGTCGGCTACGAAAGTTCATCCACGGCAAATCTTTTCAGCGGACCGGCTCTGGTTTGGTCGGTCGGCGCGTCGCTTGCCGAAACCATTTTCGACGCGGGCAAACGCCACGCGGTCACGGAACAAGCTTGGGCAAATTATCAGGGCACGGTGGCGAATTATCGCGAAACCGTGCTAACGGCGTTTCAAGAAGTCGAAGACAACCTCGCATCATTGCGCATTTTATCGAAGGAACTTCAGCAGCAAGATGCTGCCGTGGCCTCGGCACAGCAATACCTTGATCTTGCCAACGACCGTTACCGGCTCGGCATTGACAGTTACCTCAACGTGATTGTCGCCCAAACCGCCCTGTTGAACAATCAGCGGACGGCGATGAACCTCCGAATGGAACAGATGACGGCGAGTGTGCAATTAATCATTGCGTTAGGTGGTGGCTGGGATGTTTCGCATCGAACGACAGCGGCCATTCCTTAAACATCACGCTTTATTGAACTGGCACAGCCACCGGCATTGTGTGCATACTCGAAATCTCATTGGTGGTTGCATCTTCCTTCAAAGTTTCGGAAACCAAAAAGTATGGAGTTGAACAAGACAACAATTTTTATCTTCTATGAACAAATGAAAAATAAAACCGAACAATTTTTTGGGGACAATTGGGGACAAAAACATTGCGGAAGGATGCGGAAATCTTCGCTTCGGAGCAATATGCCCAATGATGCGAAACACGCACAATAGCGTTTATTTATAATGTTTTTCCGCATCCATGCGAAAATAAGCGAAGTCTGTTTCGAGGTTTCGACCCCCTCCGTCGGTACCATTCGTTTGAACGTTGAGCGTTGAATGTTGAATGTTCGATGTTCGCCTGCTGGCTTTTACTCCAACCTTTA
>Ga0187887_10002909_pt1 | contig 13468 bp, 11 predicted proteins | sample June2016WEW_7_10_FD_132977 | JGI IMG/M metagenome (GOLD analysis project Ga0187887, IMG submission 132977) | Peatland microbial communities from SPRUCE experiment site at the Marcell Experimental Forest, Minnesota, USA - June2016WEW_7_10 | ecosystem: Environmental > Terrestrial > Soil >...
AGTTTGAAGCGGCTTTGAAAAGGGCACGGCTTCGCAGCCTGCGGAAAAAGTCGATCTTGCGCTTGTTTTTGGGTGGCGCAGCGCTTCAGCGCTGCGGTAAGTGTATTGTTTTGACCGCGGCTTTAGCCGCTGAGGGACGGCAATTTTCAAACTGCACCACTATCGCTTCCCGGCATCGCTCGGACTTCGCCCTCGTATTTTGGATGCCAACGCTGACGCGCTGCGGCGAAGGCTGGCGAGCGCGTTTGCTAGAGGCATCACTCCCAGTCGAGATGCGCGTTTGAGGTCAGCCCGCAAGCGACGACGCTCCTCGTAGAGGCTGGAGATAATGAGGTTCCTCTCGATAATCTCGTCATAGAATCTTGCCTCGGGAATGACGGCCGGCGACGCCTCAGGGATGGCGGATTGGCCGCTGCGCCAGGAATCGCGATCGTAATCCAGCCGCTCGAAATCTTCCTGATAGAGCGAATAGACTTTGTCTGCCAGTCCCTGATTGTACGTGGCGAGGCCGACCGGCGCGGAGACGTTTTCTCTGCCCACGGTGAGCGGTTGCGCGAGCCCGAGATGTTGTTGGAACCTTGCCAGGGTCGCGGCGATGTTCTCGAGCTTACCGACGTGCGAAAAGCTCAACGCTTCGAAAAACAAATGATCGACCTGGCGTCGCCAGTGCGGATCGGCCTCGCTCAAATCGCTCTTGGCCCGGAGGTAGTTCACGAACTCGTCGAAGGTAATGAGGTCCTTTGCATGCATATCGGGCAGACGGCCCTTGATCGCCAGATACAAGCGTTCCGCGCCCGGTTCACAAGGGACAACTTTGTTCTTCCAGGCGGAAATCAAACGCGTGTACGGATTGCGCACGATCGTAAAGCGAAAGAAACTGTCGGACTCAAGGACCTCCTTCTGCGTCGCGTCATCGAGATCGACCAGGGAAGGCAGCGGCACGTTTTCGCGCGCGTGGATGAACATGTTGCGGCGGGTTTCCATGAGCTTGCCGACAAAAAGCTGCAGCGGCGGCGCGCCCTGTTGCTGGCGCAGCAGTTCCTTCATTTGTGTGCAGGCGGCCTTGGGAACTTCGAAATAAAGGTAGCGCTTACTGACATCGACAAAACTGGAGTGGCGAATTCGCTGCTCGATTTCGGTCCGGTCGAGATGCGGATAATGACTTGAAATCTCTTGTACAACGTATGGATATCGATAGCTCATAGCTGACGCGCATCGAACCGCGATTGAATTCCCGCTAACGGTCGCGATGCGCCGAGTTTGATCACGTGCTCGATGCTTGTTCAAACCCGGTTAGTTCATGCGCGGCCAGTTCGTACCCGGTCAATCGCATCAAGTGTCCCCAGGCAGATTCGATTTCCGCGAGCGATTTCGCACTGAGAGCCGTCCGCCACTGGCCGGATTTGGCCTGGCGTACAAAGGGAATGTCTTTGCGGGTCTCTCGAGTGGTTTGCCATTGCAGATTCTGCGCTGATTCCAGCTTCCTCATGGAATCGGCCGAGCTGCGTGCGACGGCTTGTTCGATGCGCTCGGGAGTAGCCTCGAGTCCCAGGAATTCAGCGATGCGGTGAAGCGCGGCGTGGGCGTCCTGCAAGAGATCCTCGTAGCGCACCAGAAGAAACTCACGCCCATGTCCGGTTGCGCCGGGTGTTGAATGCGGGGGCGCACCATTATGGTGCAAGGTGAACTCGGCTATATTCGAGGGGTTGACGAGCCAGCTTCCGGCGTGTTCACCCCAGGTTCCGTTGTAACTGCGACCCGGAACCAGCATCCTGGTGATAAAAGCTTCGAGCGAAAACGAATCGTCGATGTTTTTTACTTTCTTCGCGTAGTAGTAAAGTGAAACCGCCACATCGCGCGGGTCGCGAATGATGTAGATTACGCGACGGTAGCGCGGGTCAAAGCAGTCATGACTCTTAATCAGCCGGGGCCGTTTTAGTTTGCGGAAATCGGCGCGGGGATAGACGGCAATGTCGGGGACGACGTTCTCAATATCAGAAAAACCGACAGGCTTGTCGGGATTCATCAGGTTGCCGAGCAGGAATCGCGTCCAGGTATTGCCCGACTTCGGGAACGAGACCAGGAAGATGTCATCGGGCCAGACCTCGTGACGGCGCAGGGAAGAATCCCTTTCCAGCGCATACCTTGCGGCACTTCTCAGTTGGCCGAGCACTCAGCTGTTCCTCGATAACGCCAGTTTAGCAGGCGGTTAAGTTTGCATTTCAAGACGGCGTGAATCGATGCCGTTCAACGATACTGCTCTACCTCGTGCGCTTGCAGTGCGTATCCCATGGCGGTCATCACCGGACCCCAGACAGCTTCAATCGCCTGAACCGCATTCTCTGGCACAAGTGTGCTCCACTTCCCCGGTTCCCGCGGCATTTCCTGGCGCTGCGTCGCCTTCACTGCGGAACGGATGCGCTCCGGGGATTCATCGAATTTCAATCCAGCAAGCTTCAGAAATTCGGCAACTTTTTGAAGCTCCGCCTGGGGATCACTGACGAGGTCCTCGTATCGAAGCAATAGCATCGCATTCGGGTCGCGTCCGCGCGCGCCGATCCAGCTCATGACATTCTCTCCCCAGGAAGCGGGCGTGCCGAGAAACTCATCTTTCAACCGGCTGCGGTAGGCGAATCCCTGGTTGGCTTTGATCGCTCCGGAGAACTCCTCTGCCCATCCGCCGCAGTATTCCTCGGTCCGCGTGAGGAAAGCCTGGACGAATTGCTCGAGGCTCACGCTATTGTCAATGCTTCCTCCCTGACGCCGCTGTTCATACAGTGCTACGGCAACGTCGCGTGGGTCGCGGACCAGGTAGATTACTTTGCGATACTCCGCGTCGAAGCACTCGTGGCTGAAGATGATCCTGGGGCGATTCATCCGGGCAAAGCCACGCCGGGACGCGTGGTATAGGTCCGGCAAGCGCGACATGACGGTTGCTTCTGCGCCCGGACTCGACGGATCATCACTCGATGGACGCAGGAGATTCGCGATCAGGCGGCGCAACCACTGGCCTCCGGAGCCGGGATAGGCTACTACGAAGAGGTCATCGGGAAGCCTGAACAAAGCTCTTCCAGTGATGTCGCGCTCCAGGAAGTAGTTCGCCAGATAAGCCAATCGGATCATCATCGGTGCTTCCTGGTTCTCATTCTCAATGCGAAAACTCCTGGCGGCGAGCCTGCGAAATTTTGGGAGAACGCGAAAATAACGGTTCTGCGAGTTGGCGTATCCCTTCGCTTAATTTTATCCTTTTTCGGAAACTTGGCTATTTGCCGTTCGGGAACCCCAGTGGCGGTGAACTTCAGGAAGGAAGGCCCGACGATCGAGATATGTTAACCTGCAGGGGAATAATGACTGCACCCGAAACCGGCCGAAGGGCAATAGTTTAGATTTTCAACGAATGAGCAGCGCCGGATCAGACGCAACGCCTCCTCAGAACCAGACCCCGAAGGTCAGCGTCATCATTCCCGCCTATAAAACTGCGGCTTTTATCGCCGAGACGTTGAATTCCGTTTTCGCCCAAACCTTCCGGGATTTTGAGGTGATCGTCATCAACGATGGCTCGCCGGACACGGCGGAGCTCGAAGTCGCGCTTCAGCCTTATATGGACCGTATCCGCTATATCAAACAGGAAAATAAAGGTCTGCCGGGAGCGCGCAACGCGGCCATACATCTCGCCCGCGGAGAACTGCTGGCCTTCGTGGACAGCGACGATCTCTGGATGCCTGAGTATCTCTCGGCGCAGGTGCAGTTTCTTGACACCCATCCTCAGGTTTATGCGTCCATCTCAGACGCGCTGCTTTTTGGTTCGGGCGGAGACGTGGTGTGGAGGATGTTGAAAGAGGGCGCGGGTCCCGTTCTCGGATTTGAAGACATGCTGAAGCGTAAGGGGGGACAGCTACCTTCTGCCATGGTCGCGCGGCGGCAAAGAGTGGTCGACATTGGATTGTTTGACGAGCGCATACGCATTGGCGAGGATGTCGAATTCTGTGTGCGCCTGGTGTTTCCCGAGGGAGCCGTGGGCTATCTAGGACGGGTTTTGGTGAAATACCGGCAACGGCCGGGCAGCCTCACCGAAGATCCGCAGCGGCGAAAGTGGAAAGTCGCGGAGATAGAATCTTTGCGCCGGGTGGGCGAGAACCTGAAACTCAACGAGTCGCAGCGCAAATTGCTGGAGGAGGAAATTGCGGCAGCGGTTGCGGCTTTGGCGCTGGGCGATGCTTATCATCACATATCGTTGCGCGAATACGGAGCGGCCGTGCAATGCTTCCGCTCCGCCAATGCTTACTATCGCGACCGTCGCATTCGCATTGCCGCATTTTTCCTTCATGCCCTCCCATGGTTGGCGGGGCCGGTCCTGAACCGGCGCTTGCAGCAGCGTCCTGTGCGCAAAATCTGAAGCAGTACATTCGGGCAATACCGCACCGCAAATGAGACCTCTCCGCCCTGTCGCTTGCCCATCACACCAGGGCTAGACTAGCCGTTATCGAAGTAGGAGGAGGTTCACATGAGTTCCAATTTTCTGGTTCGGGAACTCACTGTTCTATCCGTTGTTGTTTTGCTGCTCGGCAGCGCTGCTGTAGCCTCTGGGCAAGAAGAGCAGGTACTCTACAATTTTGCGAAGGGTGGCACGGGCGCTTATCCCTCCTCGGCGCCGACTTTTGACAAGTCAGGCAATCTCTACGTTACGACACCAAGCGGCGGGCCGGGCGCGTACGGCACCGTTGTCGAACTGGCGCCGCCCCACTGGTCAGCCAGCATGATCGCGAGTTTCCGCCGGGAAAGACACCGATGGCACGGTGTTTGAGATTATTCCGTAGAATTAGAATACGATCGCTTCGACCTTTTCATCGGGAGCGTCAACCCGACTCAGTCATTATCCGGCGGTATCGGCTTGGCTTTGCTGTTGATGAAAACCTCGGGGCCGACGTCCGGCTTGATGGGCTGAAATTTAACCGAGTCCTGGCTGAAGTCGAAGAAATCCGACAAGTCACCCAAGGCGTAGGAATCCGCATACCCCACACCCGGGTTGATTTGTCCCAGTCCAAACTGCTCCTCGATGAACAGCAGAATGCTGCCAAAATCGTTTTGCTGGTGCGAAACGTAATTTGGTTTCCCGTAGGGCGAGATCACAATTATCGGCACCCGGAAGCCGTATTCGTAAGAATTGGGATAGGAGTCACCGTTGCGGATTGGCGGCGCAACGTGATCGAACCATCCTCCCCAATCATCCCAGGCGACGATGATCGCGGTGTTCGACCAGAATGGACTCTGGCCGATCGCATTGACGATGTTGTCAACCCACGACGGCCCATTGTCAGTGGAGTTGCCAGCGTGATCGGAATTCGGTCCGGTGGGAACGACCCAAGTGACGTTCGCAAGGTCGCCGGCCTGAATGTCGGTGATGATTTGAGCGCTTGAGCCCTCGAGTATGACATTGTCGTTCCACTGGGTGCCGTCGCACGCGAGCTGGTCTTTCGGTCCCGTAGTGGGCAGACATATCTCCTGGATGGCATCGGGCGCCGTCCAAATATCTCCGTCCGTCGTTGCGTAATACCTCCAAGTCAGGCCCGCGCTATTCAGCAGATCGGCCAGCGTGGGACGGTCCATGCATTCCGAGCCGGGCAATTGGAACTCGTTGTCATTGGGGAAAGGTTCGCTGGTATCAATGACGTTGACGCTTGAACCAGGAGGCGCGAGGCATCCCACCCCCGGTGTTCCGTCACGGCGCTTATTGTCGGATGGATTACCCGAAATGTAGACCGTGCTCGTGGTCCCAGCAGGGCACGATCCTCCCGGCGTGCACACTGCCGACGTTCCCCCAAAGAGATACTGGTGCGCGGGGAAGCTTGGCCCCTGATTGGTTTGGAACATATTGTCTCCAAACGCGTAGGTCTGGGCCAATTGGATGTAAATTTGGTCGGCGGAACCGGGTACATACTGTAACTGCGGATTCGCAGGGCAAGGTTGCGGGCTGCATTGGTTCGGGTTCCAGCCATCCATGGCACACTCTGTTCCATTCCAGTCGCAGTCGTTCAGGAATCCGTTGTGACCGTGGCCGAGGTCGTAGCAGTTTTCACCCTGAGCGTTGCAGGTGACCAGCCCTTCCTCGACGGGAGTCAAAGAAACCTTGGTTGTGCCTACGTAACCGTAGTTCTGGATGTTGTACAGGTTCGGCCCGATTCCGCAGGAGTTCGGGTTGCCCAAGGGGGCAATGCACAATCCCTGAAACAGATTATCGGGCGTCCGGTTTTCCTGGACGATGATGACGACATGTTGAATCTTGTTGCCCCCGCCGACGCCAATCTGCGTTTGGATGGGTTGCGTGGCGCTGGTGGGTCCGCCGCCGGAAATGGTCGCTTGATTGGTGTACGTTCCTGTCGCGCTCCCGGCAACATTGACGTTGACCGTGATCGTCGAGTTGGCTCCGACTGCGATTGAGTTCGAAGTGGTGCAAGAAAGCGGGCTCAGATTGCAGGTCCAGCCACTGCCGAAGGTACTGTTGGCAGTGAAAACGCTGGGCAATGAGTCGGTGACCGTGATGGTTCCGCTAGTTGCGGCGGAGCTGCCGTTGGTCACTGTGATGGCATACTGCCCAGTCTGATTCGGGGCGAAACTGCCACTCTGCTGCAGGTTGATGCTCCAGCTTCCGGAAGGAGCAACGCTTTTGCCGCTCCCTCCGCCACAACCACTGAAGACTGCGGCCAAACAGATCACGCTAGCGGACAAGAAGGCGAGCTTTCGTCGCACGACAAGAATCTCCAGCCGAGGAATTGCTCCGGAATTAAACCCCATCCCGGAAGTGGATGAATTCTACAACTCGATGAGAAGATGAATTGTACCGCTTCGGTATGAGTTGGATGCAAATCAGAGGGGCATGGGTTTGCTTGTCCGTGCCGGAAATATGCTTTTTCACAGACCCGGAATCGGGTGGACGAAGACCCGCATGGTTACTTGCAACTGCCGCTTTATCAGTAATATAACCACGCTCTCATCAACCATTGCAATGGCTTTCCTGGCGAACTCCGGGGGATTGACAAACGGAAAAGAAACGCTATGCTTGAGACAGGCAAGGTAGTCCGTAACTTCCCCACTAAGGCTGGCGAATTCCCCGCTGTCACTAAACGAGCCGGGAATGCTTTTTCTCCGAGGGAGCGATGAAAATTGAAGGCGTCGCAGGCACTCGGACGACGGTCGGGATGACGATGGTCGTGATGAAGACCGTCGTGATGAAGACCGTTGGAAAAAACATGGTGGGGGTCTTGATTGCTTTGTTGCTCGTGGTCCCGGCCAGCGCCGGCACAAAGGCAAACACGACGGGCGGCACCATCATCGATTCCACCTTGGTGTGGGACGGGGTCACCCGTTATTACGAGGTCTATCTTCCGCCTGAACTTCCGGCGAATCCGGCGATGGTTTTGATGCTGCACGGGACCAGTCACGGCAGCAACCCGCCCATCACCGCAATGTGGGGCTGGCAGAATGTTTCCAATAAGTATGGGTTCATCCTGGTCAAGCCCGCTTCGACTTACAATGCGAACTCTGGGCAGTGGAACTGGAACGCTTATTCCATGAGCGAAGCGTTTACCGCGGCCGACGTTGGAACGTGTACCGCACCGCCCGCCACGGCTTGCCCGGACGATGCTGGATTTTTGCGCCAGTTGATCGTAAATCTGACGGCGCAGTACAACGTGAATCCCAACCAGGTCTACGTCGCCGGATTCTCCTCGGGCGCTCAGATGACGCATCGAGTGGGCGTGGAAATTTCAGATCTGGTGGCGGCGATTGATATTGGATCGGGCACGATTGTCGGTCAGTTGGATCCTCCGCCGATTACCTTGCCGGGTGCCGCGCTTGCGCCCATCTCGGTGCAGGAGTGGCATGGCACGAAGGATGATGAAATCCCGCCGTGCAATAACGGCAAAACAAAGTACTCGGGCTACAATTTTTACCTGGCCACGGTGGACCAGTCTTTCGATTACTGGACGCAGCAGAATGCCTGCACCAGCTTCGAGAACAATACGCCATTGTGCGACAATGGTTTGGCAAACCCGAATACGACGGGCAACGATGCCACGGGCTGCACGAACAACACCGAGGTCCAGTTTATTTGGGAGGAAGGCGTCGGGCACACTTTTGAAAGCCAGAATGACACGACTCGCTGGCTATTCTTTGCCGCCCACCCGAAGCAGCCGCAGTAACCACGTGCTTCCCCCCGGCACGATAGCGGACAAGGCAGCCAGTTAAATCTGAATGGTGGGGACGACCCTCGGGCCAAGCAATCATGAGTATTGAACAGGTAGTGGATGCCAGCGAGCCGATGAAGCAACTCACCGGCTATATCGTCGAAAAAGTGATGAGGGGCAAGAAGGTGGAGATCAACGAGGATACCCCGCTGGTCTCTTCCGGGCTGGTCGATTCTTTTGCGCTGATTGAGATTTTCATTGAATTGCAACGCCTTGCCGGGCGCAAGGTTCCGGCGAGCAAGGTGCAGGCCAAGGACATGGATACGGTGCGCCTCATGTTTGCCATGGCGGAGAAGTTCGGCAAGCCGGCGAAAAGCTGATGGCAGAAGTTGAGGCGCCTAGCAGGCGTGAATGAGCCGCCCAGCGGCGAATGGGAGCCTGCTGCCGAAATCCTGAGCCGCGTTCTGTGCGGCGAAGGATCTCGCGCCTCAACTTTCAACTGACTTTTCATTTGTCCCAAGTACTCAGCATCTCAGTAATTTTTCCGCGATCGATTTTTCCATTCACGTTGAGCGGAATCTGCGGGAAATGATAGATGCGGTTGGGAACCATATAGCGCGGCAACCGGGTTTCGCAGGCGGCGATGATTTGAGCGTCGCGCGCCGGGTCCGAACCGGAAACCACGCCGACAATGCCGGAGGCGGAACCTTCCGTGAGCGGCCAGGGAATGGCGACCGCGAGTTCTGTTTTCGCCGCTTCGCGCAACACCAGATCGATCTCCTGCAACTCGACGCGATAGCCGCTGATCTTGACCTGGAAGTCGCGGCGCCCAAGATAAAACAGGCAGCCGCGATTGTCCTGGCGAACCAAGTCCCCGGTGCGATACCAAATCTGATCGCCGGTGTGCGCCAGCTTTACGAAACTCTTCGCCGTTTTTTCGGGATCATTCAGATAGCCGCGCGTGACTTGCGATCCGCCCAGGCAGAGTTCGCCGCTCTCGCCGGTGGGCACGGGTTCGAGTTGCTCGTTCACGGCGCACACCTGTTGGCCGTCGAAGGGCCAGCCGATCGGCACCAGACCACGCTCGCACTCGGCTGGCGATGTCGCCGAATCCCAACGGTACCAGGTGATCGCGATGGTCGCTTCGGTTGGCCCGTACAGGTTTTCGAGAATCGAGTTGTTCGCCGCTTGTTGCCAGGCCTCGGCCAAGGTCGCAGAAAGCGCTTCGCCACAAAAAAGGCTCCAGCGCAGCGTAGGAAACGATCCCGGCTCCAACAGCCCCAGCTTGGACGCAAACATGGCAACCGACGGCACCGAGAACCAGCAGGTCAGTTGTTTCTCATCCACCAAGACGGCCGGAGTCAATGTCTGTTCGGCGTAAGGGCAGAGCGTCGCGCCCGCATCCCAGCAGGTAAACAGATCATGCACGCTGAGATCGAACGTCAAATCGAAATTCTGCGAACAGCGATCGGCCGCGTTAAAACCAAATCGTTTCTTCGCGTATTCCATGTACGCAACCGCGTTCGATTGGCTGACGGCGACTCCCTTCGGAATTCCGGTGCTGCCCGAGGTAAACAGCAAATACGCGGTCGCATTTCCGTCCACGGCTGGATTGGAAGGTTCGGTGGGATCGGCGACCTTCGACAACTGGCGCGCCGCAACGACATGGTGCCTCGTGGGTGATCCGTTGGTCGGCTCCCAACCTGGATCGGGAACGATTAACGTCAACGGCTGATCGAGGCGCGGGAGTAAAGACTCGAGCGTAGCGGCGCACTCCTGGCCAACAACAAGCGTACGGCATCCAGAGGCTTTGAGCATGGTCAGCGTGCGCTCCAGTGGGAACTTCGGGTTCAACGGACAATAGCCTCTGCCGCTTCCCAAGATTCCCAGAATGCCGCCATAGGCGCCCACGCTGCGGCTGGCGAGTATGGCGACCACGCCTTCGGAGGGATCGAGACTGCCGTTGAGCGATGCCGTGATTTTTCCGGCATAGTTCCATAATTGCTCGTAGGTCAGCACGTCGTCGCCAATTTCGAGGGCCGGACTGCCGGGATTCGTGAGCAATGAGCGGAGGAAACCGCTGATCAAGCTTCTTGAATTCTTTGGCAAAACCATGAGTCACCTTGCATGCTGCGGATACGGTCGCGTTTGGTACGAGCCAGAATTTCTCAGGGCATCTTGCCGTCGAGCGAACATCCAGAAAGCGGAGCTCGCTTAGTCCGCTCGCTTAGTAATGATAACGGGCCTGCAAGAAATCGATCCGGTCATGACTCACGCGATACACTAAGCGGTGCTCTTGCGTAAGGCGACGCGACCAACATCCTGCCAGCACATATTTGAGGGGCTCCGGCTTTCCAATTCCCGTAAATGGATCGCGCACGGCGCTTTCGATGAGTTCGAAAGCGCGAATCGCGATTTTCCGATCGTTTTCGACCCAGTAACGAAGATCCTGCCGGAAGCTGGGATGAAATACCGCTTGCCGCTCAATTTGCCGCTCAGTGCCGCGCGGCAAGGCCCATCTCCCGGCGGAACTCTTCCAGCGGTTCTGGTCTGCCCTTTCTGGCTAGCGCTCGTCGTAGCGCGGCCAAAAGTCGCTGCGCATTCTTAGGCGATCTCAAAAGGTGCGCTGTCTCCAAAAGCCCTGCCAGTTCGTCGGCAGGAACCATGGCCACTTTCCTGTCTCCCTTGCGGCGTACGATTACAACCTCATGGTCGTTCGCCACCCGGTCCAGCACAGAAGCCAGGCTCTGCCGCAGGCTGGTATATGAAGTTTCGATCACAAACCCTCCTCTATTACCGTACAGGATTGCTGTACGGACTGCAATCATCCCTTCCGGACAATGCACTGCACGCATTCAACAACGTCGTCGATTACTTCAGGGTTTTGTTCGACGGCGACGATTTTGTCGAGGAAGCTCCCTGAGGAACATCCAAAATTTTGAACAGACGGTCGGCGACGATCTGGTTGCCCTCCGGCTTCAGGTGCGATATGCCAACATAGAGCGAGGCTTTCTGATCATCCAACAGATCCCCCAGATTGAAAAGACCCGGAGGGTCCAGCTCGCGCGCCCGCTTATACACTGCCTGATACATCTCGCCCATGCCCGGATATTTCGTGTACTCCTGGGTCAGCGTTTTTTGCTCGTCGGGCGTGAGTTGTTTGTGGCTGACCGCCATGTTCGGATACCAGGCAAAGATGGCGCGGAAACCGAACTGCTTCCCGAGCGCGTTGACGATCTCCATGTTTTGAACGTAATTGCGCACCACGTCGACAGCCATCAATGTGGGGTCGGGTGCGGCGACCGCTGCCGTTTCTTCCTTGCGATGGAAGGGAGCTCCGGCGGCAATCTTGTCGAGAAAGTGATAGGTGTTGGTCTGGCTGAAGTAGGAAAAATGCGCCTTCTGGCCGGCTCCCCATTTGTCCAGAAAATTCTTAAACGAAGTGTAGTTGCTGTGTACGTCGGCCTGGCGGCTCTGATAGGCGGTAAAGGCCTCGGTGCCGCCGTCGTAGAATAGTGCAACATCCGGCCGGCGGGTGGCGTGTTTTAGGCCTTCCATCAAGCCGATCAGTTCTTGCGTGTTCGACCATCCCTTTTCTGCGTAGTTCACAATGCATACCGGCCGACCCGCTTTTTCATAGTCGGCGGCAATGAGCGAGGGGATAGTCTCTGCGTCGGGCGCGCCCGCGCCCCACATTACGGAATCGCCGAACATCCAGATGGTGAAAGTCTTATCGTCGCAGCGCGTGTGCAGGGTTCGCCGCACGCCCTCGTCATTGATCGAAATCACCTCGCCCTGATACGGTTTCCGGCGCCACAGGACCCACGGGTAATACGTAATTTTGTTGGCCTGCGCAAATTCTTTCCGGTATTCGCGTTCGGCGGGGCTTGCTTTCTGGGACTGTTCGAGGTTGGCCGCCAGTTCCAGGACGTCGCTGGCGGCGGGGAGGTAACGAAAATAGGAATAGATCTCGCCGGCTACCAGCAGACCGACGCACAGAGTCACGGCGACGCAAAGGCGTACGGCGAAGTGCTTGAGAAGGGGCGTATATTGCGCAGCGGACACCTGGCGACTCTCCACCATCGGATCGCTCGCGGTTATCGGCACAAACGGCTCAGCCTCGCTTTTCGCCTCGTCGTTGTGGTGAATGCTAGCATAGCGTTACTTCTTCTTAAAAACGCGCTCGTAAGTCGACATACCCTGTATTGGATTCCCGCACATTCACAAAAAACGCGAATGTGTGGGGCACCCAGTGGTCACTCTGGCTAGAACAGGGCGTACATGACCGGTCCGGTTTCGGCGTGGCCGGGTTGAAAAATCACGCTCAAATAAAGTGCTAACACGACGACCACGGGAGTGATCCAAACCCAGCGTTCGTTCGCGACAATGCCGAGCCAACTCGACACAAAGCCTGGCGCGGTTTCCTGGCGTCTACGCGCGGCTTCTCCTAGATGATCGAGAAGAACCGTGCCGCCGATGACCGCGAAGTAGCCGACCGTCGCCACCAGCGCCAGCACATAAAAGCTTGGATCGAACGAGCGGTGCAGATAAGCGTGCGGCGAAACCAGTCCCTTTAACATGGCGACGGCTTGGTGGATGCTCTCCGCGCGAAAGAAAATGTAGCCGATGCACACGGCGGAGAACGTCAGCGTCCAGGAGATGGCGGTGGCCACGGCGCCGGTCCATTCGAATCCCACACGCTTGCGGAACTCCTGCCATTGCCGGTGCAGGACGAGCAAAATGCCGTGGTAGGTGCCCCAGCACAAGAGCAGGACGTTCCCCTTCTCGCCCGGTGAAATGTGCCACACCCCGAAAACAAACATGGCGATCACGAGCGAGAGGTTGCGCCACCAAACCTCGCGCCGCATGGTCGCTAGCGGCAGAAACAGAAAGTCGCGAATCCAGAACGACAGAGACATGTGCCACCGCGTCCAGAATTCCGAGATCGTGGTGGAGAGGTACGGCCGGTTGAAGTTCTCGTGCAACTGGAGCCCGAACAGTCGAGCCGCGCCAATCACGATATGGGTAACTCCGCAGAAGTTGAAATAGAGCTGGAATCCATAACCGAGAATCATGCACCAGACGTCGATTCCGCTCAGGCGTGCGGCGGGGTTGCTGAAAACGCCTTCCACGCCCGCTCCCGTGTAGAGCCCTCCGGCCATGATGTTGCCGAGATAAACCATCATGCTGCCGATCGCAATCCGGCGCACGCCGGTTTTCAGATCGTCGGCGCTCGCCGACCAATCCTGGCGGAATTGCGGCAGCATGGCTGACATGCGGCAGAT
>Ga0187887_10002911_pt1 | contig 13459 bp, 11 predicted proteins | sample June2016WEW_7_10_FD_132977 | JGI IMG/M metagenome (GOLD analysis project Ga0187887, IMG submission 132977) | Peatland microbial communities from SPRUCE experiment site at the Marcell Experimental Forest, Minnesota, USA - June2016WEW_7_10 | ecosystem: Environmental > Terrestrial > Soil >...
CGCCTGTGGATCGGACCCGCCAAGCTGCAGCGCCAGTGGCTGCTCCTCGGGATCGTAGCGCAGCAACCGCGCCCGGTCGCCATGCAGCACCGCGCTGGTGGTGAGCATTTCGGTATAGAGCAGAGCCCGTCGCGTCAGCAAGCGATGGAAGTACCGGCAATGCCGGTCGGTCCATTCCATCATCGGAGCTACTGAAAATCGGCGGGACCGACTCAGCGGAGATATTTCTTTATTATCAGACATTTCATTAATTCTTGTTAAGGCTGATGTCGTACCGTTTCCGGCCCATTTTGACCCATTTTCGATGCTGTGTTACGACTGTTTCGTACTTTTTGGTTTCCAGTCGTACCGCATTACTGAAAATAGGACGGACTCAATACACCAACTGAGCCCTGAACGCAGGTACAGTACGCCACCCGCCGCGCGGTGCTCACCGGAATGACCTAGGAGCGACCGCGAAATTCAGATTCAAATCGACGGCTTGGCGATAGAGGCGCAAAAAAACCGCGGCTTTGGACCCCGCGGGCAATTACAATTATCGCAGAATATGTTTTTGACATGTACGCCTAATTACCTAATAGACCGTCACCGTATAAGCCATTGTTATTACTTATAGAATTGGCCTCAGGTTTTGCACGACGCAATTACCGAAACTCACTTCACTCCCGTCTGCTGCGAGCCGTAGGGGTTGCAAGGAAGCCTCGATGCTTCCGGGCCGCCGGTACGCCTTGAGTACGACGGCGGTACGCTTTGCGCTGCCCTGTCGGCTTAAAAGCCGCGAAACCCCGTGCTCGGCAAACCGGTCAGCCCCATCATCAATAGGCTTTGATCATGATGGCCCGTAAGTGTGCGGATTGGGTCAACAAAAGCCCAGCTAGAGGCGCCGGTCATCAACACGCTATCGGTGGCCATGCCGGGCAGCCAGCATGGCTTGCTATGCCGCGAAGATCTGTTTGAACGATGCGGGGATGCTCGCGGACGCCAGGCGGCCGTCATCTGATTGCCTGAGCCAAACACGCGCCTCGAACCCCTCGAAGATCGGACGATCGCCGCAGAATCCCTCGTATTCGACCCGGAGGCTCGTGCTGCCCCAACGCCGGATCTCTGCGCCGATCCTAAGAATCTCCTCGTGGGTCACCGAGCTTAGGAACCGGGCGTTAGCCTCGACGATCGGCAGGCCGACGATGCCGAATTCCGTGCGCATTGCTCGCAGGCTGTGGCCAGCCTCGCGCAAGAGCGACTGAAAGGCGCCGTCCATCCAGTAGAAGTAGTTCGGATAAAACACAATACCCTGTTCGTCGCAGTCGCCCCAAACGACCCGGACCTCGAAATGTGATTTCATGACTTCTATCCCAGCTGCCGGAGCGCCGGCGCATGATTTTGACGGCATCGTGAGGTCGCGGTCGGGCGCGCGACAAAACCGGCCAGACGAGCAATCAAATTGGAGACAACCAGGATGACGCGGCTGCTCGGTTTTTTACCCCGGCACCGTGTTTCCCAGTTTTTGATACGAGCAACAAGCATCGTGCCATCGAACGATCGCCTCGACCTGCGGGGGCAGTTCGGTCGCCAACCCTCCGTGATACAAATTCCACGCCGCGATATAGGGCTCTCTGACGGATGTGAGAATTGGTACCCCGGCCACAATTGCATCTTCGATGCAGGACCGTAAGCCATCGCCTTCGGATTCGGCTTTGCCGAATTTATTGATAATGACAAGGTCAGCGCCGGCATCAACCGCGTCCGTGATGCAATGAGAGATCGCCGCCAGGCCGCGCGGATCGAGCTTGCAGCCGCGAGATCCGAGACCGCGATCTTGTGTGATGCGCTCGGCTCTGCCGGTCCGGATATCGACGATATTGAGCGGAGCGCTGCACTCGTCCAGACCAACCCCGAGCTCCTGAAGAACCCCGCCGACGATGACGCCCCTCTCCCGCAAGCGTTTGACCACCCCGCGAAGCACGGCGTTGATGTCAAAGTCCTTGTCGTATCGAATCGCAGCGAGCACTGGCTTCAGATCGCGAACCATTCCTGTATCCATCGCCCCGCCCCGGATCGCTAGACGGGTATCTCGCCGAGATTGGCACTCACACCGAGTTCGACGTCAATGACCCTCCTGGCACGACCTGGAACCGATATTTCCACGGCGTAGCGTCCCGAGTCATCATCCAGCCGGTCAAACTTGAAATCACCGAACGTGTCGCTTGTCGTCTCGGCGATTACGGCCCCACCCCGCAATAGCCGCACGCTCGCGCCCGCGACGCAGTCGACCACGCCGTCTGCTCTCACTGAAAGCGAGCCTGCGATGAAGCACTTGGAATAGCGCCACAGGTTCTTGTAATAGACCCGCGGTTTGGTGCCACGTTCGGGGTTCATGACATCAAGCTGGCTCTCACGTGCCAGGCGCTCCATTTCTGCGTCCTCGAGCTTAACCGCCTGCATTGCACCGGTCGGACAGGAAAGCTGCCCGCGAGTTTGGTTCCAGCCTTGATCGATCAGGTGAGCATCGAACGGCCATGCCTGCGGAATCTTCAGTTCGTCGTTCCACCAGATGTGGCCGTAGGGGCAGGCATCGACCAGCTCCCGGCGGCCCTTCGCCTTGAGCGCATCGATAAGCACGATGCCGTCGTCGCGCTTTTTCACCGCGCCCTCGCCTTTCGCGACGCAGGGCGCGTCGTCACAGTGGTTACACATGGTCGGCACGTAGGCGACATCGATCATCGGCGGCTGCCCACGCTCCTTCTGCAGGATGTTGATCCATTGGTGGCCATGCTTCGGCATTGGCGCCGAATAACCCGGCCAATCATTGCCGACGTACTCATCCATGACCGCGAGTGTGCACAGATTGCAGTTCGTGCACTCGGCGACGTCGATGATCATATTCCATTTTTTCATCGCTTATCCCGCAACATTCCGAGCCGTCAGCCCAAGACACCAACCTCACGGCGCCCATGAACCGGACAGCGCATCGCTCGATATTCGAAGCACGCCCCGCGTCGACTGATTTTCACTTTGGTATCTGCGGCACGACGAGATGGAAAAGCTTCAGCGATTTTCCGCTCGCCGCCTGGATTGTCGTGGTCTCGGAGGGACCGAGATAGATGCCCGCACCCTTTTCGACCTCGTAATCCCGATTGTTGAGCTGGATGCTGCCCTTGCCTTCCATCAGATAAATGAGCTGATGCTTGCTGGTTATATCCGGCTTGAATGTTTCCGCCGATTTGAGCCAGCGCAGGGAGCCTTGCACATTCTTGGCCCTGCACAAGGCTTCGTTCAGAACCTCGGTGACCTCGCCTTGGCCGGCGGACGTCTTTTTTGGTAGCTTGTTAGTATCAATGAATGTCAGCGACATAATCGTTCTCTTCTGCTCTATGGACAATGTTAGGTCTGAATCCAGACGCGGCCGTCTTTGCGGTCCCAGCGCAAGTCGTCGTCCGTGCCTTCGAGGATCGTGGTCTTGAAGCGGTTGGGGGCCTGAAACTCGAAATAGAACAGCGGCTCGGTGGCGCGCAGGCGATGCTTTTCCTCGGCCGGAATGAAAATCATGTCGCCGGGACCGACCGGCCGGATCCCATCGTCGGACTCCACGGTCGCCTTGCCGTCGATGATAAAATAGAAGTGCTCGCAATTCTTGTGCAGGTGCAAAGGAGACGCCGCGTCCTTCTTGTAGTGCATGACCCCGGCCAGCATGTCGTCGATATGGGCAAGCTCCTGATTGACGAAAAAGATGCGCTCACGCGCCGCCTTGGCGTCGATTAGGGAGGGCAATTCGCCCTCCTTGAATACATAAGCCATTCAAGTTTCTCCTCTCGTTGCTGTCGTTTTCAGCGCTCTTCATCGCGCTGAACGACACAGTTCACGTCAATCGTCATTTCGCCGGCACCAACGCTGCTTCAACTGTGCGATTAGCCTGCGGATCTTTCTTAGTCTGGGCGAAGGCCTCTGAAATGTATTCGGTCTTGCCGTCCCACAACTCGATTTGAACCAAACCCTGCGAGCCGGCGAGCGCGTGCGTCGACTTGGTCTGCGAGCGATGCGGCATCAACAGATTGACCACGCCGCCGCGGTCGACCGAGCGGCCAGGATCGCCCATGGGCTCATACAGCGCCGAGGACTCGTAGCTGTGGGCGACGCCGCGCGACAGCCGCTGGGTAAGCACCGCGGCGCAGATTACCGCGCCGCGGTCATTGTAAACTTTCACCAGATCGTGCTGCTTGATACCGCGCTCCGCGGCGTCTTCCGTGTTCATCCGCACAGTCCAATAGAACCAATCCTTCACCTTCACCCGGTGGTCCGGAATGTTGAGGAGGAAGCTGTCTTTGCCGTCGCCCTGGGTGTGGAAGCTGTACTTGCTGTGCGGCGTGAGCAGTTGCAGCGGATATTTCCGGAACAACTCGCCCGACTGCGGGCCCTCCCATGACGGCACATATTCCACGACCGGCGGCCGCTCGGGATCGTTCAAGCGTTTGAGGCTGTTGCACTCGAATTCGAGCTTGCCCGACTGGGTCTGCAGGCCTTTGAGGAACTCCACCGAATAGTCGGCAGGCAATGGATGCGGCTCCGGGACGTCCTTCTTGCGGCCTTCCCAGAACCAGCGGAACGAGACCGGCGTCCGCAGATGCTCCTTCTCCGACGGCACCACGAAGTAGCCACGGCGAATGAACTTTTTCCATGACGTGGCCGACGGCATGTCGGACGCATCAAACAAGCGCTTGACCCAATCGATCTCGTTTACGCCTTCGGAGAAATAATTGGCGAGCCCAAGCCGTTTGCAGATCTCGTTGAAGATCCAGAAGTCGGACTTGGACTCCCCGAGCGGTTCGATCGCCGGCGCCTGGAAAATGATGACGCGATGGTTGAGCTGCTGCTGTCCGTGATGGCCATAACCGCCGAGCCCGGCCCACTCGCTGATGTCGGCCCGCTCGAAATTGGTGCATGCCGGCAGGATGACGTCGGCGAATTTGGTATCGCCCTCGAACCAGATGGCTTGGCTGACAATGAACTCAAGGTTGGGTGATTGGAACATTTTTACGTGGCGGTTCGTGTTATTCATGGTCGGGATCAGGGAGCCGCCGTACTTGAACATCATCCGCACCGGCGCGTGTCCGGCCGCCGGGTAGCTGAACTTGGCGAACTGCGATTCGATCGATTTGCCGTTCCACGGATAGCCGCCGTCGGCTTTGCCGTCGATAATCGCCTCGGGAAGCGAGAGGCGCGGAATCCTCTGCTGCGGCGTATTCATCGTCGGCAACTGCGGCATACGCTGAAACAGCTCGACGGCCATCGCTGTCTTTTCGATGTCGCCGGACATGCCGCCGTCGGCATAGCCGGGGAAATAGAAGTTGAGATCGACCGGCGCCCCCCATTGCAGATTGCCCATGTTGATGCCGGGCTTGCCCAATCCCTGCATCGCGATCAGGCACACCATGGTACGCGCCCACTGGATGCCGGTCTGATTGCGGCAGGCGCCGCCATGGCCATTGCCCCAGCCGCCGCAGCCGAGATAAGTGCGTTTGGCCGCCCATTCGCGTGCCAATGCGCGCACGTCTTTGGCGGGCACGCCGGTCGCCTTCGCCTGCCATTCCGGAGACTTGGGCACGCCGTCGGTTTCGCCCATGACATAGGCTTTCCACGCGTCGAAGCCGACCGTATGCGTGGCGACGTAGTCCTTGTCGTAGAGTTCCTCTTTGATCCAAACATAAGCGATCGCAAGCGCGAGTGCCGGCGAGGTCGTTGGCTTGGGACAAATCCATTTGCCCGGCAAAAATTGAGCCGATGAATTGTAGTGGGGATCGATGTGCACGAGCTTGACGCCGAGCTTCTTCAGCCACTGCCGGCGCACGGTCCCTTCCTGCGCGCCATAGGAGCCGCTCGTGGTTTCGGGATCTGCCGCCCAGAATACGACCATCTCGCAATTCTGCAGCAGATCTTCGACGGTGCCGTAAGTTTCGCACTGGCCGACGCGAAGCGTGTAGCCCCAGTGATGCGCTGCGCCCCAGTACCAACCTTCCCAACTGTCCGGATTATGGTGGACGGGCGTATGTCCGACGGCATTGCTAAAGCGGTACAGCGCGCTCAGGTAATAGCCGATGTGGCCCCAGGTATGATGTGAGCCGTGCGAGACTGTCATGGCGCCCGGACCGTGATCGTGCTTCACCCGCTTGATCTCGTTTGCGACCAGGTCGAGCGCTTCCTCCCAGCTGATCCGGACATAGCCCGACTTGCCGCGGTTCTCCGTATTGCGCTCGCCCTTCGGGTCGAAGTCGACGCGTTTCATGGGATGCAGCAAACGATCGGGCGAATAGATCATCGACCGGCTATTCTGGCCGTGTGGAGCGAGCGTCGTTTTGCGCGGCGGCGTGAATTTCATTCCGTGCGCGTGAATCGTCCACGGCTGCGGATCGGTCTCGTCGAAGTCGATCGGCGTAGTGCGGATGATTTTTCCGTCCTTGACGTAGACGAAGAGCGGACCGCCATTTGCCATGTTGCAATAGCGCATCGTACCGTCCGGCATACGGACGCCGTACTTCCAGCCGGCGGTCTGCATCATCATCAAGGTTTGCGCCAGCCAGTTGGTAAGATCCTCAGGACCGTCGATTCCGATCGTGAAATCCTTCTGCGCGTTGATTTGCCGGAGCCAGTCGATCGGCGGCGTGAGCAGCGCGGCGCCAAGCTTGGCGTTCTTGAACGACAGCGTGACGTCCGGATTCGCATAAAACCCCGCGCCGGAGCTGACCTTACCGTCGCGAATTGAAATCCAGCGTCCGATCCCCTCGTCGCGGGCCCTGATCTGCGCAACCAAATTGCGCTCCTTGAGCCGAGCCGCAAATGCCGGATGCCGGCGCGCCGCAAGTTTGAGCATCAGGGGCAGCGCAAACAGAATGATCAAGAATTTCAATCGTGAAAGCATGTTGCCTGTCTCTCGCCGCAAACGATACGCGCGCAGGGAACCACCGCGTGCCTCATCGCGCCGTCCCCGATCCTCGATTATATCGGTAGCCTGATCATGAACTGATGCAGATTGCTCGAAGACTGATCGATTTTGGCGATCGACCGGCCGCGACGCGTTAGTCCGGCGATCCCCGCTAACTTTCTTTCCCGCGTTCCCGCCCCGGCCTGACGCGCCGAAATACGCAGCCATCTTTTCCGAATCGGCGACGAGATCGGCAGATTGCCCGTCGTAAATGATCTGCCCGCGGTCAAGGACAATCGTTCGTGGTGCAAAGTTGAGCGCAAGATTTACGTATTGCTCGACCAGGATGATGCCGAAGTTACCGGCGTTGCGTAACATCACGAATATATCGAATAGCTTCTCCACGACCACCGGCGCGAGTCCCTCCATGGGTTCGTCCAGGAGCAAAAGCCGTGGATTGCCCATGAGCGCCCGTCCGATACTGAGCATTTGCTGCTCACCGCCGGAAATTTCGTGCCCCCCATTGCTTCGACGCTCCGCGAGATTTGGAAACAGCTCATACACGCGGTCCAGATTCCAGTGTCCCGGCTGGGCGGCGATGACGAGATTTTCCTCGACCGTAAGCGAGTGGAAAATGTCGCGGGTCTGCGGCACATAGCCAATGCCGCCGCGCGCCCGATAATAGCTGGCCTGCTGACCGATCTCGACATTGTCGAATGAGATGCCGCCCGAATGCAGACGCGTTTGCCCGGCGATGGTCTTCATCAAAGTCGACTTGCCGACGCCGTTGCGCCCGAGGACGGCAAGCACGCCGTTTTGCTCGAGCGCGAACGAGATGTCCTCAATGATCACTGTCCGACCAAAGCCGGCAGTCACCTGGTCAAGCTGCAGCAGGCCGGCCATGCTTGCTATCTCCAAGATAAACTTCACGCACCTGTGAGTCGGCCGCGATATCGTCCGGTGAACCCTCCACAAGAATCGAGCCCCGCACCAGGACGGAGATCTGCTGGGCGAAACGGAAGACCAGATCCATATCGTGGTCGATGAGCAACACCGCGATTTCCTTCGGCAGCGTTGCGATGATGTCGAGGATGACGTGACTCTCGGCGGTCGGAATTCCGGCCGCTGGTTCGTCGAGCAACAGAATCGTCGGACGCAACGCCAGCGCAACGGCGATTTCGAGCAGACGCTGCCGTCCATACGGCAGTAGCTGTGCAGGAACGTCCGCCACGTCACTCAGGCCGACGCGATGAACAAGCTCGTCCACGCGCGCGAGCTGCCGACCATGGCTGAACACCGATCGGAAGAGGTTGCCCGCTATTCCGTCGCATTCCGCAACCGCCAGAAAAACATTCTCGCGCACGGTCATCTTGGGAAACAGCGAGGTGATCTGGAATGTTCGACCAATACCCAGCCGAATGCGCCGCGCTTCACTCAATTGGGTGACGTCTTCCCCATTCAGAAGGACGTGACCGGAGGATACTCGTAAACGTCCGGTCAGGAGATTTACGAAGGTCGTTTTGCCGGCACCGTTGGGGCCAATCAAAGCACGACGTTCGCCGGGTCGGAGCGTGAAATTCACGTCAGTTATGACGTGGTTTGCCTCGAACGAACAGTTGAGCGCGCGGGTTTCAAGGGCAGCGGTTTCCATCACGCCCTTCTCCGCATTTTAATTGCGTCAACGGTACGCGCCGCGATCCCGAGAATGCCGCCGGGCGCCAGCATCACAAAGGCGATCAGAATGACGCCAAGGCCCAGAAACCAGTTCGCCGGGTCCTGCTTGGCCAATTGATCTTGCGCCAACATGAAGACGGGACAACCGATAAATGCACCATAAAGCCGGCCCGAACCGCCCAAAATCAGCATGATCAGGATATTGCCGGACAGTTCGAAGCCAAGTGAATGCAACGCCACGAATTGTGTCGTCTGCGCCTGCAAGGCACCGGCAAGGCCGGCCAGTGCGGCCGCAATCACATAGGCGATGACGCGGCGGCGCATGATCGGACAACCGATCGCCGCCATGCGCGCGTCATTCTCGCGGATACCCCGCAGCGACCATCCGAACGGTGAGTTGATCAGAACCTGCACAAAGCTGAAAACCAGGAACAAAACCGTCAAACTGTAGAAGAATGCGGTCTTGCCGCGAAAGTCGAACGCGAATACGCCGAGCAGTGGTGAAAAGGCGACGCCCTGCAGGCCATCCTCACCCCCGGTCAGACCGGTTGCCTTATTGGCAATCTCGTAAAGCAGAGCGGCCGATGCCATCGTCAGCATCAGCAGTGTAAGACCTTTTGTCCGCAACATGGCTACGCCGAACACAAGACCGGTGAACGCCGCCACCGCCATTGCGCAAAGCGCAGTGACAAGCGGATCGGTGATACCGTGCACCGAAAGGATGCCCGCCGTGTAACCGCCCATGCCGAACAAGCCGGCATGTCCGAGCGTAACGATACCGGCGTAACCCACCAGCAGGTCGAGCGATAACGCGAAAAGGATCATCACAAAAATTTGTGTCGCGAGCGGCTCGTAGCCTGCAAGCACAAGCGGCAGGCTCGCAATCACGAGCCAAGGCAGCAGTTTCAACAAACGGATCAGGCCGGAGCGAATTACGCCGAACCGGATAGTCACGGAAACATTGCGTGAAACGGGCATGGTTGTCATGATGCGATCTCAACGACGCTCCATGATGCCGTTCGGACGCCAGATGAGAACGGCGAAAACAAAAGCAAAAATGAAAATCGAGCCGGCCTCAGGCAGAAAATAGCGGCAGGCGGTGTCCGACAATCCGATGGCCAGCGCCGCGACGAAGGGGCCTTTGATATTGCCAAGACCACCGACAGCCACAACGATCAGGAAATAGATGATATATTGCAGCGGATAACCTGGTGCGATGGCGAGAACATCGGCACCCAGGCCGCCACCCAGAGCGGCCAAGCCGGTTCCTAGACCGAAGGCGGCAGCAAACAAACGGCTGGTGTTGATGCCGATCGATTGCGCCATCGCACGGTTGTCGACGGCGGCACGGATGCGCGCCCCAAACAATGTCCGATCGAAGGCGAACCACAGTCCAGCGATGACCGCCGTGCCGAACCCGACCAACGCCAGCCGGTAGGCAGGCAGTGCAAGATCGAAGATCGTCACCTGCCCTTTCAAATAGTCCGGCAACCGGATTGGCTGGGCAACCGGCCCCCACGCGATCCGCACCAACGCCACCGAAACCAGAATGAGGCCGAACGAGAACAACACCTGATCAAGTTCAGACCGTCCGTACAGATGACGATAGAGCGTGCGCTCCAGCACAAAGCCAAGCACCGCCACCAGGACGCAGCCGATCGCAAGCGCCGGGAGAAACGCGATACCGATCCGGTTCATCAGGGTCACGGTCGCATAGCCGCCCAGCATGGCGAACACGCCATGCGCAAGATTGACGAAGCCCATCAGCCCCATCGTGACCGAGAGCCCAACGGAGATCAGGTACAGGATCATGCCGTAGGCGACCCCGAAAAACAGGATCGTGATGAGCGTTGTCACGGCCTTGGCTTCCAGCGTTTCCGGTTATTTGAACTCCGCTTATTTCTTATTGAACACTTTCCACGGATCGCCCACCTGCTCGATCGTCGCGAACTCGATGTTCGCCAGACGCCCGTTCTTTTCCTCTACGCGGCGCAAATATAGATTCTGGACGATGTCGCCGGCTTGATCGATCCGGATTGGTCCCCCCGGACTATTCGGGTCCGACCAGGCGTGCAAAAACTTCATGGTCGCATCGGGGTCGATTTTGCCGTTTTGCGCCTTGATCGCGTCGTAGATCGCGTGCATGCCGTTCCAGCCCGCCTCGGCAAAAAAGGTTGGAACCGATTCGGCTCCGTATGCCTTTGTCCACGCCGCGACAAAATCGATATTGGCCTGACGAGTAGCAGCGGGCGAATACTCACCCAACGTAACAACGCCCAGCGCACTTTGGCCCATATTCGGCAGCTCGTCATCGTACACAATATCTTGCGGGCCGATCAGTTTGATCTTCGACTTGGTGATGCCGATGTCATCAAACGCTTTCATGAATGCGGTGGCCTGCGGACCACCGGGATTGAAAACGTAGACAACATCCGGATTCACATCCTTGACCTTCTGGAAATACGGCAGGTAATCGCTCGTCTTCAAAGGGATGCGAACCGATCCGACGATCGTGCCGCCGCCTTCGGTGAAGCTCTTGGTGAACGCAGCTTCGCCGTCGTGGCCCGGAGCAAAGTCGCTCACCACGGTGTAGGCATTCTTCCAGCCCTGCTTTGCCGCCCATTCGCCCAGCGGGTAGCTGGTCTGCCACAATGTCCAGCCGCTACGAACGACATAGGGCGACTGCAACGTCACCGCGCTACCGCCGGCAGTCATGGTGACGAAGGGCACCTTGGCCTCCTTGGTCAACGCCGCGATCGCCATGGCATTGGGCGTCCACTGGCCGCCGGTCAGAATTTGCACCTGATCGCGAAGGACGAGTTCCTGAGCGAGACGCTTGGCAAGGTCCGGATTGATGCCGGTATCGTCACGTTTGATCAATTCGACTTTGACGCCAGGCGGCAGATCACTGTCATGCAGCTTGACGAAGAGGTTGACCGCGCGGTCGATCTGTTCGCCGAGGGCGGCATCAGGCCCCGAATAGGTCAAGATCATCCCGATCCTGATCGTCTGCGCCCCGACTGGCGCAAGCGCCGACATCATCAACGCCGCGGCAACAACAATGCCGCGACGCAAGAGTGCAGCGGCCACCATTTTGGTGATGCTCACGATTCCCTCCATTTTTATTATTTGAACGATTTGGCCGGCCGTTTCACCCTATCGATAGCGTCCCATTGCATGTCATTTCCAATCTGCGACTATAGCCGCAGGCTCGATCAGGGACTGATGCAGATTGCCGGAAGTTTGATCGATAATAGCGATCGCTTGACGAGCTTTCGTTATCGCCGGGATCGCCCGGCGCGCCGCACCCTACCCTTGGGTAGAGCGATCCCGGCCGCCATGCGCTCGATTTCTGCTAAAAACGCGAGGCAGACTGCGGATAATTCATGCTTGGCCCGGGAGATGACGGCGACCTGCCAGGATTGCATCGGCGAGTTCAACGGCAAAAATGCAATCGATGGCGGAGTACGGCCGCCAAAAAACATCTGCGAGGGCACGAGCGTGACATAATCGCCATTTTCGACGAGTGCGAGCGCGCAAGCAAACGAGGTACATTGAACCGTGCTTTTCGGCAGAGCCAACTGGTTAGAAGCGAAGGTCTGCTCGAAAACGTCGAGGCCGGTATGACTGCGGCGGTAGATAATCCAGTCGAGATCGAGCAAATCCGCCAGCTGAAGATTGCGAGCGCTGATCAAGGGATGGTCGACGCGAACCGCCGGCACCAGGTGATCCTCGACCAAGCTTATGTAGCTCAGCGCGTCGTCACGCGGCCGCGTGGGTACGAGACAGATCGCGAAATCGAGATCGCCGGTGCGAATTGCCGGCAGAATATCCGGATAAACATCCTCTGAAATGCGAAAACTTACCCGCGGACGAGTCCGCTGGAAGGCGACGACCGCGTGGGGCAATAGCCCCATAGCAACCGTTGGCGAAGCGCTGACGCGGATTTCGCCGACCTGAGCACCTTGGATGGTCTGCACATCGTTGCGCGCGTGGCGCAACTCCGCCTCTATGAGCTTGGCGCGGTTCAACAGCGCCTTGCCGGGCGCCGTTGGCGTGACCCCGAGCGCGCTGCGTTGCAACATTTCGGCGCCGAGCTCATCCTCTAATTGCTGGATGCTCTTGCTGACCGAGGATTGCGATAGATTTAGGTTTTTGGCTGCTTGACGAAAAGCGCCCGCTTCTACCACCGCGATAAAATTTCGAAGCTGACTGAGTTTCATTCAATCACCATCAGGCCCCCAAAAAGGTGATGGCAGAAAACTATCACGGAAATCACATTCTGCATAACTAATGCATCGCTTATCAGATAAGGTCGCGCGAACTCCGGACCGCTCCGGTACCCTGGTAGGGAGTTAAACCTGTGACGCTCCTGCCGAGCCAGCTGAATGAAACCGGCACTGGCCCCACCGTGATCCTCAAGAGTGTTTGTCGCTCTTGCCACGGTGGTTGCGGCACGCTGCTTCACGTGCGCGATGGCGTTCTCGTTAAAGTCGAGGGCGATCCCGATTCGCCGCTCAATCACGGCCGACTGTGTCCGATCGGAACGGTCACCGCGGACCTCGTCAATCATCCCGATCGGCTGCAATATCCGCGGCGTCGGGTCGGGCCGCGTGGTTCCGGCAAGTGGAGGCGCATCTCCTGGGACGAAGCCCTCGACGAGATTGCCGAACGTCTGCTCTCGATCCGCCAGAAATTCGGACCCGAAGCCATCGCACTCGGAACCGGCACCGGGCGCCATCACATCCGCTGGGTATCCCGGTTCGGTCATGCGCTCGGTACGCTGAACTGGTGCGAACGCGGCTTTGCGCAATGCTTTCATCCGCGGGTCAATACTTGCATTCTCACCTTTGGCGACTTTCCCGTTTCCGA
>Ga0187887_10002913_pt1 | contig 13458 bp, 6 predicted proteins | sample June2016WEW_7_10_FD_132977 | JGI IMG/M metagenome (GOLD analysis project Ga0187887, IMG submission 132977) | Peatland microbial communities from SPRUCE experiment site at the Marcell Experimental Forest, Minnesota, USA - June2016WEW_7_10 | ecosystem: Environmental > Terrestrial > Soil > Wetlands...
GTCGATGACCTCGAAACCCAGCCCGGCATTCAGGCCGCAACCCTGCTCTCCGCGCCTCCGCTTCGTGACTGGTTGATGACCGTCAACTACTTCACCCGCGACGCCGCCGGCAATCTCCACAAAAACGATAAGGTCTGGAGCGATGGGGTCACCCCTGGCTACTTCACCACCCTGGGCACCACCATCCTCGAGGGTCGTGGCTTCACGCCCAGTGACATCGCCGGTGACAAGGTTTGTGTCATCAGCCGAGCTGCCGCCAACTTCTTCTTCCCCGGTGAAAATCCCATCGGTCGATACATCACCTCGGGCGACGGCGCGCCTCCCAAACCCACCTCCGGCGCCGCCACTCCGCCCACCGCATATCGCATCATTGGCGTCGCGGAAGATGCTCGCATGCAAAGCCTGCTGAAGCCCGCTCCCTTTCTCCTCTATCACCTCATCGAGCAGGAAAAGAACGGTTTCGTCCCTCAATTCCTCGCCGTTCGCTCCGCCAACCGGAGCCTCGCCGCCTCCGCCATCGAGCGCACCGCGGCACGCATTCTCCCCGGAGCCGCCCCGCCCAAAATCTACACCTTCGACCAGGTCGTCAACGACGACCTCAGCCGCCAGCGTCTTCTCTCCAGCGTCTCCGGCGGATTCGCGCTTCTCGCCCTCGCTCTCGTCGCCACCGGCCTCTACGGGATTCTCTCCCGCACCGTCGTCGAACGTCGCCGCGAAATCGGGATTCGCATGGCCCTCGGCGCGCAGCGCCAGCAGATCGTCACCAACCTCGCGCGCAGCGCCGCCCTGCGCATCGCCATCGGCGTCCTTGCCGGAGCTGCGCTCGCCGCCATGGCCGGCCGCCTCATGCAATCTCTTCTCTATGGAGTCACGCCCGCCAGCCCCGTCATGGCCATCGCCACGCTCGCGGTGCTTCTCGTCGTCCTCAGTCTCGCGTTTATTTTTCCCGCAGGACGCGCTGCCTCCATCGATCCCATGGAAGCCATCCGCGACGAATAATAAGGATGGCGTTCCTTCGCGAAAACCGGCTGCCCCGGGTCTCGATTTTGAGACCCGGGAATCGCGCATAGCGCGCCGCCTTTTCTTGATGAGGATGGAGTGCAGACGCCGCCCATCAGGATTTGAGAATCCGGCTGGTCCGGGTCTCGATTTTGACGCCGGGAATCACGCGCGTAGTGCGCCCCTTCTACGTCGTATCAGGTTGCGACTAACTCACCCTGCGGAGAGTTCGCTTCGATTCGAGGTTCCCTCTCACGGCGCGACTTCACAGTTTGCAAAAGGAAAAGCCCCCAAAGGCAGCCGCCAGGTTCACCCCACAGCAAGCAGCGTATGCTCACAACGTGTTCCGCCGTACATCTGAATGCCGGACTTCAACTCTTCGGTACCGCGCCCCTGACCCAAAACGGGACGGCACCCTCACCCGCCGCTACCCCAACCAATTTCCCCCGGCCAGGTTCACCCCACAGCAAGCAGCCTAAGCTCACACAGTGTGCCGCATACAACTGAATTCCGAACTTCAAATCCTCAGTACTGTGTCCGATACCAAAACGGAACGTCAACCATGCCCCGCTTCGCTTCGGCCAGTTGCCGGTAAGCGTCACGACCACAACATCGCTTCGCCGACCCGGAGCGAGGCGTCGTCAGACGCTTGAGTCGAACGGGTGCCGCAAAGAATACAAAGCAATTCGTGCTTTGGCCCCCACGCCTTATCTGAACGCAGAAGGCTGTTCGCTTTTTCTGTGCTCTGCCCTGTCGAGCGCGACGAGTGCGACAGAATTCTTCACGGGAGCGAAGGACATGGCGTAGCTCCGGTTTTCAAGCCGGGGAACAAAAGCATGGAAAAATGGAGCCTGGCGGGGACCGGCCGCCCGACGCGCGTGCCTGTGGAAAACGTAGGCGTTTCGCCGTGAGAAGCCCGCTCAATTTGTCAGGTTGTGGAAAACTTCACCCACGCGCAAGCCCTTCCCCGCTCGCGCTCCGCGCTCTGTTCTACAACGAATCAGGCTGGGAAACGGGAGGGGCAATCTGCGCCGTCGCGTGTTGTGCCGCAATCTGGCCCGCATGCTGCCGCAATTTGGCAAACGCCACGCGGCAGACTCCGTATGCAACCAGAACTCCGAAAGCCAGCGACGCCAGCGCCGCGCAAATCAACATCAGCATATTCACTGCATCCTGCATATCCCGAATACTCTCCTCGGCTTTGCCGAGGGTCCTTCACCGTTTGGATTAGATGCGCCCATGCGCAGGCCCGCTGCTCTTTCTTCCGATTTCATTCCTAACAGAAGTGAGACACGTTGACCCACTTTTCTGTTGACGAATAAGATACGAAAGGTTGATCTTTCCGAATTCTAGCCCGAGTGTCCCATTTTGCAACTGGCACTAAAGCGCTATACGCCAGTATTGTGCATTTTTTGATTTACAGGTAATTCCCCCTGTGCTATGCCCATCACCCAAATCACCGTTCGCGGCGCCCGTCAGCACAATCTGCGCGACATCAACGTCCAGATTCCCCGCAATGCTCTGACTGTCGTAACCGGCCTGTCCGGTTCCGGGAAGTCTTCCCTCGCCTTCGACACCATCTACGCTGAAGGCCAGCGCCGCTACGTCGAAACCCTTTCCGCCTACGCCCGCCAGTTCCTCGATCAGATCGAGCGCCCCGACGTCGACTCCATCGAAGGCCTCTCGCCCGCCATCTCCATCGAGCAAAAAACCACCAGCCGCAGTCCCCGCTCCACCGTCGGTACCATTACCGAAATCTACGATTACCTCCGTTTGCTCTACGCCTCGGTCGGCGTGCCCCACTGCCCCCGCTGCGGCCGCCAGATCTCGCGCCAGTCCGCCGAGCAAATTGTCGAGCGCATCCTCGCCTTCTCCCCCGGCGAGCGCGTCACTATCTTCGCCCCCGTCGTCCGCGGCCGCAAAGGCGAATTCAGAGACCTCCTCGACAAGCTCGACCAGCAGGGCTTCCGCGCGCGCATCGACGGCGAAATCCTCGACCTTGCCGATCCACCCAATCTCGAGAAGCGCAAGAACCACACCATCGAAGCCATCGTTTATCGTGCCGTCCTCAAACCTGGAATCGAGAAAACTCTCGCCGCCTCCGTCGAAAAAGCTCTGCAGATGGCCAACGGACTCGTCCTCGTCGGCACCCAGCACGACGAGCAGCTTTACTCTTCATCGATGGCCTGCCCCGATTGCGGCCTCGACGTTCCCAAACTCGAGCCCCGCAGCTTCTCCTTCAACTCCAACTACGGCGCCTGCCCCGAATGCCACGGCCTCGGCAGCATCTACGACTTCGACCCCGCCAAAATCATCACCGACTGGTCCAAGCCCCTTCTCGACGGCGCACTCGGCCCCGGCTCCGGCTCGCAATACCTCATCCGCCTCATCAACCTCGCCGCGCAGCGTTACAAGATCGACCTCAAGCTGCCCTTCGACCAGCTCACCTCAAAGCAGCAGGAGCTTCTGTTCTGCGGACCGCCCCAGGCCGAAGCACCCCGCACTGGCTTCCACGGCATCCTCGCCTGGCTTCGCGATTCCCTCGAAGAAGCCCGCTCAGATACCTACCGCGAGTGGATGATGCAGTACATGTCGGCCTCCGAGTGCCCCGTTTGCCACGGCCAGCGCCTGCGCCCCGAATCCCTCGCCGTCAAAATCGACGGCATGTCCATCGCCGAATTCACCGCCCTCCCCATGGACCGCGCCCTCGACCACGCCCGCGCCATCAGCTTCACCGCGCGCGAAGCCCTCGTCGCCGAGCGCCTCCGCAAAGAAATCGTCGAGCGCCTGCAGTTCCTCAACGCCGTCGGCCTCAACTATCTCGCCCTCGATCGCAACGCCGCCACCCTCTCCGGCGGCGAAGGGCAGCGCATCCGTCTCGCCACCCAAATCGGCTCGCGCCTCCGCGGCGTCCTCTACGTCCTCGACGAACCCTCCATTGGACTCCACCAGCGCGACAATCAGCGCCTCATCGCCGCCCTCGAATCCCTCCGCGACCTCGGCAACACCGTCCTCGTCGTCGAGCACGACGAAGAAACCATCCGCCACGCCGACTATGTCCTCGACCTCGGCCCTGGCGCCGGCCGCCTCGGCGGCCAGGTCGTCGCCCAGGGCACACCCGCCGACATTATGAACGCCCCCGGCTCGCTCACCGGCCGCTACCTCGCCGGCGAAATCTCCACCCTCCACCGCCTCGTCCCGCGCCCGCTCTCTGGCAAGTGGATCGCTGTCGAAGGAGCGAAGAGCCATAACCTCCAGGACCTCACCGTCAAATTCCCCGTCGGCGTCATGACCGTCGTCACCGGCGTCTCCGGCTCCGGCAAAAGCACTCTCGTCAACGACATCCTCTACCGCGCCCTCGCTAAGGAACTCTACGGTTCACGCGAAGCTCCTGGCCAGTACACGAAGATCAAAGGCTTCGACCTCCTCGACAAAGCCGTCCGCATCGATCAGTCCCCCATCGGACGCACCCCGCGCTCCAACCCCGCTACCTACACCGGCGTCTTCACCGCCATCCGCGACCTCTTCGCCATGCTCCCCGCATCCCGCGAGCGCGGCTACAAAGCCGGCCGCTTCTCCTTCAACGTCACCGGCGGCCGCTGCGAAGCCTGTCAGGGAGAAGGCCAGCGCCGCATCGAAATGAACTTCCTCCCCGACGTCTACGTCCAGTGCGAAGTCTGTAACGGCCGCCGTTACAATCAGGAAACCCTCGCCGTCAAATTCAACGGCTACTCCATCGCCGACGTCCTCGACCTCACCATCGAAGACGCCCTCCCCGTCCTCGGTGACATCCCCCAGGCCCGCCAGAAACTCGAGACCCTCGTCGACGTCGGCCTTGGCTACATCCATCTCGGCCAGGCCGCCACCACCCTCTCCGGCGGCGAAGCTCAGCGCATGAAGCTCGCCCGCGAGCTTTCCAAGCGCCAGACCGGCCGCACCCTCTACCTCCTCGACGAGCCCACCACCGGCCTCCACTTCGACGACGTCCGTAAGCTCCTCGAGGTCCTCCATCGCCTCACCGACCTCGGCAACACCGTTATCATCATCGAGCACAACCTCGATGTCATCCGCAACGCCGACTGGATCATCGACCTCGGCCCCGAAGGCGGCGAGGGCGGCGGCCGCGTCGTCGCCGAAGGCCCCCCCGAACAGGTCGCCTCCATCCCCCACTCGTATACTGGCCAATTCCTGCGCCCCCACTATGCTGGTTCCAGCGCGCTCCATGGCAGTACTCTCGCAACACCAACCGCGAACGGAAGCCGCACCCGCCGCCTGAAATCCGCCGCGAAGGAGCCCAGGAAACCAACCATCCAATGAGCGACTCCGACACCTTCAACAATTCGCCCGGACCGGAAGTTGCCGGGCCAGCGGTCCCTGCCCCTGCCGAGCCCGTCGCCGGCGATCCGTCGGGCTACCTCTGGCATCCCATCGAGCGCACCGCTCCTCCTCCGCCACTCCTCGAACTGGTCCCCGAACCACCGCCGCCCCGCCTCATCCCGAACCTCGGCCACGTTCTCGTTTTCATCCTGCTCATTTTCCCCGCTCTCATCGGCGGATACCTTGTCGCGCTCTTCTCCATTTACGCCACGCATCCGCACGTCCGCATCCCCGTGCTCATGCAGCAAATCGGCCGCAATGTCATCTACGCCATTTCCATGCAGGCGGCCATTTACATCGTCCTCTGGGCCCTCGCCGCGCTCGTCTTCAGCCTCTGGTGGGATCGCCCCTTCCTCAAGGGCATCCACTGGAACTTCTCCACGGCTCTTCGCTGGTCCCTTGCGCTCGCCGCTCTCGGCGTGGTCACCGGCCTCGGCATCACGCTCGCTGGCAACTTCCTCCCCATGCCCAAAGCGCCGCCCATTCTCGAGGACCTCACCAAGTCCGCCGCCGGCGCATGGGTCCTCCTGGCCTTCGGCGTCACCCTCGCGCCCCTCACCGAAGAGCTCGCCTTCCGCGGATTCCTCCTCCCCAGCCTCATCAACCTCTTCCGCTGGCTCCAGCGCAAGCAGCTCATCGGCGAAGCCGCCGTCCGCACCTTTGGTATCCCGCTCTCCATCCTGCTCACCTCCATTCCCTTCGCGCTCATGCACGCCGAGCAGGTCTCCAACTCCTGGGGACCGGTCCTCCTCATCGGCTGCGTCAGCATCCTCCTCTGCATCGTCCGCCTCGCCACCGACTCTGTGGCCGCGGGCGTCGTCGTCCACATGTGCTACAACCTCACCCTCTTCTCCGGCCTCCTCTACCAAACCGACTGGTTCCGCCACCTCGACAAGCTCAAAACCTAATCACTCAGAACCGAGCCGCTCAAATCCTGCCCCCCAGGGAAGCTCCAGCCGAAGCCCCAGCCAGGTTCACCTCACAGCAAGAAGCGAACTCTTATGTCACCCAACTTTCAACATCTTTCCTCTGTCTTTTAGCCCGCAGGTACCGTCCCTGGGCCAATTTGGAATTGCCAAAGAACCCGCACCCCAAAATCGAGCCCCCCGGCCAGGTTCACCCCACAGCAAGAAGCTAGCTCTCATAACCACGCGATGGTCCAGATAATTCAGCCTGGCATCAGCACCTGAGTACCGTGGCCCGCCGCGCCCGTCCCGTTTTGGCACATGCGGAACTCCAAAACGCCGCCAATCCCTTCTCCCTGCGTATTTCGCTCGCCGTCCCTCACCCTTCGCTAATCGCCTCACCAAACTCTGAGCCTCAAACCCAACCCCCCATGTACCCTGTTTTCATGCCCGGTCGCATCTTGCGCACCACCAACTCCACTCTCGACCTCGGCCTGCTCGTCCTCCGTCTCACTGTCCCCACCTCGCTCTTCCTCAAGCACGGCCTCGAAAAGATCCAGCGCTTCCACGCCATGTCTGCCCACTTCCCTAACCCGCTCCACATCGGACCCCTTCCCAGCTTCGCCTTCGCCTTCATCGCCGACGCCGTCTGTATGCCCCTCCTCGTCTTCGGCGTCGCCACCCGCTGGGCTGCGCTCTGGTCCTTCATCAACCTCTTCATCGCCTGGGCCTTCGTCCATCATTTCCTCTTCTTCGGTCGCGGCGCCGACCACGGCGAGCTCATCGTTATCTACCTCGGAGTCATGCTCACCCTCGCCCTCACCGGCCCCGGCAAATACTCCTTCGACGCCCGCCACTGAATTTCCAGCAACGGGCTACCGGCTGCACGCCGGTTATCTGCCCTCTCCGCGCCGCGCGTTGTACTCTGCAGCCATGAACGACATCGGCCGGCTCTTTCAGGCGTTCGTGGCCCCCGCCATCTTCTTCTCTGCCACCGCTCTTTTCATCCTCTCCATCAACGTCCGTCTGATGGGCATCGTCAGCCGTCTCCGCCAGTATGTGCGCGCCCGCAACCAAGCCGTCAGGAACGGCCAACTCGTCGAAGCCGACGCCTGCACCGCCCAGATCGAATCCATGGAACAGCGCGCCGAGATGATCCGCCGCACCTTTCTTCTCAGCCTGATCGCGCTTGTGGGAACCCTGCTCTCCTGCCTCCTGCTCGGCCTCGGCCTCTACTGGGGACCCGGCGCTCTCGCCGCCGCCGCTGTCTTTGTCGCTGCCATGATCGCCCTCCTGAGCGGTGTCCTCTACTACATCCGCGAAGTCACCGTCGCTCTCAGCGCCGTCCGTCAGGAGGCTGGCGACGAGCGCTTCGCCCACCTCGAATCGCCCGAAAACCGCGACCACTCCCTCTTTTGAGCATCTCCCTGTGCCCGACGCCCGGTACCCCGCGGTCTCGGAAGTTCGCGCGGCCATTCGTTATCCACTCCATAAGCATCACCATACCCACAAATTCCATATATATCGCTTATGAAAAGCTTATGCGTTCCGGGTTCTCTTGGTTAGTAATCGGGTGTTCCGGCAGAGGCAGGATCGGATTGGTTTGATCTGCGAAAACGTTTGACGCGGAACCTTCCATGGCAGCCCGCACCATGATGTGTGTGCAGCTCGAAGGTCTCTGTTCAGACAATTGATCGCAGAAACAGCAGCCGTAAGAACCAGACGCTCTGTTCTCCGCCACATCGCAATGCTTGCCGCCGTTCTTCTGGCGGTTCTGTGGGGCGCCCGAGCACTGTCGTTCCCCGGCAGCCTTGGCGACATCGTCGTCCCGCGTGCTTCCGACTGTTAACTAGCAGTCCTGAGCTTCGTTCGCGGCCCCAGTCTTTCGTATCACCAAATTCCACGCAGGTGAGGGACTTCCTCTCGGCTCAAATCCGAGAGCTGCGCCCCACCTCACTCTAAGGAGGCAGGTCAATGCTTACAGCGCGATACGTGTCGCTCTCGTACCTGAAGACGCAAAACCCGCCGGTTTCTGAATCCACGCCGCCCTACAGGTCGCCCGGAATCCGGATTGCGACCGTACTGACCTTGATCCTGCTCGCCCTTACCACCTGGACCGCGCGCGCCCAGTCCACCTTCGGCAGTATCCGCGGCACCGTCACCGACGTCTCCGGAGCTGTTATCGAGGGCGCAACCGTTACCGTGCACTCCCTCGACGAAAGCGCCGAACGCCAGAGCACCACCAATGGCGCCGGCGATTTCCTCTTCGAGAATCTGAAGGCCGGCCATTACAAAGTCACGATTCATAAAGACGGATTTACCGTAGCCGTGGTTTCTTCGGCTGCGCTTGAAGCCCGCCAGGAACTCCGCCTTCCGGTTACGCTCACCGTCACGGCAGGAACCACGACGGTGGAAGTAAGCGCCGACGCGGCGCTGATGAATACCGAAAATGGAACCATCAACAATACGATTTCGAACCTGGACATTACTCAATTGCCCATCAACTCCCGGGCAGTGTCGAGCAGTCCTCTGGCGGCTCTCGCCGTGTCTCCCGAGGTAACCAGGGACTCGCAGGGGAATATCGCGGTCGGGGGCGCGACGTCGTCGCAGACTGGCTTTTCGGTGGATGGAATTTCCACGGCCAACATCCGTTACAACGGCGCGCTGCAGGACACCTATCCGTCAATGGAAAGCATCGACGAGATGAAAGTCACGGCGTTCAACAACAATGCGGAGTTCGCTCAGATCGGCGATGTCACCTTCACCACAAAGAGTGGAACCAATAAACTGCACGGCAGCGCATTCGAATATTTCCAGAACAGCGCTCTGGATGCCACCGTTTTGAATTTCCCCGTCAAGGCTCCTCGGACCTTTAACACTTTCGGCGGCAGCTTGGGTGGCCCCGTGACCATCCCCAGGCTCTACAACGGGCGCGACAAAACCTTCTTCTTCCTCGATTACGAGGGAAATCGCAAGACTCAGTCTTATCCCGAGGAGCTTCTTGTGCCGTCCGCCGCGGACAGGGCCGGCAACCTGAACGACCTGGTGCAGGGCCTGGGAGCCGGACCTGTGCTCAACCCCTTCACCGGCGCACCTTTCCCCAACAACACCATCCCGTCCGGGTCGTGCGCGGCCTGCATCAATCCCGTGGCTCTGGCTCTGTTGAACTACTATCCCCTGCCCAACGCCAACCTGGGTGTCTTAAACCCCTCCTACAACTATGAGACCCTCGTCCCCAACCCCTCGAACTCCAACGGCTTCGATGTCCGCGTCGATCACAATTTCAATACCAAGCAACAGCTCTACGTGCGCTACAGCTTCAAGAACGCGTTCTATACCGAGTTCAACAGCGCCGGCGTCGTTGCCCCCGCCAGTAATTTTCTCCCCAGTGATGGGGCCAACGAGCAAGATCGCAGCCTCGTGGCTTCGTACAACTATGCGATCACTCCCACCCTGGTGAACGAATTCCGTTTCGGGTTCGCCAATTACAACGAGAATGACACTTTCCCCATCGAGGGGGCAGCGGCCATCTCTCAACTCGGGCTGGTCTTCGACCATCCGATAGGCATCGCCTCGCATCCCACCGCCGATACCTTCCCGAACTTCAATTTCGCCGACGGCTCCGTAACCACCATCGGGCAGGACCGGGTTGGAACAACCATTTCGGGGAACGTCCAGTTCACCGACAATCTCACCAAAATCATCGGCGAACACACGCTTCGCTTTGGATTGGATGCTCGCAGAGAACATTTCAATTCCCTCATGTACTTCGCGCCCTCCGATGACTATGGCGACTTCACCTTCAGCGGCACCCTGACCAACTACTCTCTTGGCGATTTTCTGCTCGGGTTGCCGGACCCGTCTTACTTCGCGGTCATTGGCCCACAAATGGATGCACGTAGTGTCCACTGGGGCGTTTACGGTCAGGACACATGGCAGATCAATCCGCATCTTACGGCCAATGTCGGGTTGCGATGGGAATTGCTTCCGCCGTTTGTGGAAACCAATGGCGATATAGCTACCTATCTTACCTCGGGTAACAACTTGACCGTCGTCGTTCCCGACAGATTCAATAAATTTATCGCGAACAATCCGCTCCTCAAGCAGATATACACGGGCTTTCTTCAGGGATTCAACGCATGTGCGCTTGCCACTGGCAGCCCGTTACCCTGCTCGAACATCGAAACCGCGAGCACGGCGGGGCTTCCTCAGGGCCTTCGGAATTGGAATTGGCGTGATTTTGACCCGCGCCTCAGCTTCGCCTGGCGTCCATTCAACAACGACAAGACCGTCGTTCGCGCCGGCTTTGGCATCTATACCATGACCACTCTTGGCCCCATGTCTTTCAACAGTGGCATCATCGCCCTCTCCGACCTGCTTACCTACAACAATTCTGTCTCGAACGGTGTTGCCGCCTTCCAGTTTCCAGACACGTCCCCTCCGAACGCCGCGGCAACTATAGGCGGCGGCGATTTCGAGGAGGCAAACGATCCGCACTGGAAGGATCCTTCGTCGGCACAATGGAACTTGACCGTGGAACGCGAGCTGAAAACCAACACCGTGGTCCGGTTGAGCTACACCGGCCAGGGCGCGTACCATCTCCCCATCACCGTAGACAACAACCAAATTCCCGCGAGCGCCACGCCCTACACCGTTCCAAACAACGGATACTCAGTCGTCGATCCTCGTGCGCCTTTCCAGAACTGGCTCCTGTTGATGGAGTCGTTCAGCAACGGCACTCAAAACTATGAGTCAGGTATAGCGGAAGTCACCCATAAAGAGGGGCACGGGATCACGTTCCAGGCGAACTACACTTTCACGAAAAATATCAGCGATGCGCAAGGCACCGACGCGCCATCTGCATACGCCGGCGAGGAGCCCTATGCCGTGGAAATTGCCGACCGTTTTCACATAAAGTACGACCGCGGCAACGTGGTGGGGATGCCGCGCCAGCGCTTCATGCTGACAGGCACCTGGAAACTGCCCTTCGGAGAGGGACAAACATTAGCCGGACCGAGGTTCCTGAATCCAGTCATTGGAGACTGGACCCTGAGCTCGGTGACGACACTACAGACGGGTCAGTGGCTCACCCCCACCATGCCCGCGGCCGACGATCAATCCAACACCGATATGATCGCGCGAACTACCGGCGGGGCCATTGCACGTCCGGACTGCACTGGAAACCCGTACGCCAGCCAGTCTCCCCAGCACTATTTCAACCTCAATGCCTTCGCTCTGCCGCCGGCCGATGCCGGGCGTTTTGGCACCTGCGGCGTCGGTATCCTGCAGGGCCCCGGTATGATCGACGTCGACGCCGGTCTGGCCAAACGCTTCAGCATTGGCGAGCACATGCATCTTCGCTTCGAAGCCACGTTTACCAACGTCATCAACCATACGAATTATGCGCCGCCCTCGCTGAATTTCGGGGAACCTTCCAGCTTTGGCGTTTTGAATACCGCCCTGCCCCAGGGCGAAGGAGGTAACCGCACCGGCCAGCTGGCCCTGCGCCTTGACTTCTAACCGTGATTTCTAACCTGGCTCGGGCGGCGCTTCCCCGCCGCCCCACACCATCACGCGCAAACAATTCGGCCTTTCTTATCGCACTGAAACCCGCCTGAACCACCACCCTGTTATCCTCAACTTCATTCCAATGGTGGAGACAACATCCAGGGGAATGTCCGCGCGCATCCACCCAGCCCGCACCGCTGCCACCGCTCTCTTCCTCCTCACTTCCCTCAACCTCTTCAACTTCATCGACCGCTACGTTCTCCCCGGCGTCCAGCCTCTCATCCAGCGCGAATTCCATATCAACGACGCGCAAACCGGACTCCTCACCTCCGCCTTCTTCTTCACCTACATGCTCATCGCGCCCGCCACCGGCTGGCTCGGCGACCATTTCCCCCGCAAACCCCTCATCATCGCCGGCGCGCTCATCTGGTCCGCCGCCACCCTCCTCACCGCCACCGTCCACAGCTACCACACTCTGCTCATCCGCCACGCCGCCGTCGGCATCGGCGAAGCCACCTTCTCCATCTTTGCCCCCGCCCTCCTCGCCGATTTCTATCCGGAAGAAGATCGTAACCGTGTCCTGAGCATTTTCTACGTCACCATCCCCATCGGCGGAGCACTCGGCTACCTCATGGGCGGCGTCCTCGGCGACCGCTACGGCTGGCGTGTGCCCTTTTACGTCGCCGCGCTTCCCGGCGTCCTCATCGCCATCGCCTTCTGGCTCTTCGTGCGCGAACCCCAGCGCGGCGCCGCTGACACCCTCCAGTCCACCGCTGAACGCGCCAGTTTCGCCGGCCTCTTCCGCAACCCCGCCTTCCTCACCGCCACCCTCGGCATGGCTATGTGGACCTTCGCCGTCGGCGGCATCTCCACCTGGCTCCCCACCTTCTTCCGCCGCTTCGCCGGCTACTCCGTCGCCGGAGCCGGCCTCACCGCCGGTGAAATCACCGCTATCGACGGCCTCCTCGCCACCATCGCCGGCGGCTGGCTCGCCCAGATATGGCTCCGCCGCAACCACCGCGCCCTCTACCTCGTCTCCGCGTGGAGCGCTCTCCTCGCCATTCCCTTCGCCCTCGCCGTCTTCTTCGGACCCGTGCGACTCCTGCTCCCCGGTGCCTTCGCCGCCGAGTTCTTCCTCTTCCTCAGCACCGGCCCCCTCAACACAGCCATCGTCAACTCCGTCGCCGCGCCCATCCGCGCGACCGCCATCTCCGTCAACCTCTTCATCATTCATTTCCTCGGCGACGCGTTCTCTCCAGGCCTGATCGGGCGCATCTCCGACAAAACCAACCTCCGCTTCGGACTCGCTGCCACCCTCCTCTCCCTCACCCTCTCCGGAGCCATCCTTTTCTACGGCTCCCGCTTCGCACCCCGCCTTCCCGACCTGGAGTAGAGAACGAATCTGGCTGCCCCGGGTCTCGAATTTGAGACCCGGGAAAAGCGCGAAGCGCTCCGCCTTTTGCGAGCAGGTTGGGGTAGTTCTTCCGCCTTTTCTGCGAAACTAATCCTTCACCACTCCATGCACGTTCTCTCCATCCTCGCCATCATCCTCGCCTGGCTCATCGCCCTCACATGGACCCGCGTCACCCTCACCGCGCTGCGCAATCTGCCTCGCATCCCCAATCTTCTCGACCCGCGTTACGACCCTCCCCGCAATCCCGCACCCGAC
>Ga0187887_10002916_pt1 | contig 13448 bp, 10 predicted proteins | sample June2016WEW_7_10_FD_132977 | JGI IMG/M metagenome (GOLD analysis project Ga0187887, IMG submission 132977) | Peatland microbial communities from SPRUCE experiment site at the Marcell Experimental Forest, Minnesota, USA - June2016WEW_7_10 | ecosystem: Environmental > Terrestrial > Soil >...
CATGACCGCCGAGATTAAGTTTGGGACGTCGGGGTGGCGCGCGATTGTCGCTGATGATTTCACGCTGGGAAATATCCGGCGTGCGGTCGCGGGGATCGCGCAGTATGTGGCGTCGCAGCCGGGGCCGAAAACAGTGCTGGTGGGGCGCGATCCGCGATTTCTGGGTGAGATGTTTGTGGCGGAAGCGGCGCGGGTGCTGGCCAGCTATGGGGTGACGCCGGTGATTATTCCCGACGCTGCGCCGACGCCGGCGATTGCGTACGCGGTGCGGCAGAAGAAGACGGGCGGGTCAATCAATTTCACGGCGTCGCACAATCCGCCAGAGTACAACGGGATCAAATATTCAACGCCCGATGGTGCTCCGGCGCTGCCCGAGGTGACGCACCAGATTGAGGCCAATGTGCAGGCGCTCGGAGAAGTCCCGGCGCCTCCGGATACAGGCGCGAAGTATGAGCAGGTGGATGTGAAGCCGGATTATCTGAAGCGGCTGGCGGAGCTGGTGGACCTGAAGGCGATCCAGAGAGCCGGACTGAAAGTGGTCTTCGATCCGTTTTGGGGAGCGGCGCGCGGGTATAGCTGCCACATCCTGCGCGAGCATGGCGTGGAGACCTGGACCGTACACGATTATCGCGACGTGCTCTTTGGCGGACATGCGCCGGAGCCTGACGGCGAATTGCTGAACGCGTGCAAGGAGAAGATGAAGGAGACAGGCGCGGCGATCGGGATCGCGACGGATGGGGATGCGGACCGGTTCGGGATTGTGGATGGGGACGGGACGTTTATGCAGCCGAATTACATCATCGCGTTGCTCTTCGATTATCTGGTGGAGACGCGCGGGTGGAAGAACGGCGTGGCGAAGTCAGTGGCGACGACGAATTTGATCAACGCGCTGGCGGATGAGTTCGGGGTTCCGTTGTATGAGACGCCAGTGGGGTTCAAGTACATCGGAGAGCTGATCAACGAGGACAAGATCGCGATTGGCGGCGAAGAAAGCGCGGGGCTGACGATTCGCGGGCATGTTCCGGAGAAGGACGGCGTGATTGCCGGACTGCTGGCCGCGGAGATGGTAGCGGTGCGCGGGAGGAGCCTGGGCGAACAATTGAAGAAGATATTTGGCAGGGTAGGTTCCTTTTACCCCAATCGGGAGAATTTCCGCTTGACGCCGGAGGTCAAGGAAAAGTTCACTGAGAAGATAAAGAATGATCCGCAGGAAATAGGCGGTCGCAAGGTTGTGCAGGTGGTGCGGACGGATGGCCTGAAGCTGATCCTGGCGGATGGCTCCTGGGTGTGCTACCGGCTGAGCGGGACCGAGCCGGTGGTGCGCGTTTACTCCGAGGCGCGGAAGGAGAGCGACAGGGAGCCGCTGAGCCGGGCGGCGAAAGATTGGGTCCTGCAGGGATCAGTCGTCAGTGATCAGTGATCAGGCATTAGAGAGCAGGCGGGGAGTGGTAAGCGGGGAGCAGGAACAAGCGGGATATCTGGAGCGGACAGCGCAGGTTCTTTTCCGCATGCGGCGGCGCATCGCTACGGGTGCGGTGATCGCGGCGGCGCTGGTCTTTGGGTATCATGCGATCTTTGGCGAGAACGGCCTGAACGTTTATCAGCAAAGGCGCGCGGAAGACAAGTCGGTCCAGAAGCGGATCGACGAGTTGCAGAAGGAGAATGTGCGCCTTCGGCAGCAGGTGCAGGCGCTGAAGACGGATCCGGACGCGATTGAACATGAGGCGCGGTCGCGGCTGCATTATGCGCGGCCGGGGGAAGTGATCTGGACGGAGGACGCGCCGCCTTCCTCGCCAAACCCGGCGCAGCCGGCCAGGAAATAGCTGCCAATCCAGGGTCTTTCCGGCACTTCACGACCCGAGCTGCATCTTTTTTCCCGACTTCGCATTTAATCTGAAGAGACGGCCATGGATAAATTTGTCATTCGCGGCGGCAATCCGCTCCTCGGGACGAGCCGGGTGAGCGGCTCGAAGAATTCCGCGCTGCCCTCGATGGCGGCGGCGCTCCTGACTGAAGACGAAGTGGTGCTGGAGAACGTTCCTCAGGTGCGGGACATCGAGACGGAGCGGAAGCTGCTGGTGGCGATGGGCGCAGAGGTCGAGCTGGGCTACGGGCGGGCGCAGCATCGGACGACCATCAGCTGCCGAACGATTACCGATCCAACGGCGTCCTACGAGATCGTGAAGACCATGCGGGCTTCGTCGCTGGTACTGGGGCCACTGGTGGCGCGCATGGGCGTGGCGCGGGCCTCGATGCCGGGGGGATGCGCGATCGGGGCGCGGCCGATCGACCTGCACACCAAGGGACTGGAGACGCTCGGCGCGAAGATCAGTTACGAGCACGGGTATATCGAGGCGCGGGCGGAGCGGCTGAAGGGCGCGCACATTGTCTTCGACAAAATCACCGTGACCGGGACCGAGGACCTGCTGATGGCGGCGACTCTGGCGGAGGGCGAAACGGTGATGGAGAACTGCGCGCGCGAGCCGGAGGTGACGGACCTGGCCGCGCTGCTGACCGCGATGGGCGCGCAGATTCACGGGGCGGGAACCTCGACGATCCGCGTAAAAGGCGTGGACAAGCTGCACGGCGCGAAGCACCGCATCAATCCGGACCGCATCGAAGCGGGAACGTTCCTGATTGCGGGCGCGATTACGAGCGGGGACCTGTGCGTAGCGCACTGCAATCCCGAACACCTGACGGCCGTGATTGGGAAGTTGCGGGAGTGCGGCGCGCGGGTGGACGTGATTGCGAGGGATCAGATTCGGGTGCGGAGTGAAGGGACGCTGAAGGCCGCGGATATTTCGACGGAGGAGTATCCGGGATTTCCCACCGACATGCAGGCGCAGTACATGGCGCTGGCGACGCAGGCGGATGGGACCTCGACAGTGAAGGAGAACATCTTCGAAAACCGCTTCATGCACGTGCAGGAGCTGGTGCGGATGGGCGCGAACATTCGTGTGGATGGGCGTACGGCCACGGTGCGCGGGCGGACTCCACTGTCGGCGGCGGCGGTGATGTGCTCGGACCTCAGGGCGTCGGCGTCGCTGGTGCTGGCGGCGCTGGTGGCGGATGGCGAGTCGATTCTGGATCGCGTGTACAACATCGACCGCGGCTACGAGCACATTGAGGAGAAGCTGCGAGGCGTGGGGGCGCAGATTCGGCGCATGGGCAACGTGTTCCAGGGGCGCCGCGAGCCGGAGATGGCGGTGCAGTAACAGGGTACAGGTTGCAGGGTACAGGGTACGGCGTTCAGCCCGAGGACAGCGTTCTCGTTGTGAAGAAATCATCGGATCGAAACTGCGGTGCATCCTAAGGCGAAGAGGAGAATTCCGATGGCGAATGCCGAGGATCGTGCGCTGCGCGAGCAGCTGGTGAAGTTTTTGCGGGGCGGCCAGGCTCACGCCGAGCTGAAAGCCGTGCTGGATGATTTTCCGGTGAAGCTGGGTGGGGTCGTGCCGAAGGGCGCGGAGCATTCGGCATGGCAGGAGCTGGAGCATATCCGAATCGCGCTCGATGACCTGCTGGATTTCTCGACGAATTCGCATTACGTGCAGCCGGAATGGCCCAAAGATTACTGGCCGAAGGAAGCTGCGCCCGCGGATTCCGCGGCCTGGGACGCCTCGGTGCGCGCGGTGAAGAAGGGCATCGCGGATTTCGAGAAGCTGGTGGGAAATCCGGAGTCGAATCTCTACGCGACCATTCCCTGGGGTGACGGGCAAACGCTGCTGCGCGAAGCGCTGGTGGCGGGGCAGCACACCAGCTACCACCTGGGGCAGATTGTGTTGCTGCGGCGGATCCTGGGAGCGTGGAAGGAGTAGCCCTCCAGGCAGGCCGGGGCTACACGGCCCGCACGATGAGTCACCAGGAGCTTATTCATTCAGGAGCTGGTTCCTATCCAGGAGTTGCGAAGGGGACGCCGTCCTCACGCCCGCTCCCGGCTCTGCCGATAAGTGAATCGCGGATACAAACCACTGTCAGGCGGTTCGAGGCATGAGGACGAAGTTCGTTGCGGGCGTATTTGTGTGTTTCTTTGCGGGCGCATTTTTCTTTTTCACAGGCTGCGGCACTGCTCCTCTCTCGGTTGCAGGGACAGGGCTTCAGACGATTGCCGTGACGCCGGCCGGGCCGACCCTTGCGATTGGCGCCGTCCAGCAGTTCAAGGCCACGGGCACTTACAGCGATGGAAGCACCAGCGATCTGACGGGGAGCGTGACCTGGTTTTCGAGCAGCACGGCTATCGCCGCCGTTTCCGCTTCCGGAATGGTTGCGGCAATGACGGCGGGAAACGCCAACATCATGGCAGCAAGCGGGGGCAAGCAGGGTTATACGACGGTTACGGTTCCGGCGCCCACGCTGGCGTCGATTGCCGTGACGCCGGGGAATCCAACGGTTGCGATCGGCGGCACGCAGCAGTTCAAAGCTACGGGCACTTACAGCGATTCCAGCAGCAAGGACCTGACCGGGTCGGTGACATGGTGGTCGAGCAATACCGCGGTGGCTACGATTTCTGCCTCAGGACTGGCGAGTGCCGGGGGTCAGGGAAGCTCGAACATCGCCGCCAGTGCTGGCGGCATCACCGGGTCAGCTTCGCTGACCGTTCCCGCGCCGACCCTGCAGTCGATTGCAGTAACTCCGGCTGCTCCTTCTATCGCCAAGGGTCTGACGCAGCAGTTCAAGGCTACGGGGACCTATAGCGATTCGAGCAGCAAAGACCTGACCGGGCTGGTCACGTGGTTGTCGAGCAACGGGGCGGTTGCTGCGATCTCCCAGTCGGGACTGGCGAGCGCTGTGGGTCAGGGAAGCAGCAACATCGCTGCCAGTGTTGGTGGCATCACCGGGCAGGCGTCGCTGAGTGTTTCCGCGCCGACCCTGCAGTCGATTGCGGTTAGTCCGGCGGCTCCTTCTATCGCGAAAGGTCTGACGCAGCAGTTCAAGGCTACGGGCACTTATAGTGACGCGAGCACGCAGGATCTGACCGGGTCGGCGACGTGGACTTCGAGCAAGACCGGAGTTGCGACGATTTCCGCGGGAGGGCTGGTGACAGCGGTAACAGCTGGCGCGTCGACGATCGCGGCGATGAGTGGATCGATCACCGGGCAAGCGGCGTTGACCGTGACTGCTCCGACCCTGCAATCCCTTGCGGTCACTCCGGCTGCGCCTTCTATCGCGAAAGGTCTGACGCAGCAGTTCAAGGCTACGGGAACTTATAGTGACGCGAGCACGCAGGATCTGACCGGGTCGGCGACGTGGTCTTCGAGCAAGACCGGGGTTGCGGCGATTTCCGCGGGAGGGCTGGCGACGGCGGTAACAGCCGGTGCGTCGACGATCACGGCCACGAGTGGATCGATCACCGGACAAGCCGCGTTGACCGTGACTGCTCCGACCCTGCAGTCGATTGCGGTAACACCGAGCGCGCCGACGATTACGGCCGGCAACACCGAGCAGTTTGCGGCCATGGGAACTTACAGCGACAGCTCCACCCAGGACATCACCGCGACGGCAACCTGGTTATCGAGCAACGCCTCGGTAGCCACGATGAGTACGATCACGTCCGGCTTAGCGGCCGGCATCGCCGCGGGAGGTTCCACGATCTCCGCTTCCAGTGAGAGCGTTGAGGGGCAGGCCTCGCTGACCGTGCAGGCTGCGCAGCGCAACTACAGCGGAACAGCCTCAGTGGGCGACTTCCTCACGATCGCCATCGATCCCAACCAAGGAAAGCTGACCTACACCAACCTCTCCAACAACGCCAGCGGCACCGTGTCGTATGGGGTCAACGCGGATGGCAGCGCGACTCTCAGCGACCCCGCGGGGCATCTGCTGGCGGTCTCCGAAGTGCCGGGCTATGGGATTGTGGCGCTGATGAACAATGCGGGAAGCACAGGGGACCAGCTGGCTCTGGTGACCAGCGTCACGCAGCAGGACATCACCGCGGCCAGCTTTGAAGGCAAGGCCTACAACATGATGGAATTCCGCACCAAGGGCGGAGGAGTGGGCATCTCTTCGGTGGCCATCGATGGCTCGGGCAATGTTGCGGGAACGGAGTTTATGCCCTTCAACCTGCTGTCTGGCGGAAGCAATAACCTCGGATTCAACCTGTTTGGTCCGCTGCCGCTGCCAGCCGGCGCGCCGGCGCCGTATCTGTTGCTGGCGTTACCTCCCCCTCCGGACAATTCGGGCAACAACTATGTGTTTGGCGCGCCCAATGGCATGTTCCTGGTCGACTCCGAAGACGGATCGATGATTGGTCTGCCCAAAGCGGCGTCTCCGGATTTCAATTCCGCCTGGGCGGGCGCATACAGCCTGACTTACTACCAAAAGACCAACGCCAACGGACCGGACGGCAACAGTCCGGAGGCGGGAGATGTTTCCTGGGGGGTGGCGACGCTCACACTGGACAGCACGGGAGGCCTGACTCTGAAGGACGGTCGGGGCAACATCATGGCTTCCGGCGCGCTGAGCGCGGTGGCGAATACACCGTCGCTCTACAACGGCATCACCACGAATGGAACGACCGGCGAGCTGGGCGATCCCTGCTGGGGCCTGTTCACCTTCACGGCGTCTCTGGACAACAGCAGCCAGCAGCAGCAGGTATTTGTCGCCTTCACGCAGGGAGCGCTTTTGCTGTCCAGCTTCACGACCGCAGCCAGTGTCACTCCCGGCGATGACTACGGGTACTTCTATGGGGTGGGACTGCCGCAGTCCTCGGCATCCACGGCCGCGAACGCGGGCAACTCCTCGAACGCGGGCGGGTCCAGCACAGCGAGCACTGCTGGAGCATGGAACTCTCTGGGCGGCACGTATGCATCGGATCCGACGGGCCAGCGGCTTTACATGGCCAGCTCGGCCAATGGTGATCTGCTTTCGATCGCGATCGACCCGTCGACGAACACACTGGCGTACTACGACTATATGAATGGCGCGCGCGGCAGCACGCCCAGCACGGTCACGTACACGCTGAACGCCGACGGCAGCTCGACGGTGAGCGATACATCCGGCTTTGTGCTGGGAGCGCTCGAATTGCCAGGGCAAGCGTTGTTCCTCGAGATGAACGACACAGGCCTCAATATTCCCAGTGTGGTGAGTCCTGGGACGCCGGTAACGGACGACCCGCCGTATCTGGTGATGGCTCTGCCGCAGATGAATCTGACGCTGGCAGACTTTGCGGGCCAGAGCTACAACTTCATCGGGATGCGCACGCAGATGGGCGACGAAACCATCGGCTCGATGGCCATCGACGCGGGCGGCAACTTCACCGCCAACGGATTTTCTCCGTGGGAGGAACTGACGGGGTCGCCAATGCAGCCCTTTGGGAACCTCGATCCTGTTACTTTTCCTGCAGGAACGTATCCGGCTCCCTATCTCGCCACGACGGACGAGAATCAGGGCGTTCTCTTTATGCGGCCAGATTACCTCTTCGGCTATCCGGGCTCGCTGGTCATCTATAACTCTTCCAACTTCGGCAGCTTCATCGGCGTGCCACAGAACAGCGTTGCGGCATTCCAGCCGGAGCCTGGCGGGAACCCCATCACGGGAACTTACCAGGTGATGTTCTATCGTCGACAAGTTACGGGTTACGACCAGAACGGCAATGAGGAAGGACCTTCGACGCCGTGGAAAGGGCTAGGAGAGATCGAAGGCGCCAGCATGGGATTCGCCAGGCTGACGGTCGCGAGCAATGGAACGGCTACGCTGACGGATCTCTCCAACAACAGTCAGGCATGGAGCGGAACGCTGCAGGCGGTTTCCAGCGCGCCAGCTCTTTACGGCACGGGAAACGATGGGAAGCTAGCGAATCCGTGCAACGGGCTGTACACCATGAGCCTGACCACCGGCAACCCGGTGCAGGATATCCAGGTCTTTATCGGATTTGTTCCGGGCGTTCAACCGGCGGTGGTGCTGTCCACTTTCACGATCAGTCCGAACGGTGCGCCCAGCTCTTCGAATTATCAGTATCGGTATGGGATGGGCTTCAGGACGGGCAATTAGCGGCCCTGGGGGGAGCAGGTTCTGAGTTGTTTTAGCGGGGAGTCCAGGCTAGCGGCGTAAGTCGGCGGCGACAGCGGCGCGGGCGGCGGGGTGATCGGCGTCGGGAGTGTGCGCTGGAAAGGCCAGGGTCACTTTGGTGCCGCGGCCGGGGCGGCTGGTGACGTCGAAAAGCGCGGCGCCGCCGTAGAGGACCTCGAGGCGCTCGCGAACATTGCGCATGCCGATGCCTGTGCCCTGAAGGACGCCGCTGGTATGGTTGCGGCCTGGGGCGATGCCGACGCCATCGTCTTCGACTTCGATGATGAGTATGCCCTGATCGAGCCGGCTGCGGAGGGTGACAGTGCCGCCGGCGATGCGCGGTTCCAGCCCATGCTTGATGCTGTTTTCAACGAGCGGCTGGAGCAGCATGCTGGGCACCGGTATTTCAAGGGTTGCCGGATCGATTTCTTTCGCCACCACAAGCTTTTCCGCCCCGAAACGGGCGACCTCGATGCTGAGGTAGTCATCGGTGGTGGCCAGTTCGTCGCGAAAAGGGACGAAGGCGTCGTGCTCCTGGAGCATTTTGCGCAGGATGTTCGCGAGCTTGACGATCAATTCGCGGGCTTGTTCGGGGCGGAAGCGCACCAGTGAGGCGATGGAGTTGAGGGTGTTGAAGAGAAAGTGCGGATTGATCTGGCGCTGCAGGGCGTCGAGGCGGGCTTCGAGCAGGAGGCGCTTCTGTTCTTCAAGGGACTGCTCGATGCGGATGGCGTTCCAGATCTTGAGCGGGATGCCGACCACCATGGCGGCGCAGGCCCAGATGGCGATGCGGACGCCCCAGCTGTCGGAGGTGAGCGCAAAGAGCCGATGCGAGTGGCGGGACGTCCACTCGCGCAGCACCTCCATGGCGACGATGAGGACCAGCAGGAGAATCTGACGGTCGATGCGGGGACGCAGAAGCGTGCGGCGCACCCAGCGGTAGAGGCTGAGATCGACGAAAGGGGAGAAGGACCAGACTTCCTCCTTGTCGACGAAGCGGCCGTAGATGCCGGCGGTGACGGCGACCGCGAGCAGGAAGGGCAGGGCGAGGAATTCTCCGTGGAGGATGGCGGGCAGAGACAGGACGGTTGCGCCGATGAGCGCGGCCCCAGGGCCGACGAGAATCCCGAGGACGATGGTGGTCTCGAAAGAGATGTCAGCGGCGTAGAAGTTGGGAACGGTCACGCGGACCCACACGCCGAGACCGAGGGGAACACAGATGAAGGCGAGCAGGGCGAGAGTCTGCGCAAGGGTGCGGTCGTCGCGAAAGAGAAGGTTCTGAAACTCGCGGGAGCGCCCGAGCGCGGAGGAAACCGCCGCGGCGACACCAAGCTTGATGAGCAGGGTGATGAGGATGAGGCGCGAGTCGAGCACGGGTTCAGGGTACAGCGTTCAGGGTGCAGGGTACAGGGAGCGCGTGCCCGGTGCGAGCGGCTTCTATAATCGAAACATGGCTATCGCTTCCGTGCGCAAGGTTGCAGATGCGGATTTCCCGACGCGATGGGGAGCATTTCGCATCCTGGGCTTTGAGGGCGTGTATGCGGAAGACGATCCGGCGCGCTGCGGGCAGACCGCGGAGAAGGAAGAGGCGGTCGCGCTGGTGATGGGCGATGTTCACGCTGCACCGCCGCTGGTGCGGATTCACTCGCAGTGCCTGACCGGCGATGTGTTTCATTCGCTGCGCTGCGATTGCCGGCTGCAGCTGGAGCTCTCACTGCGGAAGATTGCCGAGGCTGGTGCGGGAATCCTGATCTACGAGCAGCAGGAAGGACGCGGCATCGGGCTGATGGCGAAGCTGCGCGCTTACGAACTGCAGGATCAGGGGCTGGATACGGTGGAGGCGAATCTGCAGCTGGGGTTCGAGGCGGATTGCCGGGAGTTCGAGCTGCCGGCGGAGATTCTGCGGCAGATGGGCGTGGAGGCCGTGCGGCTGATCACCAACAACCCCGATAAGGTCGCAGCCCTCGAAGCCGCGGGCGTGCGTGTGGCGGAACGTGTTTCCGCCGAGGTGCCCGCCGAAGACAGCTTCGAGCAGTATCTGCGCGTGAAGCAGGAGAAGATGGGTCACATCTTCGAATCCATCGACGAACCGATCCGCTAGCTTACCTGACGCAATCGATCGATGAGCCGTTCGGAGCTCCGAACGGCGTGACGCCGGATAACGCGCCGGATCGCGGTTCAGTTGCCTTTAATGCACGCGGCGAGCGGGAGAACCAACCCCATGAACGCCACAATGAGCGATGTCCCAACCAAAGCAACGATCAGAAGCATAATGCAAACCTCCCGAATAGTGAGTCCAGACGCGTGATTCGAACAATTCCCGCGGCACGAGTCTCGGATGGTCTGGCATTCGAGATTTCCTCCCAATTGGCGGCGGCTCCTTCCTGCTGGCCAGCGAGGAAGGAAAACGCCACCAAAGGGGAGAATGCGGGAGAACGGTGGCAAAAGCGCAGCAAGTACATCAGGTGACGCAAACAAGGAGACGGTGAATCAGAACCTGTCGGTGATCATGTTGAATTCGTGACTGATCCTGTTGATCAGCGTGGCCTCGATCGCAACGACGGTGAGGATCACGGCGGAGGCAACGAGAGCGCACTCAATGGCGTCGGCTTTACGTCCGTCCTTCAGCAAGCTGTCCAGGAACTTTCTGGTCTGCTTCATCTGCGGTTTCCTCATGTCTGCAGTACGGCCAATCAACGTGGGGGACGCCTGCATCTGCGTTTCCAGTGTTGCGATTCTGCGCCGTGGCTGAGCAGCTCACAATGCCATTTGGGTAATGAACGGGGCATCAAATAGACAGGGGCAGAGCCGTTACTGCGCCTGCGCTTTGGTACCGGAAGCGGCACATTACCGACGTGGGATCGAGGCTGGTCGAGGGGTCGCTGAGGAGGAATTCACCATCGCGCAGAGGTGACCAATGCCTGCGGCAACGCCAGCAGAACCAACCCGTTGACGCGTCGATCGGACGCCAAAATGTTACTGAGGTGATGGCTTATTGGTGCGGCTCGATGGTGACCATTACGACCCCATGCGACGGTACCTGCGCGGCGTAGTTGCCGGCCTGGTCCCTTGTATCCTTGCCGCTCCACAGATCGCGCACGGTGGCCCGCAACCCGGATGGATAGCCAATATCGGTCCACGCGACCCCGATGGAGAGCGGATTGGCGCTGCGATTGAGGAGAACGACGGCGCGTCCGCCGTCGGCCAGCTGCCGCGACCACACCTCGATATCGCCATCTTTCTTCACGCGGCTTCCGGCGCGGCCCAGAGGATCCTGATCGACGGCAATGACAGCGCGATTGAGCAGGATCGACCGGGTGTCGGCGGACATGTTGGCGATGTCCGTGCCCACGAGCAGAGGCGCGGCAAACATCGCCCACAAGCTGAAGTGCGCGCGGTACTCCTCAGTGGTCATCCCGCCGTTGCCCACTTCCAGCATGTCGGGATCGTTCCAGTGGCCAGGACCGGAATAGCTCTCGAGGCCGCTCATCAGATCGATGATCTGCACAACGCCGTTGCCGCCCCACTGTTTTTTGCAGTCCCAGCAGTCCTGGATGTCGCCGGTGGCGCGCCACAGATTGCCGATGGGTCCGGCCCAAAGCCACGGCTTATTGGAGCCCCACTCGCAGAGGCTGAAGACGATGGGGCGTCCGGTGGCGGCGAGCGCGTCGCGCATCAGGGTGTAGGAGGACTCGGCGTTCTGGCCGGGCAGCGTGTTGCACCAGTCTTCCTTGAGGTAGTCGACGCCCCAGGCGGCGTATTGCCGGGCGTCCTGATATTCGTGGCCGATGCTGCCTGGGCGGCCAGCGCAGGTTTTGGTGCCCACGTCGGAATAAACGCCGAACTTCAGACCCTTGCTGTGAATGTAGTCGGCGAGCGCTTTGAGGCCGGAGGGAAATTTCTCCGCGTCGACGACGATGTTGCCGTCGGCATCGCGGCCGGTCTGCCAGCAGTCGTCGATGTTTACATATTGATAGCCGGCATCCTTCATGCCGTTGGTGGCGATGGCGTCGGCGGTGGCGCGCACCACCTGCTCGTTGAGGCCCTTGCAGGCGTACTTGTTCCAGCTGTTCCAGCCCATGGGCGGCGTGCGGGCGACGCCGTTGTCAAGGGCGCGGCCGGCGGGCAGCAGGGTCAGCAAGGCGAGGGCTGCAATCATCCAGGAACAGAGTCGGATATTCATAGGCGGGTTTCTCTCCTCGGCGGTTCGGGAGGAATTGTACATCGCTCGAGAAATGGGTTCCGGCTGCGGCGCGCAGCCGGCGAAAGAAGACAAGAAAGATGGGGGAGCGGCTTATTTTCACTGCGAAGGAGCAGAAGACTTGCTGCTAGGAGCCTAAGGTTCTGGGATACGCCTGGACGGCGGTCTCAATGGCAGCGCCGGCTGCACCGCCCAGATCCTGCGGGGTCATGGCGGGCTTTACGGTGATGGTGGCGTTGAGGCCGAGGAACCAGGGCTCGGCGATGGCAGGCAGCTGGCTGGCATCCTTCATATCGAAGAATATGTAACCGCTGCGGACGCCATTGGTTTCGGTGAAGTAGGCGGCTTCGGGTTTCAGGTCCGCGAGCACTTTCTGGACAAAAGGACTGAACTGGCCGGATCGAATGGCGGCATTGGCGGTTTCGATCGGCATAACGACGTGGAGCATCATACGCATGGCGCAGCCCCTCCCTGGGGCGTGGCGGAATTATACGGATTGGGCCACTGGCGGGCGAAACAGCCCTTGCTTCGCATACACTGGGAAGCGATGACGAAGCGTTCTTTACTCAGCTCCATTCTCCCCTTCATGGCCGCGGCCGCACTGCCGCTGGCTGCGCAAACAACTCCTCCAGCGTCGACGACGGCTCCGCATCGGTCGACTGCGGCGACGGCGCCGCATCGGGCCGCGCCCGGATGCGTCCCGACGCCGGAGCTTTCCCCGAAGATCCCGGCGCTTCCTGCTTCCGCACCGTGCGCGAAAGTGCTCTACACCGTCACGCGCACCCCGACCATGAAGCTGGACTACGCCTCGCCGCTGGTGAGCGCGGCGGCTCGCGACGAACTCAGCGGTGGATCGGCAACCTACTCGCTGGACTACGTCGAGACGCAAGTGGGGACGGGCGAGGTCGCCAAAGCGGGCAAATGGCTGTCGGTCCACTACACCGGCTATCTGGTGGACGGGACGAAGTTCGACTCATCGCATGACCATCCGGGCGGCCAGCCGATCTCGTTTCCGTACGGGACGCACCAGGTGATTCAGGGCTGGGACACTGGGTTTGAAGGAATGCATATCGGCGGCAAGCGCCGCTTGTTCATTCCATACGAGCTGGGGTATGGGGACACGGGCAAGGGTCCGATTCCCGCGAAAGCCGAGTTGATTTTCGATGTGGAGCTGACCAGCCAGAGTGACACGCGGCCAGCAGCTCCGCCGCCGACCGCGCGGCCGGGTGCGCCAGGGATGAGC
>Ga0187887_10002923_pt1 | contig 13440 bp, 17 predicted proteins | sample June2016WEW_7_10_FD_132977 | JGI IMG/M metagenome (GOLD analysis project Ga0187887, IMG submission 132977) | Peatland microbial communities from SPRUCE experiment site at the Marcell Experimental Forest, Minnesota, USA - June2016WEW_7_10 | ecosystem: Environmental > Terrestrial > Soil >...
CGAACTTGAAGTCGACGACCGAGACATTCGGCGTCGGCACCCGCAGCGCCACGCCGTCGAGCCTGCCGGCGAGCTCCGGCAATACCAGGCCGACCGCCTTCGCCGCGCCGGTCGAGGTCGGGATGATGTTGAGCGCCGCGGCGCGCGCCCGGTACAGATCCTTGTGCACCTGATCGAGGGTGGGCTGGTCGTTGGTATAGGCGTGCACCGTGGTCATAAAACCCTTGTCGATGCCGACGGTATCGTTGAGCACCTTGACCACCGGCGCCAGGCAATTGGTGGTGCACGAGGCATTGGAGACGATCGTGTTCGCCTTGGTCAGCTTGTCGTGGTTGACGCCATAGACCACGGTGAGGTCGACGCCCTCGGCCGGCGCCGAGATCAGGACGCGCTTGGCGCCGGCTTGCAGATGCGCCGACGCCTTGTCCTTGGAGGCGAAGATGCCGGTGCATTCGAGCGCGACATCGATGCCGAGCTCACCCCACGGCAATTGCGTCGGGTCCTTGAGCGCCGTGACCTTGATCGGGCCGTTGCCGCAATTGATGGTGTCGCCCTTGACCGTGACATCGCCGGGGAAGCGGCCATGCACTGAATCGTAGCGCAACAGGTGCGCGTTGGTTTCGACCGGGGCGAGATCGTTGATGGCGAGGACTTCCATTTCGTTCTCGCGTCCCGCCTCGACGACGGCGCGCAAGATGTTGCGGCCGATGCGGCCGAATCCGTTGATGGCGACGCGAACTGACATTCCCGGCCTCCTACGAACGCTCTAAAGACGCTGCAAAGCCGCCTCGGCGACCTTTTCCGGCGCCAATCCAAAATGCTGGTAAAGCTCCTTGTACGGCGCGCTGGCGCCGAAACCGGTCATGCCGACAAAAGCTCCGGCCGTGCCGATGATGGCGTCCCAGCCCTGGCGGATGCCGGCTTCGACCGCGACATTGACTTTGGCCTTGCCGATGATCGCCGCGCGCTCCGCCTCCGGCGCGGCGAAAAACAATTCGAAGCACGGCACCGAAACGACCCGCGCCGGAATGTTGCGCACGGCCAGCAGTTTCTGCGCCGCGACCGCGATCGACACTTCCGATCCGGTGGCGAACAGCGACACGGCCGCAGCGCCGTCTGCCGCCGCGATCAGCTCATAGGCGCCGCCCGCGCAGCGATTGCCCACATCGAAGCCTTGGCGCTGTTGCGGCACGTTCTGCCGCGTCAATGCGAGCACGCTCGGTCCGTGGGTCTGCAGCGCCAGCTGCCAGCATTCGATCGTCTCCACCGCATCGCATGGCCGGAATACTTTGAGGCTGGGAATGGCGCGCAAGGCGGCGAGATGCTCGACCGGCTGGTGCGTCGGGCCATCCTCGCCGAGCCCGATCGAGTCATGCGTCATCACATGGATGACGCGCTGGCCCATCAGCGCGGCGAGCCGGATGGCCGGCCGGCAATAATCGGAGAATACCAGGAAGGTGCCGGAATAGGGAATGATGCCGCCGTGCAGGGCCATGCCGTTCATGGCTGCTGCCATGCCGTGCTCGCGCACGCCGTAATGAATGAAACGGCCGGAATAGTCCGCCGCGCTCATCGCCTTCATCGCTTTGGTGCGCGTGTTGTTAGAGCCGGTCAGATCGGCCGAGCCGCCGACCATTTCCGGCAGCGCCGTGGTCAAGGCTTCGAGCGCGAATTCGGAGGCGGCGCGGGTGGCGATCTCCTTCGGAGCCGCCGCGAGGTTTTCTTTCACCTCGCGCACCACTGCCTTGAGCTTCTCCACAGCGAGTTCGCCGCTGATGCGGCGCTCGAACTCGGCGCGCTTTTGCGGTTCGAGCGCGGCGAGACGGCTTTGCCAGGCGAGCCGGCTGGTGCGGCCGCGCTCGCCGGCGGCGCGCCACTGCGCGAGAATCGCCGGCGGAATCTCGAAGGCCGGCGCACTCCAGCCGAGTTCCTTGCGCGCCGCCGCGATCTCGTCGGCGCCGAGCGCCGCGCCGTGGCTCTTCTCGGTGCCGCCCTTGGTCGGCGCGCCGAAGCCGATGGTGGTGCGGCAGGCGATCAACGACGGCCGCTCGGATTTTTTGGCCGCTTCAATTGCAGCGGCGATCGCCGCGGGATCGTGGCCGTCGATGCGGGTCGCCGCCCAGCCGGCGGCCTCGAAGCGCTGCACCTGATCGACGGAGTCGGTGAGCGCCAGCGGGCCGTCGATCGAGATGCCGTTGTCGTCCAACAGTACGATGAGCTTTTTCAGCTTCAGGTGCCCGGCGAGCGCGATCGCCTCCTGGCTGATGCCCTCCATCAGGTCGCCGTCGGACGCGAGCACGTAGGTCGTATGATCGACGAGATCGCCGCCGAACAGCGCCGCCAGATGGCGCTCGGCGATCGCCATGCCGACGGCGTTGGCCAGCCCCTGGCCGAGCGGTCCGGTCGTGGTCTCGACGCCGGGGGTGTGGCCGTATTCGGGATGGCCGGGCGTGAGCGAGCCGAGCTGGCGGAAGCGCTTGATCTCGCCGATCGTCATCGCCTCGTAGCCGGTGAGATAGAGCAGCGCGTAGATGAGCATCGAGCCATGGCCGGCCGAGAGCACGAAGCGGTCGCGGTCGGGCCAGGCCGGATCGGCCGGGTCGAATTTGAGGTAGCGCGAGAACAGCACGGTGACGATGTCGGCCGCGCCCATTGGCAATCCCGGATGGCCGGACTTCGCTTGCTCGACGGCGTCCATGGCCAGCGCACGGATGGCGTTCGCCATGCGGTCGTGTTCCGCGCGCGCGGCCGGAGCTGCATTGGGAAAACGTGCAGCCTGGGCGAGGTTTGCGCTCGCCGTGGGAAGACGGTCCGGCATCGTCATGAAACGGCCAAGCGCGGCACGAGTGCGAGCGGCCGCGGTCACGGGAACAGGCGGCGCACAGATAGCATGCAAGAGCTTGAAGTCAAATGCGCGGCCGGCCGCTCCGACGGCGTCATGCACAGGCTGTTGGGCGTGTCGCTTTAGGCGTTGACGCTCTAGCTCGATGCGACGTAAGCTTCCGTGCATAAATAATTGCCGGCGCACAATTTTCACCTATGGTGCGACGGCGCGGCTGGCCCCAGCGGATGGCCAAATGAGCGAAAGCGATTCGATCGAGATCGCAAGCCGGCGGCTGATGCTGGCGCTCGACGCGCTGGAGGCTGCTGTCGAGCAGCGCAGCGAGACCGATCGCAGCGAGGAAGCGCTGGCGACGCAGATCCAGGCGCTCAGCACCGATCGCGCCCGGCTTGCCAGCGAGCTCGATCACGCGGTGGCGCGCTCGCGCGGCTTGGAAGCCGCCAACCGGGAGGTCGCGCGGCGGATTGCGCAATCGATCGAAACGATCCGCGGCATGCTGGCGCAAGACGAGTGAAAAACCATCGCGGGGTGAGCCGCGGACGGGGCGAGGCTAGCCAAGGCAGGGTGAGGAATGTCCCAAGTCAGCGTCACCATCAACGGGCGGCAATTCCGCATGGCCTGCGAGGACGGCCAGGAGGACCACCTCATGGAACTCGCCCGCGAGCTCGACGTGCGGATCGAAAGCCTGCGCGCCAAATTCGGCGAGATCGGCGACAACCGGCTCACCGTGATGGCGGCGCTCACCGTCGCCGACGAACTCGCCGAGATGGGCAAACGCCTCAAGCGCCTCGAGGAGGAGATGGCGGCGGCGCAGGAGGCGCGCGTCGCCGCCGCCGATCGCACCCAGAGCGCGCAGGCCGCGGTCGCCACGGCGCTCACCGCCGCCGCCGAGCGCATCGAAAGCGTCACCAGGAAACTCCATCAGACCATCGGCGGCAGCAGCATCGCGCTGGGGTGATTCACCTCTCCCCGTGCACGGGGAGAGCATAGGCGTCCTTCGGACGCCGTTTTTGAACTTAAGAGACGCCGATGCGAAGCATCGGCTATGGCGCGAAGCGCGGCGGGTGAGGGGGCCTCTCCGCGATTCTGAGCGCCTCAAACCTGAGCGCCCAGCAACGCCCCCTCATCCCGACCTTCTCCCCGCAACGCGGGGAGAAGGAGCCGCTAGCGGCGAACGCGAGATCAAGTGGCGTTGCCCGTCGCCGCGCATTACATTGCCGGTGCGGGGCTGCGGGGTGCGTAGGAGACAATTCCCCGGGGCCTTACGATCCTGACGGGAGCTGTCCCTGGCCGGACCCCTGGGTTCGGTCACATGGCGCCCACCTACTTATGTAGGTTCCCGGGATCAGCGCTCTTACGGCCAGCGCGGCTCCGCACTTCTTTCGTCTTGGCCGGGCTTGTCCCGGCCATTTACGTTTTTAGGTTGGCGGCAGCAAGGCGTGGATGCCTGGCACAGGGCTTACACTTGGCCCAGCCAAAGGCCGGACCCGAGTGCTGAGCATGGCGGTGATGTCCGATCCGATTCAAACCGAGAAGGAGCAGCTGCGCCGCCAGGCGATGGCGCGGCGTGACGCATTGCCGCCGGACGCGCGACAGGCGGCGGCAGAAGCGATCGCCGCGCGACAATTTCCGCTGGCGATTACGCCGGGCATGATCGTCTCCGGCTTCATGCCGCTCAAAAGCGAGATCAACCCGCTGCCGCTGATGCGCAAACTCGCAGGGCAGGGGGCGCGGCTGGCGCTCCCAGTGGTCGCCGGCCGCGGCCGACCGCTGATCATGCGCGAATGGGTTTTCGGCGAGCCGCTTATCGCCGGCGTCTGGGGCATCCGCGAGCCGAAGCCCGAGGCGGCTGAGGTGGATCCCAATATCCTTTTGGTGCCGCTTCTCGCCTTCGACCGCGCCGGCCACCGCATCGGTTATGGCGCCGGCTATTACGATCTCACGCTCGCGCAACTGCGCGCCCGCAATCCGGTTATCGCGGTGGGGCTCGCCTTTGCCGCCCAGGAGGTTGCTGCCGTGCCCGCCACGCCCCGCGACGCGCGGCTTGGTCTTGTGCTAACCGAGCGCGAAGTTCTGGATTTGCGAGGCAGCTGAGTATGCGCATTTTGTTCGTCGGCGATGTCGTCGGCCGCAGCGGGCGGACCGTCGTCACCGAGCGCTTGCCCGGTCTCGTCCGCGACTGGAAGCTCGATTTCGTCGTGGTCAATGGCGAGAACGCCGCCGGCGGCTTCGGTATCACCGAGGCGATCTACCGCGAATTGATCGATGCCGGCGCCGACGCCATCACGCTCGGCAATCATGCCTGGGACCAGAAGGAGGCGCTGGTGTTCATCGAGCGCGCGCCGCGCCTCATTCGGCCGCTCAACTATCCCGCCGGCACGCCGGGCCGCGGCGCGACCCTTTGCGACGCCAGGAACGGCGCGCGCGTCCTCGTCGTCAATGCCATGGGCCGCATCTTCATGGATCCACTCGACGATCCCTTCGCCGCGGTCGACCGCGAATTGACCGCCTGCCCGCTGCGGCAGGGTGCCGATGTTATCGTCGTCGACATGCACGCCGAGACCACCAGCGAGAAGCAGTCGATGGGTCATTTCTGCGACGGCCGCGCCAGCCTGGTCGCCGGCACCCATACGCATGCGCCCACGGCCGATCTGCGCGTCCTGCCCGGCGGCACCGCGTTCATGAGCGATGTCGGCATGACCGGCGACTACAATTCGGTGATCGGCATGACCAAGGACGAGCCGCTGCAGCGCTTCACCCGGCGCATTTCCTCCTCGCGCTTCGAGGCGGCTTCGGGCCCGGCGACGCTCTGCGCCGTCGCCGTCGAGACCGACCCGGCAACCGGCCTGGCGGCGCGCGTCGGCGCGGTGCGGCTGGGCGGCTGTCTCGACCAGGCGGCGCCCGCCTTCTGGGCGTAGGTTTCCGCCGCCCTCACTTTATTTTCGCGCGACGCCACCCTATAAATTCTTTCGATATCAATTCATTGCCACGGCGCGGGCGCGAGAGGGCGCAGCCGCGCGGTTTGCTGCGGAAACGGGGCATTGAAAACGGAAGACGAGCCATGGCCGGACATTCGCAGTTCAAGAACATCATGCACCGCAAGGGGCGGCAGGACGCCGCGAAATCCAAGCTGTTCGGCAAGCTCGCGCGCGAAATCACCGTCTCCGCCAAGCTCGGCCTGCCCGATCCGACGATGAATCCTCGCCTGCGCGCCGCCATCATTGCCGCCCGCGCGGAAAACATGCCGAAGGACAATATCGAGCGCGCCATCAAGAAAGCGTCGGGCGGCGATGCCGCGAACTACGAGGAAATCCGCTACGAGGGCTATGGGCCGGGCGGCGTCGCGGTGATCGTCGAAGTTCTCACCGACAACCGCAATCGCACCGCCGGCGAGGTGCGCTCGACCTTCACTAAGTCAGGCGGCAACCTGGCCGAGACCGGCGCGGTCTCCTTCATGTTCGATCATGTCGGCGTCATCGAATACGACGCCAAAGCGGCGAGCGCCGAGGCCATGTTCGAAGCGGCGCTGGAAGCCGGCGCCGACGACGTCGTCTCCAGCGACAACGGCCATGAAATCTATGCCGCGCAAGACCGCTTCGGCGCAGTCGCCAAGGCGCTGGAATTAAAGTTCGGCGAGCCGCGCAAGGCGTCGCTGGTGTGGCGGCCGCAAAACACCGTGGCGATCGACGACGAGCAGGGCGAAAAGCTGCTCCGGCTCATCGAGAACCTCAACGATCACGACGACGTGCAGAACGTCTACGCCAATTTCGAGATTTCCGACGCCCTGGTGGAGCGGATGAGCGCGTAGCCTCGGCTTTCAGCTGATTGCGAACAAGGCGAGCGCGGCGACGGCGACCACAAGGCCGCCCCGCTTCCTCCAATTGAGGCTTTCGTGAAAAAGCGCCGCGCCGATCAGCGCGGTGAAGACGAAACTCATCTGCGCCACAGGGACGAGCACGCTGGCCGGTCCGACCGCGAGCCCATGCATCAGCGCCAAGAAGGCGCCGGCCAGCGCCAGCGCCGCCAGGCTGGAATAGCGCCAGGCGCCTGGCGTGATGCGAAGGCGCCGCTGCAACAAGCGCAAGATGGTCGCCAGCGACATGAATACCCAAGCCTGCGTGGAAACCATCGTCTCCGGCAGAGCTCCGTGTTGCAGCCCGACTTTGTAGAAAAGATTGGTCAAGGCCATCGCCGCCATCGCGATCAGCACGCGGACGAGTGAGGTTATGTTCGCTTGACCGCGCTTCGCGCCGGGCTCGGCAAGCAGCAGCCACACCGCGAGGAGCGCGCAAACCAGCGCCGCCGCTTTCGCCCAGGTCAGCGTTTCGCCCAAAAGCAGGATCGCTAACGCCGCGGTAATGGTGAAATTGAGCCGAAAAATCGGCGCGTTGGTAGAGACTGCACCGGTCTGCAAGCTCGCGGCGAAATTGAACATCGCGACGAACAGGAACAGTCCCGCCAGCGAACCCCACAGCGCCGACAGGTGGAGATCGAGTGTCCCGGTGAACCACGCATAAAGCGTGACGCCGGGACAAAACACCCAGCCTTGCAGCATGACGAATTCGCCGGCCTCGATGCCGGCGGCGGAGCCGCGCTTATAGATAAGATCGCTGACGCCGAAACAGACCATGGCGACGAGCGCGAAGCCGAGACCGGGGGTCATAGAAATAAGTTTCGAGGAGGTGGGTGGATCGAAATGCGCGGAAGGAAATGGGCGTGCGTCACGCCACTGAGCTGTGCCGCTCGGCGTGGCGCAACACAAGCTCAACTTGTTCTCGTGTCACCCCGGGGAACCATTCCAGGAATTCGTCGATCCGGGCGCCATCTTCGAGATTCTCGAATAGAGCCCTCACTGGCACGCGGCTGTATTTAAATAGCCATTCGCCGCCGCCCTTGCCAGGCATGCGCTCGACCGCCGGGCATTTGCTCCAGTCCAGCATGATAGGGATTCCAAGTGGACGAGTATCCTTTCGCAAGCTAAGCGCTTTCCGGGGGGCCGCGGCGGGTTTATCACGAAGGCGAGATGACGCGCCCGATTCGCATTCTGGGGATCGATCCGGGGCTCCGCCGCACCGGCTGGGGCGTGGTCGAGATTGCCGGCAACGGCTTAAGCTTTCTCGGCTGCGGCTCGGTGACGACCAGCGACCGCGACGCGCTGGCGGCGCGGCTTCTGGCCATCCACGACGGGCTGATGCGCATCCTCGAGGAATTCAAGCCCGACGAGGCGGCGGTCGAGGCGACCTTCGTCAACAAGGATGCCAACGCCACGTTAAAACTCGGCCAGGCGCGCGGCATTGCCATGGTGGTGCCAGCGCGCGCCGGCGTCCCGGTTGCTGAGTACGCGCCGAACCTGGTGAAGAAGAGCATCGTCGGCGCCGGTCACGGCGACAAGGCGCAAATCCGCATGATGATCGGCGTCTTGCTGCCGAAGGCGGAGCCGTCTTCCGATGACGCCGCCGACGCGCTGGCCATCGCGGTGACGCACGCCCACCATCGGCAGAGTGTCATTCTCAAGGTGGCGGCCCGATGATCGGCAAGCTCAAGGGCGTGATCGACTCCTACGGCGAGGATGCCGTCATCCTCGATGTCAATGGCGTCGGCTATCTGGTGCATTGCTCGGCGCGCACGCTGCAGGAATTGCCGCGCGTCGGCGAGCCGGCGACGCTGGCGATCGAGACGCATGTGCGCGAGGATCAGATCCGCCTGTTCGGCTTCACCACCGACGTCGAACGCGAATGGTTCCGCTTGTTGCAGACCGTGCAAGGCGTCGGCACCAAGGTGGCGCTCGCCGTGCTTGGCACGCTGAAACCCGCCGATCTCGCCGCAGCCATCGCGATGCGCGACAAGGCGATGGTCGCGCGCACCCCGGGCGTCGGGCCGAAAGTCGCCGAGCGCATCGTCACTGAATTGAAGGACAAGGCGCCGGCCTATACCGATGTCGATCCGGCGCTGGTGCGGCTTTCCAGCGCGCTTGACGAGAAGCGCGCGCCGCAGCCGGTCACCGACGCGGTTTCCGCGCTGATCAATCTCGGCTACGCGCAGCCGCAGGCCGCCGCCGCCATCGCCGCGGCGACGCGCAGTGCCGGCGACGGCGCGGAGGTCAAGACGCTTATTCGCCTGGGGCTGAAGGAGCTGGCGAAGTGAAACGGCCGGGCAAGCTCAGCAAGGCGGATCGCGAATTGATCGCGGCGGCGACCGCGGCGATCAAGGAACGCTATCGCTATGACTGGCAGGAGGTTGGCGCGGCTTTGCGCACGCGCGCGGGAAAACTATACACCGGCATCAATCTCGACGCTTATCTCGGCCGCATGGCGGTCTGCGCCGAAGCGGTCGCGCTCGGCCGCGCCTTCGTCGACCTCGGCGATACCGGCATCGACACCATCGTCGCGGTTCGCCATCCCGACCCGGACGAGAAAGATCAGTCCATTGCGGTGGTATCGCCATGCGGGGCGTGCCGCGAACTCATTTTCGACTACGATCCGAAAGCGCGCGTGATCGTGCCGAATGGGGCCTCGCCGGCGGTGGTGCCGATCGGCGAACTCCTGCCCAACAAATACAGCCGGGGGCCGCAGCGGTGACAACGAGCCCCGGACGCAAATTGGTGACGCCCGAACGCCGCGAGGAAGATACGGGGGAAGCGACGCTGCGTCCGCAGCGGCTTTCCGAGTTCATCGGTCAGGAGCAGGCGCGCAAGAATCTCGGGGTGTTCATCGAGGCGGCGCGGGGACGGCGCGAGGCGCTCGATCACGTGCTGTTCGTCGGCCCGCCGGGGCTCGGCAAGACGACGCTGGCGCAGATCGTGGCGCGCGAGCTCGGCGTCAATTTTCGCGCCACGTCGGGCCCGGTGATCGCCAAGGCCGGCGATCTCGCGGCGCTGCTCACCAACCTTGAAGAGCGCGACGTGCTCTTCATCGACGAGATCCACCGGCTTAATCCGGCGGTCGAGGAAATCCTCTACCCGGCGATGGAGGATTTTCAGCTCGATCTGATCATCGGCGCCGGACCCGCGGCGCGCTCGGTGAAGATCGATCTCGCCAAGTTCACGCTCATCGGCGCCACCACCCGCGCCGGGCTCCTGACCAATCCGTTGCGCGACCGCTTCGGCATTCCGGTGCGGCTGAACTTTTATGCCGAGGCGGAGCTCGAGCAGATCGTCAACCGCGGCGCGCGCGTGCTCGGCATTGTGGTTACCGCGGACGGCGCTAACGAGATCGCGCGCCGCGCCCGCGGCACGCCGCGCATCGCCGGGCGGCTCCTTCGCCGGCTGCGCGATTTTGCTGCTGTCGCCGGCGCCCAAGCGATCGACCGCGCCGTCGCCGACAAGGCGCTCGCCGCGCTCGAAGTTGACGCCGCCGGCCTCGACGCCATGGACCGGCGCTATCTCACGACCATCGCGGCGAACTACGGCGGCGGCCCGGTCGGCGTCGAGACGCTCGCCGCCGCTTTGTCGGAGCCGCGCGACGCCATCGAGGACATCATCGAGCCCTATCTGATCCAGTGCGGCTTCCTGCAGCGCACCCCGCGCGGCCGGCTGATCACCGGGCATGCCTTCCGCCACCTCGGCCTGCCGGAGCCGGCGCGCGGCCCGGCGCAGTTCGGGCTGTTCGGGGCCGACGAGGAAGCCTAACCCGATCGATGCAAGTCATTTCAAATCGCGCCGCGTCAAAGGCTTGGCGAAAATCGTAACGCCGGTGACGCTGCCGGTCGCCTCGGAGACGATGATCTCGACCTTCACCAGCATCGACTTGTTCTTGGCATAGCCGCCGTACCAGCCCTCGGTGCCGCGAAATCCCTCGATATCGGCGAGCGCAAGCGCGGCCGGATCGTCGAACCACACGAGCTGCGGTTCGGCCGACTGGAGTGCCGTCTTTACGCCGTCGGCGATTTTTTTGGCTTTTTCCCGCGACCGCGAGGCTTGGGAATCGCAGCGGTATTCATAACGCGAGCCTTCGCCGCGCTTGTTGATGTAGCAATAGTCGATCAAACCCGCGATCGCTTGCGTGCCTTCCCACACCGGATCGCCGCGCGGGTCGAGTGCCGGCTTGCCCTTGATTTTTGCAAAATTGCCCGATCGGGCGTCGAGGATCTTTTTGATCGAGCTGCAGGCCTCGTCGGAACAGTCCGCGCGTGCCGGCACCGAGACCAGAAGCGCAAACAAAGCAACCACGAACCGCAGCTTCATGCCCATCCCCAAGCGCCGTCGCGGCGCACGACTATATAGCGTCCGCGTCGATGGCGGCGACAACAATCTGGCTTGGCAACCGGCGCTGACGTTGCCCAGCGCGTGTGATACAGGCGTCGCCAGAACATTCTCGTCTGGAGCAGGTATGGCAGAAACACTATCCGGCGGCTGTCATTGCGGCCGCGTGCGCTTTCGCGTCACGGCCGATCTTTCGCGCGTCACCGAATGCAATTGCTCGATCTGCACCAAGAAGGGCTTTTTGCATCTGATCGTGGCGCGCAACGCCTTCGAGCTTCTCAGCGGCGCCGATGCACTGACGACCTATCGGTTCAACACCGGCACGGCGCAGCACACGTTCTGCGCGACCTGCGGCATCCACGCCTTCTATATCCCACGCTCCGATCCCGATAAGATCGACGTCAACGTCCGCTGCCTCGATGGTGTCGATCTCGCGACGATCAAGCCGCTTCTGTTTGATGGCAAGAACTGGGAGCACGCGATGACGGAGCGGGTGCCGTGGAGATGACGTCATGACCCGCATTCCGCTCGACGGCGAAATTCGCGACGGCCGCCATTGGCTGGTCGTGCGCGTCTATTACGAGGACACCGACTTCACCGGCATTGTCTATCACGCCAATTATCTGCGCTACATGGAGCGCGGCCGCACCAATTATCTGCGTCTCATCGGCGCCGACCACCGGGCGCTGTTCGAGGCGACCGAAAAGGAGGCGCCGGGATTTGCCTTCGTGGTGCGCTCCATGACCATCGACTTCCTCAAGCCGGCACGCATGGACGATGTGCTCGAGATCGTCACCGAGCCGGAGGAAGTGAAGGGTGCCTCCGGCATTCTGCGCCAGCGGGTCATGCGCGGCGACGAACTTCTGGTTGAGGCCCGCGTGCGCTTTGCCTTCATCAGTGGCGGCCGCGCCCGCCCGATCCCGAAACCGCTGCGCATCGCCATGAAAGCCGACCAGGATCTTCTGGCGCCGGGGGCGGACCAAGCTGACGGCAAATAATGGTGGGGCGTGGGTGCCTCGGCGCGCCGGATAAACGCCTTCAACGGCAGCGAGATTCTCGTGTCGACGGATCGGCCGGCTTAATGTAAGAGCTATTTACATGATCTGGTCGAAGGAAGACAAGGAAAGCCCGCGCGGCTACCACCACGGCAATCTGAAAGAGGCGCTGCTGCGCGCGGCGCTCGAGCTGATCGCGCAGAAGGGACCGGCCGGCTTCACCTTTGCCGAGGCGGCGCGTTGGGCGGGGGTGAGCCCGGCGGCGCCTTATCGGCATTTTCGCGATCGCGATGAGCTTCTGGCCAGCGTCGCACTGCGCGGATTCGAGAAATTCGAGGCTGTGTTGGCGCGGGCGTGGGACGACGGCCGTCCGGAGGTGTTCGTGGCGCTCGACAGGCTTGGCAAAGCCTATCTCGCATTCGCGCGCACCGAACCCGCCTACTATTCGGCGATGTTCGAAGCCGGTATTCCGCTCGCGACCAATCCCGAATTACGCGAGGCCGGCGAGCGCGCTTTCGCGGTGCTGCGGGGCGCCGCCGAAAAGCTTTGCGTTCAGATTCCGCTTCGCACCAGGCCTCCGGCGTTGATGGTCGCCTTGCATATTTGGGCGATGTCGCATGGCGTTGCCTCTTTATTTGGTCGCGGTGATGCGGCACGGCGCACCTTGCCGATGTCGCCCGAAGAGCTGCTGGAAGCCCAGGTGCTGGTTTATCTGCGCGGCCTCGGGGTACCGGGCGCCGCCCGACCGGGCTGACGCCACGCGGTCTTCACGAAATCGAGAAGCTCTTGACAGCCTCAAAAGGCGATGTAAATGTTATTTACATTCACACAGGGAGGCCCTCATGGTCCTCGTTGAAAAGCTCGACGAACTCGGCAAGCCGGCCTGGATTGCGCTCGCGATCCTCGGCTTCATGGCCTGGTGGCCGCTGGGGCTGGCAACTTTGGCCTTTTTCATTGGGAGCGGAAGAATGGGATGCTGGCATCATCACAGCAGCGGCCAGTGGCAAAACCACACGAGCCGTTGGCAATGGAAGATGGAACGCATGCAGGAGAAGATGGACCGCATGCGCGCCAAGATGGAGGGGCGCAGCGGCGGCCCAGGTTGGGGCTCGGCGCCGTCGAGCGGCAACCGCGCCTTTGACGATTACCGCAGCGAGACGCTGCAGCGGCTAGAAGAAGAGCAGCGCGAGTTCAAGGAATTTCTCGAGCGCCTGCGTTTCGCCAAGGATCGAGCGGAGTTCGATCAGTTCATGAGCGAACGCCGCGACCGCCCGCCGAGTGAAGGCCCGCAATCGCAGCCGCAGCCGCAGAGCTGAATAGTCTCGCTCGGCATCGGTGGTCTTAGAGCGCGTCCAGGAAAAGTGGAAACCGGTTTTCCGTCCGGACGCGCGATAAAACAAGAA
>Ga0187887_10002925_pt1 | contig 13439 bp, 9 predicted proteins | sample June2016WEW_7_10_FD_132977 | JGI IMG/M metagenome (GOLD analysis project Ga0187887, IMG submission 132977) | Peatland microbial communities from SPRUCE experiment site at the Marcell Experimental Forest, Minnesota, USA - June2016WEW_7_10 | ecosystem: Environmental > Terrestrial > Soil > Wetlands...
AAGATTACGGCTGAGAGTATCGCCGCGCTGATGCCCGCGGCGGATAGTGCGGGGTTGGCCGATCTCAAAGCAGAATGGCAGAACCAGCTATTGACGGTGAGTCCAGGTGGTCCCACGCAAGCGCTGATTGAGATACAGCAGAGCCGCTTGCGGTATTCCGAACTGGCGCGGCAGCTGGAGGCCTACTGGAAGATTCTTCCGCCGGACGCCAACCGGGACGGAGTCTTAACGCAGGCGGCGGAGAATTACCGGCTGGCTGGCGACACGGCTGACGAATTACGTCTGTCGAACCGACTATCGGGCCAACTGTCGGGCGCCTTGATCACGCGGTATGCGGAGCTGTTGAGTAGAACGCCGGAACGGTTTTTAGCTGTCGTGAAGTCGGGCAACAGCAGCGTTCGAAATGAATTTGCAAGTTACGCCCTCGACAATTTCAGCCCTGCGAGAGCGCTCGAAGTAATCGCGGCGCGCGGCACTGGCCTGTTACCGATTTGGAATCGCGCATACACCGGCTTGGCGGGATTATATCTTGCGAGTTCTGCCCCGCAAGTGAATGCAGCGTTTCGCGACGCGCTAGGCACCGGAACGATCGGGGAACGCATCGGCACGCCCGTGGATCGTAACGCGCAACTGGCGGGCGATCTGTGGTTCTACTACGGCTCGCGTTACGGCGAATATCTGGATGTAATCAAGCAGGGCGATCCGGAAGATTATCTGCCGTCCGCGCTTGAAGCCGCGCCTGGCCACGCGGATGCGTACTTCACGCTGGCCGAATATTATCGCGAATCGGGCAAGCCGGAGCGCGCGCTGGTGGACTTCGGGAATGCGCTGCAGTTGGCTTCGAAACGCGCCGACGTGCATGATCGCATAGCGCTGATCTACTGGCACCAGAATAAACACGACGAGGCCACTCGCGAATTCAAGACAGCGCTGCAGGCATTCGCGCGCGAGGAGGACGCCCGCATCCGTGAAGATTTCTGGCGATCACTCGGGGCCACGCTCGAAGACATTGGACAGTGCAAGGTATTCGAAGCTGTTCGGCCGGAAGCAGACCGCGTCCTGCGAACTTATGTCCATCGCAACGGAAGCTACCAGGTGGATGTTCTACTCCGCGCGGCTTTGAAGGCTGCGGGAGATCCGGCCAACGGTGTCGCCTGGATTGTCGACTTGGCGAAGAGTGCTCCGGATCCAGCCGAATTTCTCGGAAGCATCGTGAAGCAGAGCTGGATTCCGGAAGAGCAGCGGCCGGCAGTCTACGCGGCGCTGATCCAAGGAGCGAAACAGAAGCTCGATAACACTTTTGGCGAAGCGCGGGGTTGGGCGGAAACCGAACTACGCAACCGCCAGCTCGAATGGGTGGGGTACCTGATCGATCACAAACAGACGCAGGCGGCTGAACGCGCGCTGGCGGATATTCCGCCGGAAGTCCGGAAATCGCGAGTCGGCGAAGTGGAGATTCTCGAAGTGCGCATCGCGGCCCAGGCCGGCACTTTGAACGCTTTGCTGCAACGTTACGCAAAGGAAGACGCGTCCACACGACCGCTTGAAAGCTTGCAGAACGTGGCGACGGATTTGAAGCAGAAGGGCGAGAACGCCGCGGCGCGCCAGGTGCTGGAGTTCGTTTATAGCCGGCAGATCGAATCCTTCCAATTCTCGGCCGCCACTTTTCTTGGGCTCGCCGAGATCCGTTTGGAGCAGGGCGATACGAATGCCGCGGTGGGGCTGGTGCATCGCATGACGCTCGTGGTGGGCGAGCCTTTCGAGAATCTGGCCGACGCGGCGGAGTTGCTGAGCAGAACCGGGCATCCCGCGGAGGCGCTGCCGTTTTTGACGGATCGTGTTCGCGCCGTACCGTGGGATTTCGCGGCGAAAGCTCAGCTTGGCAAGTTGCTGGTTTCCACCGGCAAGGATCGCGACCAGGGGATCCGGCTGCTGCGTACTACCGCTGAATCGAACGATGCGCCGTACGAAACGCGCGTCGCCGCTGCGCGGTCCCTGGGCGAAGCGAAGGCAGTACCGGCGCTGACGACCGCGAGCGCCGAGTTGAACCTGCTCGCCGGTACTGCGTCGATTCCGGCGGCTAGCGCCGAAAAGCCGTATGTCTACTACGCGCGATTGGCCGCGGCCACGCAAGCGAGCGATACGGCCGTCAAGATAAAGCTGCTCGAGGGCGCCATAGCGATCGATCCCAGTGCGAACGAACCAAAGATCGCGCTATTCGATTTGGCATACGGAGCCAAGCGTTATCAGACCGCGATCTCGACACTTCACCCCATGATCCTGCGCGGTGGCATGAATATTTCAGGCGAGCAGAATCCGGCGGGAGCGGACGTCGAGAATCAGTATCAGAACCAATACTACACGCAACAGTTTCTTGGCGAAGCGCCGCGGTACGGACGGTCAGAGGCTAGGCCGGAGGCGCTCGATCCGACGCGGCGCGCGGTGATTGCGCGCAAACTAGCTGACTCGTACGCAAAGCTGAACATGCTGAATGAGGCCGGGTTCTGTTACCGAATCGCGCTTCTGTTGGAACCAGCGGACGCCGGATCGAAGACGCAGCTGAATTCGATTCTCGCTCAGTTGGAACATCAGCGCGCGAATCGGCTACGGCAGCCGGCGATTACGGATAATCTCGAACAGGATCACGCTGTGCGGCCGCGGCTGGCCTCTTCGACGGGTGCGCAGGGAGGTGGGCAATGAAGCGGCCGGTGACAATCGCGGTTGTTTTTGCCAGCCTGGTGCTGCTGGTTTGGATCTTTGCCCAAGCGCCCCCGAGCGCTCCGCCGGATCTGGCGCGCCTGGTTCCCGCCGGGTCTCTCCTGTATATAGAGGCGAAGGATTTTGGAAACTTGCTAGCGGACTGGAAGGGGTCCGACGAAAAACGGCTGTGGTTTGCGAGCGACAACTTCCAGGTATTCTCGCGCTCGCGTTTGTATCTGAAGCTTCAACAGGCGCAAACCGAATTTGCGGCCGCCGCCGGCGTTCCACCGGATATGGATCTGTTGGCGAATGTGGCGGGGAGCCAATCGGCACTGGCGATGTACGACATCGGCAAGCTGGAGTTCCTCTACATCTCGCGTCTATCTTCGGACCGGTTCGCCAATGGCGCGCTGTGGAAGACGCGTGGAAATTATCAGCCCAGGCAATCGGCCGGGATCGATTACTACATCAAGACCGATGCCGCATCCAAACGTGTAGCCGCATTCGCGGCGGCTAAGGATTATCTAGTGCTGGCAACGCGGGAAGATGTGCTCGCCGGGGCTCTAGCGCTGATCGCGGGACAAGCTGGCTCGGCCGTGGCGGGCGAGCAGTGGTTCGACAAGAGCGTCCGCGAAGCCAAGCAGCCGGGCGAGTTGCGCATGGTGATGGATCTCGAAAAACTGGCGCGAACGCCGCATTTCCGCTCCTACTGGATCCAGCAGAACATCACGGAGCTGCAGCAATATGCCGCGGCGATTACGGACGCCGGGCGCGCATCTGGCGAGTGGCGCGAAGCCAGGGTCCTGCTGCGGAGCGCGGAGATCGCTCCCGCCTGGAATGAGGCTGCTGTTGGCGATGTCGTGCGTCTGGCGCCGCGAAGCGCCAGCGTATATCGAGCCTGGGCCTCGCCATCGCCCGAAACCGCTTTTGAATTGCTTCGCCGCAAGATCCTCAATCCACATCCGGAAACTCAGATCGCTTCGAAGACCGCTCCGGTTGTTGCGTTGGATGGTGGCGCCGTAGGAGACGAGTCCGAGCTCGAAATCAGGATCGATGAGCCGCCGCTCGATACCGGCGCCCCGGCCATCGGCAGTGAACTTAACAAATTGTTGGAGACTGTCCCGCTTGATGCGATGTTGCATGTCGGATCCACCAGAGTCCAGCCCGACGGCGTATTCGTGGGCACGGAATCCGGAGTGGCACTGCTCGCCAAGTCGGATTGGGATGCCGCGGCTGTCCGAGATGCCGTGGCGGCGGCCTTGGCGACAATATTGACCCAAGATCATCTCGGCGTGCACTGGGCGGATCGGGGAGCCGGAGCGAACTCGTATTCCGAGTTGGATGGCTTGCAGCCGCTGGCGCTCGCAACCCACGGACGATTGCTGGTTATCGCAACCAGCAAAGATGTTCTCGAGGCGATGCTGGCGAGCTACGCGAATTCGCCATCCACGGCGGGCGCACGCTACACGGCCGCGTATCGCCACTCCACCGAACTACCGAATTTCGTCAAGATGATGCGGCTGATCGATAACCCGCTCGCCAAACAGACCAGCGGTGATGCGCCCGAGCCAGCATTTTTCTCCGGCAATATTGCAAGCCTGGGCCAGGCGCTGGCCAGGATCGGATCCGAATCCATTGTCGTGCATGACACCGGGTCCGTCGTGACCGAGAACGTGATTTACAAGCTGAAATGATGCTGACGCGGCGCGAGATTCTGGGCCTAGTTGTAACAGCGCCGCTCGGCGCCGCGTCGCTTCCAGAGCAATCGGCCGGCATTGCGCTCGACCACGCGTTTCCCGATCCCCGCGTGTCTTATCTTTTGATGGACTGCACTGCGAGCCGCGAGATTTGCTCGCGCTGGATGCATCCCATGGATGCCGTTCCGGTAGGGTCGTTGGTGAAGCCGTTCACGGCTCTCGCGTATGGAGGGTCTCACGGATTCCGCTTTCCCATTTTCCATTGCGCCGGCGCGGCCGGCCATTGCTGGCTGAGGGAAGGTCATGGCCGTATGGAAATCAGCTCGGCCATCGCTCACTCCTGCAATGCCTACTTTTTGGAGCTGGCGCGCGATGTGGCGCCTGAGGCGTTGGAAACGGTCGTACAAAGATTCGGGCTCAGTGCGCCGGATGCTGGATTCGACGCCCCGGCGTTGATTGGCCTGGGAACTGGCTGGCGAGTTTCTCCGTTCGCGATAGCGCGCGCTTATTCGGAACTCATTGCACGATCGTTTGATCCCGGCGTTCGCGAACTGCTGGCGGGCATGGCGCTCTCGGCGCAGTCGGGCACGGGTCGCGGAGTTGGGCGGGGAGCCTACGTGAAGACCGGGACCGCTCCGTGCATTCACGAATCGAAGGAACGGGGCGACGGCTACGTGATCGCGCTTTTCCCAACTGACGCGCCACGCTTCAACTTGTTGGTGCGCGTGCATGGAGTGTCGGGCGCACGGGCGGCGTTGGTGTGCGGAAAGATGCGCCGCTATGTGTAGAAGCAGCGCACTTGCCCTCCTGCTCACACTATCAGTATCGGCCCAAGTCTTGCAAATCGGAGTGTTCAGCCTGTTCCGGCCTGTCGAACTCCGCGTGTCGCCTGTCTCCGGGGCTTTATTAGTGACCACCGGGGATTCCCGAATCATCCTGGAAGGCCGTCAAGCTTTCACCACTACGGCGCCAGTACGAGTCTCGGCACTGGACGGCTCGGACGCGGACTTCCGCTTGAGCATCCCCGGTAAAATCGAACGCCGGTTCCACGGAATCCTGACGGTTCAAGCGGGCGACCACAAACTGATCGCCGTGGTGGCGATGGATCGTGAAGTGGCCGTGGCTTCCGTGGTAGCGGCCGAGATGCCGCCAGCCACGCCCATGGAGGCCTTGAAGGCGCAGGCAATAGTAGCCCGAGCGTATTTCGCCGCATCCGGCCCGCGTCACGATGCCTTCGATTTCTGTGACAGCACCCACTGCCAGTTTCTGCGCGAGTGGCCGCAGCCATCAAACGATGCGTTTCAAGCCACGCGCGAGACCCGTGGCCTGGTACTCGCCTATCTCGGAAAGCCGTTCGCCGCGCTATATTCGGCGTCCTGCGGCGGCCAAACGCGTTCGCTCGATGGCGACGGCGCGGGATATCCCTACTATTCAGTCTCCTGCGATTTCTGCCGCCGCCATTCGCCCGGCTTGGTCGAGGGGCATCAGCTCGGCCTGTGCCAGAGGGGCGCCGCGGGCATGGCTCGCTTGGGCGCCGGGTACCGCGAAATCCTGGACCATTACTATCCGGGAACATCTGTGATGCAATCTGAGGCGAATGCGTTTTTTTTGTTGCCACGTCCACCGGCTTTGAGTCATAGTAAAGATTGAGTAGCAAGAAAATGTAGGCGCATTCCAAAACGGACCCGCTTCTTGAGCGAGAGCGCCCCTGCTTGCACATTTTATGGATTCGGGCGATTCTCGATGGCGGATGAACTCCTCTTCCTCACCGAACTGCTGGGCCTCAAGGTCTATGACCTGAAGGGCCGCCGATTAGGCTTCGTCAAAGACGCCGCAATTGTCCCTCTAATCCATCCCTCCCGCGTGGACCGGTTTCTGCTGGGCGGCGGTTGGGCCTGGCTCACCGTAAAGCACGACCAGGTTCGAACAATATCGCTCGACGGCATCTACCTCAAAGACGAACTGCTGACGCCGTATCATTCCGATGAGTATATGCTGCGGCTGGTCCGCGATCTTCTCGATCAGCAAATTATCGATGGCCAGGGACGCAAGGTAGTTCGGGTTACCGACGTCACTTTTAAGATCCAGCACGCAGACGACGGCGACCTTTTGCACATTGATGACGTGGATATCGGCTTGCGCAGCATGTTCCGGCGTTTGGCGCAGGGTGCCATCCCGCGCCGTCTTGTACGGCGGCTTCAAGTGGTGATTCCCCCTAACTCGCTGCGCTGGGAGCATTGCAGCATTCTGGAAGCTGATCCCCAGCGGCGGCTGCGATTGAACGTCAGCAACGAGATTCTGGAGAAGATGCACCCGGCGGACTTGGCCGACATCGTCGAAGACCTGAGCCCGGATGACCGGGAAGCGATTTTCGAAACCATCGACAGCGAAGTAGCCGCCGAGGCACTCTCTGAAGTAGAGCCGGAAATTCAGGCCAGCATTCTGGAATCGCTCGAAACCGAGAAGGCCGCGGAGATCGTGGAAGAAATGGCGCCGCATGAAGCGGCCGATGCTCTGGCCGAACTCGAGGAGCAGACTTCCGAAGACATTCTGGAAGAGATGGAGCCCGAGCCCAAGACCGAGGTTGAGGAGCTGCTGGAATTCGCCGAGAACTCAGCCGGCGGATTGATGAATACTGAATACGTCGCGCTCCCCGAAAACGCTACCGTGGCGGAAGCGATGGAAGGGCTGAAGGCCCACGAGGAGATTCTGGAAACGTTGAATACGCTGTTCCTGGTGGATCCAGACGGCCGTCTCACCGCCGCTGTGCCGCTCGCCAAATTATTCATCGCCGCCGGCGCCACGCCGCTCAAAGAGCTGGCTTCCCAACCCCTTCTGCAGGTGGATGTCGAGGAAAAGCAGGACCGCATTACCGAGATTTTCGACAAGTACAATCTGCTGGCATTGCCGGTTGTAGACGAGACCGGCAAGCTGGCCGGCGCAATCACGGCCGACGAAGTGATCTCGCTGTTGAGGCAAAAATGAAACCACACGAAGAGGAACCTGGTGCTCAAACGATTTCGCTACCAAATCGCAATCTTTGCCTCTGTCGTCGGCCCTGGGCTGATTACCGCCAACGTCGATAACGATTCCGGCGGTATCTTGACGTATTCGCAGGCCGGTGCGAAGTACGGCTACCTGCCGCTCTGGACGCTGATTCCCATCACGCTGCTGCTGATCGTGACGCAGGAAATGTGCTCGCGCATGGGCGCGGTGACGGGCAAAGGACTCTCCGACCTGATCCGCGAGGAATTCGGACTGCGAACCACGTTTTTTCTGATGATCGCTCTAGTGTTGACCAACTTCACCAACGTGATTGCGGAATTCGCCGGCATCGCAAGCTCGCTCGAAGTCTTCAACATCAGCCGCTACATCACCGTTCCCATCTGCGCGGTTGCGGTCTGGCTCTTAGTGGTGCGTGGGAGTTACCGCAGCGTCGAAAAAGTATTTCTGGTGGCGTGCACGCTCTATGTAACCTATATATTCTCGGCCTTTCTTCTGAAGCCCGATTGGAAGGAAGCTGCCATCTACAGCGTCAAGCCGATCCTGATGTTCGATGAAGGCTACATCACCATGCTGATCGCCATGGTGGGTACTTCCATCGCGCCCTGGATGCAGTTCTACCTGCAATCGGCGATCGTGGAAAAAGGTATCACCGCAAAAGAGTACGTGCAATCCAGGATCGAAGTGATTGTGGGCTGCATTCTGACGGATGTTGTGGCGTTCTTCATCATTGTGTCCTGCGCGGCCGCGATATGGGCGCATGGTCCCAAAGATATCAACGACGCCAAGGATGCGGCTCTCGCGTTGAAACCTTTCGGCCAGTATGCCTACGTGTTGTTCAGCGCGGGACTCTTCAATGCTTCGTTTTTCGCGGCGTGCATTCTGCCCCTCTCCACGGTTTACACGGTCTGCGAAGGGCTGGGCTTCGAATCCGGCGTGGACAAGCGCTTTAAAGAGGCTCCCGAGTTTTATTGGCTCTTTACATTGTTGGTAGTGCTGGGCGCGGGCGTTATTCTGTGGCCGAACTTTCCACTGATCAAAATGATCTTGGGATCGCAGGTGCTCAATGGAGTATTGCTGCCGGTGATCCTGATTTACATGGTGATGCTGATCAATAAAAAGAGCCTAATGAAGGAATGGACCAACTCGCACGCCTACAATGCGGTCGCGTGGATCTCGGTGATCATTATGATTGGGCTAACGCTGGCATTGGCCTCTATCACGGTGAAGCAACTGATGCAGCCGGCCGGCGCCGCGCTGGAGCGGGATTCAAAGCCTCTGGCCCAGGTGAAGAGCGACGATGCCGGCAGTCATTCGTTCAAAGCGAACGCCCGAGAATCCAGCGGCGCGCATCTGGTCCGCTAGATCGGGGGCGCCCGGAAATTTGCGGACCGATTCGGGCAGGTAAGAATAAGCCTCTTTCGATCCGGAGATCAGGCCCCCGATGGTAGGCAAAATGTTCCGCGAGTAAAAACCGTAGAGCCGCGCGAGTAGAGGATTTGGAGGCGTGGAGAATTCGAGAATCGCCGCGAGGCCACCGGGACGCAGCACGCGTAGCAGCTCCTCAAATCCAGCCTGGTAATTTGCCAGATTGCGGAATCCGAAAGCAATGGTTACGAGATCGAGCGAGCCATCGGCTACGGGCAGCCGCAGCGCGTCGGCTTCGAACAGCTTGGAACGAGAACGGCTCTGCTCCACTTTGTGACGCGCCGCGACCAGCATCGGATGACAAAAATCGCTGCCGTACACATGTGCGCTCCCACGGAATTCCAGCGCCAGCATGAGATCGCCGGTGCCGCAGCAGACATCCAATACGCGAGCGCCGGGCCTCGACAGCACGCCGGATACACGCGACACGGTTCGCGCCCGCCAATACCGGTCGATATTCATCGACAGCAAATGGTTCAGCAGGTCGTAGCGCGGCGCGATGCGTCCGAACATGCCGCGCACCCAAGTGGCGGCTTGCTGCTCGTTATCAATTCCGGCCGGTGTAGTCCCCATCAACCACCGAGCGCTTCCCGGATTACCGCCAGCACAGACTGCTCATCGACATCCGCGGTGATCTTTACAGAACCGATTCGTTCCGGAAGTACGAAATGGATTTTACCCTTCACTGTTTTCTTGTCGCTCTTCAATCGCGCGGCTAAACGTGAGGGATCGATTCCGTCGAGCGTCGGGAACGGCCCGTAGGAATTGACGCACTGCACGATGTCGTCGCAATCCGTGGGGGAAAGCATCCCCTCTCGCTCGCCTAGCAGCGCGGCCGCTTTCATGCCCCATGCCACCGCTTCGCCGTGCAGAAAGCGCGAGTAATCTGTCTCGGCTTCGAGCGCGTGTCCGAACGTGTGGCCGAAATTCAGGATGCGCCGGCGATCTTCTTCCTTCTCGTCGCCAGAAACCACCTGGGCTTTCAACCGAACGGAGTCGCCGATCATGCGGTCCACCACGGCGGGATCCTGCGAGAGCACGCGGGCAGGTTCGTGGCGCATCGACCAGAACAGATCCGGATCGGCGATGATTCCGTGCTTGATGATCTCGAACAAGCCCGCGCGATATTCGCGCTCGGGCAGCGTGCCCAGCACCGCGGGATCGATCAGCACAGCCAGCGGCTGATGAAAGCTGCCGATCAGATTCTTGCCGGCCGTTAAATTCACACCCGTCTTTCCGCCGATGGCCGCATCCACCTGCCCCAATAACGTGGTGGGAATGTGGATCAAAGGAATGCCGCGCATAAAGATGGCAGCCAGAAAGCCGGCGACATCGGTAACGATTCCGCCGCCCACGGCAACCACTAAGCTGGCGCGATCGGCGCCGTGGTTGACCATTTGTTCGGCCAGCGCTTCCACTTCCGCCAATCTTTTGCGCGTCTCGCCACCAGGAAAGAAGAGTGTCTGGTGCGCGAGACCGGCAACAGCGGAGGTGACTGTGCCGCCATGCAGCTGCCAAACATCCTCAGTAGAAACAAAAAATATCTTGCCGGCGCGCGCGGGAATGTATTCGCGCAACTTCGAAACGCCGCCGCGCTCCACCAGGATGGGATAACACGTGGGGGAGCAAGGCCCGGGCGTTTCGACCACGTAGGACGGCATACAATCGTTGTACCATGTGGTTTATCGGTACCCCGCTCGAACAACTCTTTCCGGCAAGGTTCCAATAGGTCGTGAAAGCGATCTCGCTCGGCGTTTTATTTCTCTTCGCGGCCGCGCCCACGCTTCGTGAATCCAGTCCGCAGACCATCCTGTGGGCCGCTCCCGCCATTTTGATCGCCGCGATGATTATCGCCTGGGCGGCCGAATCGGCGCAGTTTTTCATCGCGCAGGGGTTCGCGCTCGCGATTCTGGCGTGGATGCAGACGCTTCCCGAATTCGCCATGGAAGCAGTCTTCGCGTGGCGCCAGCAGACGCCATACCTCTTCGCGAGCCTCACCGGCGCGTTGCGTCTGCTCACCGGACTCGGCTGGCCGATGATTTATTTTTCCGCGGCCGTAGTTTATCGGCGGCGTGAGCGCAAGCCAATGCAGCGGATCGTGTTGGAAGGCGAGCATAGCATCCAGGTGTTGGGGTTGCTGGTCCCGCTCATTTACATAACCGTTGTGGTTCTGAAAGGTTCGCTGCAGTTAGTGGACGCCGTGATTCTTACCGCAATCTACGCTACCTATTTGGCAGTGCTCGGCAAGATGCCTCCGCAGGAAGATGAAGGCATCGACGATCTGGAGCGCATTCCGCGCGCCATTGTCCTCTCGCCGCGCATTCGTCGCATTGTGCTGATCGGCGGTCTGTTCCTGGCTGGCGGGCTGCTGATCTACCTGGGCGCCGAGCCGTTTCTCGGCAGCCTGTTCGCAATTTCCACGCGGCTAGGCATCCCCACGTTCATCTTCGTGCAATGGGTAGCGCCATTTGTTTCCGAATTCCCGGAAGGGCTCTCCACTTTCTACTGGGCGCGGACCGTGCATCGCGCTCCGATGGCGCTGATGAATCTGGTATCCAGCAACATCAATCAGTGGACGCTGCTGGTAGCGATGTTGCCAGTAGTTCTTTCGCTCAGCCTCGGAAGGCTGACTTCACTTCCTCTGGATTCGCAGCAGAAGCTCGAAGTGCTGATGACCATCGGCCAGCAGCTGGTGGGCATGTTGTTCCTGGTGAACATGGAGCTGGCGTGGTGGGAAGCAGCGGCGCTATTCGCATTGTGGTTCGTGCAGTTTGTCTTTTCCGCCATTAATCCGGACGTTCCATTCTGGGGATTGGTGGCTCAGCAATTCCACTGGTGGATCACGGTGACATATTTCGTCTGGGCGGGATGGGAACTGCTGCGGCTGTTGCTGGGCCAGCGAAAGCCGCTGGCGTTCACGGAATTTGCGAAGATGTGGCGCGAGCACGTGCGAGCGTAGGGGGCGAGACATTGCCGCCCCAGTCCGCAACTCGTCTATGCTTGTGGCATGGAAGTACACCTCTCGGCCGAAAAAGAGGCCCGGCTACGCGAAGTCGCAACTCGGACTGGCAAGGACGCCGGCCAGTTGGTCGAGGATGCCGTTGACCGCATCCTGGAGTACTCCGTCCGCTTCATTGAGGCCGTGGAAGAAGGACGCGCCTCCGCCCGCCGCGGCGAGTTGCTGGAGCATGACGACGTCGTTGAGCGCGTCGCCGCTGCTGCGAGTTTCCGGCGAACGTGGCTGAGCCGGACTAGCCTTCCAAAACAACTGGCAATTTCGCGGCATCCCACGCGGCCAAGCCGCCCGCCATCTCGATCAGATTGGTGATCCCATACTGGTGCAGAATACCCGCGGCTATGGAAGAACGATAGCCGCCCGCGCAATGGACGGCGATACGGCGATTGCGTGGAATCTCTGCGATACGCTCTGTGAGATGGTTGAGCGGAATATTCACGCTGCCGTCAATATGCTTAGCCACCCACTCGCGTGGATTCCGGATGTCAAGCACGAGCGGCGGGTTAGCGCCGGCTATCTCTTCCGCCACCATCGGTGCGCTGAGGCGCTCGGTCGGCCACACCAAATCTGGACGCCCGGCAAGCGCTTCCATGCCTCCATTCAGATAACCTCGAACATGATCGAAACCGATGCGTCCCAGGCGCAGCGCGGCTTCCGGTTCGCGTCCAGGCTCGGCAATAATTACAATCGGCCGCGTGCGATCGAGCACGGTGCCCGCCCACGTCGCGTATTGGCCGCCGAGTCCGATGTTGATGCTGCCGGCCAAATGACCCTTGGCATATTCGGCTGCATCGCGCACGTCCAGAATCTGAGCGCCGGAACCGCCCATCCGCAGAATTTCGTCGAGATCGATGGGATGCAGAACCTGTTCCAGATTGTGATCGAGCGTGGTGCGCTCGCGAGTGTTGAGAATAGCGTCGTAAGTGAAGTAGGGCGGAGCGTCCGGTTGGTCGGCGGTGACCAGACGAATGAATTCCTCTTTCGACATGGGCTGCAGGGCGTAATTGAATCGCCGCTGATCTCCCAAGGAAGAGACCGTGTCGGAGGAAAGCTTCTTCCCGCACAGCGACCCCGCACCATGAGCCGGATAAACCAGCGTTTCGTCAGGAAGCGTCAGCAATTTGTTATGCAGCGAGTCGTAGAGATGGGCGCCGAGGTCGTTCGCACTCCACCCCAGCGACGCGCGCAGGTCCGGGCGGCCAACGTCGCCAATGAACAAAGTGTCGCCGGTTAGGACGGCATAAGGTTTGTCGGGGTTTTGCAGATCGAACGCCAGAATTGAGATCGATTCGATAGTGTGGCCGGGCGTCTCAAGCACTTTGAGTCGCAGTCCGGGGAATTCCAGGGTGTCCCCATCCTGCATTGCGACAAAAGAATATTCCGCTCGGGCGCGGGAGCCGAGTCGTATAGTTGCGCCACAACGGTCGCGCAATTCCAGATGGCCGGCGACGAAATCAGCGTGGAAATGTGTCAGAAAGACGTGGCGGATTTGGAGCTCCAATTTTTCGGCGTCGGCCAGATACTGTTGAATATCGCGCTGCGGGTCAACAATGATGGCGGTCGAACTTTGCTCGTCTCCCAGTAGATACGACGCG
>Ga0187887_10002934_pt1 | contig 13417 bp, 10 predicted proteins | sample June2016WEW_7_10_FD_132977 | JGI IMG/M metagenome (GOLD analysis project Ga0187887, IMG submission 132977) | Peatland microbial communities from SPRUCE experiment site at the Marcell Experimental Forest, Minnesota, USA - June2016WEW_7_10 | ecosystem: Environmental > Terrestrial > Soil >...
CGACGTGGCGCAGGATGGACAGCGAAATGACCCTGTCGCCGTCCGCGAGATTGATGCCGCGCACGCCCATCGAGGTGCGGCCCTGGAACACGCGCACGTCGCTGACGGCGAAGCGGATGCATTGGCCGGCGGTCGAGGTCAGCAGCACGTCGTCGTTCTCGGTGCAGATCTGCACGTCGACGATGGCGTCGCCCTCGTCGAGCTTCATGGCGATGATGCCGGAGCGGCGCACGTCGGCAAAGTCGGACAGCTTGTTCCGCCGTACCGTGCCGCGCGTGGTCGCGAACATGACATCGAGCTTGTCCCAGCTCGATTCGTCCTCCGGGATCGGCATGATGGTGGTGATGTTTTCGCCCTGCTCGAGCGGCAGGATATTGATCAAGGCCTTGCCGCGCGCCTGCGGCGCCGCCTGCGGCAGCCGCCAGACCTTTTCCTTGTAGACCTGGCCGCGCGAGGAGAAGAATAGCACCGGCGTATGCGTCGAGGCGACGAACAGGCGGGTGACGAAATCCTCTTCGCGGGTCTGCATGCCGGCGCGGCCCTTGCCGCCACGCCGCTGCGCGCGATAGGTCGAGAGCGGCACGCGCTTGACGTAGCCGGCGTGCGAAACGGTGACGACCATGTCCTCGCGCTGGATCAGGTCCTCGTCCTCCATCTCGCCTTCTTGATCGATGATCACGGTGCGGCGCGGGGTGGCAAATTCGCTCTTGATGGCGGCGAGTTCGTCCTTGAGGATCGTTTGGATGCGGGCACGCGAGCGCAAAATATCGAGATAGTCGGCGATTTCCTTGGCGAGCTTGTCGAGCTCAGCCTGGATCTCGTCGCGCCCCAGCGCGGTCAGCCGCTGCAGCCGCAGGTCGAGGATTGCTTTGGCCTGCTCGGCGGAAAGCCGCGTGGTGCCCGCCGCCGACATGCTGTGGCGCGGGTCGTCGATCAGGGTCACCATGGTTTCGACGGCGCGCGCCGGCCAGTCGCGGTTCATCAATCGCTCGCGCGCCTCGTTGGCGTCCTTGGAGCCGCGGATCAGCTTGATCACTTCGTCGATATTGGCCACCGTGATCGCGAGCCCGACCAGGACGTGAGCGCGATCCCGCGCCTTGCCGAGCAAGTGCTTGGTGCGCCGATAGATCACCTGTTCGCGGAACGCGATGAAGGACGACAGCAAATCCTTCAGGTTCATCAGCAGCGGGCGGCCGCCGTCGAGCGCCACCATGTTGGCGCCGAACGAGGATTGCAGCGCAGTGAAGCGGTAGAGCTGGTTGAGCACCACGTCCGGCACCGCGTCGCGCCGCAGTTCGATGACCACGCGGAAGCCGTCGCGGTCGGATTCGTCGCGCAGCGCGGCGATGCCTTCGAGCTTCTTCTCGCGCACCAGCTCGCCGATGCGTTCGACCATATGTGCCTTGTTCACCTGATAGGGAATTTCGGAGATGACGATCGCTTCGCGCTCGCCGCGCAAGGTCTCGAACTCGACCTTGCCGCGCATCATGATGGAGCCGCGGCCGAGGTGATAGGCGGAGCGAATGCCCTGGCGGCCGAGAATGATGCCGCCGGTCGGGAAATCCGGACCCGGCACGATGGCGATCAAGTCGTCGATCGACAGACCCGGCTCGTCGGCCAACGCAATGCAGGCGTCGATCACCTCGCCGAGATTGTGCGGCGGGATGTTGGTCGCCATGCCGACGGCGATGCCGCCGGCGCCGTTGACCAGGAGATTGGGGAAGCGCGCCGGCAGCACAGCCGGCTCGCGCTCGGTGTTGTCGTAGTTGGCCTGAAAGTCGACGGTTTCATTGTCGAGGTCGTCGAGCAGCGCCATCGACGCTTTCGTCAGGCGCGCTTCGGTGTAACGGTAGGCAGCCGGCGGATCGCCATCGACCGAACCGAAATTGCCCTGGCCGTCGATCAGCGGCAGGCGCATGGAAAAATCCTGCGCCATACGCACCAGGGCGTCGTAGATCGACTGGTCGCCGTGCGGATGATATTTGCCGATCACGTCGCCGACGACACGCGCCGACTTCACATATTTCTTGTCGGGCGTGTAGGCGTTCTCGTGCATCGAGTAGAGGATGCGCCGGTGCACCGGCTTCAGCCCGTCGCGGACGTCCGGCAGCGCGCGCGCCACGATCACGCTCATGGCGTAATCGAGGTAGCTCTTCTTCATTTCCTCGGTGATCGAAACCGGCCGGGTATCGGAGGGGCCGCCTTCGGCCGGCGGCGGATTATCCTGGTCTGACAAAAGCGAAATCCTCGCGCGAATCTAAGGTGAATTTCATAGCCGATCCGGCGCCGTGGCGCCACTTTATTCGGCAACCGGTACATATGATTTTCTAGTTCAATCTCAAGATCTTACAGCGAAAAATCAAACCCACTCGCCGCGCCATACGCGGCCCGCGAGAGCCCGATTTTCGCCCGATGAATTGCCGTAGCGGGAGACGGCGAGCCCCGACGCTGGCAGTATGCGCCGGTCTTGGGTCGCAGGCCCTTTCATGCCGCTCGACTTCGCCATATCCGCGCTGCTGACGCTGTTCGTCGTGGTCGATCCGGTCGGCCTGACGCCGACCTTTTTGGCGATCACCCACGGCCTCCCCCGCGCCGCGCGCCGCAGCGTCGCGCTGCGTGCCAGCCTGATCGCCGGCGCCATCCTCATTGGCACGGCGCTGATCGGCGATTGGCTGTTCCGCATGCTCGGCATCTCGCTGGCGGCGTTCCGCATCGCCGGCGGCTTGCTGTTGTTCACGATCGCCTTCGAGATGCTGTTCGGCGTGCGCATGCGCCGCGAAGGCGAAGCCGCCGAGCAGGCGCTCGAAGAGCACGTGCGCAACGTCGCCGCCTTCCCGCTGGCGATCCCGCTCCTGGCCGGTCCCGGCGCCATCACCGCGACCGTGCTGCTGGCGGGCCGCGCCGACGGCAATCTCATTCGCCTCGGTGTGCTTCTTGCCGTAGTTGCGCTTGTCGCGGTCGCCTGTTTCGTCGCCTTCATCTTCGCCGGGCAGATCGGCCGGCTGCTCGGCATGACCGGCAACATCGTGCTGTCGCGGCTGCTCGGCGTGCTGCTTGCGGCGCTGGCGGTGCAATTCGTCGTCGACGGCATCCGCGCGCTGCTGGCAGGATAACTCTAGCCGTCTCTTGATCGAGGTCCACTTTCACGCGCATGTGCAAGCCTCATTCGAGACCCTGGCGGATTGAGGGAGGATGGCAGTGAAGCTGGACTACGTGACCATCGAAAAGCGCGGTGGCATCGCCGTCGTGCGTTTCGACCGCAAGGCGAACCTCAACGCCTTTAATGAAAAGCTGGTCGTCGAACTGACCCACGCAGCGCGCGGTTTTCTCGACGACCTGGAAACCCATGCGGTGATCCTCACCGGCGCGCCCGATGCTTTTTCCGCCGGTTTCGATCTGAAAGCCGCCGACAGTTGGCCGAGCGAGAGCGACGAGCTGAAGCGGCGATACCGTGCCTATCGCGGGGTGCGGCTGTGCAAAGCCTGGGAGGCGATGCCGCAGATCACCATTGCGGCCATGGAGAAGCTGGCGGTCGGCGCGGGCGTCGCGATCGCGCTGGCATGCGATTGGCGGGTGTTGGGACGCAGCGCCTACCTGTACGTTCCGGAGGTCAAAATCGGCTTGAGCCTGCAATGGGGCGCCTTGCCGCGTCTGATAACGCTCGTCGGGCCGGCGCGCGCAAAGCGCATCACCATTATGTGCGAGAAAATGCCCGCCGCCCAAGCGCTCGAATGGGGATTGATTGATGAGGTGGCTGATGACGGCCGCACCGTGGCAAAGGCCATGGAGATGGCTGAAGTCGTCTTGTCGATGCCGCAACCGACCGTCCGCATGATCAAGGAAGCAATCAACGCCACCGCAAACGCGCTGCACGCGGCCAGCGCTTTCGCCGACGCCGATCAGAGTCAAGTCACGGCAAGCTATCGGGCGGCCAAAGCGGCGCGGCAGTCGTTTCGGGCGAAATAGGATCCAAGCGGGTTCCCATGTTCCAAGGCTCGGAGATTTCTTACTCCAGTCAAAGGCCCGGCAATCGCGTCGGCTTCGGCTGACTCAACCTAGCGGAGGTTCCCATGTCCCGGCTTACCGTTTTCCTCGCGCGGTTCATCGGCCTATTTACTGTCGTGCTCGTGGTTGCCTTTCTGGTACGTGGAAGCGCAGGCGTCGAGGCCGCGGTTGCCGATGGGCCGGTCATGCTCGTCTACGCCATAATCAGCCTCGCCACGGGCGTCGCGATGATACTCGGGCACAATGTCTGGTCGGGCGGCGCGCTGCCGGTGGTCGTTACTTTGGTCGGATGGTTGATCCTCGCGAAAGGCCTCATGCTTTTGTTTGTAACGCCCGACGCTTGGCAGCAGATCTTTGACCACATGCACTATGGCGAGCATTACTATCTCTATCTCGTGCCCTCGCTGGTGGTCGGCCTTTATCTGACCTGGGCCGGCTTCACCGCGCCTTCGCCGAACGCCGGATAAGAACCTTCGGCACCGGCGTCTTGTCTGCACCGGGCTTTACCGGCATGTGAACGATTGACCTCCTCGTGCAGGCTGCTAATTTGATTTCCTCACCTTGGACGCCGATCCGGGACCGCGCGATGGGTATCTTCCGACGAAAAGTGGCCAATCATCTCATCGCAATCCATCCGGATAACGCCACAAGCAACGACTGGATTGTCCTGTTGGAAGCCGGCACGATCGTCGGCCCATCGCCTGAAAGACTGCGCGTCGCTCGATCGACGCAGGAGCGAAAAATTGTAAAAAGGTTCAACATATTACTGCAAGCGACGCACTTTCTTGTTGTAGAAGGCTACAATCCGCGAATTCATGCCGTATATTTTTGTCCTCAACTCTACAGGTACGACCACGATAAAAAGCTCGTACCTCTGCAGGGCGAAGAAATCGGTAGATTGATCGCGCAAGCCCATGAGGACAAAGTCAGAGAGAGACGACCATGGTATGATCCATCGGAGAAAACGCCGGATCAATCAATCATCACCGCTCCAATGCTGACCGAATTTGATACTGTCGTTGTTGAAATGCCTGGGGCGCGGAACTCATCGGCGACAGGCTCGTAATCAAGTTTCGCTTTTTAACTATTTTTATGAAACACTCGCGCAAAGCGAAAAGTTCGCCGCGTGGAGTGTGCATGGCAGCAGTCCGCGCCCATAAGCGGCTACAGCGTCCTCAAGCGGCCGCTGGCGCGGCGAGGCCTAGGGACAGAAGAAGCGCAAAAAGCCCCGCCCGGATCACGCAAGGCAGCAAGACCAAGGGCCTCTCGAAATAATACATCAGCTGCTCTCTCAGGCGGCTGAGTTCCTCGACGATCATATCATGCGGCTGCCAACGCGGTAACCCTTGTCGAGACCGCTGCCAACCAGCGTCGAACACAAGATGCCATCCCGCCAGCCCCAATAGCTTGGTGTCCATAACTGTCGGTGGTTCCACCCAAGTGCCCGGAACCCAGGAATGGCCGTTCGGACCACTGGCCCAATAGCCGTGGGCGGGGGGCAGGAATTGGCTGCTGCTCGGAGACCGGCAATTCTCCGCGGCGATTGCACTGCAAGAGGTCTGTCTGGGGAGAGCGGAATGATGCTATCCTTATCAGGCATTCATTGGCCCGACGCGAGAATTGTCGACGATGAAAAGAGTTGGAACCGGCGAAGCTGAATCTACGGTTCTTGGCAGCGCTCCAAACGCCGCAATTTACGTGCTCGAGCTCGTGATGGTTGTCGCGAGTTACTTTGGCCTCGCCGAGGTCGAGCTGGTTCTACCATCGATTAATCCGACAGCGACGCCGTTGTGGCCGCCATCTGGGTTTGCGCTCGCTTTGCTACTGTTACGCGGGTACCGAATTTGGCCTGCAATTTTGTTGGGCTCGTTTTTTTCCCATACCGTGGTAGCCCGCTCACTTTTGGCGGCTGGCTTCATTGGGGTCGGTACGCTGCTCGCGGCGTTAGCCGGTACGTGGCTGATTAACCGCTGGTCGAACGGCCGTAAGGCGTTCGAAACTCCTATTGGCGTCACAACGTTTGCGCTTGTTTCGTTTGCCCCGACCGCGATCATTAGTTCAGCTGCCGCGCTGGGAGAAATAGTCCTCGCTAATGATATCAGCTTCGCCAATTCTGTTAGTTGGACAATCTGGTGGCTGGCAGACGCCGCCGGAAGCTTGATCATTGTGCCGGTCATTGTGCTCTGGGCCATGACGCCTCTGCGCCCATTCTCTAAACGGCACCTAACGGACGCAGTCGCAATGTTCATTCTCGCGGCGGCCATCGGCCTCCTTGCGTTCGGGCCGCAGGCTGACGACCCCCTGTTGAATAACTTGCAGTCTTATCGCAGCGTGCTTGGGTTTCTCATTTTACTCCCTTTGATGTGGGCCGGCTTGCGCGGTAACCAACGGAACGCTGCCACGGTTGCTTTTATTTTTTGTGGGATCGCCGTGTGGGGTTTCGCAATCGGCAGTAACCCATTTCCGAAAACGGATTTAATCGGATCCTTATTGACGCTGTCGGCACTTTCGATCAGCGTACCCTTGTCAGCGCTCATGTTAAGCGCGGCCATTGCCGTACGCCGCGACGTGGAGACGCGTCTGCGTTCTGCGCAGGACCAATTGAACCGTCAACTTGCGCAAACGAACCAGGCACTTGAGAGTTCAAGGCGTCATTATCAAATTTTGATTGAAGGCGTTGTCGATTACGCCGTTTTCGCGGTCGACACGGCCGGACGCGTTGCGAGCTGGAATGACGCCGCAATGCAAATCACCGGCTACACGGCGACTGAAGTCATGGGCAAGCATTTTGATATGTTCTATCGGCCGGACGAGCGTCGTGCAGGCGAACCGAATCGTGCGCTTGAACTGGCCAAGCAAAGAGGCAAGCACGAAGTGGAGGGATGGCGCATCAAAAAGAATGGCACGCTGTTATTTGTCAGCGGCTCGGTCACCTCGATCGTTGATAACAATGGCAATCTGATCGGTTTTACCAATATCATCCGCGACGCCACCGAGCGACGGGACACGCAGGAGAAGCTGGTTCAGGCGCGCGAACAGCTCGCGATGGCTCAGAAAATGGAGGCGATTGGCAAGCTCACCGGCGGCATTGCACACGATTTCAACAATCTATTGATGATTATTGGAGGCAATGCCCAGACCTTCAAGCGCTTGCTTGACCCAAAGTTGCCGAGAGCAATCGAGGCGATACAGACAGCGGCGAAACGTGGCGAAAGCCTTACGCGCCAATTGTTGACTTTCTCCCGCCGTCAGCATCTTAGACCGACAGTGATCGATTTGAATGACTGCATAAGCAACATGCGGGCAATGATTGAAAGCTCGCTGCGCGGGAACATTGTGTACAATGAGAGGAATGACAAGAATATCTGGCCGGTTAAAGTCGACCTCGCTGAATTGGAACTCGCAATAGTCAATATTGCAGTGAACGCCCGCGATGCCATGCCTAACGGCGGCACGTTCAGCGTAGCCGTCGGGAACGTTACCAGCGTTGATGGCGAGAATCCTGTTAACGAGGGATTTGTTGCCATTGAGTTCAGCGATAGCGGGACGGGTATTCCGCCGGATCTTCTCTCCAGGGTTTTCGATCCATTTTTCACGACCAAAGAAGTGGGTAAAGGCACCGGCCTTGGCTTGTCGCAGGTTTACGGCTTTGCCCACCAATCCGGTGGAATGGTCAAGGCAGACAGCAAAGTCGGACAGGGAACAACGATTACGATCTATTTACCGGCACTTCCCGCCGAAGAAATTGCCGATAAAGATATTTCAACCAAGGACGTCCCGCGATCACGACCTCCGGCGGTTCTTATCGTTGACGACAGCGCTGAAGTGGCGGAGGTGACCTCATCACTTTTCGAGCATCTCGGTTACGATACGATGTATCGAGAGTCGGCTGAAGCGGCGTTAAAATTGCTGGCCGATGGCACGAAGATCGATCTTGTTTTCAGTGATATTGTTATGCCCGGGACGATCGACGGTGTTAGGCTCGCGAGCGAAATCCGGTCGCAGTATCCCAATTTGCCGGTAGTCCTTACGACCGGCTACAGCGAGGCTGCACAAGCCGCCCCCGAGGATTTACGGATACTGCGCAAGCCTTTTGATGCCGACGCGCTAAGGGTCTTTATTCAGGACGCGATGGCAAGTGAGATTGACTAGGTCGTATTGACGGAGGGCGCCCCGAGGTTGGTCGTCCGGCAAGTGTGGTGCTTCTCCGGCGAGGTGCTACCGCCTGATTAAGGTTTAGCGGTACCTGCCTCGGCCGTGCGGTTTCGTAGGCGTGTCCATTGCTCGTGCTATGATTTTTGCGATTCTCATCTGCACGATTGGATCAGCAAAGAACTCGTCCAACTCAGGCGGCTGAAATGCAAATAATTTTGCGATATCGGCAAAGTCCGCGCCCGGACTGGCTGAAAAATCACGGTCTGAATTATTCGAAAGCCGCGCCATGGGGCGCCACCAACTTTGATGCCGTCTGCAAGTTGAACAATTGTGTCAGTTAAAGGCTCCGTCCGGATTTGCCGTCTCAGTGGCTGCTATATTCCTGCGGACCTCCACTACTGGCGATCGACACCGCAAAATCTGCTTACGCGCGGTGGAACTGGAACCCCGCCCTTGTGTTGTCAAATACCGGCACTCCGCGTGGCAGGATTGTCGCCGGTGCAGGGAGGCGACTCATGACCGTTAAAGCTATTTTGTCCAGGAAAGGCAGCAGTGTCGTGACGATGGAACCGGCTGCGACTCTGGCAGCCGCGATCACAACGCTGGCACAACACCGGATCGGTGCTCTGGTCGTGCTTGGCGCGGACCGGCGGGTGATCGGCATTTTGTCCGAGCGCGACATCGTGCGCACATTCGCTGAATTCGGCGCGGATGCGCTAACCAAACGGCTGGCGCAAGTCATGACTCGCGAGGTCGTGACCTGTAGCGAGGCCGAGACGGCTTTGTCCCTCATGGAGCGGATGACCACAGGCAAGTTCCGACACATTCCGGTGATCGAGCGCGGTCAGTTGGTCGGCATCGTGTCGATCGGCGACATCGTCAAACACCGGCTGTGGCAATTGGAGCAGGAATCCACGGCGTTGCGCGACTATATCCAGAGTGCGTAGGTGCTTCGACCGCTAGCCGCGTCCAAAGCCATAGACGGGCTCAATGGCCGCCGTAATTTTTTTACAACTCATTGGAACGGGAAACGACGAGGGGGTTGAGACAACCGCGTAGGTGGTTGCGTCCAAGTGGGTTTGCGTGCAGGCGGCCCGGGTCTTGCCCGCGCATCCGTACCCTTGACCGGGCCACGCTGGCGTCCGCCTCACCAAGACCGCTGCATCTGATGGCCGCCGCCGACACAGCAAACAGGCACAGCCTATCCGAGCCGCGGCTGCCAGATCATCAGCGCAAACAGCGCGACCATCGCGACGAGCGTTGGCCAGACCAGCAGGCTGTAGAAACGGAACAGGCGGCGATAGGCGTCGGGCAGCGGCACGGCGTCGAGCGCGGCCTGCCGCGTCAGCTTGCGGATGCGGAACTCGATGCCGAGCACGGCGAGCCAGCCCACCGCAACGAGGCCGTAGACCACGAGCGAAACGACAATCCAGAACTCATCGGGCAGCGACAGACCGATCACCGCGGCCAGCGCAAATCCGCTGATCGGCTGCACCGCCATGGCGGCAACCATGACGATCAGCTCGACGCTGACCACGAAGCGCGCGGTCAGCGCCACTACGGCGGTATTGCCGGAGCGATGGGCGAGCTGCATGAAGACGGCGAGCGCGAGCCACGTTCCGAACATCGCCGCGGCGGCGACGACGTGGACGAATTTGATCGCGAAGATGAGGTCCATTTAGCGCCGGTTAGCGGGTGAAGAACGCTGCGGGTCCGTCCCCCTCACCCGGCTCGCAGCTGACGCTGCTTGCCGACCTCTCCCCAAGCGAAATCGGATGTTTGCGACTTCGATCACTCTCACATTGCTGAACTCGGGAACACCCGAGTTCAGTGGGCAGAGGTGAGGATGGCGTGACGCGCGACGAGTTCCTCTACGCGGAAGCGCGAGATTCAAAACGGAATCTCATCGTCCATGTCGCCGCGCGGGTTGCGGGCGCCGGCGCCGGCTGCGGCGGCGACTTTGCGGGTCGGTCCGGACGAGCCGAACTCGCCGCCGCCCTCCTCGGCCCCGAACTCGCCGCCGCCGGCGCCGCCGGCGCCGGCCGCACCGGCGCGGTCGAGCAGCGTCAGCTCGCCGCGAAAGCCCTGCAGCACAACTTCCGTCGAGTAGCGGTCCTGGCCGGACTGATCCTGCCATTTGCGTGTTTGCAGCTGGCCTTCGATGAAAACCTTCGAGCCTTTCTTGAGATATTGCTCGGCGATCCGGCACAGGTTCTCGTTAAAGATGACGACGCGGTGCCATTCGGTTTTTTCCCGGCGCTCGCCGGTGGTCTTGTCCTTCCAGGACTCCGACGTAGCCACCCGCAGATTGGCCACCGGCCGTCCGTCCTGGGTGCGACGGATTTCAGGATCGGCGCCCAAATTGCCGACCAGGATGACTTTATTGACGCTTCCCGCCATGACACGCTCCGTTCGCTAAGCTTGATCGCCACCGTAGTGCCGGGCCCGGCCCCTGCAAGGACGATCCGGGCACGATCGGCGTTATCCACACGTTCAGCCGGGCCGCGTGCGGCTGGGCCACTGGCTGCCATTATGTTCTTATTTTGTTCTCCGAGAGAATGCAAGGGCCCATCGGCGGCTGCACACAGCCTATTAGTTAGGGCGTGGACTCGTAAACGGGGTAATGCCCGCTTTCAGAGCGGCACTTTCGTTTGCGACCCAAAGCGACAGAGTAAAATCGATTAGCCGAGACATTGCCCTCACAGGGCAAAGTCGCTGCTCGGCGCAATCATTCAGTCGGGAACCGAGGGACTGTGAACACGTCGCCCGAAGAACATTCGCCGGAACAGTTTGTCTCTCATAACGAATTGATGGTAGAGCACTGCAAGCACGTGCAAAACGATGAAGCCGGCAAGGACCGTCGCAATATAGCCGTGTGCCACAAAGCTCGGATAAATCTTGAAGGTCGGCGGTAGCGGGGCGCCTGAGCCACCGAAAACGACTGCCAGGAGCCCCGCAAGAATCGCCGTTGTGTAGCCGCTGCCCACCATCAAGAGGACCAGGACGTAAAATCCGTAATGGGTGATCGGTGCGATCCGATCCAGGAGGGGATAACCTGTCGTCGCAGCTGCCGGACGCGATGTCCACATTCGAACGGCGAATCGGATGACCATCAAGGCGAGTATCAGCATTCCGCCCGCCATGTGTACCCGCAGAACACCAATCTTCTGAGGATCGACATTGGGCATCGCTGCGAGCACGAAAAAACCTATGGCTAACGCCGCGATGATCAGGACGGCAAGCACCCAATGCAGCGTCACCAACAGCGGATGATAGCGGGACACGTGCTTCATTTTCAAATCCTCCTGAGAGACGCCAAACTGCGGCCCCAGCCCAGCCCTGCGATCACCCCGAACTACAGAGAGGTCGCGTCTAAGGTTGAAACAACAATATCATGCGTCGGCTGGCCTGTGACGCACTTCACATAGGGTCGGGGGACCCAACGAAGTTGACCCTGAACGTCGCTTCGCCGCCGTGCAGCGGCATGGTCGATCCCGTTGCCGCGACGCGATCAGCGATAGGCGTCAATTGCGACATCCGCCACTTCGGAAAGATCAAGTTCGGGATGGTTCGACAGCACGAAAATACTGAGCGCCGGGTCGAGACAATAACAGATATAGGAACGAAACCCGTTCCAGTCGCCTTCGTGATCGGCGAAGGCGATGCCGTTCTGCACCCCCAGGCTCCAGCCGAAGCCGTAGTTGGTTGAATCGCCACCATTCGTGCGGCCGCCGGTGAAAGCTTCCGCCATGCTGGTTTCGCTTATGAGGCTATGCGTTCGCAAGGCTTGCTCGTAGCGGCACAGATCGGGCGCCGTCGTGTAAAAAAGCCGGACCCCACCAGGTTGTCGAACTCGTTGCTGCCGGCCTCTATGAAGTCATCCCAATCGTCGAGCGTATATCCGGTCGCGCAACGCGGACCGCCAATCCTGCGATCCGGGACTGAAAATGTGTCTTGCATTTGCAGCCGATCGAACACGCGCCTGGCGAAAAAGTCGTGGTACGACTGGCCGGACACCTGCTCGATGATTGTGCCAAGCAATTCGTAGCCGGAGTTGCTGTAACTGTACGTGTCGCCCGGCTCGATTCCCGCTTTCGCCATCGGGCAGCCAAGGTCGGCGTAGGTGCGGATGATATCGGCATTGGCCGGCCGCGCGCAGCGCGCCAGGACCTGTTTGACGCCGTCATCGTCATAGAGATCGCGGATACCGGAGGTATGATTCAGCAATTGCCGAATGGTCACCCGCGGACCAAATCCGGCAATCAAAGGAAGATGCTTGCCGACCGGATCGTCGAGCTGGAGTTTACCCTCCTCGGCAAGCATCAGAACGCCTAAGCCGGTAAATTGCTTGCCGCAACTCGCCAAGTGAAAAATCGTGTCCGGTTCAACCGGCAGGCCGCTGCGCAAATTGGCTAATCCGTGGCCGGCTGCATGCACCACGGTCCCCCGGGCGACGACGGCAAGCGCGAACCCGCGACCATCCGCCTCGATTTCGCTGTCGGCATAATCGTCGATCTCTGCCGAACGCGCTGCATCAGCGCGGATAGCCTTCGCTGTTGATCCGGTGCGTCTGAAGAAAGCCATTTGCGGGGAAACCTTCTCTAACTAGGCCGTGAACTCATAAAAACGGTTTCAGGGCGACACGTCGCGGCGGGCCAGAAGGCGACATTCCCCGGTTGCTTGGAATACCCTGAATTAGGTCGCAGAACTCGGTATTGAGGCGTGATATTCTTCCCCACATTTCGGCGGGCAACCACTCGCCGTCGCGCTACGGATTGTGGCGGAAAGTCATCTCCATGCCAACCATCGCACACCTCATTCACGTCTACGGCCTGTTCTTCGTCGCCGTTGGCATAGGCCTGGAAAGCGTCGGCATTCCGTTCCCCGGAGAGACGGTGCTCATCATCGCTTCGGTCGATGCTGGAACCAAGCACGATCTCAACATCGCCTCGGTAATACTGACGGCGGCGGGCGCGTCAATCATCGGTCGCATGGTCGGCTATGTCATCGGTCGTAAATTCGGTTACTGGGTGTTGCTGCGCTACGGCGGCTATTTGCGGATCACCGAAAGCAGGATCAAACTTGGTCAGTATCTGTTCCTGCGGCATGGCGGCAAGATCGTCCTCATCGCTCAGTTCTTACCAGTCTTGCGCTCTATCGCCGGGATCCTTGCCGGAGCCAATCGCATGCCCTGGCCGCATTTCATGCTGACCAATATCATCGGCGCATTTCTCTGGGCGACGTTCTATGGGCTTGC
>Ga0187887_10002935_pt1 | contig 13416 bp, 12 predicted proteins | sample June2016WEW_7_10_FD_132977 | JGI IMG/M metagenome (GOLD analysis project Ga0187887, IMG submission 132977) | Peatland microbial communities from SPRUCE experiment site at the Marcell Experimental Forest, Minnesota, USA - June2016WEW_7_10 | ecosystem: Environmental > Terrestrial > Soil >...
CGTCGAGCATCGTACAGGATTACACCGATGGTCAATTGAAACGGGTAATTGATGCAGGAATTTCTCCCTCGGGCATGCCTGCTTCCAAGGGAATTCTGAGCGACGAGGAGATATGGCAGATTGTGCTTTACATCCGACACCTGCCAAAGGCCGGAAGCCTGGGTGATCCAAAGGCTTATGGCGGCGACGAGTTTGACGATGCGGCCGGGACTTCACAGGTGGAGACGCGGAGCGATGCGGGGAAGTGAACCATGCAGCGAGGCAAAGCAACAAACCGGCTTGTCGATGCCTATCTTGGGATACCCGCGCTGAATCTACTTGCCAGTTTTCGGCGTCGGAGAAGTTATCCAGAGCACCCTAGCCGGATAGGTGTTCTGTTCAATCCAGCCTTGGGTGACACATTGCTTGCCTCTGCGGCTACCCAGGAGATTCGCGCCCTCTTTCCCCGCGCAGAACTAATCTTATTTGCAACCAACACCAATGCGGCGGCCGCCAAATTGCTTCCCGCAATCGATAGGATCGAGGTATTTCCGATTACCGACCCGCTGGCGGCCATCCGGATCCTTCGGCGATGCGCTCTGGACTGGATGCTTGATTTCACTTCATGGCAGAGGATCACCGCTATCTATACGCTCCTCTCCGGGGCGCGCTTTACGATTGGTTTCGAGCGCAACAGACAGCATCGTCAGCGGGGATACGACAGGACAGTTACTCACCGCGGTGACTGTCATGAGCTGGAAAATATGCGCCGCCTTACGCACTCGCTTGGAGCGACTAAGGATTTTCCTCCCCGATTGGTGATCCCCGGAGGTACGCTTCCAGAGATTGTATTGCGTGGCGGCGAGGTGATCGTCTTGCATGCGTGGGCCTCGGGAGCGCGGAGTTGGCTGCGGGAGTGGCCGGATGCGCGCTGGGCTGACCTGGCCCTGCGGCTAAGGTCGCCCGGACGGACATTCCTGATAACCGGCTCCCCGGCGGACGAGGCGCGCTGCACGGCATTGCGTCGAACGATCCTCTCACAAGGCGCTTCTGCCGAGGTTTTGATTGGGCGGAATGGCATCAGTGAAATCGCCCGCGTGCTGATCCACGCAGAGATGCTGATCAGCGTGAACACGGGCATCATGCACTTAGGCGCGATTTTAGGAGTTCCTACGGTTTCTATCAACGGCCCGACTGCCGTGCATCGCTGGGGGCCGATAGGGCCGAGAGTTGCGAACGTCTGCCCTCCCGATGGGAGCGGCGGCTTTCTCGATCTGGGGTTTGAGTATGGCGGCCATGCAGAGAACGTCATGGAGAAGATATCCGTCGATGATGTGATGCGTGCGGTGCATCAGCTTGGTGGCGTATCCATCAATGGCGGCGCTGCGCGCGATCTCCAGCCGATACGGGAGGCGGCTGATTCCCGCGCCTCGATGCTCGAAGGAAGCCAACCGCGCGCTCCGTACTTTCACCTTGAAGAGAATCGAGTGGGATTGCAATGACGCACAAAGCCCTCATCGTAAAATTAGGCGCCATTGGGGATGTAGCATCGGTGTTGCCTGCCGCGCGGATGCTCTATCAATCCGGGTTAGAAATCGATTGGCTTTGCGGAAAGACGGCTGCTCCGTTGCTCTCATGCTACAGCGGGGTGCGCCCCATCGTCGTGGATGATGAGCTTCTCTTCGGAGATCGCAAAGCGAGCATCCTTTGGCAAATCATGCGCACCTGGGGCAGGCTGATCGGCTCTTCCTACGACCTATGCGCGATCCTTCAGTATGACCGCCGCTACAGGATTCTTACCCTCCCTGTGCGCGCGCGCAGGTGGATTGCATTGAGCGAGCATTTGCGAGGGTTCAAATTGATCTCCGAGAGGCATCATTCTGCGGAATTCGCGCGCATCCTTTGCGGGCTGACGGATGAGTATTGCGCCAATAACGTCGCTCCGGTCCCGCCCGATCTTCTGCCACCCAATCCGATGGAGCCGCAGGGGAGAATCCGCATCGCGCTGGCTCCCGGCGGGGCGCGCAATCTGCTGCGCGACGACACACAACGGCGCTGGCCGCTGGATTCCTATTACACGCTTGCCCAAATCCTTCTCGACAAAGGTTACGAGGTGGTGCTCTCCGGAGGGCCGGGAGACATATGGGTCGAACCGCGATTTTCCGACTTACCTGTGGTAAGCCGCATTGCCCAGTGGTCGATCCCCCAGACCCTGGCGTTCTACCAATCCTGCGATTGTGTCATCACGCACGACACGGGGCCGTTGCATCTTGCCGGACTGGTGGAATGCGGCCTTGTCGGACTCTTTGGTCCGACCGCGCCGTCCAAAGCTCTTCCGCGTCGCAATGGAGTCATCGGTCTTTGGGGAGGTGAGCGCCTGGCCTGCCGGCCATGCTATGACGGCAGAGGATTTGCCAAGTGCGAGTGGAACGGATGCATGATCTCCATCCATCCGCAGAGAGTGGCAGCGGCGGTCGAGAGCTTGTTAGCAAACAAGGGCGCAGAATGGCAGGTCATCAGCCTATGAATCGCCCTTATCGTTTTCTTGTGGCTACGGCGGCAGTAGTCTTTCTCACCAGTTCATTCGATCTTTTCCTTAATGTGAATATCGGACCGAATATTCGCATTGCGCAGTTCTTTGCCCTGGTGCTGGTGGCTACGGCCCTGCTAACTCACCGGCTGGGCAGTACAATGGAAATTCCGCTTGGGGGCCTTTACCTTCTTGCCTGGTGCGGCGTGCAACTGGCGTTCGTGCCGGTAGCAGAGTTTTGGCAGAAGAGCTTGGCTTATTGCTTCTGGCTGGACTTGGATATTGCCCTGTCCTTCGCTCTGGTGAATCTCTTTGCCGGCGATAGGGAGCGTCTGCAATTGCTCCTCAAGCTGTATCTAGCGTCGTATGTGTTCGTTGCGGGATTCGGTATCGTGCAGTTCGTTCTTCCCATCGCCGGCGGCCCGGCGCTGCTGGTAGTGCAGTGGTGGCTTCCCGGCAGAGTGCCGAGGGTGAACGGATTCAGTTATGAACCATCTTATTACGCTACCTATCTCATCATGGGACTCGTGTGCCTTGGATCGCTGCGCCGCTCCGGGATCGCGGACTTTCGCTCCAGGGCATGGACGTTCGCTTATTCTCTCATCGCCCTCGCCCTGTTTGTTTGTTTCAGCCGGATGGGAGTCATCTTCGCCCTGGTTGAGTTATCTATAGCACCTTTGACCCGGCTGTGGAAGGTCGTGAAACATCCCGGCCTTGTGCTCGGGTTTCGCATATCCGGCTGGAAGATACTGGTTACCGCAGCCGTCTTATTGGTCGCATGTTCGGCGGTCAACGGGGCTGTTCGCTGGTTTCTCGATGATCCTGAAACGATTCAGATTCTGGTTAGCGGGACCGGGTTGCTGGGAACCGCATCGCACTCCGTTGACGAGCGGAAAGACCGGCTGCAAGGCACACTGCAAACGATCTCCAGTCATCCTTGGATGGGGCAAAGCCTGGGCGGCATTACAGAATCGATTGCCGGATACTCCGGACTAAGTCCGCAGAATTTCGAGGAGGCCAAGCTATATGAAGGGCAAAGCGTCTTTGCGGAAGTTGTTGCGGCCAGCGGGATTCCCGGCTCGATACCGTTCCTTTGCTTTCTGGCAGTCACCCTTGTCGCGCCATTGCGGCTTGCCGGTCGATCATCACCTCGTTATGCCGCGTGGCTGCGGGCTCTAGTGTTGGCGCTGATCTTTGAATGGGCGATCCTGCAGCTCAATCAGAACATCCTGCGCTTGTATTTGTGGGTGCACATCGCGCTTTTGGCCACGGTCTACGCGGCCGCGCGGCGTCAATACACTTTGTCCGGCGACGCGGAACCCGGAGACGCCGGATACGATTCGCCAAACTTGTTGGCGTGATGCGCAAGCGGGCTGGGAGCAGCAACGAGAGAAAGACTGCCTAAGTTGGTAGCTGCCGCTTGCACCATTACCTCGCGGCGCGCCGCGTTCAGACTCTCCAGAGTTGCGCCTTCCGACCACACATTCAAAAGATATCTTCCCGGAGGCACCTGGGGAATGACGATCTCACCCTCCCGCGAAACCGCGTAGTACGGCGTGGCGAGCGACAGAATCACGGCGCCCATCTGGGGATGAATATTGCAGAAGATATAGGAGACTCCTTCGCGATCGAAGCGTACACGGCGTTCGCTGCCCGCCTCATACAGACCCAGATCAAATCGTTTTCCGTTGAAGAGAGAGAACACATTGTGAAAGAACGGATCGCGATTTGGAAACACCACAACACTGCCGACCGGCACGACCAGCATATGTGGATCAAACATCTTGTCCTTCTGCACCATTTGATAAGTGTGTGTCTGGAGCGGGGGAGCGGGGCCGGTGTTTACTCCGCGCGGCATCAGCCATGCGACCGTGGGAGACTGCGCAGAGGGCATTAGGCGTGTCTGAGTACCTGGAGAAAATTCCACACGAAGGGTTACTTCGACAGATTGCCCGTAACCTTGTCCTACGGCCACGAAGAGCAGCAGGACCCCGCACGCAAGTGCATATCCTTGCCGCCGTCGCCCGCTCCGCATGGAGATGAAACGATTCATTCAACCCACCCTCAGAACTGGTATCCCGCAGAAACCGTGAATGCATTTGCCCAATTGGCGCGCCCGTTAATCGGCCAGCTTGTAAGCCGGCGAAACTCCGGAGAAAAGACGATCGAAGACCATGGGCGGAAGATGAAATTCGCCATCAACGAACCGTTACGCGCGTAAGACTCAAGCGCATTGGAGTACTGCGCCATCCCTTCGCGCAATTCGCTTGCATAGCCGGTGTCCTCGCCTGCCACGAGATTTATTTGCATCGTCTGCTTGAAGCGCCATTGCCATTGGGTCCATCCGCCGATGGAATCCAACCCGCCGATTTCTGACTTATAGGTTACCGGGTCTATGTAGGTATAAGCATCGCGATAGACTCCCCCACCTAGCGAACCAATCCCCCGCCCGCGATAGAATTCGCCGCTCAACTGCCCATGAGCCGTAACCGGCAGGCGCCAGTCAGCGGCGCCGGCCCAAGCGTCTACTGTCTGCCCGCTTCCATAGCTTTTCCGGTCGTAATATCCCGCAGCGCCCAGTTGCAGCGCTTCGGAGTCCTTACCCGCACGATAGGATAGGCGCATCTCATACCCCGGCTGGCGCGCCGCCTCTCCCGGACTCACAGAGCTATAAGTCCCGGCTGTGTTCATGGCATTGTAAGATGGATCGTACAGTCCGAGTTCGAGACCGACCTGACGGTTTTCCGCCAGCGTGAATCGATGTTCCCAGCGGAACTGCGGCGCCCAGACCCACAGATTTCCCGACCAAGCCAATGAAGGCTGCTCGATCTCCGCCAGGGAATCCGGCGAGAGCGGCGAAATCAGAGGGCCATCATAGCCGGCACGCAGCAAATCATTGGGCCACTCCCAGGTGATGCCGGCGGTGCGCATTCTCACCAGGCCGGCCGGCGCGCTCAGTCCTCCCGTAGTAACGCCTCCAAAGAAGTCCAGCGACACGTCCGCGAAAAGATGGCCATTCCATAGGGAAGGACCGGTTCCCTCAAAGTTCAACAGTGTCTGCCGCAGTCCGGCTCCGACACTCCCGTGGCTCTGGCCGGCGTTCCGCCACGAAGCCGAGGTGGGCATATCGGGCTGATCCACCACGCCTTCGTTGACAAAAGCATTGAAGAGCACCAATCCGTGGAAGCGCACGGGAAACTTCGAGGCGCTCTCCAGCTTGGTCTGCTCATGCTGCTGTATCTGGGAGGCAAGCACCTCCTGCTCTTCACGTATCTGGGTAACCGCCTGCTGTAACTGCCCGGCGGCACTTGCGTTCGCCTGCTCGGCAGAGCCCGGCACGCTGCCCGTCACAGTCTTGCGAAGTTCTTCCAACTCCGCCTGCATTGCCTGCATATTGCGGTGGTCTTCATTTACCTGGCGCTCCGCTGCGGCCAAGGCTTCTGTAAGCAAGTCAATGCGCTGTTCAAGCATTTGCATATGTTCGGCAGGAGTGGAATCAGCAGCCGGCGGGTTGGCCGGCTGGGCAACGAGCGGCGCAGTCGCGATCAGCTGCAATCCGACAATTCCCGCCATTGCAACTCGCAGTGGAAATATCCTCATCGCTCCTCCGTAGCCAGGCACGAAACCTCTTCCAAGATTCTCTCGCTGGGAAGCGCAATTGTGAATGCAGTATTGCCGGATTCCGAATCCTCCAGATAAATACTGCCGCCGTGGGCCTCGGCAATGTACTTGGCAAGCGCCAGACCAAGTCCCACGCCGCTCTGCTTCCCTTCACTGACGAAGGGATGAAACAGAGTGTCTCGAATTGCCGCGGGGACCCCCGGCCCGCTGTCGCGAACCGTAATGCGCAGGCCCTCCGGGTGCAGCGCGGCCTCAATGGACACCCATGGCGGAGTCTCGCCCCGGCCCGCTGCCTGACAGGCATTCAAGAGCAGATTGTAGACGGCCCGGCGCAGTTCCTTCGAATCCACTTCCACTATTACCGGCGGAATTGGAATCACTCTCCGCTCCACGCCACGCGCTTCCGGGTGAGACCGGATTGCTCCAACCGTCCGCTCTATCAGCGCGGCAAGCGGCTCCGGCTGCAAGTGCAGCGCCATGCCGGTCCGGCTAAAGACCAACAGCGAATCGAGCATATCCGTCATGCCCTGGACCCCGGCGCGGACATCTTCAAGCAACTCCTCGCGTTCCTCGCCGGGAAGGCGCGGGTCGGCAAGAAACTCCGCATTGGCGTAGATGGCGGAAAGATAATGGCGCAGATCGTGAGAGACGGAGTTGGCCATCTGGCCGATCGTCGCCATGCGTTCGGCCGCCAGCAACTCCTGTTGCGTCGTCTGCATCTGGCCCCGCATCCGGTCGAAGGCCCGGCTGAGTTCCCGCACTTCCTCCGCGCCCTGCTCGCGAATCCTTTGAGTGAAATCTCCTCCGCTCAGCGCGCGCGTGGCAGCCACCAGCGATTCCAACGGCCGCGTTACAGTGCGGGTGATGTATACGGCCAGCGCGACGCCGAACAAGGCGGCAAGAAGGCCAAGGATAATCACCATCCGGTTCAGCCTGGCCAGAATCTGCTGTTTCTCCCCGAAGGACTTGAATACCACCAGATGAATAGCGCCGCCGGTAGGGGTTTCCGGTTGCAACTGCACAGATGAGGCCAGGTAGCGCTCGCCACCGAGTTTCATCTCCTCGCTTTCAATGGAACGGCGCAGCAGTTCGCCCTGGCTAGAAGCCAGTTTCTGCCGCAGAGCCTGAGACAAAGTTCCAGCCACAATTCTTCCGTCCGCGACGAAGACGACTTCCGCTGCCGCGGCCTCGCTCACTTCGCGCGCGACTTTGTCGTCCAGGGCATAACCGATCGTCACATAGCCAAGCCCGGTTGTCTGTTCACCGGATCCGAAGGTGAGCGCGCGGGAGGATATCTCAAATAGCCTGCCATTGGATACGAACAAGCGCGGCAATTCAGGGGAGTCGATCGTCTCGCGGAGCGCGGCTTCCACACTCTGGCGCGTCAGAGATGAGCCGCTGTTGTAATACGCTTCCAGTCTTCCCTCTGGACTCTGCAAGGAAAAGAAATCGTTGCCGCTTAGGCTCCAGAACTCCGCGCCGGCATCGGCAATCGTCCGCGAGTCGGAGGTGGTCATAACGGCCTTCAAGCTGGGCAACTCCGACAACAGGGAAGACTCCCGCAATAGCAATTGCTGCCGCTGCTGCTGCAAGTTATGGAAAGTCTGCAGAGAATGCCGCATATCCAGCTCCAGATTGCCGCGAACCTGGCGTTCGACAGTCATCCGCACCATTCCCAGAAAGAGAACGGTCATGATCAGGACAACCGCCGCCAGCGACAAAAGGAGCATCGTGCGCATTCGCCACGAACGCATCATCCAAGGAACTCCATCGCCCGGTCTTTCCCAGCCCCTCAGCATCTCCTTCGCCTATCTATTGAGCCGATGAATCGGCTCAGAAACCGGTGCAGGGCCGTCTTGCCCCTCGCGAACAAATTTATATCCGGCGCCATGCACCGTAAGAAAATGGCGCGGATGAGCCGGATCGCGCTCCAGCTTCTGGCGCAGCTTCAATATCTGGTTGTCCACGGTTCGCGTATTCGGATAGGAATCGTAGCCCCAGACATCGTTCAACAACTCTCCACGCGTCAAAACGCGCCCCGCATTCTCGACGAAGTAGAGCAATAGTTTGAACTCATGGGCAGTCAGCGTGAGTAGAGCGCCATCGCGGCGAACCTCCATCTTGGCCGCATCGATGGCGATCTCTTCAAATTGAATCAGCTTTGCGGAGGTTGATTTCGCGGACCGCCGGATCGCGGCCTCAACGCGCGCCAATAATTCTCTGGGACTGAAGGGCTTGGTGACATAATCGTCCGCGCCCAATTCAAGCAGCAGAACCTTGTCGGCCACTTCGCTGACCGCGCTCAGAATAATCACTGGCGTCTCGGGCTGGCCTTCCTTCATCAAGCGGCATAGATCGCGCCCGTTGATGCCCGGCAGCATCAGGTCCAGCACCACCGCGACCGGCTTGACCGTGCGGCTGGCAGTCAACCCTGCCGGCCCGTCTGCCGCAATCTGGACTTCATAGCGTTCGGAGGCAAAAAGCCGAACCAGTGCCTTTTGAATCCTCGGATCATCTTCAATTACCAGTATGGTCTTCATAACACCTTCCACATCTATTACGATATACGATGCTTACCGTGCCCTCCACGGCGACATTTTCTGTGCAGGGACAATGCAAGGCACTCCAACCTTTATGCTACGTGAATTCTGCCGAGTTGGGCGTTGCCCGCCGATGCAGCCGCGTAAAGAGACAATGAAATGACAATTGCCTGACATCCTGGTTGCAAGTTATCGGCCTATAAGAACTATGATCGCCTTGCCGGGAAATATTCAGGCATGGGAAATGAGAGGAGATTGCAGACGACAACAATAGCGGCGCTGCCATGCTGGATCTGCATGAAGGGGCAGCCTGCGCCTTCCTGGCCCGCGAAGCTTCAGATGCGCGCCTGTTTCTTCAGCAGATGATCCACAGCCTCGGCCAACGAGGTAAAACGCAGATCGGCCAGCTCGGCGGCAACTTGTGCGCCAGGCTTTTGCCGTCCGAGGCCGCCGTCGATGAAGACAGTCAGCATTGCCAGCCGCCGGCCAAACTCAATATCCGGGAGTGAGTCGCCGACCATGGCGCTGCTCTCGGCGGTGATCTCAGGAAACTCCGCCGCGGCCTGTTCATAGAGTCCCGGCAGCGGTTTTCGGCAGTTGCATTGCCCTTCGTCATGGGGACAGAAGTAGAAGCCGTCCACATGGGCGCCGCGGCTCTGCAAGAGGTTCTGGAATGAGGATTGGATGGAGTCCACATCCGCGGCGGTGCAGAGGCCCAGTGCAACGCATCGCTGGTTTGAGACAACAAACACCTGCAACCCCGCATGGTTGAGCCGTGCGATCGATTCGGGTACGCCAGGGAGCAAGTTGAAGTCGCTCCAGGAAGTGACATAACGCCCCTCCGGCATCTTTTCGTTCAAGACGCCGTCGCGGTCAAGGAACACCGCTGTCAAGGAACGCGTTCCGGTTCTGAAAGCAGAGTTGGCCACCCGGTCATGATAACAACAACCAAACTCGCTTGGCTTCTCCAACGGCCAGGGGGTAAACATTCGGACTGTGAAAGAAAGGAACTCATGTCCAGCGCTCTCAATGCGGTAAGCATCTTTGGCAATGCCGTTGCCGAGCATCTGGAAGTTGTGCGTCAGTTGAAAGAGCAGCAGGCGGTGCTGGAAGCGATTGCCAGGGCAATGACCGCAACTCTGCGGACGAGAGGCAAGATTCTGTGGTGCGGCAACGGCGGCAGCGCGGGGGATTCGCAGCATCTGGCTGCGGAGATTGTGGGCAGGTTTCGCCGTGAGCGTTGCGGACTGGCCGCGCTGGCCCTTACCACAGACACGTCGATTCTGACCTCGGTGGCCAACGATTACGGCTTTGAAGCTGTGTTTTCGCGCCAGGTAGAGGCCTTGGGCGCGCCCGGCGATCTGTTGGTTGGCATCTCCACCTCGGGCAACAGTCGCAATGTGCTTGCCGCCCTGGAGACAGCGCGCACACAGGGTATGGTGACGGTGGCTTTCACTGGCGCGGGCGGCGGCAAAATGGCCGTGCTGGCCGATCACCTCTTCGCTGTCGCCTCAAATGAGACCGCGCGCATTCAGGAGGCGCATATGCTCGCCGGACACATGCTGTGCGACTGGATTGAGCTGGATTGGGTGCATGCGCAGTCCGCGGCCAAGGAGTTCTCAGAAGCGTCGCAGATTGGGAGCACGGATTTCAGGCGGGCAGGTCTCCTGGAAAAGGCGGCCTCGATCGGCTTTCAAAGCTCCACATCAATCCTAAAGATGCCGTAGGCAAACGAGGGGCGCATTGATCGAACAACTACATGAAGCCATGAGCGAAATCGAGCATGAGTGGGCGGCCAAGCGCTTGCTGGTCGTGGGCGATCTGATGCTCGACAAGTATATCTGGGGCGAGGTGGCGCGGATTTCGCCGGAGGCGCCGGTGCCCGTGGTGCGCGCCATTCGGCAAAGCGAGCAGCCCGGCGGCGCAGCCAACGTAGCCATGAACCTTGCCCGCCTGGGTGCGCAGGTCGTAGTCGCTGGGTTTACCGGAGGTGACGAGAACCAGCAGTTGCTGGACGCGGCTCTGCGCGCAAACGAAATTTTGCCTGAATTCGTGATCAGCGAGGGCTTCCCCACCATTAGCAAGCTGCGCATTCTAGGCGGGAGCCAGCAGATGCTGCGTCTGGACAGCGAGCGGCTCGAGGCGCGCGCCCAAGGAGACTACGAATGCCTTATCGAGCGTGCACTCAAGCTGTTGCCTGGCTGCCATGCGGTGGTGCTTTCCGATTACGCCAAGGGCGCGCTCACGCCCAAGGTCTGTCAGCAACTCATCCGGGCCGCGCGCAGGCTGGGGATTCCGGTGCTCGTGGACCCCAAGAGCGCAGACTTTTCCCGCTACCGGGGCGCAACCACGATCTGCCCCAACCGGAGTGAACTCGCCGCGGCTGTACGAGAGGACGCGCACGACCTTGAGGCGCTTCTTGCGGCCGCCGAGTCCCTGTCATCCGTCTTGGATATTGAGTTCCTTACCGCGACCCTGGGCGAGAAGGGGATTGCCTTGCTGCGGCCCGGCAGCCGGTTCCTGGCGCCGGCCGTGGCGCGTCAGATCTTCGACGTCTCCGGCGCGGGAGATACCGTCATTGCCGTTCTGGCACTCTGCCTGGCCTCCCGGCTCAGGCCGGAGACCGCCGTGCACCTGGCCAACGTGGCTGCCGGCATTGTAGTTGGCAAGGCGGGAACAGCGCCGGTAGAGAAACATGAACTGCTGGCCGCGCTGGCTCCGCGGATCGGCCTCTCTGCCGAGGATAAGGTGGTAACCGGATCGGAGTTAGTGAGCCGCGTGGCGCGGTGGAAGGCCAGGGGCGAACGGGTCGTCTTTGCCAATGGTTGCTTCGATCTGCTGCATATCGGCCACATCACGCTGCTGGAGCAAGCGCGGCGCTTCGGCGACCGCCTGATCGTGGCCATCAACAGCGATGCATCCGTGCGTGCATTGAAGGGCCCCAGCCGTCCCATGGTGGGTGAGCGCGAACGAGCCCGCGTGCTGGCCGCGCTGTCCGCCGTCGACGCCGTGGTGGCATTCGCGGAACCGACACCCCTGGAGCTGATCGTGGCCATCCGGCCTGACGTGATCGTCAAAGGCGGCGACTACGATGCGGATACGGTGGCTGGTGCGCGCGAAGTGCGGGCCTGGGGCGGAGAGGTGAAGATAGTGCCCATCGTGGAAGGCTACTCCACCACTCGGCTGATCGAGAAAGGCGCGGACCAGTTGGCGTGGGCATAGAATCAGGTGCCGCGAACTTGCCAAGGCAACCGCGACACAAGCGTGGTTGTGAGTGGTCTTTTTCGGACAGACGCCTATAAGCTCGATCCAGGGCTGCAATTTTGAGGAAGTTATTGAAATGAAGTAGGTATCCGCTTGACTCAGGTTACCCCAAGACGCAGTATGCGGCCGCGATCAAGGAATACCCACGCAATCGGATAGAGTTGGAAGCCGACTTTTCCACGCAGGCAGCCTGTAGGGAGTCCTTGGCCGGCTTGCGTTGGCCGGATGGATTTCGTTGCCCTCACGGTGGCGGCGTCAAGTCGTGGCCGGTTCCGGATGTGCCGCTTCCGTGCGCCGCCCGCGGCCACCAAACCTCAGCGACTGCCGGAACGATCTTTCAGAACACGCGGAGCCCGTTGACCGTCTGGTTTCGCGCCATGCGGCGGGTCGCTACCCGGAAGAACGGCGCCAGCGCGTTGGGGCTGCAACGCGTATTGGGACTAACGAGCTATGAGACGGCTTGGGCATGGTCGCACAAGTTCCGCCGTGCCATGGCGCGGCCTGGGCGCGACCTGCTCACGGGCGGAGTCGAGGTGGACGAATGCCATGTAGGCGGACCGGAGGAAGGATTGCCGGGACGGCTCAACGTAGAGAAAACTCCGGTGGCGGTTGCCGCGCAGGAGGGGATGGCGTCGGCATCGGCAGAATTCGCTTGCGCCAATCGGCGAGATATATGTTATGGCGCTGTCAGTTCTTCATTGAACCGGTAACCGACGTACGCATCTGTCAACAAGTATTTCGGATTCCGCGGATCGTCTTCGATCTTCTTGCGCAACTGGCGGACAAATGTGCGAAGGTACTCGAGTTCGTTTCCATACTCCGGCCCCCATACGGACTTTAGCAGCCGGGCGTGTGGAATCGGCTCGCCGGCATGCATCATCAGGTAATGCAGAACCTCGAATTCCTTGGGCGTCAGATGAATCGGGCGGCCGCTCTTCATCACCCGGTATTTCACCGGGTCCAGTTCCAGTTGGCCATGGCGAATCGGCGCGTCCCGGTAGGAATCCTGCGCATTTCTTCTGCGTACCGCCGAGCGCAATCGCGCCGTCAACTCCCGCACCTGGAATGGCTTCGTGATGTAATCGTCCGCGCCGGCATCCAACGCCAGCACCTTGTCGTCCTCGCTGTCCATTACCGTCAACATGAGGATCGGCAAGCGCGCAACCGCGCGCCGGATCGCCCGGCAGGCTTCCACTCCTCCCATTCCCGGCATATCCACGTCGAGCAGCACCGCATCGAACCAATGCACGCGAACCAGCGACAACGCCTCCTCGCCGCGCGCCGCTTCCACAACCGTGAAGCCCATGCCGGATAATGTCACGCGCAATGCCCGCCGCGTGGAACTGTCGTCGTCCACCACGAGGATCGTGCCCTGCCCCGCATTTGACTGCTCCGTGTTCAAAGCTTCCTCCTTGCGTCGATGGGAAGAGAAAAAAAGAATGTCGTTCCTTCATTGTCATCGCTTATGACCCACACATGCCC
>Ga0187887_10002937_pt1 | contig 13414 bp, 9 predicted proteins | sample June2016WEW_7_10_FD_132977 | JGI IMG/M metagenome (GOLD analysis project Ga0187887, IMG submission 132977) | Peatland microbial communities from SPRUCE experiment site at the Marcell Experimental Forest, Minnesota, USA - June2016WEW_7_10 | ecosystem: Environmental > Terrestrial > Soil > Wetlands...
AGAACGGGGCCGACATCGGAAAAGTCGAAGCTGCGCGCGCCGCTGGGCGGCGGCATGGGCGTGAGAATGTGGACCACCAGCGTAACGGCCGCGAGGGCGGCGACGGTGTAGCACAGCTTTATGGAATTGTGGCGCAAGAGGTTGGCGGAGATGAACGGAGTGGCGAACCCGCCGAGGCCGAAGAAGAGATTCACCAGGTTGAGAGTGGTGGCGCGGCGGTCCTGACTGATATCGCTGACCAAGGCGGTGGCCGCGGTGACGATGATGCCGCCGCCGAGTCCCAGCAGGAAAATGTACAGCCTGATCGTGCCAAAGCCGCTGGATTTGGGCAGGGCAAACAGCGCCAGGGTGATCAGCGCCAGGCCCAGCACAAGGCCGATCTTCTTGCCTTCGTTATCGATCAGCGGACCGACGCCGATGGACGCGATGATCAGGCCCAGCGCCTGCGTAAACGCGATTTGGCCAAGCTGGCTGGGCGTGAGGTGAAAGCGCGCGGAGAGATCGGGCAGGATAGTGCCCAGCATGGCGGCAATCATGCCGTAAACGAAGATGGCGAGGATGGCGGCGAGGATCAACATGGACCGGATGGTATCAGGATTCAGGAACGGATGGGTTGCCCGGCCGCTGTCCGGCGCCGTTTAACGGATTTACAGGTCTGTTCAACTGGATATCGTTGCCCGGCAGGCAGCCGGTTGATACCATTTATTGGGTCTACCGTGCGCAAAACCTCATTTATCGCATCAAATCGGATCATCGGGCGTGGATCGTTGAATTGGATCGCGGGACGCCCCATCGTGGTTTCGTTCGAGGTGACCGACTCGTGCACGTGTTACTGCCGGCACTGCGATCACGGGGGACCCAAGGACGAGAGCGCCAATCTGCGGCCGCACGAATACCGGCGCTACATGGAGGCGCTGCGGCCGTGCGTGGTGCAGGTTTCGGGCGGCGAGCCGATGATGCGCGACGATCTGGCCGAGATCGTGCGCGAGATCAAGGGCGGCGCCCAGGTTCCGTATACCATCCTGGTATCGAACTGGTCGCTGATGACGGAGGAGCGCTACCTGGAGTTGCGGGCGGCGGGCGTGGACCAGTTTTCGGTGAGCCTGGATTTCCCCGACGAGCGGCACGACGATTTCCGCGTGCATCCGGGGCTGTACAAGCATCTCAGCGAGATTGTGCCGCGGCTGGCGCGGCTGGGCCACGACGATATCGTGCTGAACAGTTGCATCACCAGCGCGAACGTGGGCGAGATTACGGCGATCGCAGGCAAGGCGCGGGAATGGGGCGTTAACCTTTGTTACAGCGCCTACTCGCCCAAGCGCACGGGCTCGCGCGAATACTGCCTGGAGAGGCCCGAGCAGTTGCGGGCGCTCAACGCCGGGTTGGACATGGTCGAGGGGATGCGCGACGAGACCAACTGGATCGTCAACTCCAGGAGCACGCTGGACGCGACGCGGCGGTACTTCGCGGAGGGCGGCGCGCCGGGCTGCAAGGCGGGCCTGCGATTTCTGGTGGTGCGGAGCGACGGTATGCTGCAGCCGTGCTCGATGCAGTTTCAGCAATTCCCACTGGAGGCGCGGGAGCGCATGGCGCGCGAATTCACGGCGCACAACACTTGCGGCGAGTGTTACGTGTCCATCCGCTCATACCTGGACAAGAGCTTCAGGCAGCTTTTGGGCGAAAACGTGGCGGAGTTTTTCTCGTTGCAGGGGCGTGAGAAGGCCGATTGACAATCGGCCTGCAGGTTGCCAACCTGCCTCACAAGGCACCTAGCGGTGCGCGGTGGAAAACGCAGCTTCGGCGGTGACGGGCGCGGCAACTGGATCGCCGATGCGCATCTCGGCCCAGTTGTAGCCAAACTCCTTGCCACAATCCAGACACACGACATAAGTAGAGTGCCGCGGGCCGGGAGCCGATGAAAAGCCAGCTTTCCGCGCGGGAGTGATGGGGAACGTGGTCCTGCGGTGAGAGCATCCCAAGAGAATATTCATTAAGTTATTTAACATGGCCGCTACCCCTTCAAATCCTTAGATACAAAAACATGGCTTCTGGTTTCAAAGTGCATAGTGAGACGGGTTTCGCGAGCCGCTCACATTGGGTAGTGAGAGTTACGGCGTAAATGTTTCAGGTGAAGAGTCTGGCGGCGACGGATTCGGCGATTTGCTGGCCGTGGAAGCGTCCGTTCTCGATGAAGATTTCGTTGGTGTGCATGCCCGCTACGATGACGCCCGCCAGGTAAATTCCGGGCCGCTCGCTTTCCAGCGTTTGGGGGTCGCTGCGCGGCTTCTGGGTCTCGGGATCGAGCGAAATCCCTATAGAACTCAAGAACTTGAGATCGGGACTATAGCCAATCAACGCAAACACGAAATCGTTCTTGAGGGCCACTTCGCCCTGCGGCGTGGCGACGATAATGGCGTCGGGCCGGATTTCCGCAACCCGTGAATTAAAGTACGCCTGGATCTCTCCGCACTTGATGCGGTTTTCAATGTTGGGTTTGATCCAGTACTTCACTTTTTCGGAGATCGCAGAGCCACGGTGGATCAGTGTGACCCGAGCGCCGGTCCAGAACAGTTCTAATGCAGCGATTGCAGCGGAGTTCTTGGCGCCGACCACCGCTACGTCGTGGTTATAGTACGGGTGTGGCTCTTTGTAATAGTGCAGTACCTTACTTAACTCCTCGCCGGGAACATGCAATAAGTTAGGTACGTCATAGTACCCAGTCGCCAGGACCACTTTGCGTGCTGTATAAGTATGATGACAACCCAGGCGATCGGTGGTGAACACCTGAAACGCGCCATCCTGGCCGGCGACGTTCGCGACGCGCTCGTAATCGTGGATATTCAGCTTGAAATGGTCCGCGACGCGGCGATAGTATTTGAGCGCCTCATGCCGGTTGGGCTTTTCGTTGAGGCTGGTCATGGGGATGTTGCCAATTTCGAGGAGTTCGGGCGTGGTGAAGAAGACCATGTTGGTCGGGTAGTTGTAGAGGGAATTCACCACACAACCTTTTTCGATCAACACGGTCTGGATCCCGCGCTGCTGCAGTTCTATCGCGCAGGCCAAGCCGGTGGGGCCTGCGCCGACTACGATGACGTCGAAAGACAGGCCAGGAGGCCTGTCCCACCCGGTCATAGTTTGCTCTCGATTTCGGCGTAGATGCGCTGGAGCGCGGCGGGCAGGGCCGCGGGGTCTTTGCCGCCGCCTTCCGCCATATCGGGGCGGCCGCCGCCCTTGCCGCCGACCGCTTGCGCGAGCGCGGCGGCGAGCTTGCCGGCGTGCACTTTGGAGGTGAGATCCTTGGTCACGGCCGAGACGATGGACACGGTGGAATCTTCGACCGAGGCCAACACCACCACGGCGCTGCCCCACTTGTTGCGCAGGGCGTCCACCAACTCACGCATCTGGTGGCGGTCCAGGGCGTCGGCCTGGGCCGCGAGCACGCGGGCGCCGTTTACGGTGTGCGCCTGGCTCTCCAGGCCGCCCGCCGCCGCGTGCGCCAGTTGGCTGCGAAGATCGCGCTTCTCGTGTTCGAGGGCTTTCTCGCGGGCCAGCATCTTTTCCACGTGCTCGACCAGTTCCGGCTCGGAGGCTTTCAACAATTCGGACAGCCGGTGCAGTGTTCCGGTAAGTTCCTGATACTGGCGCACGGCACCCTCGCCGGTTACGGCTTCGATGCGGCGGACGCCCGCCGAGATGCTGCCTTCGTAGACGATCTTGAAAACGCCGATATCGCCGGTGCGTTGGACGTGCGTGCCGCCGCAAAGCTCCTTGCTGAAACCGGGCACGGAGACCACGCGCACCTGGTCGCCGTATTTTTCGCCGAACAAAGCCATGGCACCGGTGGCGACGGCCTGTTCGAGCGGCAGCACCTTGGTTTCGACGCCGCTGTTGCGCAGGATCTGTTCGTTCACCAGGCGCTCGACTTCCTCGATTTCGGCCTTGTCCATGGCGGCATAGTGGGTGAAATCGAAACGCAGGCGGGGCGGCTCGACCACGCTGCCCGCCTGCTTGACATGCGTGCCCAGGACCTGGCGTAGCGCGGCGTGCAGCAGGTGCGTGGCGGTATGGTTGCGCATGGTGGAGAGGCGCAATGGCCGGGCAACTTCCGCGCGCAACTCGTCTCCCACGCGGATGGGCGCGGTCGAGACGATGCGATGCACGGTGAGGCCCGGCACCGGTGGATAAGCCGTCTGGACGTCGGCGGCTTTCTCGCCGCTCAGGGTGAACAGGCTGCCGCGGTCGCCCACCTGGCCGCCGGTTTCGGCATAGAATGGCGTGCGGTCGAGCACCAGCTCGGCTTCCACGTCCGGGCCGATTTCGTCGCGGAGCTCGCGCTCTACCAGCAGGCCCGCGACGCGCGAGGTGGCGGCGAGGTCTTCGTAGCCCAGGAACTTGGTGCGGCCCTGCTCGACCAATTCCTGATAGGCGGGGGCGATGGCGCCTTTGTCGGCGCCCTTCCAACTTGCGCGGGCGCGTTCGCGCTGGCGTTCCATTTCGCGGTCGAAGCCCTCGCGGTCGATGGATAGGCCGCGGTCGCGCGCCATGTCTTCCTGCTCGTCGAGCGCCAGGCCGAAGGTGTCGTACAGCTTGAAGGAAAGCGCGCCGGGAATCACATGGCCGGCTAGCGATTTCAGTTCGTCGTTGAAAACGCGCTCGGCCACCAGGAAGGTGGTCGCGTAACGGTGCTCTTCGTCCTTCACGATGCGGGCGATGCGCTGCACGCTCTCCATCAGCTCGGGATAGGCTGGCTTCATCAGCTCGGCCACTGCGCCGGTGAGCTTATAGAGGAACGGATCCTCGACGCCGATCAGGCGGACGTGCCGCATGGCGCGGCGCATGATCTTGCGCAGCACGTAGCCGCGGCCGTCGTTAGCGGGCAGCACGCCGTCGTGAATCAGGAAAGTGGTCGCGCGGCAATGGTCGGCCGCGATGCGCAGAGCCGTATCGACGCGCGCATCCGCGCCGTAGGATACGCCGAACATGTCGGCGGCGCGGGCGATGATGGGGAGGATCAGGTCCGTATCGTAGTTCGAGAGCTTGCCTTGCAGCACGGCAGCGACGCGCTCAAGCCCCATGCCGGTATCGATGGAAGGTCGCGGCAGGGGCGTGAGGACGCCGTTCGAATCGCGGTTGAACTGCATGAAGACCAGGTTCCAGATTTCGACGAAACGGCCGCCGGCGTCGCTGGGAAAGGCCTCGTGTTCGTGGCCCGCTTCGGAGGCGGCGGGACCCATGTCGTAGTGGATTTCGGAACAGGGGCCGCAAGGGCCGGTGTCGCCCATCTGCCAGAAATTGTCCTTCTCGTCGCAGCGGAAGATACGTTCCTTGGGCACGCCCGCGACCTTCTGCCAGAGATGCTCGGCGTCGTCATCCTCGCGGAAGACGGTGACATAGAGGCGGTCCTTGGGCATGCCGTAATCTTTGGTGACCAGATCCCAGGCGTATTCGATGGCTTCGGCCTTGAAGTAATCGCCAAACGAGAAATTGCCCAGCATTTCGAAGAAGGTGTGGTGGCGGCGGGTGTAGCCGACATTCTCCAGGTCGTTGTGCTTGCCGCCCGCGCGCACGCATTTCTGGGAGGTGGTGGCGCGGGAGTAGTCGCGCTTTTCGAGGCCCAGGAAAGTGTCCTTGAACTGGTTCATGCCGGCGTTGGCGAACAGCAGCGTGGGATCGTTCGCGGGGACCAGCGAGGAGCTGCGCACCACGCGGTGGCCGCGCGCGGCGAAGAAGTCGAGGAAGCCCTGTCGGATGTCGTTACCTGTCACGTTTTTATTGTAGCGGTGGGGCGATGTGCGTTGTGGGGCAGGATGACATCCTGCGCGCCGATTGCCAATCGGCGCAAACTTGTGGAGTGCCGGCCTGCCCGACAAGCTAACAGCGCCTTCAACAACGCGGTGACGGCAGGAAAGCGTTCATAGCGCAATGGCGACGCTGGAGATCGTCGAAACGTAGGCGGAGGACAAATGGAGGGCGGGCAATTCTGCCCGCAGCCTTTCAGCCGGCGCTGGCCCAACAGGCTAAAGCCTGTTCCACCATGGACAGGCCAGGAGGCCCGTCCCACCAAAAGGCCAAGATTGGCCGCCCTCCAGTGTGTTTTCGACGGTGCTCCCGGTGCTTCAGTGCGACCAGTGCGGTGACACGGAGTAGGCGCAGGCAACGCGATCGTCCGCAGAATTGGAAGTCATCAGATACGCAGGCTGACCAGATAGCGGCAAGGTCGCAAACAAAAGAGGCGGCCTGAGAGGCCGCCGCAGGCCGAGGGCCTGCCCCACTTAGTTCTTTTCGGAACCGGTGGCGGCTTCAAACGTATTTATTGCTAGGCCCCCCATGTGGAATGACATTCGCTACGCTTTCCGAACCCTGCTGCGCGAGCGGGGATTCGCAACAATGGCCGTTTTGAGCCTGGCCGTCGGCATTGGCGCCAATACCGCCATCTTTTCGGTAGTGAACGGCGTGTTGCTGCGCCCGCTGCCGTTCCGCGATCCGGAGCGGCTGGTTTCGATCCGGGAGGCGATCCCCAAGCTGGCGCACCTGTATCCGAGCCTGCCGGTCAACTTCAGCCACTATTACGAATGGCGCAAGCGCTCCTCGGCGCTGGAATCGATTGCCATCGCGAGATCCTCGGCGCCGAACCTGACGGGCGCGGGCGAGCCCGAACTGCTCAGCGGCGCGCTGGTTTCCGCGAGCGTCTTCCGGGTTCTGGGCGTCAGCCCGCAATTGGGCCGCGGGTTCCTGGACGAGGAGGATCCCGAGGGGCATCGGGTGGCGGTCATTTCCGATTCGCTCTGGAAGCGGCGGTTCAGCGCCGACCCGTCGATCGTGGGCCGGCAGATCATGCTGAATGGCCGCCCGCACGTGGTGGTGGGAGTGCTGCCGCCCGGTTTCCAGTTCCCACGCCAAAGCGACGTTCTCCAGCAGGGCTTGGGTCCCAAGACGGAAATGTTCCAGCCACTGGGCTACTCCAAGGACGACTTCGAGGACATTACCGGCGATTTCAACTGGACGGCCATCGCGCGGCTGCGGCCGGGGGTGAGCCGGCAGAAGGCCATCGCCGAGCTGGACGTGATAGAGGCTGAGATCTCGAGGCGCATTCCAGAGAAGATGGACCTGCACGTGGCGATGTCTTCGCTGCAGGAGGATATGGTGAGGCCGTCGCGCCGCGGGTTGCTGGTGCTGCTGGGAGCCGTAGGGGCGGTGCTGCTGATCCTGTGCGTCAACCTGGCGAATCTTTCGCTGGCGCGCGCCTCGGGCCGCGCGCGCGAATCCGCCATCCGCACGGCGTTGGGGGCGAGCCGCGCGCAGCTTGTGCGCCAGACGCTGGTGGAAAGCCTGGTGCTGGCGCTGGCGGGGGGTATCGCGGGGATCGCGCTAGCGGCATGGGGCGTCCGGTTGCTGGTGGGCGCGGCGCCAATGGATTTGCCACGCCTGGGCGAGGTGAGCGTGGACGTGCGCGTGCTGGGTTTCGCCTTGCTGATCTCGCTCGCCGCCGGTGTGGCGTTCGGCCTCCTGCCCGCGTTGCGTAGCGCCGCGGCGCACCCGCAGGAAGCGTTGAAATCCGGCAGCTACACGACCACGGAGGGCCGGCGCGGGGCCCATCTGCGCAGTGTACTGGTGGGGTTGGAGGCGGCCCTTAGCGCGGTGCTGCTGATTACCGCCGGCTTGCTGATGGGTAGTTTCGTGCGGCTAATGCATGTAGACAAGGGCTTCGATATCGAGCGTGTGCTGGCTGTGCAGGTGGCGATACCGGCCAGTAAGTACACCGAGGAACCCCAGCAGACGGCTTTTTTCGAGCGCGTTTTGGCGAAGACGCGACCCCTGCCGGGTGTGCTCTCCGCCGGGCTGGTCTCCGCGCTTCCTTTGCAGGGTGAAACTTGGATCGACCTCGCTGCAGCCGAGGGCGACCAGCGCCCGATGTTCGAACGGCCCATGGTCAACGTGCGATTCGTGAGTCCGGAGTATTTCAACATACTGCGCATCCCCTTTCGTGAGGGGCGGCCGTTCGAGGATAGCCAGCGCAATCGCAAGGTGGTGATTGTTTCGCAGGGGACCGCGCGGCGTTTGTGGCCGGGCCGTAGCGCGGTGGGACGGCGGATGCAGCACAACGAGACGCTGGAGGAAGTGGTGGGGGTGACGGCGGATATCCGCAGCACCAGCCTGGACAAGGACCCGGTGCTGATCATCTACATTCCGTATTGGCAGCGCCCGCGGCTATCGGCCTCGCTGCTGGTGCGTACGGCAATGGACCCGCGCGGCATTGCGGCGAGTGTGCGCGAGGCGATCCACCATGTGGATGCGGATGTGCCGGTGCCGGAGATGCAAACGCTGCAGGAGGTGATGTCCGACTCGGTGGCGCAGCGCCGTTTCCAGACGATGCTGGTGATGCTGTTCGCAGCGGCAGCCTTGGCTTTGGCCGGATTCGGAATCTATGGCGTGGTTTCGTATTCGGTGACGCGGCGGCGCACGGAGATGGGCATCCGCATGGCTTTGGGCGCGGGCACGGGCGGTCTACAGCGTATGGTGTTGTGGCAAGGAATTCGTCCGGTGGTGGCGGGGCTGGCGGTGGGCATTGCCGGCGCGCTGGCGGCAGGTCGGCTCTTGAGCAGCCTGCTATTCGAGGTGAGCGCGCGGGATCCGCTGACTATCGGCGCTGTGGCGCTGGCGCTCTTGGCGGTATCGGTGGTCGCGGCGCTGGCGCCGGCACGGCGGGCGACGCGTGTGGATCCGATGAGGGCGTTGCGGTTCGAGTGAGAAGAAAAGCAGAAGACAGAAGCCAGAAGACAGAAGTCAGAAGACAGAAGACAGAATGGCAGCCGTGCCCTCTGCCGCGATGTCTGGGACTTCTGCCTTCTGCCTTCTGACTTCTGCCTTCTGACTTCTGACTTCTGTCTTCTGTCTTCTGCGCTTATCCTTTGTCCCGGCCCGTTCCGCGCGCGTATTTGATAGACAGCCAGTGATACAGGGGCCGCGGTAAAGCGCGCATGACGAAGACCAGCAGGCGATAGCGCCAGCCGGGAATCACGAACAACTGGCCGCGGTCGAGAGCGCGCAGAGAGGCGTCCACCACCTCGTCGACGGAGATCCACATCCAGGCGGGAATCGGGCTGCGGTCGAAACTCATGGTGTCGTGGAGCTCGGAGAGGGTGAAGCCGGGGCACAACGCCTGCACCCGCACGGGCGAACCGATGCTTTGCAACTCCATGTAGATCCCCTCGGTGAAACTGCTCATCCAGGTTTTGGTCGCGGAATAGCTCACGCTGCCGGGGTTCTGTCCGAAGCCCGAAACCGAAGACACATTGATAATGTTGCCCCGCTTGCGGGCGACCATGCCCTGGAGCGCGGCATGCATCAAGCGCATGGGCGCGAGAACGTGCAGCCGGTGCATCTGGTCCTGGCCGTCCAGGGGAAGCGAAAAGAAGCGCCCGGCGATGCCGAATCCGGCGTTATTAACCAGTAATTCGAGATTCGGAGCGGCGGCGATGCGCTCTTCGACGGCCTTCAAATCCGCATCGCGGGTGAGGTCCACCGGCAAGATTTCAACCTGCACGGGATGGGCGTCCTGGATGGCGCGGCCCTCCTGTTCCAGCCGGTCGCGGCGGCGGGCAACCAGCACCAGGTCGTAGCCGCGCGCGGCCAGTTGACGGGCGAAGGTGGCGCCGATGCCGCTCGAAGCGCCGGTAATCAGGGCTAGGGGACGCGTGGCTTGCATGGCGGTCAGGGGTCATCATAACATCTGCGGCCGGCGTGGTCGAAAAGGCGGCCTGAGAGGCCGCCGCAGGCCGAGGGCCTGCCCCACAATTGGCGGCGTGGCTCAGGCGATGGCTGAGGGTTGTCAGACAAATCCGAGAAGGTTAACAATCGGGTCGCCGGGCCTCCAGCAACTCCTGAAAGTGTAATAAGCGACACACTAATGGCGCAAACCGGGCCGGTTGCGCACAATATAGGAAACAATATGCCGACTCTGCGTCAAAATATAATAAAGACTGGCCGGGCACCTATGACCGAAACCATGAAACTGGAAGGCAAACGCCGTCCCAAGCGCGCCGGCCGAGGCGCCGCGCGGAACGCGTCCGCGCTGCTGGTCAACTCGCTCGATTCCAAGCACATTCTGGGCGTTGAAGAGATCAGGTTGCCGGACGGCACGCCGGGCATTTCCGCGCGCGTGAGTTTCGATGGAGGCGGGTCCTGGCGGGAATCCTGGCCGTTGCCCGTGGATACGGAATGGGCGGGCGTGGTGGGACCGGTGCTGGCGATGGACGCGCGCGGGACCCTGAACCTGGCGGCGCTGGCCCTGGACCCGGACCGCTCGCGGGCTTCGTTGGTGGTCTACCGTTCCGAAGACGGTGGCATCCACTGGAGCCGCCCGGCGGTGGTGCTGGAGGGAACCTCGGAGTGCTGCTACTCGATCGCCGCGGATCTGAACCCAGCGAGTCCGCGCCGGGGCAACGTTTATTTGGCCGCCGATATGGGCAATATGCTGTGCTTCGCACGCACCAGCGATGGCGATTGGTGGAGCGGCAAAGGCCATGCCCGGCCCGGACCGATGCTCTACGGGCTGTGTTTCAATCCCGAAGTGCTGGTGGATGCGAGCGGCGCGGTACATGTGGTGTGGATGACCGGCCCATCCGGCTGCAGGATTCTGGCGGCCGATTCCGCGGACGGAGGGCAAACGTTTTCGGCGCCAGTGACCGTCGCCGATGGGATCGTGGGCGTGCAGGAGGGGCTTCCGGAAACGGCGCCGGCCACCTGCATCGCGCCGGGCGGGGTGGCGCTTTGCGTATGGGCGGACGACCGCGAAGGGCGCGCCCGGCTTTACCACCGGCGCTCGCTGGACGGCGGCCGGACGTGGCAAGGTCCATCGGCCGGAGAGCCTTTGGTCGCCAGTGCGGAGTCCAGCCAGCATGAATTCCAGCCGCATCTGATGGTTACCGCGGGCGGCGAAATCTGCTGCGCATTTTATGAATACGGTCCAAAGACTCCCGGCGGGGAACAGTTGGTGGATTTGGCCATGGCGGTATCGTACGACCGCGGCGCGACGTTCGCAAGCCGCATGGTGCTGAGCGAGCAGCCTTGGGATCCTGCAGTGGATCCACCGCTCTCGCGGGGCGCCACGCGCGGGGCGTTGGGCTGGCTGACGTTGGGGTAGGTCAGCGCAAGAAGCGGAACGAGCGGACGATTTGGTTGAGGCGGCCCTGTACGCCGTTCCAGTCTTGCCGGGAGAGCTTCTTGATATCGGGATCGAACACTCCCGGACTCGCGCTCCTCGAACCGTGCGATACCCGGTAGAAAGAATTGGTTCCTACCATGATTCGCCGACCATTCGCTCGGTCGAAAATCACCGTAAGTTGTTGAACCTGGAGGGCGGCCAAAAGCCGGCTGCGGGCAGGATTGCCCGCCCTCCACCTGATTTTCATCACTATTCGTGGGCCGCAGGCCCATCCTGACAGGCGTGATAGACCCTGAAGGTGACGCCGTGGATCTTGGCGTTCCGGAGGCTCTCGACATCCCAGTCGCTTGACCCTTGCACGCGGGACTTCTCTACGTCGTCGCTGCAAATATCGCCGGTGCCCGTTAGCGGCGCTGCTCGGCACACGAGCATGGGCGAGTATCGGAACCGGAAGACGCCATCCTGGCTGGTGGGGGGAAAACGCGGGACTGGCAGTCCCGCGCAGGCTGCCAGCCTGCCCCACAAGCGGGCGGGTCTGGGGACCCGCCGCAGGCGTAGACGCCCGCCCCACATTGACAGATCCACAAGTATTAGTAGATGCACTTGACTTTTGATCCTTGTCAGTCTATATATCGATTGATATATAGACTTATGCCTGCGAAACCCGAGAGCTTTCTCCCCCTCAAGCCGCACTGGTTCCACGTTCTGCTGTCGCTCGACGGCCAGGATCAGCACGGCTACGGCATCATGCAGGAGGTCCTCGAGCGGACTGGCGGCAAGGTACGGCTCTGGCCGGCGACGCTGTACGGCACGCTGAAGCGGCTGATGGATGAGGATCTCATCGAAGAATCCGACGCGCGGCCGGCGCCCGAACAGGACGATGCACGCCGCCGCTATTACCGGCTCACCCGGTTGGGGCGGCGTGTGCTGGCGGCGGAAAGCGAAAGACTGGAAGACCTGGTCCGCGTCATTCACGCGAAGCGCGGAGCGCGGGAAAGGAGAGCGGAATCATGACGCATCAAGCGAACCGGCCCGTAGCGATCGGCCTGCGGATGTACCGCGCGCTGGCCGGCGCATTTCCCTACGAATTCAAGAACGCGTACGGCGACGAGTTGCTGCAGGTGACCGAAGAAGCCATCGACGAAATCTGGCGCCGTCACGGCGTGTTCGGGCTGCTGCGCTTGTTGCTGGATATCGCGCTGCGCGTTCCCGCCGAACACCTGGCCGAATTGCGGCAGGACATCCGCTATGGGCTGCGCACGCTGGCCGGCTCGCCGGGATTCACGGCCGTCGCGCTGATCTCGCTCAGCCTGGGAATCTGTATCGCTACCTGCGCCTATAGCGAGATGAACGGGATGCTGCGCGATCTTCCGGGCGTACGGAATCCGGACCAACTGGTCGCGCTCGAAACGCCGTCGTCGTATCCCGCGTACCGGCGCTACCGCGAGCTGAACGACTTGTTCTCGTCTACGTTCGCATATGTCGCGCCGGTGCCTTTCGGCATTTCGAGCGATGGGCGCACTGAGCGGATCTGGGGGCAACTGGTCACACCTTCGTACTTCTCCACGCTGGGCGTGCACCCGGCATTGGGCCGTTTCTTCGACCATACAGACGAACAGCCGGGCGGCACGCCCACTGTCGTGATCAGCGACCGGTTCTGGCGGGAGCACCTGGGCTCCGATCCGGCCGTCATCGGCAAATCGCTGCGCATCAACGGCTGCCCGTCGGCGATTATCGGGGTCGGGCCGAAGGAGTTTCTGGGCGCGTCACCTGCGCTATTTGCCGCGGATGTGTGGTTGCCGGCCACGGTGGACGCGCGCCTGGCGCCGGAACTGGCGGGCAACGCCCTGGAACGCCGCGACCTGACCATGTTTCAAGTAGTGGGGCGCCTGCAGCCGGGCGTGACCGAAGCCGCCGCGGAAGCCGAATTGGGCGCCGTCGCACAGCAGATGCAACAATCGTACGGCGAGGCAGCCATGGATCGAAAGGGCCGCCGCATTCTGCTGTTGAGCGCCGGCAAAGTGCTGCCGATCCGCAAGCAGGACATGCCGTTTTTCCGGGAGTTCTTCCTGGTGATCGGCGGTCTGGTCCTGCTGATCGCCTGCGCCAACGTGGCCAACATGATGTTGGCGCGCGCGGCGGACCGGCGCAAGGAGATCGCGGTGCGCCTGGCGCTGGGCGCAGGACGCGCCCGGCTGGTGCGCCAGTTGCTGACCGAGAGCATGCTGGTGGCCATGGGCGCAGCCGTTC
>Ga0187887_10002952_pt1 | contig 13374 bp, 7 predicted proteins | sample June2016WEW_7_10_FD_132977 | JGI IMG/M metagenome (GOLD analysis project Ga0187887, IMG submission 132977) | Peatland microbial communities from SPRUCE experiment site at the Marcell Experimental Forest, Minnesota, USA - June2016WEW_7_10 | ecosystem: Environmental > Terrestrial > Soil > Wetlands...
GGTGTCGGTGAAGCCAGTGAAGACCACCAGCTTGGTGCCGAGCTTCTTGACCTCCAGGGCGAAGCTCTGGAGCTGGCGGTCCATGGTTGGGGTGAGCGCTGCCGATCCGGTCGCGAAGGGGAACAGTGTCAAGAGCGCGGCGTTCGACGCGTCGACCACTATACCGACCGACACCGAGGCGCGAGCCCCCGATTTGACGAAACCCTGCGAGAGCACGATGTCGTTGCCAGCGGGAACGTTCGAAGGAACCCTCACTGTTGACGAATAGGTGCCGTTGGTCTTCACCGTCGCGTTGCCCAAGAAGATCTGCGGTGAGAAGATGTAGAGGTCGACGACCGAGCCTGGAAGGAAACCCGTGCCCGTTACCGTCGCGACGCCCTTCTTGACGAGTACGACCGTAAAACCCGTCGTAGTGCTGATCGTTGACGAGGTCGCAATGGTCATCGTCACGCCACCGCTGCGAGCTGTCACGCTTGAGTTCGATACGCCGAGCGAACCGGCTGACGTGGAACCGTTGAGTATCGTGCCAATCACACTGCCAGGACTCAGCGACTTGATCGGCAACGCCAATGTCGTGGTGCCCATGCCGTTGGACCCTTCAAGAATGGGAGCAGCCGACGGTGTCACCGGATTCGACATTCCTGGCGGCGACGTCGCCGTGGGCGACGTCGAAGTGGCGACGACACTAAAGGTGTAGGTGGTCCCGTTGGTGAGACCGGAGACCAAGCACGAGGTCGCCGTGGTCACGCACGTCGCGCCGCCGGAACTCGCGGTGATCGTGTACTTCACACCAGACAATTGCGACGCGTCGCTCGGTGGGACGAAGGTTACGAACGCGTCAGAGTCGCCTGCCACTGCGGTCACGTTCGAGGGCGCACCAGTGGTGGGCGCACCCGCGGTCACCGTTAACGGCATCGTCACCGTATTGGTCTGACCATTGCTGGTGACTGAAATGGTGACCGAAAAAGTACCCGACACAGTGGGCGTGCCCGAAACAACGCCGGCGGTCGAACAGGCGAGAGCGGCGGGCAAGCCCGAACACGTCCACGTCGTCGGCCCGGAAGCACCAGTGGCGGTGAGCGAATCACTGTAGGACTGGCCAACCACGCCACCAGGCAGCGTCGTGTTATTGATGAGCAGTGAAGCGACACCTCCGCTACCGCCGCCGCCGCCACCGCCGCCACCAGTCGAGGCGGCGCTGAAGGGGACTTGGGTTGATCCAATGGCGTAGCTGCTTTGGGACCCGTCGGTCGCACTCAAGGTCGCGGTTTCAACCGCCGTATCGCTGACCGTGAACGTGGCGATATTGGAAGAACCTGTATTCACCGGCGACGTACCGACGGCGGCGCTTCCCGTTCCACTCAGGGCCACCGACTGACCAGTGACCGGATTACCGTACTGATCCTCGAGGGTCACGGTCACGGTCGTCGTGCCCGGGTTCGTCACCGAAGTCGGACTCGCCACCACGGTCGAAGTAGAAGAGGATACCGGACCAGCGACAAACGGGACGTTAATTGTCGCGGACTTGGAACCATAGGAACCAGAGGCTTGCCTCGTGACGAGAATCTGACACGTGACCGCCTGCGTTGACGTGACGACGCCCGACGAGGAGACCGCACAACTCGAAGGATTGCTCGGCGCGAGTCCGTAAACAAACACGGGTGCGCCAGTGCCACTGCCTCCGCTCGCACTCACCTGCGAACTGGTGCCCGCCACAGGATTCGTAGGCAACGCACTTACGACGAGCGACGCTTGCGGCAAGAGACCGAAGTACACCGTCGTGCCCGAAGAAGCAACTATCGCTACCGACTGCGCCATCGCGCTATAGGTGACGTTCTCAACGGTCGCGTCCGTGACGTAGAACGTCGCGGTACCAAGCGAATCGCTCAGCAGCGAGTTCGTGCCACTCAGTGGATTGGTGCCGGTATGGACGCTGGAAGAACCGAGGTTCGTCAAGGTGACGGTGGCACCGGAGATGGCGTTGTTGTACGAGTCTTCAAGGTTCACGGTCACTATGGCAAAACTTGCACCGTCCGCGGGCTCGGTCCCGTCAGTCACCACGATTGAAGAGGTACTAGCGTCCACTGGACCCGGAGTAAATGGCACGTTGAGCGTCGAGGAGTTGACCGGCCCGTAGGTGCTGTTGCCTGCCATGGTCGCGATGACGGGACATACGACCGCTTTGGTAGTCGTCAGTTCTCCGGTGGTGGAATTGAGCTGGCAACTCGTCGGCGCACCTGAAGCCAACTGGTAGGTGATCGCGAGACCAGTGCTGCCCCCACTGGCGCTGATCACGACGTACTGACCTACCGTCTGACTGGTCGGATTCGCACTCTCGTTGAGCGTGCCTTGCGATAGGTACCCGAACGACGCTTCCGATGATGAGGAGCCCGCGATTGGCGTCGAATTGACCAGTGCGCCGTAGGTCACCGTCTGGATCGTGGTGTCGGTGACGTAGAAGGTCGCCACACCACTGGAGTTCGAGTTCGCGCTGCTTGGTCCGCTAGGAGGAGAGCCGGCAACCGTTCCCACCGACGAAGAACCAATGTTGGTCAACGACACCGACTGATTCGGGATTACGTTGCCGTACTGGTCCTTGAGCGTGACCGTGACCGTGGCGTAACTCGTACCATTAGGCGGTTGGTTCGGGTTCGTTACTACAACTGACGACGTGGTGGCACTCACCGGTCCTGGACCAAACGTCACGTTGAGAGGAGAAGAAACCGTCACCGGGGCGTACTGGGCGTTGCCTGCCATGGTGGCAGTCACGGCGCACGTGACGGCCAAGTTGGACGTCAAGACCCCGGCGTTGATCGCGCAACTCGCCGGATCGCCGCTCACCAACGAGTAGGTCACCGCGCCGTTGTCACTGCCACCGCTGGCGTTGAGCGTCACCGGCTGACCCGCAACGGGGCTCGCCGGGTTGGCACCTACGCCGAGCGGACTTTGGGCGAGCAATGAGAACACCGCCGTGGTCGTCCCCGACGAACCGCTGATGGACGCCGATTGGGCGAGCGCGGTATAGGTCACCGATTCCGCGGTGGTATCGGTGACGTAGAAAGTCGCCACGCCGCTGGAGTTCGAAGTCGCGGAATTTGTCCCGCTGAGTGGACCCGTGGCCGTGTACACCGCCGACGAACCTTTGTTGCCGAGAGACACGCTGACGCCAGATAGCGGGTCCGAGAGGGCATCCTTCAAAGTCACGGTGACGGTCGCGTAACTCGTACCATTCGCGGGTTGTGCTCCGTTGGCTACCGCTATCGTTGACGTGCTCGAGGACACGACTCCCTGACCGACCGTGAGTTGGTAGGCCTGATAGTTCACCAAGCCGAAGGTATCGGTGGCCTTGATGGTGAAGGTGCAAGTACCTTGACTAGAGGGAGTGCCGGAGAGGACGTTGCCCGAGAGCGTCAAGCTAAAGGTCGTCAGACATGTCTGTCCGGTCGTGGCGGGCTGGGAGAGCGTCCCCGCCGCACCGGCAACGACTGCGTAGGTGTAGGACCCGTTGCCCCCGCTCGCCGTGAAGGTTTGCGAATACGAGGAGCCGACCGCGCCATTGGGCAGGTCGTACAACGTCGAATACTTTCCTTCGTACGGATTGGTGGCCGTTCCGTTATTAGGGGCGATTTGGGGCGTGTTCGAAAGCTCAGTCAGACTGTTGTTACCTTGTTCGGTCAACCACACTTCATTACCCGTTGACGCGAGGAAACGAGGTCCCGCACCGTTGGGAAGTGTGATGACAGTCTCGTTCGTGGTCAGGTTCACGTTGCCCGCGATAATCGCGCTGAGAGGAATCTGCACCATGTCAGAAGTGCCGCTGCCCGCTCCAGTGCCAGCGACCCACACGTCGGTGCCGTCACTAATGACGCCTTGTGAGACGACGGGTATGACGAAGGGCGATCCAGAAATCTGATTGCCGGTCGCGGCGTCGAGTACCCACATCTCGGACGTCGTTCCGGCCGACGTGTCACTGGTGATGTAGACGTAGCGGCCGTCGCTGAATATTCCGTACGCGCCGGGAAACGTTGAGGCAGGAAACTTCGAGGCGTTCACGACCGCCCCCGTGGCTTCATTGATCTCGGCGATCGATCCCGTTCCATTGGCCCCTTCGGCGACCCACACGTGCGTTCCGTCACAAGAGACCTGGTTGGCGGCGACCGTGCCCAAGTTGATCGACTGACTTGCGGTCGTGCTCCCCACCGGTATCTCGTACAAGTAGTTGGCAAATGTCGAGGACTGCTGAGCGGTCCACACGTCATTGCCGTCACCACAGATGCCGTAATACTGTTGACCCGTGGACGAACTGACGTAAGTGACGGCTCCGGGCGTGTCCGTAGACCCCGAGATCGCCACTTTTTCCACGCTGTGCGATCCACCCTGGAAGAGGTTTATCCAAAGGTAGTTCCCGTCAATCGCGATACCCGTTGGATTTCCCGTCAGGGTGATGGTCTGGACGAGTGCACTCGTCTGAAGATTGAACGCCTCAACCGTGTTGCCGGTAAGTCCGGCCACCCAGACGACGTTACCGTCCGAGGCAATACCAATGGGGTCACCGGGTGCGTTCACCGTGGCACGAAGACCGGGGTTGCTCACCGTACCGGGCCACGAGAATTGCGGGATCACCGGGTACTGGGGAATGATGACGACGCTCGAAGAAGGGCTGACCGCGGTGGTGTCGACCGAGGTAGTAAGAGAGAACTGCGTGTTGGTAAGCGTCTGCGCCGAGGGATTGGTAAAGCCGTAGAGAGCGAAGACGCCAGCGGTCGCGCCAGCGAGTTGGCACCCGCTACCTACCAACGTCACGGTCACCGTCGACGCATTCACGGCCAGGGTGGGTGCACACGTTCCCGAGAAGCCCGCGACAGTTGCAATCGTCGGCGACGACGGAACGGTGATCGCGCTTGGAAAAGTCACGGTAATGGTCGAGTGCAGAGCTGAGGAGATAGTTCCGGTCGGAGTAAATCCCACGAGATAGTCGGAGTAGACACCCGCCGCCGTCGTCGTGGGCGTGAAACTGACCGCGGTGACGCTCGATGCACCAGCCACGTCACCGAAACCGATCACCGAAACCAATGAAGCCAGCACCGCCACGCCCAGCGCGCTCGCAATCGTGCTTCGTAGAGTCCTTTGGACACTTCCTCTTGCCATTGTTCTACCTTTTATCTGGAGTATGAGCCAACGTAATTTCACTGCTTCGCTTGTGACATTTCCAAAAGGAACGCCGAGTGGCCACTCTGACCCTAATGAACCCGAGCCTCACGACAAACAAATTATCCAGTTCTCACCAAGAAACAATGAAGTGAGGGATTTATGTACAGTCGCGCCGCCGACTTGGCGGGGCGTCAAATTGAGCCAAGGATTCAGCGTAGTTGAAGGACCGACGTATACACTGCATTTCTCGCGTGCCCAGTCGATGCTCGGGTGCCCACCCGCTGGTCACGTCGCCCTACGCCGGCTAGTCCGTGGTGTCGATGATAGCGACGGAACAATTCGCACCGTGGGCAACCGAATTGGGCACGCTGCCCAAGACACGTCGCGCGCCCTTCATTCCACGATTACCCACAACGATGAGGTCCGCCTTGACTTTGTCCGCAACCGCGATGATGACGTCGGCGGGATCGCCGACCGCGTGGTGCAGAACTGGATCGACACCATTTTTCTTCGCAATGAAGGACAGGACCTGCAACAGGGCCTCCGCTTCGCCATCGGGGTTCATGTTCTTGAACTCGGCGGGCAGCGAAGCCTCGTGACGAGGCTTGGGATCAACTGCCGTCACAATATGGAGCGTGCCTTTCGAGAGTTGGGCCAGCTGGCTGGCCGCATCGATTGCGCGTCGGGCCGTCGATGAATCATCTGCACCCACTACCACTACGTCGAACAGTCCCATGGTCTCCCCTAGATCTTCGAGGCTTCATCGGCCACTCTCGCCGCACGTCACGGACGATTTCTGGAAGGTTACCCCAGAGGTCCTATCGAAAGCTCAAATAATCCTGAAGAAGAACGGTACGTCCGCTACCAAGTTTGAATTGGACACCCGCGCCACTTCGCACTAGCTGATGCGAAGCGGAAACAATAACTAGGGTGATTTCGTGACAGAGACGAGCGCTCGTGACTGAAGAGGGGCTCGGCATCGCATCAGCCCACGACGTGTCCCGAGGTACCCACCTGAAAGCGCTTCGTAGTGCCTTGCGGGTCGATACCTCTCTCGTAAGTCCCGTGGCGGGAGCCATCACTGCCCTTCCCGTACTCGCCGTGTTTGTGGCTGGTTTGCTCGTAGGGACGGACAGCGGTGCCATCGCCATGGCCGTCGGGGCGAACCTCATCGCCATTGCTTCACTCGTGGGTGCCCCTCGACTCTCGTTGCGAATCGCCCTTCTTGACGCGGTCCTTCTCGGACTGTCGGTACTCGTGGGGACCCTCACCGGTTCGATCACGTGGCTCCACCTGCTCTTGCTGGTCCCCTGGTGCTTTGGGGCTGGAATGGTCGAGGTCTTTGGTCAGACGTCAGCGACGGTGGGATCGCAAGCAGTTATTGCTTACGTCGTACTCGGACGCTTCACCGGGAGCTTTCTCTTCGCCGTCCACTTCAGTCTTCTGGTGACGCTCGGTGCGTTGGTCGAGATCCTCGCCCTGCTCTTGTTGCGACTTCCCTCGAGTCTGCGTTATCAACGAACGCGACTCGCCACCTCGGTCGAGGCGGTCGCGCGACTCGCGCTACTAGATCCCACCAGCTCGGCGACCTCGGCCCTGACGTCGCTGGACGATACGGAGCAGGTGCTCGACGAGCCCGCGCTCTTTGGTCGTACAGACGTTCGCGAACTACGAGCGGTATTCGACCAAGTACGGCGCATTCGCTTGGAGATCACGACGCTCTCGGGTTTACGATTGCGTTTGAGGGTCCAGAACGATCAGGACGACGAGCTTCGGGTGGCCGCCGCGTTGGGACCGCTCTCAGTCGCCCTCGACGAAATGGCGAAGTGTCTGCGCCGCCCGTCACCGTCCACCTGGCGAGTCAGCGTCGAGGAATTCGACGAGAAGATTGGGGCGCTCGATCGTGACCTCGTGAACCCATCGGAGGTCCAGGTCCTGGCGTCCCAGTGCGCCCAACATCTGCGGGCCATCGCCGGCCAGTTGCGCGCGATGGGAAAACTCGTGGACTCGTCCGGACAAGAGTTGGGAAGACGAGTCTGGCGCCCTACATTGCCGGAATTCGTTGGCCCCGACCTGTCTCGCCTGCGAAGCGACGCCCTCACCCTGCGCGACAACGTGACGACCAGCTCGCCCGCGTTTCGCCACGCCGTGCGACTGGCCGTCGCGGTGCCCGTGGCGGCCATCGTTGGATCGGCCTTCGGCTTGCCACGCAGTTTCTGGCTCACGTTCGCCGTGTTAGTGATCTTGAAGCCTGACTACAGTTCGCTGCTCGATCGGGGATTCGGTCGAATGCTGGGCACCATCATCGGCGCGACCTTCGCCGCCCTGCTCGTGGGCGGTCTTCATCCCGATCTCACGGTCACCGTCATCCTGGTCGCGTTCTCGGCGTGGGTCGCCTACTCGACCTGGTACGCGAGTTTCGCCATATCCTTCGGATTCATCACCGCCCTCGTGCTGGTGCTCATGAGCATCAGCACGTCGGACTCGCTCGCCACGGCCCTCGACCGACTCATCGATTTCTCACTCGGCAGCGTTATTGCGCTCGTGGCCTATCTCGTTTGGCCCACGTCACTGCACACCAGCGTCAGTGACGCAATGGCGAATCTCTACCACGCTCTCGAACGGTACCTGATGGCGGTCTTTGACGTCGTCGAGCGCAAGCACCTCGACCCCGAGCGGGTCATTGTTCGTTCTCGAGCGACGCGCGTAGCGTGGATGCGCGCGGAGAGCGCCATTGGTCGTGCGGTGGCTGAACCAACGTTCGCTCGCACGGATCCGGTTGACGGTCGCAGCCAGTTAGCGACGTCCATGCGAATACTGCGCGCCCTGCACGCCATACGCATCGAAGCAGAACGCGGTCTCACCATCGATCCTTCACGCGAACTTGACGACCTCATCGAGGGCCTTGCGAGCGCTCTACGCACCCTGTACGACAACAACGACGAGGAGGTGCGAAGTTCGAGGACGGGTCTTCGTTCGCTCTACCGGGACGCAGTGAATTCCCTGAACGATCCCCGGGGCAGCGAACCACTCGTAATCCACCTCGACGAACTCGTCAATGCCATCAATACCGCGACTGAACTCGCGGCAGTGTCGAACGACTAACGCTCGTGTTCGCGAAGTAGCCGGCCTCTCTTAGGACTTCAGTACGCTCAGCAGCTCGGCTACGTCAACCGTGGCGCAGCCAATGGACTGGTCTGACGCGCCAAAAGGCATGTAGAGAACACCGCGGTGCACGAGTGACCCGCACGAGTAGAGCACGTTGGGCACGTAGCCGTCTCGCTCCTCGTTCGATGGCGACAAGAGGGGATTGGCGAGGGTCCCGAGCACGAGGGAGGGATCTTCCAGGTCCAACAACATCGCGCCGATGCCGTAGGTGCGCATAGGACCGACACCGTGGGTCAGGACCAACCAGCCCTCGTCGAGCTCAATCGGTGAACCGCAGTTACCCACTTGGAGCATCTCCCAGGTTTGCCGGGGGCTCTTGAAGAGGGTCGCGTCGTCCCAATTGTGCAGGTTGTCCGAGAACGTCAGGGCATTGTGCTCACGGTCGTAACGAGAGAGTGCCGCAAAGCGGCCGTGTATCTTTCGCGGAAAGAAGGCGAGCCCTTTGTTCTGTGCGGCCAGGCCGGTCAACGGCGAGGAATTGAACGTCACGAAGTCGTCGGTTTCTAAGAGTTGCTGGCTTACGAAAACGCCGTCGTAGGCCGTGTAGGAAGCGATGTAGCGAGAGCAACTCTGGTCTTTGAGTTCAACAAAGCGAGCGTCCTCCATGCCCTGGCTCTCGCGCCGCGTGGCTGGCCATAGTACCCGTTGACAGATTTCGGTCTCGGCACCGAAAGACGCTGAATAGAAATTATCGGTGAACGACCGCAACAACGCCACCGTTTCGGTGACGTTGATTCGTATGTCGCTCTCGGCGCTCACTCGGTCGAGTGCAAGGTCCAATTCATCTCTCGAGAATTTCATGGGAAGAAAGTCCAGCACCGTTGAAGCGGTCTCGCCCTCGAGCCCGAGGTCACGCAGACTTCCGTGAAAGACATCACGATCGAGTAAAGCAGGTCTTGTCTCGGCGAGCACTGGAAACGGTTTCGGTGACTCCACGTGGATCCTCTGATCCGCGCCGATCTCACCAACGCGGAACTCGAGCGTCGACTTGTGACCTTCGCCTATCGCTCGCATGCTCATGATGACTCGAAGGCCAGCGGGGGCCACGCCAGCTTGGTCGGGATGTTTGACGAAACTGGGGTTGCAGATCGCTGCGCCCTCGATTGAGTATTCGTGCGTAAAGGCCGCGCCCAAGAGTTGACGACGCTTGTCCGAGATGTCCTGGCCGACTATGCCAATGACCCTTTGCGCGTGATCGTCAAAGAGGGCAGCCAAATCGTCATGGCGACCCGAAAATCTTTCGACGATATCGGCCATCACGCAGTCGACGTCCTGCTCGCTCAACGCCAACACCTCTTGGACCGTGTTCGACGTACGCGACTCACTACCGCCGATGAGCTCTTGGCCCGGGACGAAGAGTCGGGTGACGACCCGTGAAATGTCTGCACGTATGTGCACATCGGTACGTTGGGCGATTCCTATTTCCGTCATTTCACGAGCTCCCGTTGGCGCGCCGTCTGAAAGGTGGCGAATGACGCCAACGTCGATGCGCTACCACTGCTTAGGTTAGGTCCTCGCTGCGCGAGCCCGTCGTACGCTGCTCTGGTCCCAAGGTCCCGCTTCACCGAACCGAGGTTGTACTTTCCGAGGTACCACTGGACCGCCGGTTCAAATGGGGGGCCACCCGGCGTCAGTGACATCGATCCCGTGCGACGAAGTCGCGATGTCAGACTGACCCTCGTGAAGCCTTGGCGTCGTCTCGGGGCACCTTTGACCCCTTGTCGTGGGGGGGCGTTTCAAAGTTCAGACCGCGCGGCACTATCGCCGTACGCGAATTCGAATTGATCGCGAAGTCGACCCAACGATTCGCGGACGCTCCCGTAAAAATCACTTTCCGCGTCGATATCGTTCAACTTGATTCTCTGGCTGGCCGATGCGAACAATTCGGAAAAAGACTGCTCGAAGTCTTCGTAGTCTCGGCGAACCCCAATGTTGTTCGCCGTCTCGCTCTTCGAGGTCCGGTGCTCAGGTTGGTCACCGACATCGATTCTGTTCGCCAGACTCATCGAGAGGCCAGAGTCGAGGGAGAGCCGGGCTGTTCATCAAGCGTGCCCGTTACTTTGGCGTCCACCAAATTCGTGGGCAGAAGTGGAATCAGGCGCGTCACGTAGGGTCTGGGAGTCGCCGATTCGACCAAGGTCTCGGGTAGCAAGGGCGACAATTTTCCGAAAAGACTCATCAGACCTCGCTTCGCTCAACCTTGGCTTTCTGCCAGGGGGAGGATGCGCAGTCCGGACGTCCTGGTGGCCATTGTAACACCGGTTCACAAAGTCGCAGCGGAAACCTTTGTTAATCGAAGAGTTGCCAGTTTCGACGAAGGTCCTCCGACGAAACATGTTGCGCTTGGGTCACGCGGAAATCCACTGCGACGCTGCGCCACCGCGCGGACAAGCACTGAGACTTACAAACACGACGACCGGACGTCGAGTTGATGTCAGTGACGCGGTGCTTTCTTTGGCGCGTCGAGGTCGCGTGCGAACAGGGTTCCCTCTACGACTGAATTCGCGACGCTCGTAAGACCGAGATTGTGATTGCGAGAATGTGCCCGAAGCATCGCGAACGCGTCGTCCATGTTGCAGCTCATTGACTCGCTGATCATGCCCTTGGCTTGCTCGATGATAATACGACTGGTGAGCGCCCGGTTCAACTGCTCGTTCAGGGTGGTAGCGGCGAGCGATGACTGGTGCTGCAGGATCGCAATCGTCGCCACGTCTGCCAGGGCCTGGGCGACGACGACGTCTTCGTCATCGAGAAAGCCCAATTCAATGCGAAAAAGATTCAGCGCACCAATCGTCTGGCCCCGCAATCGCAAGGGTAGACAGTGCACCGACTGGAAACCGAGTTCACGAGCCTTCGGCGTGAAGCGGGGCCAGCGCTCGTCTGGTTCGACCAGTTCTCGATTGACAATGGCCATTCCGTCGCGCAGGCAATCAACGCAAGGTCCCTCGTCGGCCTGGATCTGGAAGAGTTCAAGGACCCTCATGGTGTCACTGGAGGAAGCCACGTACTCGAGTTCGCCCGCCGGGGACTTCAGCATCACGCCAGCCGCGTCCACGTCCACCGCCTCTACACAGCGATCACTTAACAACGTCAAGACATCGATGACGTCGAAGTTATCGACCAGATTGTCCGCCAGTTCCACGAGCGTCGCCACCAGCAGTGATTCTCTGGTCATCTACGCCTCCCGCCGGTTGTTTTGCATTCGATGGGAACAGGAAATCCGCTCGTACCGATGCGCCAATTCTACACCCATGAGTTCATCTTCTAGCCCGTCTCCTCGAGCCAGGTGGCATTTTCTCTGTTGAAACTGGTCTGACGCGCGATTATTCGCGTCGCCAACATTGAAATCGGCGTGTCTGTCGCAAAAGCGTGGGCCCGCAGCAGGACCAGGGCCTCTCCGACGTCGGTGGATCCTTGGACCGCCAGCATGCCCGCCGCTTGATGAATTGCGAAGTCGAACGTCGCCTCACGTTCGAGTTCGGCCGCCAGGGAATCACCGCTCGCGCCCGCTTGCATGGCCAAGATGGCGCGCCCTATTACCGACGCCATCAGGTAGCCGTTTGACGCTTGTTCGTAGGTGAGAGCTCCACGTTTGTCACGGTAGAGACTGAGCGCCCCCAATCGAACTGCCCCGATCCGCACGGGGAAGCCAAAAACTGCTCGGGCACCTATCTCGATCGCTTGGGGGGTGTAAAACACCCAACGCAGCGCACTACTGTTCACTAAGTCGGTGTCTTCTACCGCGTCTTCGCCACCACAGGCGTCGTTGCAGGGCCCCTCACGCAACGTGATCTCCAAATCCATCAGCCGAGTAGAAGCCTGGTCACTCGCTCCCAAACTGGTCATCTCGTTCTTGTGGGGACTGAGCGCGATGCCCGCACCCGAGAGTTCGGTGATTTCGGATGCCACCATGCAGAGCGATCCCTCGTTGGCGCCCTCGCGTTCGTATTGGGCCATCAGCGAAAAGATATCCACCAGCCGGTCAGTCGCCATGTTTCGCGACTTTCGAAATCGCGACGATCCAGCCAGATTTCGTTGTCTTCGTCACGGTGATTCTCCTTAACACGTGTCGACGCTCAACGAGGGCTAGATCTAGCGTTACCAATTCCTTGAGTTGGAACCTACCCCCACCCTACAGGGCCCAAGGTCCAGGGGATCGAACCTTCACCCAAAGGCCACAATGAGCCACTCGGCGGGCTCCACTTTCGCCAACGTGATCGGGCGAAGGAAGTCGGTACCTGAGTTCTCACTCTCGTAGCGCCTTGCCTATCACCAAGCCGATCTGTTCACTCTCGAGCAGAAACCCGTCGTGTCCGACGCTCGAGGTCACAGTCGCCAAGGGCCGCGCCTGAGGTATGAGGTCAACCAACTCTTCTTGGAGCCGTGGCGGGTAGAGGCGATCGGACGCGATGCTGATCACCGTCACCGAACTCGTGATCGCGCCCAGCGCTTGTTTTATACCGCCGCGACCCCGGCCTACGTCATGGTGGTTCATTGCCTCACTCAACACCACGTAACTGTTGGGATCGAAACGACGTACCAACTTGTCGCCGTGATATTGCAAGTACGACTCGACGGCGTAACGACCCCCACGCAAGGGCTGCTCTCCTTGCTGGTCGAGGCGCCCGAATCGGACGTCGAACTCGTCGCTCGTTCGATAGGTGAAGTGACCGATGCCGCGCGCCAACGCCATTCCGTCGAAGGGCCCCGATCCGGTGCCGTAGTAATCGCCGCCACGGTAGAGGGGGTCAAGGCGGATGGCTCGGATCTGCAACGAACTGAGTGCGATCTCGTCGGCCGTCGACGCGGCGCCGACCGCCAGCACCACCGCGCTAGCCAAGCGCGACGGAAGTCCGACGGCCCACTCGAGGACCCGCATACCGCCCATCGAACCACCGACGATGGCGCGCCATTGACGCACGCCCAGGTGGTCAGCGAGCGCCACCTCGACGTCCACTTGATCACGGATGGTGATCGTGGGAAATCGCGAACCGTAGTGACGACCGCTTCCGTCCAGCGATGAAGGACCGGTCGTACCCTGAGCCCCGCCGAGCA
>Ga0187887_10002956_pt1 | contig 13361 bp, 11 predicted proteins | sample June2016WEW_7_10_FD_132977 | JGI IMG/M metagenome (GOLD analysis project Ga0187887, IMG submission 132977) | Peatland microbial communities from SPRUCE experiment site at the Marcell Experimental Forest, Minnesota, USA - June2016WEW_7_10 | ecosystem: Environmental > Terrestrial > Soil >...
CCCTGGAAAGGCCACGTCGCCAGAGACCGTCAACGTCAAAGACTTCGGCGCTGTCGGGGACGGCGTAACGGACGATACGAAGGCGTTCAATAGCGCATACCAATACTTGTCGGATGTCGGCGGCAAAATCTGGGTTCCGAAGTCCCTAGGCTGCTATATGGTGACGGAGATCATTCGAACTTCCCGCGTGTCACTGTCCGGAGATGGCCCCGCTTCGAGCTGTATCGAGAGTCTTCCTGTTCACGGAGTATCCCGACCCCTTTTGAGCACTGCGCACGCCGCCGACCCGGTGACGGCCGAAACGATCGAGAACTTGACACTCGATGGCAATAGAAATGCGCAGAGTGGAATCTCTGGGGACGGCCGTAGCGTGTGCATTTATCTTGGAGGTTATAGGGACACAACACTCCGCAATTTGGTCGTCAAGGACTGCTACACGGACGGTATTTACGTGACAGGCTCCGGACCGCTGCTGAGTGTCAACGGAAGCGGATTGCTACTAGACCATGTGCAGGTCAGTAACTCACGGCGCAACAACGTGTCCATCATAAGCGGCGACAACATCACGATCAAAGCATCTTCGTTTAACGACGCAAACGGTACGGCGCCACAAAGTGGGATAGACATAGAGCCTAACAGGGTTGGCCAAACCACCTCCAATGTATTCATAGGTGCCGGCGTGGTATTCAGCGGAAACAAGGGAGCGGGACTCTCTGTTTTTAGTAGCTTCCAAAGCCAGCCTTCCATGAACCTAGTGATTGACGGTGCCTTCATCGGGAACGGTGGCGGCGTGAACATCATCTCGGGACGCCCGTACGAGATCGGGCAAATCCACGTCAACGGAAGATTCCAGGGCAACGGAATTGGTCTGGCCGGCGTTCATGATGTCGTTGTTGGCAACGTGCGAGTAGATCTGGACGGAACCGCGCTGTATGCTGACCGGGTGTCACACATGGAAATCGGAGCTGGGGCACTCCTTAGCGGTACCACTTACGATTTGTACCTCACACATGACACGACGTCGATCCATCTTGGATCTAGAAGGGTCTTAGCACATCAGAGTGTCGGCGGATTCCGCGGGGGGCTGTCGGGCAATTGAAGTCATGGCAGCGAGACCTGAAGTGAGACACGCGGTTGTAGTCACCGCTGAGACTGGTGTTCCCGAAGTCCCTTTGCGGGGCGTTAGGATCCTGCACGTGACGACTGTCGCCAAAACGTTCGGCTTCCTCGAAGGCCAGGTTAGATTCATGGGAAGTCGTGGTGCTGACATCTACTCCGCCGCCGGCGAAGCGCGCGGAATTCCCAAAAACTGGCCGATTCCGTTTTCGACTGTCGAAATGCGACGTCGAATTACACCGGTGCGGGATTTGATAGCCATCTGGCAGCTGTTCAGGATGATAGGACGGATTAACCCTAATATCGTTCAGGGGCATACTCCCAAGGGTGCCCTCCTCGCCATGATAGCGGCGACCATCAGCCGCGTTCCAATTAGGATATTTCAGGTGCATGGGCTGCCTCACGTGGCGGCACGGGGTGTTCGGCGGGTCCTGTTGGTCCTGGCAACGAGGGTGTCGTGCATGCTTGCGAATAAGGTGTTTTGCGTCAGCAACTCCGCGCGGAAGATACTTGTCGAGGAGGCTCTCTGCCCACCGCACAAGGCCGTTGTCCTGGGAAATGGCTCGTCCGGTGGAGTTGATCTGCGGCGCTTTGACCCCGAGGTGTGCTCGCTTGCGACTGGCCGGGCGTTTCGCCAAGCGTTGAGTATCCCGGGAACAGCGGTATTGGCCGGCTTTGCCGGAAGGATCGTCCGGGACAAGGGGATAGCCGAACTCGCCCAAGCGTGGCTGACCCTTCGGGCTCAGTTCCCGGACCTTCACCTGGTCATAGCCGGTGAGGCCGAGGATCAAGATCCAATTCCCGCCGATGCGCGCGAGATCCTTAAGAGCGACCCGAGGATTCATCTTATTGGACGGTGCCAAGAAATTCCCCAGTTCTACTCTGCTTGCGACTTGATTGTCCTCCCCACGTATCGCGAAGGCTTTCCAAATGTCGTCCTCGAAGCTGGGGCAATGGGCATCCCGACGGTAGCGACGCGCGTTCCCGGGTGCACGGACGCCGTTGTTGACGGTGTCACCGGTACGCTAGTGGCCCCTCACGACCCGGCGGAACTCGCGGCGGCCATTGCGAGGTACGTAGCCGACCCTGGCCTGAGACGGCTACATGGAACAGCCGCAAGGACACGGGTGCTGCGCGACTTCCGCCCGAGGATCATTCATGACGATGTGTATCGCCACTATTGCGACTTGCTCGGCCACCCGGCGAGAACCGGCGCGTGCATGGACTGATCTGCAAATCGCGCATGACAACTTTCGTGAACGGTCGACGTCAAGGACGACCGGCTCCTATATGAGGGTATTGCTAACCTATGGCTGGTGCCGCACTGCGTATGTCGCGGCTGAGTGCATCGCGAACGCTGGCCACACCGTATTCGTCTGTGATTCGTCGGCCCTGAGCATGGCCCGCGTTTCCAGGAGCGTCAGAGGTTTCTTTCGCGTCCCCCCCTTCCAAGAAGAACCGGACAACTATGTCGATGCGTTGGGGACGATCGTCAGGCGCAACGATATCCAGGTTCTCATGCCGATGCATGAAGACGCCCTGACGGTCCAGGAGCGTCGGGCCTGCTTACCTGTCGGGTTGATAGTTGCTGCACCGTCATGCGAAGGACTCATGCTCGGCCTTGACAAACACAGGATCATCGCACTCGCAACGAATGCGGGCGTCGATGCGCCAGCGACCGCTGCTCCCGAATCAATCGAGGGTGCAAAGAAGGTGATTCACGCGAGCCAGTTTCCGCTGATCATCAAGACGCGCCACGGCAACGGGGGTAAGGGTGTGGCTGTTGCCCGCACGCCTGCCGACGCCGTCCGCCTGTACTTGGCTTTCGTTGACAGGTTTAAGCTAGGCCACGGGCATTTTCCGCTGCTCCAGGAATTCGTGTCTGGTGAGTTGTGCGGTGCCGCGTTCTTCTCGGTCGCGGGCGACATGAAAGCGTGTTTTGCGGAGCGCTACCTGAGGTGTAAGGACAACGGATTTGGAACCAGTGTGCTGCGTGAGCCTGTCGAGGACGACGCACGGATCAAGGAAGCCACGCAGAGGATGTGCAAGGCACTCGGCTGGTCTGGAGTCGGCCATTTCGACTATCTTTTCTGCCGCGAGACAGGCCGACTGGCGTTGATCGAGATGAACCCTCGTTTTTGGGGGGCCTTGAACTTGTCCATTATCAACGGCTTCAATTTCCCGTTGGCTCTGTTACAGTGGCATGCCTACGGGGCCTTTGATGAATCCCTATTCTCAAGGGCTCGCGGCAAAAGCACCAGCCTATGGCTTGCAGGCGAACTGATCGCATGCGTTAATGAGATAGCTGCCGGGGCTTGGACGGCACCTGTGAATTCGTTGAAGCGGATCTTGGTAGCCAGACGGCAGGGAGGCTTTGACGACGTCCACAAAGACGATCGGCTACCGCTGCTGTTTGAACTCCTATACTATGCCGCAGGATATGTCAGGTCGGGAGGTAGCACAAACCCTGTTCGTGCCGGAATGTGTCAGTGAGCTGCGCTCGGCATGCGTGAGGCCCTCTATCTACCGACGCTATTGTAAGCGTCCGTTCGATATGGCGTTATCGATGACGCTGCTCGTTCTGCTGATGCCCCTGTGTGTATTAATATGTCTGCTGATCCGGGTGGGCGATGGTCGACCCGTGCTGTTTAGGCAGGTCCGTGTGGGTCGTTTTGGGCAGCCTTTCCACATACTCAAATTCCGCACAATGTTTCGCGGAAGCGACCTCGGTAGCTCGGTAACGGTTGCCGGGGACAAACGGTTGACGCGCGTCGGGCGGTTTCTGAGAAAGTGGAAACTAGACGAACTGCCCCAATTGCTAAACGTGCTAAGGGGCGAAATGAGCATGGTGGGCCCGCGTCCGGATGTGCCTGGCTTCGCAGATCGTCTCAGTGGCGTTGAGAAGTCTTTGCTGGAACTTCGTCCGGGTGTGACTGGGCCCGCGAGCCTCAGGTACCGCGACGAAGATGGAATCCTGGCTTTGCAGGCGGACCCCGAAAGATACAACAGGGAGATCGTCTTTCCCGATAAAGTACGGCTAAATTTGGGATATGCCCGGAAAATGACCTTTCTCGGTGACATATACTATCTCCTCCAGACCGTTCTTCCTGTTCGAAAGCTGGCTGGATGACAGTTGGGGTTTGCGAGGTTTGTTGCGGGGCGGGGAGTCTGCTTAAGACTAGGGGTCTTAACGGTCTCCGCGCCTGGCGTTGTCAGGGTTGTGGCTTTGTCTGGATTGACCGGGCGGATCTTGCGGCTTCGCGCATGCCTGCCTGCTACGATGGCTATCCGTACAATGAGCGACTGACGAAGCAGTTCGACAGGATGAGACCCCACTATGTCGCGGGTTTCCTGGAACGTATTGGGAGGTCGTTCGGAGAAAGATCGCTCGGAAGCTGCACATTCCTGGACGTGGGTTGCGCGAACGGCGAATACATGTGGGCTGCCAGACAGGTGGGCCTTGGCGACGTGGCTGGGGTAGAGATCGACGCGGCAGCGGCTGATCGTGCGCGGGCATTCGGCCAAGTGTGGGGCGAGCTATCGCGCGTGCCCGCTTCTGCTTACGATGTTGTGCAGGTCAAGAACGTCCTGGCTAATGTATCAGATGTTGCCTCTTTCCTCGACTCCTGCGTGCGTACCCTGAAACCCCACGGCGTTCTGTGGCTGGACGTCCTTAACTGGGCCAGTTTGACTTGCCTTCTTAGAAGATTGGCTTCGCAAGCTCAGAGGCGGCCCAGGCGGATTGGTGTGCTCAGGCCACCGTACGTAATAAATGCTTTCGAGAGTCGCACTGTCCGAAGGCTCCTTGAAAGAACCGGGCTTCGGCCTGAGAAGGTGCAGACCACTTATTTGGGTCACAACCAGCTTCCCTATGCGCCGCTTTTCGGGCTGGGCTACGTTGGGTTTGTTGGTTGGCTTATGGGTAGAGGCGCTATGTTAGTGTCTGATTCGCGCAGGCCACCGTCTAACGGCTGTGCTCAGCCATCCTCCTGTGCCCGTGTCTGAGAACGTGAATTACAAAGATATGGGGCTCAGCAGCATTCAATGAAACGCATACTCCTATCCATCCCACACATGGGCGGCAACGAGGAAACCTATGTGCGGCAGGCTTTTGCGACAAATTGGCTGTCCACCGTCGGGTCAAACATCATCGCGTTCGAAGACGCTTTCCAGAAACGCATTGGCTTGCCTGCGGCTGCGCTGAGTAGCGGGACCGCCGCGATTCACCTGGGCCTGCGCCTGCTCGGAGTCGGTCCGAACGACGAAGTGTTCTGCCCGACGCTTACGTTCGCCGCAAGTTGCAACCCGGTCCGTTACCTGGGCGCGGAATGCGTATTTCTGGATAGCGACTACGCCACTTGGAACCTGGATCCCAACGCCCTCGAAGACGCGCTCCGCCGCCGCGCCCGCCGCAATCAGTTGCCCCGCGCGCTCGTGGTTGTGCACCTATACGGGCAGTGCGCCGACATGGAGCCTATCCTTTCCATATGCCAGCGTTATGACGTGCCGGTGCTGGAAGACGCCGCCGAGGCCCTTGGCGCCACGTACCACGACCGGCCAGCGGGAACGCTCGGCAACGTCGGAGTGTTCTCTTTCAACGGGAATAAGATCATCACGACGACCAGCGGCGGCATGCTGGCGTCCGCCGATGCGGTCTGGGTGGAGAAGGCGCGTTTCTGGTCGCAGCAGGCCCGCGATCCGGGCCTTGCTTACGAACACTCCGAACTCGGCTACAACTACCGCATGAGCAACGTGCTGGCGGGCATAGGGCGCGGGCAGCTCGAAGTGCTCGATCTGCGGGTACGGCAGCGCCGGGCGATCGCATTTCGCTATCGCGACGCATTCGCGGATCTTCCCGGCATCTCACTGATGCCCCAAGCCGCGTACGGCTTGCACACAAACTGGCTGAGTTGTTTCCTGATCGACGCAGGAAAATTCGGCTGCTCGCGCGACCAACTGATCCGGGCACTCGATGCAGCCAACGTGGAGTCCCGCCCAGTGTGGAAACCGATGCATCTGCAGCCGCTATACGCGGGCTGCGAACACTATGGCGGAGACGTGGCCGAAGACTTGTTCCGGCGCGGAATCTGCCTGCCCAGTTCGAGCAGCCTCTCGCCTGAAGACCAGCTCTACATCATCGCCCAGGTTCGAGCCGCGGCAGGCGCCGAGCGGCTTCGCGAACTGGAGAAACCAACCGCCGCCATCGCCTGAAAGGTTTCGTGCTGCCATGTCACGATTTAATATCCACGGGGTCGCCCGTCATCTTACCCACCACTCCCGCTGGGCGATTCGCGCCGTCCAATGCGCGATATTCGCCGCCGCCGCGGTGCTCGCTTTCCTCCTGCGATTCGACTTCGTTGTACCCGCGCAATATCGGCCCCACTTGCTGGTTGGGCTTTGCGTCCTGGTGCCGGCGAAGATCTGCACCTTCTATTTCTTCAAGATGGATCGCGGATGGTGGCGATACGCTTCCATTCGCGATGTCGCCCGCATTGCGGCGGCGAACGTGGCCGGATCCGCTCTCGGCGGTTTCACTCTCCTGTGGTTTGCCCCTAACGGCTTCCCGCGTTCCATCTATTTCCTGGATTTCATACTCTGTTTTGGAATGACAGCGGGGGTTCGCCTGGTAGTGAGACTGGCGTTCGAATTCTCCCGTTTGCCGAACCTGAACAAGAGGAAGCGAACTCTCATTTACGGAGCCGGCGACGCCGGAGTCGCGCTGCTCCGCGAGATCCAGCACAACTCAGCGCTGTCTTATGAGATTGCAGGCTTCATCGACGACGATCCGGCCAAGAACGGCCGCCTCATTCAGCAGGTGAAGGTCTTCGGCAGCGGCGCGGCCCTGCCCTCCGTCGTTGCGTCCCAGAGCATTGAAACCGTCCTCATCGCCCTGCCATCCGCCACCGGGGCGGAGATGACGGCCATCCTCAAGCGTTGCCACGGAGCCGGCGTTGCCTACAAGACCATCCCCGGTCTCGCCGAAGTGATCGAAGGGAACGGTCTCGCCACGCAGATCCGCGATGTCGCCGTCGAAGATCTGCTGGGCCGCAACGCCGTACGACTGGAGGAAGAACAGATCCGTGCCACCCTGGAAGGCAAGGTGGTCATGGTCACCGGCGCGGCCGGCTCCATCGGCTCCGAACTTTGCCGGCAGATCGCACGTTTCCGCCCAGCCGGCATCGTCGGCTTCGAAATCGGCGAATCACCGCTGTTCGAAATCGACCGCGAAATGTGCCAGTCGTTCCCCGCGATCCCGTTCCACCCCGAGATCGGAAGTATTCAGAACCGCGCTCGCGTGGACGAGGTCCTGCACCAGTACTCGCCGGCGGTCGTCTATCACGCCGCGGCCTACAAGCACGTTCCCCTCATGGAGACGCACGTCTTCGAGGCGATCGAGAATAACGTTTTCGGCACGCACAATCTCGCGGTGGCCGCCGCCGAGCACGGAGTGGAAGACTTCGTGATGATTTCCTCCGATAAGGCGGTGCGGCCCACCAACGTGATGGGCGCCACCAAGCGCGTCGCCGAACTGTTGCTGCTGGGGCTGCAAAACGGCGGGACCAAGTACGTCGCCGTACGCTTCGGCAATGTGCTCGGCTCGAACGGCAGCGTCATTCCGATCTTCAAAAAGCAGATCGCGGCGGGCGGACCGGTGACGGTGACGCATCCCGAGATGCGGCGCTTCTTCATGACCATTCCGGAAGCATGCCAGCTTGTGCTGCAAGCCGCGGTGATCGGAAAGGGCGGCCAGATCTGCGTCCTCGACATGGGCGAGCCGGTCAAGATCGTCGACCTGGCCCGAAACCTGATTCTGCTGTCGGGGCTGAAACCGGATGAAGACATCAAGATCGAATTCACCGGCATGCGCCCCGGCGAGAAGCTCTATGAGGAGCTGAGCACGCTGCTCGAAGACACGGCGCCCACCGCCCATGAGAAGATCCGCATTTTCACAGGCAACGGCATGCCCGAAAGCAGCATACAAACCTGGCTCGGCTCCCTCGGCGAGATCTGCGAAACCCGCGATGTCGGCGGCCTGGTGGTTGCGCTAAAAGAAATCGTGCTCGACTACAGCCCGAGCACGCATCTGTTGAAGCGTGCCATAGAACCTAGGGGCCGGTACGCCGCCTCAGCGGTCGTGCATTGAGCCGCGGCGGCATGCTCCGATGGCAGAGCAAGCAAACCCTCCTCATGGCCCTCTGGGCCGTGCTGATCTGCTGCGTGGTCGTCGGCTCGTTGGTGCCCGCCAAGTCTTCCGTAATTGTGGGCATCGGCCGTCTGCACATCAGCCTCAAGGTGCTGCATTTTTTCGCGTACGCGTCGTTGGCTTTGATACCGCTGGTGGCCATACGTCGTAGACCGGCTGCCGTGTTGGCCGCCCTGGCCATGATATTGCTGGGTGTGGCTTTGGAGTTTGGGCAGAAGCTGTCGCCGGGCCGGTCGTGCGAAATCCGCGACATGTTCATCAACGGGGCGGGGGTCCTTACGGGTATCGCCATCGGAATCTTGAGCCGACGCATCATCCCGTTGGCGAGCAGGACTTGACTCGACAGCTCACGGCGCGGCACTGAAATGCCAGACCTGATGTCCACTCTCGATTCCCAGATCGGCCAAGGCGCATGACCCGTAACCGATGACTACGCAGCAGAGCACAACCCAGACGGCCAAGACTGGCTCTGGCGTTAGTTGCGGCACCTTTCAGGGCCTTCCCATCCGCGCCTGCATCGCAATTCTGTAGTCACGCCACTGACCGACGGCCGCGCGCAATTCCCTCCTGCGCGGCCACCGTTCCCCCGACAACCTGCATCTGCCATGTGACTCCAGTGCCGGAGGTGTCTCGCTCAACCCACCTTCACGGGAATGAACAACACCGGATTCTTCTTCGCCATGTCCACAACATGCGCGTAGCGCGCAGTCATGCAGGGATTTGCATGGCCAAGTAACTCCTGAACTGCTCGCAGGTCGCCGGTGTGGAGGTAGCCTAAAGTGGCGGCCGTGTGCCTCAGTGCATGGTTCGAAATGCCGGCCCGCTTCAATCCCGCCAAGCGCAGATAGCGGACCGTGATCGCGCGAATCCGGGTGCGCGTCAGGCGATGACACTCGCCGCTGGTAGTGCTGCACAGCGGCGTGCCGTCCTTATCTCGGGCCACCTCGCCGCGCAATACGAGATACTCCTTCATTCGGATGCCTGTATCCGGCCGTAGGTAGACCAGTCGGTCGCGGGTCTTGCCGCGCACGATGAGTGCGAAGTTTTCGCCCCTATCCGTGAGGTCCTCGAGATTGGCGCGCTGCACTTCGATGGTGCGCAGACCGTGCAAAGCCATCATGTCGATCATGAACAGATCGCGCAACCCGCGGACCTTCTCCGGACCGGTGGCTCGCTCGGGATCGGGAAGCACCGATAAGAACTTAGCCAATTCCGAATCGGAGAGGTACTTGAAATCTTCCATGGCCTGTCGGATGCGCGGAGGCTTCACCCCGGTCGCGGGGTTGTCCGGTCGCAAACCGGCATTGCGCGCCGCCTCATAGAACCGCCCCATGACCACCAACTTCCAGCGAATCGTACCCGGACTATACCCCGCCTCGATCAGAGCCTGGCGGTACCGCTTGACGTGTGTGACGGTGACGGTCGCTGGGTCGAATCCCTGATCGCGGCACCAGGCGACCCACAACCCCACCGTGCTGCGGTAGTTACGGATGGTATCCTCGGAGGCGTCGCCGTTGGCCAAGTCGATGCGCAGGAAATCGGCAAAGGCAGCGTCCAGCGCGGAGGGTGTCTGTGGCAGCCGAGTCGTGACAATGGAAGTCATGGGGAGATCATCTTTTCACGGGAATGAACAGTGCCGGGTTGCGCTTGGCCATGTCCACCACTTGGGCGTAGCGGGAAGTCATGCGCGGGTCGGCATGGCCGAGCAGTTCCTGGACGGCGCGCAAGTCGCCGGTATGCAGATAGCCCAGAGTGGCGGCGGTGTGGCGCAAGGCGTGGTTGGAGATGCCGGGACGCTTCAGGTCCGCCAATCGGAGATAGCGATCCGTGTGCAGGCGAATGCAACGACGGCTCATCCGTCGGCCGCCTCTGCCTACGGACGGGAACAACGGCGTTCCGGCCTCGTCCGTTGCGATCTCGCCGCGGAGGGCGAGGTACTCCTTCAGTCGTTTGGCGGTGTCCGGGCGCAGGTAGGCGATGCGGTCACGGGTTTTGCCGCGAACCAGCAGGGTCCAATTCCCGTCCTTCTCGGTCAGATCCTCAAGGTTGGAGCGATGCACCTCGATGGTGCGGAGCGCCTGTAGCGCCATCATGGCGACCATGAGGAGGTTGCGCAATCGACGGACCTTCTCGCGGCCTGCAGCCCGATCCGGATCTGGAATTGCCGCCAACAACCGGCCGAGTTGGTCGTCGGTGAAGTACTTGAACTCCTCGGTAGCCTGCCGAACGCGCGGAGGACGAACGCCGGCAGCCGGATTGTCGGGGCGCAGCCCGGCATTCCGGGCGGCCTCATAGAAACGCCTCACGATCGTCAGTCGCAAGCGAATCGTGACGGGTTTATAGCCGGCCTCCAACAAAGCCTGGCGGAAACGCTTGATGTGGATCGGCGTCGCGGAACCTGGATCGCAGTTCTCGGAGGCGCACCAGGCCACCCACTGCGCCACGCCGGTGCGGTAGCTGCCGATGGTCTCTGCCGCGGCATCGCCGTTGGCCACGTCGAGCCGCAGGAAGTCGGCGAAAGCCGCATCCATTTGCGAGCGCGTCCGCGCAGGCGGGTCCGTGGCCAGCGGACTCATTTCCGGAATCCGAGTTGCGGGAACCTCCGTCATGTCGACCCTATGAACCCTCTTCGGCGGCGAAGTATCAAGTTCTACGCGCCGCCGTTCACGTTCACCGGGATGAACAGCGCGGGATTGCGTTTGGCCATGTCCACCACATGGGCGTAGCGCGAGGTCATACGCGGATCGGCATGCCCGAGGAATTCCTGCACCGCGCGCAGATCGCCGGTGTGCAGGTAGCCGAGGGTGGCCGCTGTGTGGCGAAGTGCGTGGTTCGAGATGCCGGGCCGCTTCAGGCCGGCGGCGCACAGATACTTGTCGGTGTGCACGCGGATCGTGCGGCGGCTCAGACGGGTATCGCCCGCATGATAGGCAAAGGTCGTGAACAGCGGCGTGCCCAACTTGTCGCGCGGCGCCTGGCTGCGGAGCGCCACGTACTCTCTCATCGTCCGGGCTGTGTCCGGCCGCAGGTACACGAGCCGGTCGCGGCTTTTGCCGCGCACCAGCAGGGTCAGGTTCTCACCTTTCTCCAGCAGATCCTCGAGGTTGGCACGGTGGACTTCGACGGTTCGCAACGCCTGCAGCGCCATCATGCTGACCATCAGCAGATTGCGCAGCCTGCGGACCTTCTCGTGGCCGCTGGCCTGCTCGGGATCGGGGATCGCCGCAAACAGCTTGGCCAATTCCTCATCGCACAGGTATTTGAAATCCTCGGTGGCCTGGCGCACACGTGGGGCCTTCACGCCGGCGGCGGGATTGTCGGGGCGCAACCCGGCGTTGCGGGCGGCCTCGTAGAAGCGCCGCATGATGGACAGCTTCCAGCGAATGGTGATGGGGTTGTAGCCGGCCTCGACCAGTGCCTGCCGGTAGCGCTTGACGTGCGTCACTGTCACGGTCGCCGGATCGAAGCCCTGCTGGAGGCACCACGCGACCCACACCTCGACCTCGCTGCGGTAGTTGCGGATGGTGTCGTCGGAGGCATCCCCACTGGCCACGTCGACGCGCAGGAAGTCGGCGAACGCAACATCAAGGTCGGAGGCCGGCCGCGGGGGCCGGTATGTCACGAGAGAAGTCATTGTGGAATCCTCTTTGGGGAAACTCGTTGGATGAGCACGACGATGCTGGTGATAAGCGCCATAAATCGATGGCGGCCGGGTTGCGCCGCCCTCGATTTCGGTTGCGGCCGATTCACGCGGGCTTCGTGGCAGGGGCCGGCTTCAGGTGTCAACGTGACGCTCGACACGCAGACGGCAGCAGCGGTGAAAGCCGTAATTACGGACTTCGAGTCCGAGCTTCAGGCTGCGTCGATGGTTCGGCAGACACCGGATGTGACCGCCGCGGCAGCGCGGCCATTTTCGGTTGTAATTGACTTAATTACTTCCGTTCCTCAGGCGGGCGCTCCGCAGCCTGGTGGAAAATGCAGCCACTCCTCGCGCCTGCGATCGAGCCGGTCCAGCACCTTGTCGATGCGCGAGACGTCGTGTGCGATGCCATCCCGAATCTCCGCGACCAGGACGGCTGTCATGTACTTGCTGTTCAGCAGTTGAAGAATCTCGTCCTTCTACGCGATGAACTGCCTCACCAGCGCAATCTCCGCCGCTGCGGAGTCGGCCTTCATCTGCGCCTGCAGCCACGCTCCCCGATAGGGCGTCCCGTGCGTGATCAGCCACGCGTAGTCCTGGCAGGATGTGTCGAGTGAGTCGTAATCGGCGAACTCGTCGTCAATCTCGACGCGCTGGCGGCCGTCTGGCAAGGTGGCGATTACGCGGGCGGGACTGGCGGCGTGCTGGTGGTTCCATGTCTCCAGTTGGACCGGCGTGAAGACTTCCAGTGTGGTAACCGTGCACCACTTCGTGCGGCGGGCTTCTTCGCGACCGGTGGGCTTCGCGCCCCATTCCGACTCTATGGCCCATTGCGCAACGAGCAACGCCCCAGGGCATCCGGTCTGCGCTTCCAGCGCCACAGCGATATGCGCGAACCGATCAAGTCGCGCTTGGCGATCATCCATGTAACACCTCGGTTCTGGGTTGTGGTTGAAATGGTCAGCGGCTGTGCCGCGGTGGCCGAAAGGCTAGGCGGCACTGGGATCGCCAGCAGGTCCAGAAGATGGGGTAGTGGAAGGCGATGTCACCGTGTCGCTCGCGCTTTTCGAGTTCGCGATTTCGTCGCCATCCGGCCTCAATGTCGCTCCAATACCGGTGTGTGACAGAGGAGAGGCGGGATCGCCACTGAAATGTCTTCTGCTCCGAGCGGGGCCCTTTCGGCCCGCCCGGATCGCTGCTACCACCGACTCGTCCAGTATGCCCGCCGCGTGGCTGCGTGTACTTGTAGATCGCCGCATCTTCCGCGGCAGCGCTCGCGGAAGCTGCTTCCTGTGCCGGCGCTGCGCCAGCTTCGCGCGCTCCCTCTTCGCAAGGAGCAGGTCCTTCGGAGTCGATTGAAAGAGCGTAATGTACGGTTCCAGGAGTCCCATCAGCCATGTC
>Ga0187887_10002958_pt1 | contig 13359 bp, 7 predicted proteins | sample June2016WEW_7_10_FD_132977 | JGI IMG/M metagenome (GOLD analysis project Ga0187887, IMG submission 132977) | Peatland microbial communities from SPRUCE experiment site at the Marcell Experimental Forest, Minnesota, USA - June2016WEW_7_10 | ecosystem: Environmental > Terrestrial > Soil > Wetlands...
AGTTCGAAGTTGCCGGAGCCGGTTACATCAACGTCCACGTGAATCGCGCCCAAGTGGCCGCCGCTCTCACCGCCGGCCAAACGCCGACCGGCGCCCCCCTCAGCGGCAAAGTATTGGTTGAGCATTCCAGTATCAATCCGAACAAAGCAGCCCACATCGGACATCTGCGGAATGCCATCCTAGGAGATACCTTCGTTCGCCTGCTGCGCTTCGCGGGCAGAGAAGTTGACATTCAGAACTACATCGACAATACCGGCGTCCAGGTCGCCGATGTGGTCGTCGGATTCATGCACGTCGAGAAGAAGTCGCGCGCCGAGATCGAAGCCCTCGCCGCCGCTCCACGCTTTGATTTTTACTGCTGGGATCTTTACGCACGCGTTTCGCGCTGGTATGAAGAAGACAAGCAGAACCGCGAATTCCGCCTCGCAACGCTTCACGCGCTTGAGCAAGGTAACAACGAGACTGCGCAAATCGCCGAACTGATCTCCGTAGCCGTTCTCCGCCGGCATCTCGAGACGATGGATCGCCTCGATATCGAATACGACTTCCTCCCCCGCGAGAGCGAGATCCTGCACCTGCATTTCTGGGATGCCGCCTTCATCAAGCTGAAAGAAGCCGGAGTGCTCACCTACGAGTGTGAAGGCAAGAACAAAGGTTGCTGGATCATGCGCCGCGCTGGAACCTCCAAAGTGTCGACGAGCGACGACACCGTAGCCGCCACCAATCGAGAAGATCAAAAGATCGACGAGGACGACCAGAAAGTAATCGTTCGCTCGAACGGCACAGTCGGCTACGTCGGTAAAGATATCGCCTACCACATGTGGAAGTTCGGGCTGCTCGGCCGCGATTTCAGCTACCGCAAGTTCTATCGCTATCCAGACGGCCACGACTGCTGGATCTCGACCACTCCCGAAGATCCCGCCGCCGCTAAAGACCATCCCCATTTCGGCGACGTTGCCGAAATTTACAACGTCATCGATGCCCGGCAGTCCGAGGCCCAGAATACGGTCATCGAAGCTCTCCGCGGACTAGGCCATGGCGAAGCCGCCGATCGGTACGTCCATTTTTCCTATGAGATGGTCGCCCTCACCCCGCGCTGCGCCGCCGAACTGGGCTACGAACTCAGCAAAGAAGAAAAGGCGCGCCCGTGGATCGAGGTTTCGGGCCGCAAAGGCTTCGGAGTCAAGGCTGACGATCTTCTCGACGCTCTGATCACTTCTGCCCGAAAGGAAGTCGACTCGCGCCATCCCGAATTAAGCGACGCCGAGCGCACCGAAATCTCCACCCAGATTGCCATCGGAGCCCTCCGCTTCTTCATGCTCAAATTCACCAAACCCTCAGTCATAGCTTTCGATTTCAATGAGGCGCTAAGTTTCGAGGGCGAGACCGGCCCCTACGCCCAGTATGCCGTGGTGAGAGCCACCAACATCTTCCGGAAAGGTGGCCTTGATCCTGACACCTTCCTGACGGATGCGGCCACCGATGTTGCTGCCGCCGACTTTGCCAAATACCTGAATGCCGACGCCGGAAACAACATCTGGGAACTCTGGCTGGCTGCCACCAAGACCTCTCTCATTGTCAGCCAGTGCATCGAGACCACCGAACCTGCCTACTTGGCCAAGCACGTTTTTCAACTCGCTCAGCTTTTTAACACGTTCTATCATCAGCATCCCATCCTCGCCGAGCCCGACGAAAGCAGAAAGCGCTTCCTCCTGACGACTGCGGCAGTAGTTCGCCGCGAACTGATTCGCCTGCTCGTGGTCATGGGAATTGCGGCTCCTTCTGTCATGTAAGTCGGTGCTCGATCCGCATTATGCCGATGCAGACTGCAGAGAGCAGTCAGTGGCGCGTTTCTTGAACCATTTTCTTTTCAGTTTCAGCGAACCAATCTCGCCAACTCTCCATTGAACGAATGATCCGCAATCGCGCGCTAACCGTATAAAATTTTTATGGTTACGTAGGGATCGGCCCGGCAGAAGGGCTTTCATTTCTCAGGCCTAGTTTCTAATTCATTGATTAGTAAGCAGTTTACGGTGGTTTCGCGGAGCCTCGGATTGGCATCCTTCGTGCTTTACTAAACATCGAATGTAGGCGCGTAAAGACTTTATTAAGGGAACACGGTCAACGTTAAAGACGAAACCGGGCAATATTATTTTTGGGGAAGGAGCCCTCAATCCAATGAAACGAATTTCTTTGACCCTAGTGCTGGTCATGGCCGCCGCCGCATCCATCGGCTGTACCACGAAGAATTATGTTCGCCAACAGACGACTCCGCTCATCAACAAGACGAATGAACTCGACGACCTGACCGCGAAGAACTCGAAAGATATCAAGGACGTCGATCAGCGCGCCCAAGCCGGCATCCAGGCCGTGCAGACTCGTGCTAACGAAGTCGACCAGAAAGCGCTGGCCGCGGGCACCAGCGCCGACCAGGCCCAAATGGCCGCCACGAACGCCTCGCAGCGTGTAGACGCGCTCACCAACACGGTCATAAATCTGGATAACTATCGCCCCGTGGCTGAGACCTCGGTGCACTTCGGCTTCAACAAAGACAATCTGACCAAGCAAGCCAAGGAAGCCATCGATCAGCTTGCTGCCAGCGTGGCTACCACCAAGGGATACATCATCACGGTGGAAGGTGCCACTGATTCGGTCGGCAGTTCCGACTACAACTACGAACTCAGCCAGCGCCGCGCCAATGCCGTCATTCAGTACCTCGCAGCCGACAAGGACGTGCCAGCGTACAAGATCTATCTGATCGGCCTGGGCAAAGATAAGCCGGTGGAATCGAACAAGACAGCCGACGGTCGGGCCAAGAACCGTCGCGTTGATATCCACCTTATGACCAACACCGGAAGCCCCTCCCGTGAGCCCAACGGGACGACCCCGACCGCAAGTGTGAATCCGCCATCGCTATAATTTTCCCTTCCTCCCCGGAGGATCTCGCTGAACCAGGCCGCCCTAAAATGGCGGCCTGACTTTTTTGGATGCCCGTTCAACCCCGTCCAATTTTCAGCGACTCGCCAGGTGTCGGACCCTGCTTCGTGACAAGCGCGTTTTCCTCTGGCCGGATCCTCGCCCTGTCCATCGCTTCGATCTCCCTTCTGATATTTGCCGTTCGAAGTTATCCAGCCCGTGTCTGCCTGCCGATGTAAAATGGACAAATGCCCTTGCAGTCAGGCAGCCCTAATTCCAGTAAGAAACGCACGCCGCCTCCCGACGAAACCTTTGAAGAGGCAAACTATCTTAAGGCGCTCGGCGAAAAGCAGAAAGTGGTCAGCCTTAAACTCGCCGACGGGGAAGTGGTTCGCGGCTGGATTGAGTACTACGACAAGAATATGGTGCGCGTTACCCGCGACGATGGTCCCAACCTTTTCATCTTCAAGCACGAAATCGTCTACATAGCCGAAGAGGGAAAGAAAAAATAGTTTCGGCGATTTCTGAAAGCGCCGTCACGGTCCCCGACGTTCCCATGAGTTCCAATCCATCCTCTCATCCCGCGAACTTGCTCTCCATCATGCAGTCCATCGCCCGCGAAGCGGGGAGCCTTCTCATGGAGCACTTCCACCGCCGCGTAAAGATCGAATACAAAGGCGGAGCCGATCTGGTTACTATTGCCGATCGCCAGTCCGAAGCGCTCATCCTTGATCGGATTCGCCGAGACTTCCCAACTCACGACGTCATGGGAGAAGAAGGCACCCGCATCGAAACCGGCAGCGAATACAAGTGGTACGTCGATCCCCTTGACGGCACCACCAATTTTGCCCACAGTTATCCCGTCTTTTGCGTTTCGCTGGCAGTCGAGCACTGGGGCGAGCGCGTAGCGGGAGCCGTCTACGATCCCACCCGTGACGAAATGTTCGTGGCTGAAAAAGGAAGCGGAGCGAGGCTCAACGGCGAGCCGATACAGGTGTCCTCGCCCGCGACCCTGGCGGAATGCCTGGTGGCCACTGGTTTCCCCAGTCAGAAGCGCCACAAGAATCCCAACATTTATTTCTACCACCACCTCACGCTGCACTCGCACGGCGTAAGGCGCGCCGGTTCGGCCGCTCTCGATTTGTGCAACGTAGCCGCCGGACGTTTCGACGGTTTCTGGGAATTCAATCTCAATCCCTGGGACACCGCCGCCGGAGTGCTGATTGTAGAAGAAGCCGGGGGCCGGGTTACCAATTTCTCCGGCGGTCCATTCGAGATCGCTAGCCGCGAGACCCTGGCCTCAAACGGCCACGTGCATGACGCACTCCTGGCCGAGTTTCAGGCCGTGTTTTCCGGCAAGGCGCTTGAAGAATTGCCCAGCCCTGCCGACTACCCCCGCGAACCAAAATCCTAGCGTTACAATGAAGAGAAATCAGTGGAGGTAAGGATTCCCTCCGCGAAACTCCAGTCCTCCGGGGTTAAGAGTTGGTCGGGGCGAACACGTGTCGGACACACTTCGGGAACGCAAAGTCGAAAAACGCGCGGATCACATCCGACTGCAAGGCCGCATCCTTTTTCTGACCGAAGATCCCGATCTGATCAAGAAGCAACTGGCCGGCTGGGACATGCCTTGGGACACCAAAAATCCTGCTGCGAATCCCAAACTGCGCGATGACATCTCGACCGACGAAATCACCCCTGCGCATTTCTGTTTCTATTTCGACCGGACGCTGGGTGAGATCCCCTATGCCGGCTTGAAGTGCGGTGCCGTAACGCCCATCGGTCGCAATGACGTAAGAAAAGGAGGTTTCGTCTGCTCGGTCAGCGGCAAACGCCGCGGCAAGGGCTCGAGCCGAGAGCAGTCCCCCTACGCCGAAATGTGTGCCGGCATTCAGGTCGTCATCGCCGAAAACATCGAGCGCATCTACAAACAGAATTGCCAGAACCTCGGACTGCTCACCTCCACCGATTTTTCGCTGATCGATCGCATCCGAGCCGGGGAAGACATTCCCCTGAAAGAATTCACCGCTGGCGAAGATGAAATCACAAGGCAGGTAATCGAGTATGGAGGCCTGTTTCCCTTCAACGTGGCTCGCATGCAGAAGAAAGTTTTTCTGCCGCTGATTTCAACTCCGAAGCGTCCCATGACACTGGCCGAGAAAATCTTCGCCAGCCACATGATCCAAACCGACCAGAGCTCCCAACCCGGAGTCCTCGCCGTGAAGCCCGGTGACACTGGATTCACCCGCGTCGACCTCCGATTCAGCCACGAATACGTCACGCCCATGGCTGCTATTTTCTACGAGCAATACGTCGGCAAGGATGTCCCGGTCAACGACGCCTCCAGTATCCGCTTCTTCCGCGACCACCTGACTTTCCTCGATGAAGTGATCTCGGAAGAGAAAAAGAAGATTGGCCTCCTGGATCTGGCTACTCAGCTCAAACTCAAGCAGGCCGATTTCGCCCGCCAGCAGGGAATCAAGCTTCACGGCGAACTCCCCGACCGCAAAGGCTCTGAGGGAATTTGCCACTCTGTAATGCTGGAAAGCTACGCGCTCCCCGGACAGGTGAACGTCGGCTCCGACTCTCATACACCCCACGTCGGCGCCATCGGATGCATCGCGTTTGGCATCGGGACGACCGACGTCTTCAATTCCTGGATCACCAAAGACGTACGCGTCAAAATTCCCGAGTCCGTAAAGATCGTAATCAAGGGCAGGCGCCATCCGAATGTCACGGCCAAAGACTTCATCCTCAAAATCCTCTCGCTGGACTATGTGCGCAGCGGCCAGGCCCTTGCCAAAGTCATGGAGTATGCCGGCGACGCCGTCGAAGCCCTGGGCGTGGACGAGCGCGCCACAATGACCAATATGGCCGCCGAAATCGGAGGCTTCACCGGCATAGTAGCTCCTGACGAAAAAGTAATAGAGTTCCTGATCGAGCGCCGGCGCGTGTCACGCACAGAGGCTGAGCAGCTCATCAGAGGCCTCCAAAGCGATCCCGGCGCCGAATACTCCCACATTATCGAACTCGATGCCGCCGAAGTTACGCCCATGGTCGCCACCCCGGGAGACCCCGGAAACGGCAAATACATCCGCGACCTCCCGACTCGGGTCCCGATCGAAATCGCCTACGGAGGCACCTGTACCGCGGGTAAGAATGAAGACATGGATATGTACGCCGCCGTGCTGTCCGATGCCCTGAAGCGAGGGTTACGAGTTGCGGATAAAGTCCAGTTCTGGATCCAGTTTGGTTCGCAGGAAACGCGCGAGTACTCCCGCCGTCAGGGCTATATCGAGATTTTCGAAAAGGCAGGTGCCCACCTGATCGAGCCCAGTTGCGGCGCATGTATCAATGCTGGCCCTGGAGTTTCCACCCGGCCCGATCAAGTCGTAATCAGCGCCCAAAATCGAAACTTTCCCGGTCGCAGCGGTCCCGGCCAGCTGTATCTGGCCAGTCCGTTGACCGTCGCCGCCAGCGCCGTCGCTGGATACATTGTCGAATTCGAGCCGATCGAAACACCGGAATTGGTAGAAGTCTAACCTGGAGTCGCGGGCTGAACGTCAAAGTCCGGATAGATTAGAATCCCTAATTTTTCACGGGACCAATATCCTTCCCTCTTTAGAAGTTCTAATCATCGCCTGGCGTGCTGGGCTTATATACGCTCGCATCGGCCCAACGGCCTTTCCATCAAACATGGCTCAGCGCTGGGAAACCCGCGCAAACAACCATGATCGACAACCGGAATTTCTCTCAAAAAATTGCGCTGCGTGGCGGCCCTCGTGATTTCACGGCCGGCAAGCGTCACATTTTTCTGGTCTTCGAATTGCACGTAAGAAAGAGGAAATCCTATCCAGTTGGACATGTGCGTCCAAAAACAATAGATGCCCGAAACTCAGACGTGTGAATCCGCTGCGGTGATGCCCGTTACTTCCAAACAGCCCAGCCAGACCCTTGACCCGTCCGATTGGGAGAGCTTTCGAGCAGACGCACACGAGATGCTCGATAGCATTCTCGATTACACGAAAAACATTCGAGAGCGTCCCGTCTGGCAGCCGATCCCCGCCGCCGTTCGCCGCCGTTTTCAAGGCGCCCTCCCGGCTGAGCCCAACGCGTTGGCCGCGATCCATCAGGAGTTCATGGATTACATTCTCCCCTTCGCGGTGGGAAATGCTCATCCCGGATTTATGGGGTGGGTCCACGGTGGCGGCACGCCGGTGGGAATGTTGGCGGAGATGCTGGCGGCGGGATTGAATGCCAACGTCGGCGGCCGGGATCAGATTCCCATTGAGGTCGAGCATCAGGTCTCGCGCTGGGTGAAGGAGATATTCGGCTTCCCCGAAACCGCAGCCGGCCTTTTTGTCACCGGCACATCCATGGCGAATTTCATCGCTGTCGTGGTCGCCCGGGACGCCGCGCTTGGTTGCCAGGTTCGCCGCGGCGGTGTGGCTGCAAACTCCACCAGGCTGACTGCCTATGGCTCCGCCGCGGCTCACGGCTGTGTTGGCAAGGCCATGGATCTTTGCGGCCTCGGCAGCGACTCGCTGCGACTGGTTCCAACCGACAATTGCCGCCGCATCGATCTGACGGCCTTGGAGAGCGCGATCAGGCAGGACCGCGCAGCGGGCCTGCAACCCTTTCTGCTCGTCGGAACCGTGGGCACCGTGGACACCGGCGCTGTCGACGATCTTGCGGCCCTTGCCGATCTCGCCGGGCGCGAAAAGCTCTGGCTGCACGTCGACGGTGCGTATGGCGCGTTAGCCATGCTCGCTCCCGATCTTGCCCCGAAGCTCCGTGGTATCGAACGCGCGGATTCCCTGGCCTTCGACTTTCACAAGTGGGGACAGGTTCCCTACGACGCCGGCTTTGTCCTGGTGCGGGACGGCGCTCTGCAACGCGACGCGTTTGCAGCTTCATCTTCTTATCTGAAGCGTGAAACCCGCGGGCTCGCTGCCGGCTCGCCTTGGCCGTGCGATTATGGTCCCGATCTCTCTCGCGGCTTTCGTGCCTTGAAGACCTGGTTTACGCTGAAGGTGTATGGCACAAAAGCGATGGGCGCAGCGATCTCGCGCACTTGTGATTTGGCCCGCCGCCTGGAACGCAGCATTTCGAATACACCCGAGCTTGAGTTACTTGCACCGGTCGAACTGAACATTGTCTGCTTCCGCTACCGGGCCGACGACTCCGACCGCGTGAACGCGGAAATTGTCATTGGACTGCAAGAGTCCGGAATTGTCGCACCCTCCACGACCATGATCGACGGACGGCTGGCGATTCGCGCGGCCATCGTCAATCACCGAACGGACGAGGCCGACATCGACAAACTGCTCGAAGGCACGCTGGCCTTGGGCCGCAGGTTAGGCGACGGCTCTACCGAAAAACAGCTGAACGAACCCGGCTCCAACAATGTCCCCCAAGCCATTCGGTGGGAAGACGAGTTGCAAACAATCGAACGCGAACTGGCGGCCAATCCCGATTCGATAGACGTTCGCTTTCGAAGGGGTTTGTTATTCGCCCGGCTCGGCCGTTTAGTGGATGCGAGGAACGACTACATCAAAGTGCTGGAAAGCTCCCCGCGCCATCTGGCGGCACTCAACAACCTGGGCTGTGTGCTTTTCTCGGGCGGGAATCGTAAGGCGGCCCGAATGGCTTACAACGAGGCCGTGCGCTGGCATCCCGACGACCTTCTGACCCGCGTGAATCTGGGCAACCTTCTGCTCGAGGAGAACGAGCAACTCGTGGCACACGGACAGGGCGAGAAGGCGCTCGAAATCAAGCGCGAAGCACGGTCGCACTTCGAACGTGCTCTGCAGGGCAATCCGGAAGACAAGAAAGCGCACGAAGGGATGTCCTACATACTTGGAGAACTGGGAGATCCGCATAAAGCGGCCTGGCATCGCCGCCAGGCGTTCCAGGATCGCTCCGTCATTCCGATGGTGTATCGCGGACGAGGTCAAGGTCTGCCGGTTCTCTTGCTGGCCTCTACCACCGGAGGCAACGTGCGCCTTCAAAAATTTCTCAACGATCAAGTCTTCCAGACCTACATCGTCACCCCGGAATATCACGATCCCAACACTCCGCTGCCCGCGCATCGACTTGTCATCAACGCGATTGGCGATACCGAGCTGTCGTCGGCCGCGCTCGATGCTGCCCAGTCCATGCTTGCCCTCACGGCCGCCCCGGTGATTAATTCTCCTGCCGCAGTGCTGGCAACGAGTCGAACCAACAACGCGCTGCGTATGGCGGGCCTCCCCGGTGTGGTAACGCCAACCACTGTGACGCTGCCCCGGCAGCAATTGTCTGCCTCAGATGCGGCCGCGACGCTGGCAGCTCATGGTTTGGCATTTCCTCTTCTGTTGCGCGCGGTCGGTTTCCACACCGGCCTGCATTTTGTGTGGGTGGATGATTTGGAGGCGCTTGCGCCAGCGGTTGAAAAAATTCCTGGGGCGGAAATTATTGTCATGCAATATCTGGACGCGCGCGGCGGGGATGGGAAGTCGCGGAAATACCGGACGATGATGATTGACGGGGAGCTTTATCCGCTCCATTGCGCGATTTCGGGTCATTGGAAGATCCATTACTTTACGGCGGAAATGGCGGACAATCCGGAGCATCGCGCGGAAGATGCTTCATTTCTGGAAGATATGCCGGCCGTGCTGGGGCCGCTGGCGATGGGCGGGCTGAAACGGATTCAATCCGTGCTGGGGCTTGACTATGCCGGGATCGACTTCGGGTTAAGTGCCAAGGGCGAAGTCCTGTTGTTTGAGGCGAATGCGACCATGGTGGTGAATCCTCCCGACTCAGGCGAGCGCTGGCAATACCGGATGCCTGCCTACCAGCGGGTGCTGGCGGCCATCCACAAAATGCTGCTCGGCAGGGCGGGGGCGCTTGCAAGTGCCGCCGGGGCATGAGTTTAGGTGTGGTGAGGGCAGAGAAGCCTCCGGTTTTACGTTCGTGCTCGGCCTGGGGCGGAGGGTTTTCGCCAGAGTGTTCCACGTGGAACACTGTGCATAGTATATTGTACGTACATCTGTGCCGCTACAATGGCGAAGACAATACGAACAAAATAAACTTGCTTTGCCGGGAAACGGGCTGAATTGGGGATTTTGGGTGGGTTGCAAGAGACGCCTGATGGGGCGCCGTCATTAATTTGTGGAAAGAACGACGATGGCGTTTGAGAGTGTTCCGCGTAAGTTCCGGTTTGGCCGCTGCTCCGCGGTGACACGCAAATAGGTTGAATACTGCTCGTCCTCAATTGCAGTGAATGGTAGCAGGGTGATTGGTTCCCGGGCGGTGGCAACCTGCCATCTTCCGGCGCCGGCGCTCGCAGCCGCCAGCAGTTGGGCGCGGCTCACAATGGGAGCCGATTTCGTGATCGCAAACAGCACCAGAGGGCCGCGCAGCAGAGCCACCGTGTCCGGATGTTCTGTATCGAGTGCCTGCAAGCGCGCCGTCATTGGCAGGTCCAGTTCGACCCGGTCTCCACTCTTCCATTCGCGCCGAATCGATGCGAATCTTCCCGGAACAACGTCCGTTGTTATGCGTTTTCCGTTGACCGCAACCGCCGCGGCTTGAGACCACTCCGGAATCCGGAAATTCGCGGTGAACTCCGCAGGCCTTGCCAGCGCGAACTCAAATTGAACCGCACCGTCGAGCGGATACGCGCTTTTCTGGCTTAATGAGACCGGCGAGCCATCGTGCTGCCACCGTACCGTCGACGGAATATAGAGATTTACGTAGATCCCTTGCGGATCGCAGAAGTAGGTGCAGATGCGATAGTCGGCGGCCACTTGCGGCAGCGTTCCCGAGCAGCAGGCCCAGCGCCGGCTGGAAAAGACCTTGCGTCCCTCGACGTTGTAGTCGGAATAATAGAAACACCTGCCGTCCGACTGCATCGGTTTCGCTCCGAGCACGGTGTTGTACATCACCCGCTCCATGCTGTCGCCGTAGCGCGAGTCCTGTGTGATCCGCAACAGGTAGCGAGTGATCTTGAAGTGCGCATAAGCCCCGCAGGGAGTTTCAAAGCTGGCATGAGTGCTAGTGAGACTCGCCGCCAGCTCTCCCTTGCCCGGCGTGCACAAGGTTTCGTCCGGGCCCCATCCGCCGGTGGCGTAACTTTGTGCGGTCAGGAAATCGAATCCGTTTCTCGCCGCGCGCAGGTGCTTCGCGCTGCCGAGCGTCAGATATGCCTGCGCGGCCGACGACAACGAATTGACATAACTGTAAGGGTGTCGTCCTGGAAGATTGTCGTGTCCTTCGCTGAGCGGGTCGTAGAAATAGTCGGCAAGATAATCGACGCCGAGCTTCTTGTACATCTCGCCCGCCCCGCGCTTATAGGCGATAAACATGTTCTCGGACGCCGTGTAGGATTCATCGGAATTGTCCACGGCCCTGCCCGGCATGTGGGGCAACGCGGCGGCCGTGCTGCGCTTCTGAATCTCAAACGCCTCGGGATCGTGCGCGAACTGGTGAGAATCCATCAGCCCGCACAGCAGTTTGTCGTGGCAATACGTCGGAAAGTGATTGTTCCTGAAATACTCGCCGTCAATCACTTCCGCGTAGAGCCGGTTCAGACGCAATACTTTTTCGCGAATCTCAGGCCTTTGCCGGATCGCATACATGCGTGCCAGAGCGGAAACCCACTGGCCATAGGTGCAAGTTGGGGCATAGGCGCCGTCAGAGCCGGCGTGTTTCGGGTCATAGCTGTACCAGCCTCCAAGATCCTCCCCGGGCGCCGGTTTGCCGATCATCTGGCGGAACGGCTTCAGCAGGCTGTCTTCGTTCAATGACATGAGCAACTCGAGGTGATGGTCGAGTTGCTTCTCGTGGATTGCACTGTGGAGGTCGACGTCGCCGTAGCCGAATTCGTCCAGGACCCGCGCTTTGAGCACGGAGGATGCCCGCAAGTCGCGCGGGAGAGCAGCTCCTGCCAGGGAGACGGCTAGAGATTCGAGAAAAGTTCGTCGCGAAACTGAGCTCGTTGGCACAGGAGTGCTCCTCGGTTAACGATCGAGAAACTTATATTTTACTCGCACGTATGGGATCGACGAATGAAGCGTCCCTGAAATCACGCCTTCGCCGAAGAGCCGAGTTCCACATTTTCCGTCCCCGCATCCTCGCCGGAGAATTCCCACCCTTGCAAAGAACGAACGGGTGGGGCGGCCACGATGGCGAGACTGCTTGGGAAGAATATGGACTAGGGATAGCGTGGTCGGGATCGCGTGAGAGTCAAAATCCCCACCCTGTGTCTGCAAAAAACACAGACACTACTATGGGGCACCCTCGGCGGAGGGAGCCTTGTACTTCATATGTTTAGCGCGGTTTATACGTTCAATACATTAAGAATCGATCCGGCAAATCCGGACGTTGCCACGCTTGTGATTGTCTCTTCTCTAAAGTGCCCTCCACCCGGGAGCGCGGTGGCCCTTGGATGCTCCGGCCAAGTCGCCAGCCCGGAAAGTCGTGGCAATCAGGGCGCGAAGGCGTATTGGGGCCGAAGACGGCAATGGATTTCACATAGCCCACGGGCAGCACGGTTTATTTGAGTTCCGTAGCGGCGCGATCGATATCGGGTAAGTGGTTACAAAACCTAAAGATAAGAGCGACTATCCATGTTTAATCTGGATTTAGCGCGGCTCTTTCAGTGGTGCCATTTCCCGGTAACCAAATTGCTAAGTTACCAACGGACCCGTTTGACCTCCTCCCCAGTACAGAATTCTCGAACAGTCAGAATCACCTGTTGGATTCAATTTCCAGAGTTCCAAATTCCCAGGCTGAGGGTGGGTATGCAGTTTAAAGACATTTTCTGGATGGCCTGCGACTCTACCGAGAGTCTGCGGGCCGAGTACGGACCCTTTCACACGCGCGAGGAAGCCGAGGCGGAAGCCCGCAAACTTGGATTCAAGTATCTTCTTCGCTACGAGCACGTCTTGAACTCGAACGAAGAGATTGAAGAGGTGCGCTGCGTATTCATGGAATTGCAGAACCTGGCGAACGCGCCCAAGCCGGGAGTGACTTTCCACACACGATGCGCGTCGTGCGGCCTGGCCGCTACTCATGAGCATCCGTGGCAGGCGGAAGTGTGGGCGGACATCCACGAATTCGAACATAGCCGGCACAAGGTGCGGCTCTTCGAGCATTCTCGCGCGGAAGGACTGCGCGAGACGGGCGGCTCGCGAGGCAATGCGGCATGAGGCGGATGTCAAATAGGAACAAATAGGCCGGGAGATTGGTCGCGAGGCGGGATGTTGATGGGGGCATCCAGATGGGCCAGTTCTCGGCACCGCACAGGACATTTTTGTCCCGACCGCGCCTTGGGGATGTTGCCCCTCCCTCTCGCGCGTCCATGCCCAAAAACAAGACCTGGTCGTACACAGAAAAGTTGACACACTTCCTTGGGTCTTAGGGAGGGGAACCCGGTCTTTTTGGAATGAAAGCGTAGGG
>Ga0187887_10002965_pt1 | contig 13332 bp, 10 predicted proteins | sample June2016WEW_7_10_FD_132977 | JGI IMG/M metagenome (GOLD analysis project Ga0187887, IMG submission 132977) | Peatland microbial communities from SPRUCE experiment site at the Marcell Experimental Forest, Minnesota, USA - June2016WEW_7_10 | ecosystem: Environmental > Terrestrial > Soil >...
ATCGGCGCGCAAAATAGCAGACCCGAGTCGCCCGGGCGAATCAAAAGCAGAGCGGGAAGTGGTATAATTGGAGCGCGGAGCATTGCTCCGCCAGTTTAAACCTTGGTCCTCGCGGAGCAATGCTCCGCGCTCCGTTAAAATCGTGCCCCACCGCAAAGCGGGTAGTATCCCAGTTTAGTGGTAGGGACATCGCGCTGCGATGTCCTCGCCCGCGCAGCAGCGGGCGAAATGAATTACATCCACCAGACAAATTCCACCGCTCACCCCCTGCGGCGCGGACGGCGCAGCGCGCCGTCCCTACCTGATTTAGGATCCCACCGCAAAACGCCACACACCGTTGAAAAAGGCGACCCGGGCCGGCAAATCGTTCCGGCTGTCCGGGCCGAGAAAATAATCGGTACCAATTTTAAAAAGGGATTGGTGATGCCATCCGTTGGGCAGGACTACTGTTTGTTGTTATTGAGCAACGCCTGCTTCTGAGCAATCGGCAAGGAAGTCGTCATCAGCCATTGTTGCGCGCTGGTCGGATCCGTTTTCAACCATTGTTGCGCGATATTTTGGATGGCGTTATTACGCTGATTGGGATCGGTCAGGGATTCCGCCCAAGGCGCGGCCAGATCGGGGTATTGCCAGGAAACCTGATTGACGAAGGACTGGACGGCAGTTTGCCTGGCGCCATCGTCCGGCAGGGACTTCAACCATTGGCTCGCGGCGTTCGGATCATTCTGTGCCCAGCTGGAAATGACATTTTGAAAAGCGCTGTCCCTGCTCGTTCCGGATGGAAACGTGGCTGCCCAGTTGGCCGCCGACTGCGGGTCCGATTGCATCCATTGGGAAACCACGCTCATCGCGGCGCTGTTTTGCGCGTTACCGGCAGGCAGGGAAGTCACGAAAGCCGCTGCATCCTGCGGGGAATTTTGCGCCATCCCGGAAACCATGCCCAAAGTGAAGGCATTTTTGGCCGCGCCTTCGGACATGGATTGCAACCAGACCATGGCCGCCTTCGGATCGTTCTGCGCCCATGAATTGGCCGCCGTGGTCAGAAAATTGTTTTGCGCACCGCCCGGCTGGAGGCCCTGGGCATATTGCATGGCGCTGGCCGGATCGGTTTGGGCCCATTGCATGGCCACATTGTTCATCGCCGATTGTTTGGCGCGCCCATCGGGCAGGCCTTGCGCCCAGGTCAGCGCCCCGTTCAAATCACTTTGCGCCCATGAACTGGCGATGTTGCTCATCAAATTGTCCCGCCCCTGGCCCGGCGGCAGTGAATTGGCGAAATCGGCGGCGGCCTTCGGATCATCCTGCGCCAGTTGCCAGCCGACATTTTGCAGCGCATTGCGCTTGGCGTTGCCATCCGGCAGCGAGGCAATCCAATCCATCGCGCCCTTGGGATCGGACTGGGCAAAACTCCAGGCTACTTGGGACACCGCGCTCATCAGATCGTTGCCGGGCGGAAGCAGGGAGGCGAGTGCCGCCGCAGTTTTGGGGTCCTGCCAGGACATGGAGCTAATGGCTTGTTGCAAGACGTGGTTGCGGGCCGGACCATTGGGAAGAGTTTGGACATATTTCATTGCCGCGTCAGGGTCTTGTTGCGCCCATTGGCTGATAATGCTCCCCAACAGACTGTTTCTGGTGCCGCCGGACGGGAGACTGTTGGCGAAGTCCACGGCTGCCGCCGGGTCCGTTTGCGCCCAGGTCAGACCAAGACTGCTCATGGCCTGTTGTTTGGTTTGACCCTCCGGCAATTGCTTGACCCATGCCATGGCGCCAGTCACATCATTTTGCGCCCAATTGGAAATGATGGAACTGATCGCGTTGCGCTTGTCCTGTCCGTTGGACAACGCATTGGCCCAGGTAATGGCCGCCTGCGGATCGTTTTGCGCCCAGGCGGCGGCGATGGCCTGAAAGGCCTGCTGACGCTGGCGGCCGGAAGTCAGTTTGGCCGCCTGCGCGGCGGCAGCCGCCGGATCCTGGGCCGCCCACGTTGAAAAAAGATTATACGCCGGCATGTATTGCGACGCGTTAAGGCCCGAACTTTGGAGCAGGTCGAAAGCGGCCTGAGGATTCGAGCCGGCCATTGCGGAGATGACGCTGCTCAATACGTGATCTCGCAATTGGCCTTTGGGAAGTTGTTGCGCCCACGCGGCGGCGGCGACGGGATCCTTTTGCGCCCAACCACCGGCCACCATGCCGATGGCGTTCTGCCGCTCCTGCAAGTTGGGGAGTGCCTGGGCATAGGCCAAGGCCGCCTGGGGATCATTCTGCGCCCAGCGCGACAGCAGATTGAAACGCAGCCCCTGCCGCATGGATTTCGGCATCTTCGCATCCACAAACGCCAACAACTGCGGGATGTCCGCCGGGTCCAGGTTGTCCAGCATCTTGCGCCACTCCGGGTCGCCATACATCATATCGTGGAGGTTCAACTTCAGCATCTTCGCCTCCATTTCCGCCAGGGACGTTTTCCCCGCGGCGGCCGAGGCAGAAACCGGCGGGCTGGCGGGCAACGGTTTGATCGGCGACGGCATCGGGGAATTTCCCCCGGCGTTTTTGCCTGCAATCCCGTGTGAACTTTCAGCCGAAGCACCAGCCAGCGTGGCGCGATGCCAGCCCACCAGATAACCGGCGCCCATCATGGACAAGGCAAACAAAAGCAAAACAATGACACTTCTTGTTTTCATCAGAGGTGTGGGTTGAATGGAATTGGTTTTACGATGATTCGCTTTACGAATCCGTCAAGAACAAATCACCAACCTGGGTTGGATGGTGGTAGTACAATTCGGTGGAGCACCCGTCCTCCGTCCTGATAAATCGGGACTACGGGGAGTGGAAGACTGCTGAAGAGCCGCCTTGGGCGCGTCAAAACTTATGCACTGCAATTCTTGCCCGATTCACCAGACCCTGCGTCGCGCGCCAGAATGAAAGCGGGCATGGCTAACCACGTTTGGAGTTTTGAAGAAATCGTCCCACCTGTTGATTCAGCAACGGTCGACAACATTAATAACGCTCCGTAATTCGTTTCCGGTAGAAACAGATTTCCATCTGCCATCCTTTTCAATAACGGCCACACACTTGTAACCGTCGCACTGAACCATATAGGATTTCCCTATTTCTGGCGATTGTTCCATGTTCTGGTTTTCCTCATTTTCATTCACATGCCAAGGTTATGCCGTTCATACGCGAACGACCATGGGGTGTTTACCCCAGCGGATTCAAACCCTGCCACCACCGCAAAGCGGGTAGCATACCAATTTAGGTAGGGACATCGCGCTGCGATGTCCTCGCCCGCGCAGCAGCGGGCGAAAGGAATCACATCCACCACACAAATCCCGCCGCTCACCCCTGGCGCCGCTGAACGCGGCGCGGACGGCGCAGCGCGCCTTCCCTACCTGATTTTAGGACATCGTCGCGAAGCGCCTTACCTTGACCTGTCGGGCCAAAGCCGATAGACCTTGCAACGCGCTGTAGCGGCGGTCTGTGACCGCCGCCGTTTGACAGAACAATTCCGGCGGTCACAGACCGCCGCTACAAAAAATGCCAACCAAAACCATCATCAAACCTGCAAAATCACCCGCCGCCGTCGGCCCATACAATCATGCCGTGCGCACCGGCGATTTGCTGTTCTGCGCCGGCCAGATTCCCATCGACCCCGCCAACGGCAATCTCATTCCCGGCGACATCAAGGTGCAAACCGACCGTGTGCTCCAAAACGTCAAGGCCATCCTGGACGACCAGAAGCTGACCTTCGCCAACGTCGTCAAAAGCACGGTCTTCATGACCAACCTCGCCGACTTCGCCGGCATGAACGAAGTTTACTCGAAATATTTCACCGGTGATTTTCCGGCGCGCTCGACCATCCAGGTCGCCGCGCTGCCCAAGGGCGCGAACGTGGAAATTGAAGTCATTGCGCATTTTTAATTTGGGAGGGTTGCCGTGTCGGCGACCTCAATTTAGGGACGGCGACACGCCGTCCCTCCCGGAAATAAATCATGCCTCCTGAAATCCAATGGTTGATTGCGCTGCTGATCGGCGGCGTACTGGGCTTTCTGTTCGGCTGGCTCTTCTACGGCCGGGCGCGTGGCAGCGGTGGTTCGGATTCGCGGCTCGAAAATGTCTTGCAGGAACAAATCAAGCAGCGCGAATCCGAACTGACCCAATTGCGCAGCCAGCTCGCCGAAACCGGCAATGCCCGCGCGGCCGCGGAAGCCAGCCGGGCGGCGGCGGAGAAAATGGTGGTGGAACAACGCGCATCGCAGGAAAAGGCGCTGGCCGATTTGCGCGAGGCATTCAAGGCCCTGAGCGCCGAGGCATTGAAACAAAGCGCGCCGGAATTCTTGCGGCTCGCCGAACAAACGTTTGGAAAATTCCAGGAAACCGCCAAAGGCGATCTGGCCCAACGCCAGGAATCCATCAAAACCCTGGTCGAACCGCTGAAACAGCAACTCGAAACCTACCAGAAACGGTTGCAGCAAAGTGAAACTTCGCAGGCGGACACACTCGGCAAGGTGAAAGAACAACTCGAAAAGCTGGCGCAATCCAGTCTCTCGCTCGCCGCTGAAACGCAGCAGTTCCGGATGGTGCTGAAATCCAACCAGGCGCGCGGACGCTGGGGCGAAGAAACGTTGCGACGCGTCGTGGAAGCCGCCGGCATGAGCGCGCATTGCGATTTCACGGAGCAAACCCAGGCCGGCGAGAACCGGCCGGACCTGATTGTGCGGCTGCCCGGCGACCGTTTCATCATCGTGGATGCCAAGGTGCCGGACTTCGATTTTCTCAACGCGCTGGAATCGGCGGACGAGGCCAAACGCAAGGAAGCACTGGAGGCGCACGCGGCAAAATTGAAAGCGACCATCAAGGCGCTGGCCGACCGTGATTATCCGAGCCAGTTTCCGAACGCGCTGGATTACGTGGTGCTGTTCGTGCCGGCGGAATCGCTGTTCAGCGCGGCGCTGGAAGGCGACCACGATTTGATTGTCTGGGCGGCGGGCAAACGGATTTTATTGGCAACCCCGGCATCGCTCATCGCCCTGCTCCGTTCCGTGAGCGTGAGCTGGCAGCAACATGCGCAGACGGAGAACGCGCAGAAGATCGCCGAGGCCGCGCAGGAACTTTACACCCGGGTATGCAAGTTCACGGAACACTTCGAGCGCATCCGCGACGGGCTGGGGAAGGCCAACGACGCTTTTAATGATGCGGTGGGCAGTTACGAGCGCATGGTGCGTCCGGCGGGCGAAAAAATCCAGAAACTCGGCGGCACGGCCGCCGGCAAGGAACTGGCCGACGTGCAGCCACTGGATAGTACGTTGCGTTTGCCGCCGGAAACCTGAGGCACGGATTTCACAGATTTGCACGGCCAAAAGGTAGGGACGGATCGTCCACCCTCCGCAGTCGTGCTACGGAGGACGGGCCGAGCCGTCCGCTCCCGGGAGCGCCGGCATCCTTGCCGGCGTATCTCTCAACTCTCAACATTCAGCACTCAACTGACTATTAAAACCGCAGATTACGCGGATGAAGGCAGATTCTCTAACCACGAAGAGATACAAAAACGCTAAAAGGTTTAACCGCTGATTCGCACTAATCAGCGCTGACCTGCCGCGACGGGCGCGAGCACGGCGGGTAAGCGAAAATGAGCGGTTCATTTCCCCCGACTTTTTTTCTCCCAAAACCGGGGTGAACGGCGCACTATCCCGTCATGCCTCGCCGGAAGAAAACGGCGCCGGAAGAAATGCGCCGGCCATCGTCCAAATCGCCGCGCTGCATCGTCATTGCCGGGCCGAATGGCGCTGGGAAGACAACGTTTGCCCGCGAATTTCTGCCGAAGGACGCGGGGGTGATTCACTTTGTAAATGCCGATTTAATTGCTGGAGGCCTTTCGCCGCTGCGACCCGAGCTGGCCACGTTGGCTGGCGGCCGATTGTTTCTTGCCGAATTGGACCGGTTGGCTCGTGCCCGGGTGGATTTTGCCTTTGAGAGCACTTTAAGCGGGCTCGTTTATCTCAATCGCCTCAAACTTTGGAAGTCTTCCGGTTATCACATCGAAATCAGTTACCTGCGTCTGTCGTCGCCCCAATTGGGGATTCGCCGCATTGCCGCCCGCGTCAAGCAGGGCGGGCACAATGTACCCCGCGCTGACGTGCTCCGTCGGTTCAATCGCGGCTGGCTGAATTTTCAGCGGTATTATTGCCCACTTGCGGACGCGTGGGCGGTATATGATAATTCAGGCAAGCAACCGGTGCTGCTCGAACAAGGTCCATGAAAACAAAAACGAAACGTCCCTCGCCTTTTGCCGCCGCAGTCGGCCGCGCACTGGTTCGTTCGGCTCGTGTGGCCCGACAGACGGCCCGCGCCCACGGCACCCCCATTTACTTGTGGCGCAACGGAAAAGTCGTCGCCGAAAAACCCTGACTACCGGGGGAAAATTGCCTAGCCGTTCACACCGGGAGCGCCGGCATCCCTGCCGGCGTAACTCTCAACTCTCATAATTCAGCACTCAACTGCCTGTTTAAACCGCAGATTTCGCGGATGACGCTGATTTTCTCTACCTTGCCGAGTCGAAGCGAAGCGGAGCCGGGTGACTTCCGTCTTCCGTATTCTGGCTTCTGACTTCTGACCTCTGACCTCTGACCTCTGATTTCCGCCTTCCGGCCTCTGGCCTGTCACACGCCACCTGCCACTTGCCACCTGCCTGTGGTGGGACGCGACTCCGTCGAGCCGCCCCAGACCCGAAATCCAAGACGCCAGACCCACTTCCTCTTTTCTCCTTGCTTCGAGATTGACCGCGCGTCACCTTCCCGTGGCAGTCGTATTTAACCCGAACTCAGGAGAATGACATGTCCCTTGGACCGAAGCTTGTGCTGGCGCTTGCCCTGATATTACCGATCCATCCGCTGCACGCCGGCATCCTGGTGAACGGGAGTTTTGAAGCAGCGACCAATGCCGCCACGCTGGATTATATTTCGTTGAATCCGGGTTCCACCAATATTCCCGGGTGGACGACGACCAATGCCGAATTAACCTGGGACGGCGCGGCAAATGGCCTCACCCCGGTGCTGACCGCTGCGCAAGGGTACGATTTTCTGGATCTGAGCGGCGTTCACGATACTTTCCCCTATGGTGCTGTTTTCCAAACCATGACGACCACCATCGGCCAGCAATATCAGGTCTCGTTTGAGCTGGGCAGCGATAAATACTACGACAGCTATTACACCGGCACGTTTATCGCCCCGGTGGTGGCGGTGGCGCTCAATGGCGTCGTCGTTTTTTCAGCCACCAACAATTTCCCGACCCTCTACAACTATTGGCAGACCTGGAGTTTTGATTTCACGGCCAGCGCCACCAGCACGACGTTGAGGTTAACCGGGGCCAATACCGCCGCCCAGATCGCATATATTGGACTGGATAATGTGATGGTGACGGGCGGCCCGCTGATGATCCTGTTGAGCCCGCCGACGGTTGCCAGTGGCCACGCACAGATTCCTTTCACGCTCACGAGCGGAACGCCGTCCACGTTCGAGTTGCTGCAATCCGCACAGGTCAATGGCCCGTGGGTGACAAACAGCAGCGCCGTGTTGACGACGAATGTTCCGGGTGTCACCTATACCTTCACAGCACCGACGGCCGGGGCGGACGGGTTTTACCGTGTGCAATCACCTTGAGCTTCGTGGCGCTCTGCGCTGCTGCGATTCTCATCCGCTGTCGGAAGTCAGCCGTTGCCTGAGTCTTGGATTCTGATCCCCATCTCCCAACTTTAGCCCTCAGCCTTTAGCCTTCAGCATTTGTCCGACTGTCCACATCTGCCATCTACTAACTTCTGGCGTCGTTTCTTCGTTTCTTTGTTGTCTCGCCCGGTTGACGGCGCAATTATTTCCGCATGCCGAGCTGTCCCTGGTGCGGTAAGGAATATCCGGACGGCCAGCAATTTTGCCCGGTGGATGGCAAAGCGCTGGCCGGCACGAAAGCCCCACCCGAACCGAATTCGAAATGGCGGCCGGAACTGATTGACCTCAGTCAGGTGGAAGGCGCGTTCAGCTTTGAAGAGGGCTTCTCGCGACCCGATTGGAAGGTCATTTCCCAGGCCATTCAGCAGCGGGTGACCGGGTCCGCCGAGCTGGATACCGCGTGGACCGAAGCCGCCCGGCAATGGGTCATGCAGCTTCAAGCGGACCTGGGCGGCGAATATCGGGTGGAGGATTCCCCGCAATTCATCCTGCTCACCGCACTGGACGAAAAAAAGAGCGGGGAAATCCTTAACTTCGTGGAAAACACTCTGGATCAGATTCGGGAACGGCTGAAGGACGCGGCCTGGACCTCCGGCCACGGCAAACACGTGATTCTACTGTTTCAGGAACAGGATGATTATTATCAGTACATCGCTTACTTCTACCCGGACGGAAACCATCCCACGACTGGTGGCTGTTTGATCCACAAAGATTATGTTCACATCGCCGCGCCGTGCGAACCCTTTGGGCTTCGGCCAATGCTGGCGCACGAACTGACCCATAATTGCGTGGTCCATCTTAAACTCCCGCTCTGGCTGAATGAAGGTTTGGCCATGTTGTGCCAGCGGGCGGTGGCCCCGTCGCACCAACCTCTTTTGGATTACGAATTGAAGGAACGGCACCTCGCATTCTGGAATCCAGAAACCATCCAGGAATTCTGGTCGGGAATCTCATTTCGAAAGCCGGGTGATTCCAATGAATTGAGCTACAGTCTGGCCGAAATCGTGCTGAACCTGCTGTCGGAGAAAAAAGGCGACTGGGGCGCGTTTCTGAAACAGGCGGAATGGGGCGACGCCGGCCAGACCGCCGCGATGGACTGCCTCGGAACCGATCTGGGGGAAGTGATGTCCACGTTTCTGGGCGCAGGCGACTGGCGTCCGCGCCGCAAGGCGATGGTCACGCTGTGGGAATCAAACAAGAAAACCTGAAGCTCGCCCTCGCCGTACTCCGGGAGCGCCGGCATCCTTGCCGGCTGGTTTTTTTGATTTGATGTTGAAAGTTGGGAGTTGAATGTTGAATGTTCCCGTCGTTTTCCGCCTTCTGCCTTCCCCAAACTTCCAACTTCCAACCCCCATCTGCCATTTCCGAACTCTGATTTCCGGCCTCTGGCCTCCGAAAAGTTGTAGCCGATAGTCCACAGACGAAAACCGCGCGAAATGGCATAACATCACCGTTATGCCTAAGCGCAATTCTATCCTTGTTCAATTCGGGCGTAACGTGGCCCATTTATTATTTGAGCACAGGAATCCCAAGTTCCTTCAAGTAATTGAACGTAGCGTCATAGAACGATGGTGAACGCGTCGGATCGCTCGAACTACCCGGTGGGACAAAAACAACCATGCCCTGTCTGGCACGAGTGAGCAACACGCGATAGGCATTCCGCAAATAATTACGGTTGTCAGAATTCTTGATGTTACACCAACGTGAGCCCCGGAAGTCGTGATAATTCCAAGTCGTGCCATTAAAGCGATAATCGGCGTCCCACGTAACACATGTCCAATCGAGTTCCAACCCTTGCACTTGAAACTCCGTTGCCGCGTCTTCGAGATAGTAACTGGACCTGACATCGTCGCGGTCGTTTAGGAAGTAATGCACAGGGTTAACGTCTAGGCGAATGTCAATGGCATGTGGTTTGAGGCGCATTGCTTTGGACGACGCCAGTAAGCCGTAGCGCTCTGTGCCGCGCGCTTTCGAGCGAACCCATGCTTTGGCTTGGTCCAAGTCCCGCGCAAGGACGATGGGAAAGCGGTTTTGAAGTTGGGTAAACGTTTGCCGAGCGTTGTCCTTCTCACAGTCCAGCAACGCCTTCACGAACGCCGAGACATTCTCTGCGCGGAACGACCTCATTGATACAGCGAGATGCAAAGAATCTTCCTGATGGGTCTGGGCGCAGTGTTGAGCACGTTCGAGGGTATTATTAGCGGCATACTCACTATCATACAGTCGGGAAGAGATGAACATTTTCCAATTCGGGAAATGTTCAATCACAGCGTTTAACCAAGCAGAGATACCAGCTTCGCCAGTGTTGATCTCTTGACCACCACCGACCAGACAAATGATTACCGCCCAATCTGGATGGCGGTCCATGTAGGAAATTAGAAACTCCGGCTCGGATTGGGTGAAGCCCGAGCGACCCTTCTTGCGCTTCATGAAGTTTGCTGTCATCTGTGTATTCCATGCCCGCTGCGCCTCATCGAAGATGACGACGTGTTCCGGCGGTGCTTTCTCGTCTGTCAGCCCTGCATCGCGGAAGTGGTGAACGTTTTGAATGAAAGCTTTCACCGGGGTTGCGATTTTCTTTTTAGTGACTTTCTTCTTCTGAGCCTTGAGCCGGGCGTATTCATCCCGCGTCAATGCTTCGCGCAACACGGCAACGAGGGGCCCGTTGCCCGACAGGAAGACGGCATGCGTCGGCGCTTTCTCATCCCGCCGCTGTGTGGCGATGTTTAATCCCACCAAAGTTTTTCCTGCGCCGGGAACGCCAGTCACAAAGCAGATAAATTTTTGTCCGGTGATCCGCGCCTCATCCACCAACTCCTCGATACGCTTGGTTGTCGTGTGAAGATTTTGAGCGCCAGCATCAAAACGAGCAATGGCTTCAACAGAGTGCTGCGCATAGAGAGACCGTGCAGCTTCGATAATCGTTGGAGTCGGGCGATAAGAGGCACGCGCCCAAGCTTGGGCGTCGAGAGCCGACCCCTTGGCAATGCTTAGACCCAACTCCAGCGTCTCCCGAAAGTTGTCGGCATTGGTCAAAACGGGCCGATAAACGTTGTCTGCGCCAGCCTCGAACTTGGCGGATATGAGCTTGGCTTCGGTCGCCACGAGAATCGGAGCGATGGCGACATTATGGCTGGCTTCATGAAAGTATTTCAAATCAAGCGCGTAGTCCCAGACCTGATCGATAGCCGTGCGGTCGTAAGTAGTTTCGCCAACTTTAAACTCCAACGCGTAGATCACCGAACCCAAAACGAGTATGACATCGACGCGCTGGCCCATGCGCGGGATGTTGAATTCAAAGAAAATCCAACCTTCCAGTCCTGTGAGTTGCGCTTGGAGGAGATCGATTTGCGCAAGCCAAGCATCGCGCTGGTTAGAGAAGTGCCCGTCTCCTGCGTGGCGTGAGAGTTTGCCGAGAATCTCGTTAACGTCGCTGGTGAGGAAGTCTCCAATTGCAGCCCCATACCAGGACCGCGCCAAACCGGAGTTGCTCACTATGCTGGACATTCCGGAGGGAGTATGCGGGGAAATATTCTGAATGGAAAGCTCCCGAGTCAGATTCTGCTTGCCAAGTTTGCCCGACCTGGCCAGGTGTACAGGCCGAGCTATGAACAAAATTTATTTTCTTCGGTTGGGTGAAAACGATCTTGGACAAATCATCGAGGGTTTGCAGGCGCGGGAAGAATCATGGCGGCGCACGGCTAATTACCTTCGTTCGGGCTACAATTCCGATGATTCGTTTGTGATTGAAGAATGCAACGGCGAATATGAAGCGAATCAGATTGCGTTGTTCTACGAGCGCGTACTTCGCAATCTTGAACGTCAGCGTGACGAGCAGCGAGGTTCCGAGTGCGAGTTGTATCTACAAGGCAAAGCAGATGGACAGGATAATTTGATTCAACGAATTCTGGTGAACTGGAATCATTTGCAGTGCATGGATTCGGTTGCATTGCACCACCGATTATTAGAATTGAGAGATGAGATTTGTGATGAATAGGCATGCCTGAAGTTTTCTCCAAGGCGAAGCGGTCGGAGGTGATGTCGCGGATTCGTGGGCGCGGGAACAAGGACACGGAACTGGTGCTGGCAAAGTTGTTGCGCGCGAATGGAATTTCAGGATGGAGAAGGCATGCCTTAGTGCGCGTGGCAAGTGGCAAGCGGCAAGTGACACGAAAAGCAAGGGTGTCAGTCCTGTCACCTGCCCGCCGTGCCGAAGCTTCTGAGCGAAGGCTGGTCACCCGTCACCTGTCACTCACCGTCCGTCCTGACTTTGTCTTCATCAAATCACGGACGGCGGTGTTTGTAGACGGTTGTTTCTGGCATGGCTGTCCCAAACACGCGACCAAGCCGGCGAACAACCGGTTGTTCTGGAAAAAGAAACTGGCTGGCAACAAAACCCGTGACCGGCTGGTGAACCGCGCCTTGCACCGCGCTGGTTGGCGCGTGATTCGGATTTGGGAGCACGAACTTCAAAGTCGGAAACATTCAACATTCAACTTCCAATTCGGACAAGACAATGCAGCGGATTCAGCAGGCGGTGGACTGGAGACTTTGACAGGATGAACATGATTCACAGGATGGGTCCCCCCGGGATGTTTCAGAATCCTGACCATCCTGGCAATCCGGTCCCAAGAAAATGGCCCTATATTTCCCCAACGTCCCTTACCCGGTCTGCGACCACCCTCTCCCGCTCCCGCGAGCGAGGGACATCGGTCGAGGAATGGCTTTCGCGTATTTTGTGTATTTCGCGGTTCGACTCTGCGCCTCCGCGTCTCTGCGGTGAGAAAATATCGAACATCCAATGGCTTTGCCGGCAGGATGCCGGCGCTCCCGGTGAGTCCCGGTGAGGCGGGCATCCGCCTTTTCGTCTCTTTGCGCCTGTTAGCGGCCACCTTTTCGATTGGAACCTTGCAGAAAAGCAGTTGACGGATTCCCATGGGAGGCGTATAAATGCCAACGATTTGATGGATTAGAGTAAGCAGTTGTCGGCACAACGCAAATCATGGTTCCTCACCAATTAGTTGTGCCTGCAACAGCAAGGCTACGCTGTATATGGTGGTTTTTGCTTTACTTAATCGGGCAACTTTGGTTGCCTTGGCGCAGTTCAAAACATGTATCTCAAAAATTTGACCGTTTTTGGTTTCAAGTCCTTTGCGGACAAGACCGCATTGAACTTTCAACCCGGTGTCACCGCCATCGTCGGCCCCAACGGCTGCGGCAAATCCAATGTCTCCGACTCCATCCGCTGGGTGCTGGGCGAGCAATCGGCCAAGGCATTGCGCGGCGGCGAAATGGCGGACGTGATTTTCAACGGCACCGACAGCCGCAAACCGATGGGCATGGGCGAGGTGTCGCTCACGCTCGGCGGTGTGGGCGAGGAAAGTTTGCGCGCGGCGGGCGTCGAGGTGGCCTATGACGAGGTGACGCTGACGCGCCGGATTTTCCGCGACGGCAACAGCGAGTATTTTCTCAACAAGGTCCCCTGCCGGCTCAAGGACATCCAGCAATTGTTCATGGGCACGGGCGTCGGGCGCACGAGTTACAGCATCCTGGCGCAGGGCCACATCACGCAGATCCTGTCCAGCAAGCCGGAGGATCGCCGGATGATTTTCGAGGA